>JAABUR0100008182.1_pt1 | contig 12131 bp, 10 predicted proteins | sample 5560091 | NCBI WGS metagenome assembly JAABUR01 (sample SAMN10711879, study PRJNA513375) | rock metagenome | isolation source: Antarctica rocks | place: Antarctica: Victoria Land, University Valley sud
TGCGGAACTGCGGGTCGGCTTGACTCTGGCCGTCCACGATGGCCCGGATGTCCTCCCGCAGGCGGGGCAGGCGCTCTTCCGCCCGCTTGCGCCCGCGCAAGGCGAAGGCATCACAGCAGGTGACCCCTGTGCTGGCTGTTTAGTTCATCCGTGCAACAATAAATACTATATTGTTGCACGGATGAACTAAACAGCCAGCACAGGTAGGGCAGACGGGTGTCCGCGTCGGCGGTCAGATTGTAGCGGCGCTCTACCTCGGCGCGCGTGTCCGCGTCGAGCGGCGGGATGATAAGAGCGGCAGGCATGGGCGAGCCGCGTCCTTTGATGAGAATTCGTATCCATCCCCATTATCCCATCATTCCGTCACTATTGTCTGGAAGCATTTAGCAAAAAGGTAGGATCGTTGTGCCGTCCAGTGCGCCACAATCGTCCGCCGTCTGTCAGCGATCCGACTTCGCCAGCGATATTGAAAGTGCCGGAGACCCGGATGCGCACGGCGCTTGACAAGCCGCGACAATAGGCGTACGATAGCACCATCAAAACGTTTGCAGCCAACATGAGGCTTTTTTGGTGACGACGACGTTACGCGACGTGGCGCAGATGGCGGGGGTGTCGATCTCCACGGTGTCGCGCGCCCTGGGCAATGACCCGACACGGCCGGTGGCGCAGGACACGCAGGAGCGCATCTGGGATGCCGCGCGAGAGCTCAACTACACGCCAAACAGCGCCGCGCAACGGCTGGTGGAGGGCGACGACGAGCAGGCGCGCCGCACGTACAACGTCGGGTTGATCCTGGGCAGCGTGTCGTACAAGTTCTCCGACCCATTCTGGGCCCCGGTCTTGAACGGCGTGGACGAGGAACTGACCCGCCACGACTACCACCTCCGCTTCGCCTTCACCGTGAATGACCTGATGCGCCGGCGCCAGCGCCGTCTCATCAGCCGCGCGCATGTCGACGGGTTGATCCTGGCGGCCCATGTGCGGCCCTTCGCGGAAGCGATCGGGCACGTGCGCACCGTCGTCATCGAAGACGACGACACGCGCTGGACCATGCCGCTCCCGGTGGACGTGATCGCGATCGAGAAACGGCGGTCGATGTATGCAGTCGTCGATCATCTTGCGTCGCTCGGGCGGCGCCGCTTCGGGTTCCTGGGGCCGCCTATACACAGCGACGAGCGCGCCGAGGCGTTCGTCCAGGCGCTCGCGCGTCGCGACCTGCCGTTCGACCCCACGCTGTTTGTCGAGTCCCCCTGGTCCGCTGAAGGGGCCTACCCCATCGCCAGAAACCTGTTGTCCCAGCGCGCCCACGACCTTGACGCCCTGGTGTGCGCCTGCGATACCATCGCCATCGGCGCGATGCGCGTGGCCAAGGAATGCGGCCTGCGCCTGCCGGACGACCTGGCCATCACCGGCTTCGACGATATCCCGTTCGCGCGCGACCTCGATCCGTCGTTGACGACCGTGCGCGTGCCGAAAGAATTGATGGGCGAGATGGCGGCGCGCACGCTGATCGCGCGCCTCGACCATCCCGATCTCCCCCCCGTTATCCAGATAGCGCCGACCACGCTCGTGGTGCGCGCCTCATGCGGGTCCCCACAAGGCCCTGTCCTATGATCGGGCGAGAACGAAGGAGGTGCGCCCGCTAGAAGGAGAGTAACGCGCTGTCCCATCTCTGGCTGTTACATCGTTGGCGGCTACCCGTTGCACTGATGCACGAATGGGTCTGTTTTGTTACCCATCACCCCAAAGGAGACACCTGATATGGCTCGCACGGATACGACGGAGACTATCGATACCACCGACGCCACGACCGATAACGCGCGATCCACGACTAGCCGTGGCCGCTTGCTGCAGAAAGCGGGACTGGGCGCGGCCGGCCTCGCGTTGACCGGCGCCCTCCCGGCCGCCCTTAATCCCGGCCGCGCGCGCGCGGCGATCACGGACGCCAGCGGGGCCACGCTGAACGTCGCGTACTGGAACCAACTCGTCAATACGAAAGCCTTCGTCGCGGTGCTCAACGGCTTCGCCAAGCAGTCCGGCGGGACCGTCAAGTATAACCCCGAGCCGGTGGTCTTTGGCGACACCGTGTCGAAGTTCACGACCTACCTCTCGTCGGGGTACACCGGCCTCGACCTCTACTACCTCGACGAGTTCATGACGGCGACGTTCAGCAGCGCGGGCTGGCTCGAGCCCCTGGAGGGGCGCATCGCGCAGGCGAACCTGTCGGCCATTGGCCCCGGTCCCCTCAAGTTGAGCACGTACAACGGCCACCTCTATCGGGTGCCGGGCTACTCCGGGGCGGTCGTGTTCTTCTACCGCAAGGACCTCTTCGACAAGGCGGGGCTCGAGCCGCCGACCACCTGGAACGCCCTCGTCAGCGCCGGGAAAAAGCTGACCAAGGGCGGCGTCTACGGCATCGGCTTCGCGGGCAAGAACGGCAATACCGAACTCTTCAACGAGTCGTGCTACTGGATGGGCCAGGCTGGAGCCAGCCCCCTCAATCTGAAGACGCCGGCCGCGCGCAGCACGCTCAAGTTCATCTACGACATGCTGCACACCTACAAGATCATGCCGCCCAACACCGTCACCGCCGACTACACCAGCCTCCAGACCCAGTTCATCGATGGACGTCTCGCCATGTGGCCGGTGTGGGCCGGCTTCTACGGCCAGTTCGTGTCCAGCGCGTCCTTCATGAAGAAATACAAAGTGGCGGTGGCCACGCCGCCGAAAGGGCCGGTCAACAACCACACACTGGCCGACTCGTGGGGCTGGTCGCTCAGCAAGTACTCCAAAAACAAGGAGATGGCCTACAAGTTCATCGACTACGTAACCTCCCCGGCGGCCGAGACCGCCATCTCCACGGCGGAATTGTCGCTGCCCGCGAACCTCAAGGCGTTGGGCACGCCGGCGGTCCAGCACGCGATCAACTACGCCCCGTTCGTCAACCGTTATAACCAGCAGGGCCTGACCAGTCCCCGCCCTATTGCGGCGCAGGCGCAGCGCCTCTCCGACGCCTATGAGTCGGCGGTGAACCAATACCTGAACAATCAGCTCTCGCTCGACGCGGCGATCCAGCAGGCCCAGTCCAAGATCGATCAGATCCAGCAAAACGCGTAGCGCCCGCGCGGGCGACCCGGCCCGGGGTTCGGGCCGGGTCGCCCGCGCGCCATATGGGGCGCCGGGCGGCTCACTGCGGGCCCCGCGGGCGGACCTCTGTGCCGCGCCGTAGCCGTAGGCCCTTCGACGCCGCACGTCCCGCGCGGCGGACTAGCAGTGTGAGGCGAGACATGTCGACGACATCGGTACCAGCGACGACCGCGACGAGGGTGGCGACACGCCGGCGTCGCCGGTCGTCCAATCGCGTGCTCCTCGCCTACGCCCTGATCGCCCCGGCGATCCTGTGGCGTGGGGCTGTCTCGGTCTATCCGTTCCTGCACGCGATCGTGCAGAGCTTCACGAACGAGAGCCCGCTCAACGCCACCACGCACTGGGTCGGGTTGCGCAACTATGTCAACATATTCCAGGACTCGACGGTCACCGAAACGCTGGCGTTCACGTTCGCGTTCACCGTGGCCTCGACGATCCTGCAATTGATTTACGCGCTGGTCATCGCCAGCCTGCTCAACCGTCAATTCCGCGGGCGGACCCTCGTCCGCGCCGTCAACCTGCTGCCCTGGGCGATGCCCAGCATCGTGATCGCGACCGCGGCCACCTGGCTCTTCAACGATCAGTACGGGATGATCAACGACATCCTCGCACGCATCGTCCCCGGCTTCCGCCCGGTCTGGCTGGCCTCGCCGACGGGCGCGCGCGTGGCCGTCGTCCTGCTCGATGTCTGGAAGAACGCGCCGTGGGCGGCCATCTTCCTGCTCGCCGGGCTGCAAAACATCCCCGGCGAGTTATATGAGGCGGCCAAAGTGGATGGCGCCAGCCCCTGGCGCACCTATCGCTCGGTCGTGCTCCCGCTCCTGGCGCCCATCCTCATCACGCTGACCATCTTCGTGGCCACGGCCCGCGTGTTGAGCTTCGACATCGTCTACGGCTTCACACAGGGGGGTCCAGGCTTCTCGACCTCGCTCCTGTCCTACCAGGTCTACAAGCTGGCCTTCTCGGGGCTCTATTATGGGTATGGCTCCGCCATCGCGGTGTTCACCTTCCTCATCGTCCTGACCCTGAGCCTAATCAGCTTCGCGTTCCTGCGGCGTGCCAATCGCAACACGTAAGGAGAGTCGAGATGGCGATAACACGGGTTCACGGAGCGCCGCGCGCGCGCCAGCCCTTTGATCTGGGCGTGATCCTGCGTCGGATCGCGTTCTACGTCCCGATCGCGCTATTCCTGGTGATCACCTTCGCCCCTGTCTACTGGATCCTGCTGTCGGCCTTCACGCCCATCGATGAGTTGTTCAGGATTCCGCTCAGCTACATTCCGGCGCATCCCTCGCTGATCAACTTCCAGAACGCCGCGTCGCTGGTGCCGATCGGGCAGCAGTTCTTCAACAGCAGCCTCCTGTCCCTGCTCTCGGCCGCCTTCTCCGTCATCGTGGCCTTGCTCGCGGGCTACGCCTTCGCGCGCATCACCTTCCCGGGGAGCAGCTTCTTCTTCCTGGCCATGTTGGTCTCCGGGTTCCTGCCGACCATCGCGACCATCATCCCGCTGTTCCAGACCTTCCAGAGCCTCAGCTTGGTCGACTCGCTGCACGGCATCCTGATCCTGCTGGTAAATATTCTGTTGCCGACCAGCGTGTGGATCATGACGTCGTTCATCCGGCAAGTCCCGCTCGAGATGGAAGAGGCGGCGCAGGTCGATGGGGCCAACTTCCCGACTATCCTGCTGCGGGTCCTCGTGCCGGTGCTGCGCCCCGCCCTCGCCACGTTGTTCCTGATCAACCTGATCACGGCCTGGGACGAGTTCTTCCTGCCGCTCATCTTCAGCCGCTCCAACGCCACGGCCACCCTCACACTAGGGATCACACAGGCGGCCGTCAACCCGCAGAATCAATCGGTGGCGTGGGGCAACGAGGCGGCGATGGGCCTGATCGTAATCGCGCCCGTGTTCATCCTGGCCATGGCCTTCCAGAAGCAGATCGTGGAGGGCCTGATGGCCGGGGCGCTGAAGGGCTGAGTGGTCGGTGAGTAGCCTCGACGCGGCGCCTTCGGTCCCTCGACGACCAATTGTTTAAGGAGACTCCCATCGCATGCCTAAGGTAACCCTCATCGGCGCGGGCAGCGCCGTGTTCGCGCGGCAGATCATCACGGACATCCTTGCCATCGACGGGCTCGACGAGGGCCAGTTCGCCCTCGTCGATATCGACGCCGCGCGCCTGGAGTTGGCCCGGCAGATCGCCGAGCGCATCGTGGGGTTGACGGGCAAACGATGGAGTGTCGTCGCCTCGACCGAGCGCCGCGAGCTGCTGCCCGGCAGCGACTTCATCGTGAATTCGATCGAGGTAGCCGGCCTGGCCAACGTGCGCCACGACTACGACATCCCGCTCAAGTACGGCATCGACCAGTGCATCGGCGACACCATTGGCCCCGGCGGCATCTTCAAGGCGCTGCGCACCGGACCCGCCTGGCTCGCAATCTTGCGCGACGCCGAGCGGCTCTGCCCCGAGGCCTGGGCGCTCAACTACACCAACCCCATGTCGATCCTGACCATGGCCGCGCTCCAGGGCACGCGCGTGCGTACCGTCGGCCTCTGCCACAGCGTGCAGCACACGTCCCACCTCATCGCGGGCTACCTCGATCTCCCCTACGACGAGTTGGAGTGGCGTTGCGCCGGCATCAACCACAACGCGTGGTTCACCCTGCTGCGCTACAACGGTGACGATCAGTACCCGCGCCTGCGCGAGCGCGCCGCCGACCCTGAGGTGTACGAGCGCGACCCGGTGCGCTTCGACATGATGCTGCATGTCGGCGCCTTTGTCACCGAGAGCAGCGGCCACTTCTCGGAGTACGTGCCATACTACCGCAAGCGGCCTGACCTGATCGAGCGCTACACGCGCGTGGGCTACCTGGGCGAGAGCGGCTTCTACGCCAACAACTGGCCGCGCTGGCGCGAGGAGAATGACCGGCGCATCCATGAGATGCTGGAGGGTACGCGCGAGGTCCCGCTGGGGCGCAGCCACGAGTACGGCGCCGACATCGTCGAAGCCGTGACGCTGGGCCACCCGCGCGTCATCTACGGCAACGTGCGCAACACCGGACTGATCGACAACCTGCCCGACGGCTGCGTCGAGGTGGCCTGTCTGGCCGACCGCAACGGCGTGCAGCCGTGCCACTTTGGCGCGCTGCCCGAGCAACTCGCCGCGCTCAACCGCGCCCACATGGCCGTCAATACGCTCATGGTCGACGCATTGTTGAATCGAGATAAGGAGGCGGCGCGCTACGCGCTGCTGCTCGACCCGCTCAGCGCGGCGGTCTGCTCGCCGGCCGAGCTGAGCGCCCTGTTCGATGAGATGTGGGAGGCCGAGCGCGACTATTTGCAGCCATTCGAGTAACAGTCGTGCAGAGGAGAGGGAGAGGCCAACTGTGCCTAAGATCGCACTGATCGGCGCCGGGAGCGTCGTTTTCACGCGGAACCTGATCAACGATGTGCTCTCGTTCCCGGCGTTGCAGGGGAGCGAGATTAGCCTCATGGACATCGACGAGGGGCGCCTGCGTCTCGCCCATAACCTGGTGCGGACCATGGTCCAGGCGCGCGGGCTGCCGGCCCGCGTCGAGGCCACGCTGGACCGGCGCGAGGCGGTGCGCGGCGCCGACTACGTCATCGTGACGATCCAGGTCGGCGGCCTGGACGCCTACGCGCACGATATCGCCATCCCGCAACGCTACGGCGTGGGCCAGTGCGTCGGCGACACACTCGGTCCGGGCGGGGTCTTCCGCGGCCTGCGCACGATCCCCGTGCTGCTGGACCTGTGTCGCGAGATGGACGAGGTGTGCCGCCCCGGCGCCCTGCTGCTCAACTACTCCAATCCCATGGCCATCAACTGCTGGGCCGTGGCCACGACGGGCCGGCCGCACGTGGGCCTGTGCCACAGCGTGCAGGGAACATCGCGCCTGCTGGCCGGGTGGATCGGCGCGCCGTACGACGAGGTATCGTATCGCGTGGCCGGGATCAACCACCAGGCCTGGTTCCTGGAGTTCCGCCAGCGCGACGAGGACGCCTTGCCGCGCCTGCGCGAGCGCATCGGCGACCCTGACGTGATCGGCCAGGAGCCGGTGCGCGTCGAGTTGATGCGCCAGTTCGGGTATTTCGTGACCGAGAGTAGCGGGCACGCCTCGGAGTACGCGCCGTACTTCCGCAAGTCGCCGGAGATGATCGAGGCGTTGAGCGCCCAGTTCTCCTCGCCGGCCGACGAGTGGTTCGATTGGGGCCGCACCGGGGGATACTTGAAGGAGTGCCGCGAGCGCCTGCCCACCTACCTGGACGACGTCCGGGCGCAGGTGGCGGGCGAGAAGCCCTTGCCGGGTGGCCGCAGCGACGAGTATGGCGCGGGCATTATCAACGCGATGGAGATGAACGAGCCTTTCCTGTTCAACGGCAACGTCCCGAACCACGGCCTGATCACCAACGAGCCACAGGGCGCGTGCGTCGAAGTGCCCTGCGTGGTCAACGCCATGGGGGTCCAGCCGACCGTCGTAGGCGACCTGCCGCCGCAACTCGCCGCACTCAACCGTACCATGATCAACGTGCAGGAGTTGGCGACCGATGGAGGCGTGCGCGGCGACCGCGAGGCCATCCGCCACGCGGTCATGCTGGACCCGCTCACCGCCGCCGTCTGTACCCTCGATCAGATCCGCCGCATGACGGACGAGCTTTTCGTCGCCGAAGAGGCGTGGTTGCCACAGTTCTGATGCGAGAAGGGGGAGGGGTAATTAGCAATGAGCCGACCAGAGGGTACGCCGTCGCCGATGCTGGACCTCTGCGTCCGCCAGGCCCGCCAGGCCCGCCAGGCCCGTCAGGTCCTATCGTGGCTCCCGTCGCCATCCGGCACATCGTCGTGGGGTAGATACTGGTCATGCGGCACGCCGATAGTCATGGTGCAGGCCGCCCAAGATGGGGGTGGACACGACGGATGTCGCCGGTCGATGCGCTGCGCTCTGCTGTTCCGCTGCATCGGGGATAGCCTGCCCTATCCCTTGATGCGGCCGGGCTTCGTTACAGCACGTCGAATACGCCCGGAGCACGCGCCGCAGCTGTTCTTTGTGCAGGATGAGGAGGTGGTCGAGGCACACGCGCCGAACGCTGCCGACAAACCTCTCGCAGATGGCGTTCGCGTGGGGTGCTCGAACGGGCGTGCGCAACACCTCGATGCGGCTCCCCGCCGCGACACGGGCGAACGGCGCCCCATACCTGGCGTCGTTGTCGCGGATCGGGACGCGCGGCGCCCGACCGAACGGCGTGGCCTCGCGCACCTGCTGGGCGACCCAGGCGTCGGTCGGGTGTCGCGTCACGCCGACCTGGACGACCCGCCGCGAGCCGAGATCGACGATAAAGAAGGCGAAGAGCGCGCGGAAGCGCAGGTCGATGACCGGCAAGAAGTCACACGCCCAGATGTCATGAGCGTGGTTATGCAGGAACGTCGCCCACGTCTGGCCCTGTGGGCGCGTCGGGCGCACGCCGCGGATGCGCTCCGCCCCCCCATCTGCCGCTTCTCTTCCGCCATCCGTTTGATCAACGCGACCGTCGCTGCGGACACCTGTGGCCTCTTCAGGGCTGTCGCCGACCGGACATGCCAGACGAGGCGGTACCCTTGGCGATGCCAGCGCAACAGTGTGTCTGGTTGGACGATGAGCAGCGCGGCCCGCCAGCCATGCGCGAGGCGCGCCAGGAGCGCCAGCGCCACACGGTCGCGCGGTGTGAACGCGGGGCGCTTAACCTGGCGCTGCAGCACGATCAGTTGCTGCCGCAGGAGCGCGTTCTCGGCCACCAACGCCGCCTTGCTCATAGCTACGTTGGCGACCGCTCCGCGCACGGGCGTCCTCGTCGCGGGCTTGGTCCACCGCAGGAAACGGTGTGTTCGCTAGGATAAAAGCAGGCCAATCGGCAGGATAAAAGTCGGCCACTCTGTACAGCCGTCCTCTACGCTCTAAAGTGTGCAAGCTTTGGAGAGAGGGGACGACGGGACGGAAAGGTGTACACAGTGGCCTTGAGAGATGATATACGGGAGTGGGTGCTGATGCAAGGGCGCTCACGACGAGCGGCGGCGACGCACTTTGGGGTGTCGCGGGATATGGTGGCGACGCTGCTGCGGGAGCCGGCCGAGGGGACGGAGCGGCGGTACACCCGGCGCAAAGCGGGGGAAGCGCCGGCACGGGAGCGCATCCGTCCGCACATCGAAGGATGGCTCAAAGAGAGAGAACGACGGGTTGCAGCGGTGGGCGCCGAAACAGCGCTGGACGGCACACCGGATGTGGGTGGAACTCGGGCGTCAGGGCATCACGGTCGGCGCGTCGACGGTGCGCCTGATGGTGCGCCAACTCCGCAGCCCGCGGCGACAGACCGCCTACGTGCCCCTGTCCTTCGACCCCGGCGAGCGGGCCGAGTTCGACTTCGGCCACGCCGTCGTCGTGCTCAATGGGGCGCGCGTCGAGATCCCTTTCCTGGCGGGGCGGCTGCGCTACGCGGGGGCGATGTTCCTGGAATGTTTCCCGACGGAGCGGCAGGACTCCTTCCTCCTGGGGCAGCGCCACGCCTTCGCGTGCTGGGGTGGGGTCACGACCACGGTTGTCTACGATAACCTCAAGCCCGCCGTGCGGGAGATCCTGCGCGGGCACACGCGCACCGCGCAGGCGGCGTTCGCGCACTTCCGCGGCGTGTATCGCTTCGAGGCCATCGTCGCCAACACGGCGGCGGGGTGGGAAAAAGGCTCCGTGGAGAATGCCGTTGGCTATGGACGGCGCACCTATCTCGTCCCGGTGCCGGAGGTGGCCAGCCTGGAGGAGCTCAACGCGCGCTTACGCCAGGATTGCCTGGACGACCAGGCCCGCACGATGGGCGGACGCGTCGACGCCATCGCCGATCTGCTGGCGGTGGAGCGGCCAACCCTCCTGCCGTTACCGGAGCGTCCCGTGGAGGTGGGGACGCTGCGCGAGGTGGTGGTCCAATCGACGGGGCGGGTGCGCTTCGAGACGAACACGTACTCGGTGCCGACCCGCTATGCCGGCCAGCGTCTCACGCTCAAGGCTGACCCGTTCCGCGTGTGCATCTATCTATGCGGGAGAGGCGCTCGTCGCCGACCACGCGCGGAGCTATGGACGGGGACAGGTCATGGAGGACTTCCGCCACTACGTCCCTCTCCTTTTAGAGAAGCCCTTCGCGGCGCCCTTCGCCTCGGCGCTGCGCAACGGCACCCTGCCGCCGCAGTGGGAGGCCTACCGCCGGGCGTTGGTGGCCCGCCACGCCGACGGCAACCGCGCGTTCGCCCGCGTGTTGCACCTGTGCCTGACCTACAGCGTGCCGCAGGTCGGCGCGGCGCTCGAGCTGGCCGCCGCGCACGAGCGCTACAGCGCCGACGCCGTGCGCCAACTCCTGGTGTGGGCCGGCGCGCAGCCCCCGAGGACAGAACCGCTCGACCCCCGTGCGTACCCGGCCTACCAACAGGCCCAGGCGCGCCCGGACCTGGAGCGCTACAACCGCTTGTTGCTGGCACGGCAGGAGGGGCAGGCCTGCGCACCCCCGTCCATCCGCGTGCTGACGCACGGGCTGCCATCATCGGCACTTACCTCAAGCAATTGAAGCTGCCGGCGTCGCGCGCGCGACGACCAGACCCGCGCGCGCGACGCCGAGCGGCAGGACGCCGGCTACCTGGGCTACCTGCCCTGCAGGCGCTCCTTGATCATGAGGTGGTCGAGCGCGCGGAGCGCCAACTGCAGCGCCGCCTCGCCCAGGCCCGTTTCCCCTACGAGAAGCGCCTGGAGGACGTCGACTTCTCCGCCGTGCCCGCGCTGCCCAAGGCGCGGGTGCGCGACCTCGCGCAGGGTGCCTTCGTTGCCCAGCATGAGAACGTGCTGCTGCTCGGCCCGCGCGGCTTGGGCAAGACGCACCTCCTCCTCGGATCGGAGGGGGGCGCGCGGCGTGTCTACGCGGCTACCGCGTGCTCTTCCGCACGGCGGCGACGCTGGCGAGCGAACTGGAGTTGGCCCAGCAGGAGGTGCGCCTGCCCCGGCTCCTCGCTTGGCGCAGCTCCGCCGCTGCGACCTCATCCTGGTCGACGAGGTGGGCTCTCTCCCCTTTTCCCATCTGGCGGCGGAGGTGCTCTTCCCGTTTTTCTCCGACCGCCACGACCGGGCCAGCGTGGGCCTCACCTCGAACCTCGACGTCGCGCACTGGACGGAGGTCTTCGGCCATGAGCGGATGACGGCGGCCCTGCTCGATCGCCTGGTCCACCGCTCGACAATCCTGCTCCTGGAAGGCGAGAGCTATCGCTTTCGACAGAGCTTACAGCGCCAGGCGGAGGGGGGCGACCGCACCACACAGGACGGCCGGAGGCCGGAGACACGCCGCGGGCGCCGCTCCTCGTGCGGACGGAGGGGAGGGGCGATGGGGCGTGACGCCGTTGTCGGCCCACAAAAGCGTCACCACCCCGCGACACCCCGCGGGGGTGAGCGGCGCGCGGCAGGGAGGAGGAGATGAAAGACCGCAGAGCGCGGTGCAAGGAGTGCGGCGAGCGCTTCACCGTCGTCCGCTTCGAGCGCGAGCGCACCCCGGCCTCCTGCGACCTCTGCCGGGAGGAACGGAGGCGCGCACAGACCCGCGCACGGAGGCGGGCGCTTCGGGATCGCCGGCGCGTATCGTGACAGCGCGGGGACGCCACAAGGCGCGGGGACCCCCTGCTGACGGTGAACAGATGGCGGTCGCTTTTGGCGCGGCACGCAGCCGAGTGGGTGCGCGCCGCGCGCATGAGAACGTGGCCGACTTTTAGCGTATCGAATGGCCGACTTTTACCTTGACAAACACAGCGCCAGCGTTGACCGCCTCGAACAGCTTCACCTTCTGCTCGGACCTGTCCTGGCTTGTATATTGGGGATGTCGGTTCCACGGCGGTGGTGAGAACGTTGTCCTGGCTGCGGCTGAGACCGCCCACGGTAGATTGTTCCCCACCGTCGCCAGCCGGCGCTGAGTCTGGACC
>JAABUR0100008189.1_pt1 | contig 12128 bp, 11 predicted proteins | sample 5560091 | NCBI WGS metagenome assembly JAABUR01 (sample SAMN10711879, study PRJNA513375) | rock metagenome | isolation source: Antarctica rocks | place: Antarctica: Victoria Land, University Valley sud
CACCCGCATCGCCCAACGCATCCTCGCACTCACCGCCGCCATCTGGCACAACGACCAACTCGGCCTGAGCATCCGCCGCTCACTGACCGCCTACGACCACTGACCCCTTGGAATCATTCGTCTAGGCGGCCGGCGCCGCGCCGCTTGCAACCGCGGACCTGTCGCCACGATGGGATAAGGTCGGGGCGACCGAACCGCCTCCCTGCAGCCCTTCACCCTTCCCACGGACGCTCATGACCGGTTGCACCCCATGACGAGCCCCGAGGCTCGCCTCCCGAAGGCCCGGCTCGACCGGTGCGCGTTCACGTACTCGGTGGTGATCCCCGTCTTCAACAGTGAAGACCTGGTCGCCACCACGGTCGAGCAGCTCGTCGAAGTCTTCGAACGCGAGGGGTTGTCGTACGAGGTCATCCTCGTCAACGACGGCAGCAGGGACCGCAGCTGGGAAGTGATAGCGGACCTGGCGCATCGCCACGAGCACGTCGTCGCGTTGAACATGCTGCGCAACTACGGGCAGCACTACGCGAACCTCGCCGGTTTGCGTGAGGCATCGGGTGACTACGTCATCACAATGGACGACGACGGGCAGAACCCGCCGGAAGAGGTACTGAAGCTGATCGACGAGGGCATGAACGGTCGTGACGCGGTCTTCGGCAGGTTCGAGCGCAAGCAGGCCGCAAGCTACCGACGGTTGGGTACCAAGATCATCAATGCCATGAACCGGCGTATCTTCGGCCAGCCCAAGGACCTGAGCGTGACCAACTTCCGGCTGCTTCGCCGCGACGTGGTGGACCGCATCTGCGCCTCGCGCACTGCCCACCCGTACATCACCGGACAGGCACTCCTCTACTCGAGCAACCGGTCGAACGCCGACGTCCGACACGCGCAGCGTGCCTCCGGCAAGAGCGCCTACAGCCCGTTGCGGATCGTGCGGCTGGTCTTCACGATCTTGTTCAGCTACTCGTCGTTCCCGCTGCGGCTGGCGGCCTCGGTCGGATTCGCCATCTCGGCTGTGAGCTTCGTGCTGGGAGCGGTCTACCTGCTCAAGGGGGCGTTCGGGCAGACCAACGTTCAGGGGTGGACGACAACCGTGGTGCTCCTTGCCATCTTCAACGGTTTCACGATCGCCCTGCTGTCCATGCTCGGGGAGTACGTGGTGAGGACCCTCAACGCTGTCAGCGCCCACGAGACCTACCACGTGGTCGAGCGGGTAGCGGATTGACCCGTCACCTGCTCGTCATCGGAGCGCAACGGTGCGGCACCACCTTGCTGCACGACCTGCTCGACTCCCATCCGGACATCACCATGGCGCGCCCTGCGCGGCCGGAACCCAAGGTCTTCTTGTCCGACGAGCTCACGGCGCGGGGAATCGACTGGTATCGGCAGACGTACTTCGCCCACGCCACGTCGGAACGCGTGTGGGGCGAGAAGAGCACCAGCTATCTCGAGGATGATGAGGCGGCGCACCGCGCCCGGCGCATGCTCGGGGACGCTCAGATCGTCGTCCAGCTGCGCGACCCCGTGGCGCGCGCCGTGTCCAACTGGAGATTCAGCACGTCGCATGGGCTCGAGGACCGGCCACTGGATCGGGCCCTCGAAGAGAACCTCGAGGGTGCACGCAGCTGGGATCGCGACGCCACCTCTGTCTCGCCCTTCGCCTATCTCGAGCGGGGTCGCTACATCGACTACCTAGGTCCGTGGCTGACCAGCTTCCCGACGAGCCTGCACGTACTGTTTCTCAGCGAGGTCGCGCGAGGGACCTCCTCGCTCGCGCAGCTGTATGCGGCGATGGACCTCGACCCCGCGCCTGACGCGACCACTCCGAGCGAGGCAGTGAACTCCAGCGACGGTGCACCACCCCGCCTCGAGCCCGGCCTGGTCCACCGGCTCCGCACGTACTTCGACGACAGCGACGCCCGGCTGCGTGATCAGCTGGGCCAGCGCCTCCCCTGGGACCGTCACGGTGACGGTGCGCCGGAGGACGGGGCATAGGGTGTCGGTGGCGTCGAGTGAGTAGGGCACCCCGGGGGGAGAGCGAAGCAGGAATGGACCAGATGCACGAAATCCCGTTCAACCGCGCCGGCATCGAAGGCGACGAGCTCACCTACCTCGAGGCGGCGCTGCGCAGCGGACACACCCAGTCGTCCGGGGACTTCGCGAGGCGAGCCGCTGCGGTGCTGCGCGAGGAGACCGGAGCCGCAGAGGTGCTGCTCACCACCTCATGCACGTCCGCGCTCGAGCTGTCGGCGATGCTGCTCAACCTCGAGCCCGGCGACACCGTCGTCGTCCCCTCCTTCACGTTCACCACCACTGCGTTGGCGTTCGTGCGCCAGGGCGCACGGCTGGTGTTCTGCGACATCGAGCCGCAGACGCTCGGCTTGGACCCTGAGCACTTGGAGTCGCTGCTCGACGACCACGTGCGTGCCGTGGTGCCGGTCCACTATGCCGGTGTGGCGTGTGACATGGCTGGCATCCGCAGGGTGCTTTCCGGTCGCCCCGACGTGGCCGTGATCGAGGACAATGCGCACGGTCTGTTCGGGCGTTGGCACGGCAGACCGCTGGGCAGCCTCGGCAGGTTCGCTGCCCAAAGCTTTCACGACACCAAGAACATCGTGTGTGGCGAAGGCGGGGCACTGCTGCTCAACGACGCGGCCGACGTCGACCGGGCCAGGGTCCTCTATGACAAGGGGACCAACCGGCAGGCTTTCTTCCTCGGCCAGGTCGACAAGTACTCCTGGAAGGACGTCGGCTCGTCATTCGGCCTGTCCGACCTGTTGGCTGCCTACCTCTACGCGCAGCTGGAGCGACGAGAGGTGATCCAGGCCAAGCGACGGTCGGTTTTCGAGAGCTACGAGCAACTGCTCGCGCCGCACGCCGACGGGCTTGGCTTCCGACTGCCGGTGCTCCCTGCTCGCGTCGAGTCGGCGTACCACATGTTCTACGTGCTGCTTGCTGACAACCGCACCCGCGACAGCGTTCTGAGTCACATGCGGGAGGAGGGTGTCCAGTCGACGTTCCACTACGTGCCCCTGCACAGCTCCGAGGCCGGTCGCAGGTTCGCCATCCGCGAGACCGATTGCCCGGTGACGACCGACATCAGCGGTCGCCTGCTGCGCCTTCCGTTCTTCAACAACCTGCCACCTGCTGACATCGAGCGGGCGGCAGCGGTCTTCCTCAGCGCGGTGTCGCAAGCCACTCGTGAGGTGTCGGCGCGATGACGGCGGTCCAGCAGGGGTCGTCGTCGATCGAGCAGCCCGACTACTGGTGGTACCGAGCGCGGGCCGATCTGCTCCACGCAGCCTTGGGCGACTTCCTTGGTACGCCGAGCCTCGTGCTCGATGTCGGCAGCGCCGACGGACCCAGCGTCGGGTGGATGCGCGGCCGGCACCGGCGGATCGCGATCGACGTCGATCCACGCGGTCTGCGTCCCGGTGAGGGCGTCTGCGCCTCTGCGCTGGCTCTGCCGTTCCCGGACGACAGCTTCGACGTGGTCGCGGCCTTCGATGTCGTCGAGCACTGCGATCCCGAGGCACAGGCGCTCGGGGAGCTGCGCCGCGTGCTCAAGCCGGGTGGACGGCTGCTGATGTCGGTGCCGGCGTACCAATGGGCGTGGTCCGACCACGACGTCCGGGCCGGACACTACCGGCGCTACACGCGCCCACGGGCTCTCGCTGCGGTCACTGCGGCCGGCCTCGTCGTACGGCGGTCGACGTACGCCTTTGCCGGCGTGTTCCCCTTCTTCGTCGCCGAGCGTCTCGCTCGGCGTGCGCGTCGAGCAGGCAGGTCGTCGTCACCTGAACAAGCCGGCCTTACGCGCGTACCGCGAGGCCTGGACGCCGTCTTGATGGGCTTGTCCCGGCTCGAGTGCAGGCGACTGCGCCACCACGACCTGCCGTTCGGTTCATCGATCTTCCTGGCGGCGGACAAACCACCGACGGAGGCTGGCTCATGAAGATTCTGGTTACTGGCGGCGCGGGGTTCATCGGCAGCCACTACGTGCGCTCTGTCCTCGCCGACGCGTGGGGCGGCCTGCGCCCCGACTCAGTAGTCGTGCTCGACAAGCTGACGTACGCCGGCAACCTCGCCAACCTGGCGACGGTGGCCGACGACGAGCGGCTGGAGTTCGTCGAGGGCGACATCCTCGACCGCGCCCTGGTTGACCGGCTGGTCGGCAGAGTCGATGCCGTGGTTCACTTCGCTGCCGAGAGCCACGTCGACCGGTCGATCCTCGGCGCCGCGGACTTCGTGATGACCAACGTCGTCGGCACTCAGACGCTGCTCGACTCGGCGCTGCAGCACGGCGTCGACAAGTTCGTGCATGTCTCCACCGATGAGGTGTACGGCTCCATCGACACCGGCAGCTGGGACGAGAACCAGCCGCTGGAGCCGAACTCGCCGTACTCCGCCTCGAAGGCGGGAGGCGACCTGATCGCGCGGTCGTACTTCCGGACGCACCGCCTGCCGGTGTGCGTGACGCGGTGCTCGAACAACTACGGCCCCTACCAGTTCCCCGAGAAGGTCGTCCCGCTCTTCGTGACAAACCTGATGGACGGCGCAACCGTCCCGTTGTACGGCGAGGGCGTCAACGTGCGCGACTGGCTGCACGTCGACGACCACTGCCGCGGCGTGCATCTGGTGCTCGATGGCGGTCGTCCCGGCGAGGTCTACAACATCGGCGGCGGGACAGAGCTGTCCAACCGTGCGCTGACCGAGAAGCTGCTCGCCGCCTGCGGCGCTGACTGGCGCCAGGTGGTCTCGGTCGACGACCGGCTGGGGCACGACCTGCGCTACTCGGTGGACATCACCAAGATCAGCACCGAGCTCGGCTACCGGCCGAGGGTCGACTTCGAGCAAGGTCTCGCCGACACGGTCACCTGGTACGCCGAGCACCGTGACTGGTGGGAGCCCCTCAAGCAGCGGGCCGGACTCGTCGGCTGACGCGAAGACGCCTCAGGCGGGCAGGGAGCAGGTTAGCGCCTGGAGCAGCAACGAAGAAGCGAGCAGCCGACCTCCATCGATTCCTCGACCGCTACAACTACGCTCGACCCCACACCGCACTCAAGGGCAGGCCACCGGCCTCTCGCGTCCCCGGTGTCACCAACCTCGCGGCATAGAACAGCTAGGCAATCAGGCGGCTCTGACGGGCACTACCGCGCGAAGGCTCGCCGTATCCACGCCACGTGCTTGCCGACCTCATCGGGATCGTGGACGGCTGCCTCGGCGAGCCATGTCAGGGTCAGGACGCGGGTCAGCCATTGAAGCTTGAACCCGAACCGGTCGTCGAGGGGCAGGTCGTAGTGGGCGACGACCAGGTCGACGAAGGAGCGGTCCCTGATGCCGATCAGCCCGACGAAGTCGAGGACTGGGTCACCGACCGTGGCGTCGCCGAAGTCGATAAGACCACTCAGGTGACCGCTGGCGCGGTCGACGAGCAGGTGGTCGGGACAGATGTCGTTATGGATGAACCTGCTTGGGTCATCCTGCGCCGGCTCGGGAACGCCGCCGGCCAGGTACGGTTCGGCCACGGTGAGGAGGTCGTCGTCAAGCAGCGGACGCACCGTGTTGGCGACGCCCACGAGACCGGTACGCAGGGCGCTCCACGGCTCTGACTCCCATCCAACCGGTGTCGCAGGGATGCGACGAGCGTCGACGCGGTGGAGCCGGCTCAGCAGCCGGCCGAGGTCCCTGGCCAGCCTGGCCTCGTCGAGTGACCCGACCTGATCGGCGCCTACACCCGGTATGCGTCGGTAGCCGACGAACGGGTAGGGGAAGGCAGCAGATTGCTGTCCCAGGTAGTCGAATCTGGGCACCATGGAGCCCAACGTCTCACCCACGATCGGCATGATCTCGATCTCCCGGAGGATGCAGGGCACCTGCTGCGCCCGCTTAGGAAACCGGAAGACCCAGTCCCCAGCGACCGTGAAGAGCTCGTTGTCCCACCCCGCGGCAAGCGGACGCACCTGCCCGCTGTCGAGTCCGGGGAACTGCTCGCTGATGAGGCGTGACACCAGGGCCGCACCGAGACGCCGATCTGAGGAACCAGGACTCACGACACCATCGTGCCAAGTCGTGCAGAGAGACCTGCCGCCGGCCACGCGAAGAATCGAGAAGCGACGCTCCCGTAGGGTCGCTGCGTGTTGCGTCAGTGACTCTAGAGACCACGTCGATCGAGTTGCGATGGCTTGAGCCAACTGGAGAGGTGAGACTGGAGCGGTCGACTCACCAGCCTTGCGGCGGTTGGTCCAGGCCACGTCGCGGATCCCATAGGCGGCGCCGCACACGCGGTCAGCGTCGGCCGACAACAACTCCGAACAGCACCGGAGCCGATGCCGCCTGCACGCCCAACCACGTGACACGACCTACCGCCAGCTAGAGCGACCGGTACGCCGGGAAGCCGCGGTGCTCGAGCAGGTCGATCAGGTAGGTGCCGTAGCCGCTCTTCAGCAACGACTCGGCCCGTTCGCGGAGCTCGTCGTCGGACAGGAAGCCTTGGCGCCAGGCGATCTCCTCCGGTGCGCCGATCTTGAGCCCTTGTCGGTGCTCGATCGTCCGGATGAAGTTGCCGGCGTCGTTGAGGGACTCGAAGGTTCCGGTGTCGAGCCAGGCGGTGCCGCGCGCAAGCACGTGCACGTGCAGGGCTTTGCGCTCGAGGTAGACCCGGTTGACGTCGGTGATCTCGTACTCGCCGCGCGCTGACGGCGCGAGACCGCGGGCGATCTCGACCACGTCGTTGTCGTAGAAGTAGAGCCCCGGTACGGCGTAGTTGCTCTCGGGGTGGGCGGGCTTCTCCTGAAGCGACAGGGCGCGTCCCGACTCGTCGAATGCGACCACGCCGTAGGCCTGGGGGTCCTGCACCCAGTACGCGAAGATCGCGGCGCCCTCGAGCTCGACGAAGCGCTTCAGCTGCAGTCCGAGACCTTGACCGTAGAAGATGTTGTCGCCGAGGACCAGCGCACAGCGATCGGCCCCGATGAAGTCGGCGCCGATGACGAACGCCTGCGCCAGGCCGTTGGGCTCGCTCTGCTGCGCGTAGCTGAGTGAGATCCCGAACCTCGACCCGTCGCCGAGCAGCCGTTCGAACCCCGCAGCCTCGTGCGGGGTGGTGATCACCAAGATGTCGCGGATGCCCGCGAGCATCAGCGTCGAGAGCGGATAGTAGATCATCGGCTTGTCGTAGACGGGCATCAGCTGCTTGCTCACGCCCAACGTGATCGGGTGCAGACGCGAACCGGTTCCACCGGCCAAGATGATTCCCCGCATGGAACACGACTATCACGGATTCCCCCTCTCCCGATTCGTCCGACGAACGGTGGCGAGTGTGAGCGCATCCCAGTCGGACGAATCGGAGGGCCGACTCAGAGGCCAGGCGGCAGCGACGGGCGCTCGTCGGCGGACACCGCAACCAGGCCTGCGCGTCCTCGGTACGCCTCAGCCAGCAGCACCCCGAAGGCCCCCAACTGGGCGGTGAGGAACGCCCAACAGGTCTGTTCCAGCGCGGCGGTGTCGGTGACCACGAGCGCGACCGCAGCGGCGAGGGCACCCAGCGCCCAGGCGGCAGCGACGGCGCCGGCTCGGTCAAGGGCGAGGACGAGGATGGTCGTCACCAGGTTGGCCAGCGCAATCGCGCTGCCGACGGCGACCAGCACCGTCGTGCCGGCGCCGAGGGAGACGTCGTCGCCGAAGACCAACCGGATCAGGGCAGGTCCGATGGTTGCTCCCACCAAGGCGGCCACGCCGGCGGCAGCAACGGCTGACACCAACACAACTAGCTGCACCCGCCGCAGCTCGGCGCGTTGTCCGCTGACCACCATCGTCGTGAGCCGACCGGTCAGCTGGGCCACCACGCCGAGCGCGAGCATGTAAGGCGCCCGGAACAGGGCCAGCGCAGCGAACAGGGCGGTCACCTGCGCGGCGGTGCCGCCACGCAGGGCCAGCACGACGGGTCCGCCGGTGAGGATCAGCTGGCCGAGCAGCTGCCCGGACGCGGCTCCGCTCAGGAACCCGAGGGGGGAGGAGCCGGTGGTCTTTGACCTGTCTTCCGCCGCCAACCGGAGCGAGGACGGCCAACCGAAGGCGACGAGGTGACCGGCGACCAGGCACAGCCCGAACGCGACCGGCTCCTTCACATCGGCCACGATGAGCACCAGCGCCGCCAGGCACCGGACAGCGTTCTCCGCCACCAGCATCGCGGCGACACTGGTGAACCGGCGGCGCGCCGTCAGCGTGCCGCGGGCAACCCCCATCAGGCCTGAACCGGCCGTGACACCGACCATCAGCAGGGCGAACACCGCCTGGTCGTGACGGAAGAGCACGTCGCCAGCCAGCCACGACAGCAGACCGACGACGGCTGAGGTCACGGCGACCACAGCACCCAGCCGGGGGAGCGCCCGCCTGACGACGCCCTCGTCGTACGCGGTAGCAGTGCGCGCAATCCAGTGCTGGACCGGGAACGTGAACGCTGCGGCTGCCAGGCTCCAGTAGGTCCACAACACCGTGACGGGGGAGGCGGCGACCGGGCCGAGCGCCCGCGTGGTTGTCGCGAAGAACACGTAGGCGAGCAGGCCCGTGACCACCGACCCTGCGGCGAGTGCCGTGGTGTCGCGGGTCCGCAGCCTCATCGCGAGCTCAGTCTCATCGCGAGCATTGTGCCACCGACCACGGAGGGCGCTGCTGCGCTGGACGACCTACTTGTCGATGTCGCCGACGACGAAGAACATCGACCCCAAGATGGCCACCATGTCTGCGATCACGCAGCCGGGCAGCATCTGCGGCAGCACCGCGATGTTGTTGAACGACGCCGACCGCAGCTTGAGCCGCCACGGGGTCTTCTCGCCGCGAGACACCAGGTAGTAGCCGTTGATGCCGAGCGGATTCTCGGTCCACGCATAGGTGTGCCCCTCGGGCGCCTTCAGGATCTTCGGCAGTCGCACGTTGATGGGCCCCTGCGGGAGACTCGATATCCGCGCCACACACGCTTCGGCGACCGTAAGCGACACCAGCACCTCGTCGAGCAGGAGCCGCAAGCGTGCGTAGCAGTCACCTGTGGTCCCGACCGGGATCGTGAGGTCGCCAGAGGTGACGAGCTCGTCGTACGCCAGGTAGGTGTCGTCGCGCCGGAGGTCGAAGTCGACACCCGAGGCGCGAGCGATCGGGCCGGACACGCCGTACTGTGCGATGAGCTCCGGGGCCAGTACGCCGACACCGCGGGTGCGAGCCGCGAAGATCTCGTTACCGAAGATCAGGTCCTCGATCTGGGGGAGCCGCGAGCGGACGGCCACGATCGCCGCCGACACCCGGCCCAGCCAGCCGGCCGGCAGATCCTCCTTGAGTCCGCCCACCCGGTTGAACATGTAGTGCATCCGGCCACCCGAGATCTCCTCCATCACCTCCTGGATGGTCTCGCGCTCGCGGAAGGCGTAGAAGATTGGCGTGATCGCACCGACCTCGAGCGGGTAGGAGCCAAGGAACATGAGGTGGTTGAGCACCCGGTTGAGCTCGGCCAGCAACATCCGGGTCCAGGTGGCCCGGATCGGGACCTCCATGCCCAGCATGCGTTCGACCGCCAGCACGACCCCGAGCTCCGACGAGAACGCCGACAACCAGTCGTGCCGGTTCGCCAGCACGATGATCTGCCGGTAGTCCCGGACCTCGAAGAGCTTCTCGACGCCACGGTGCATGTAGCCGATGATCGGCTCGCAGTCGACGATGCGCTCACCGTCCAGCGTCACCCGGAGCCGGAGTACGCCGTGCGTCGCCGGGTGCTGCGGTCCGATGTTGAGGACCATGTCCTCGGTGGCGAGCTCGCTGTCGCTGCCGGTGCCGCCACGCTCGTAGCCACCGAACGTCTCAGCGCCGGCGCCGAGACCGATGATTCGCTGCTCCGTCACGCTGTCACTCTGCCACGCCCACGAACGGCTCGACCTCGTGTCGTGGGTTGGAGCACGGCAAGCGCGAAGAGACTTTCGACGCGCGGCGCTAGAGCTCGCGGACGACCTTGGCGGGGTTGCCGACGGCCAGCACACCAGCCGGCAGGTCCTTCGTCACGATCGCGCCAGCGCCGATCACGGTGTCATCGCCGACGGTGACGCCGGGACAGATGACGACACCGCCGCCGATCCAGACGTTCGCGCCGATCGTGATCGGTCGCGCCGTCTCCCATCTGTCTTTGCGGCGCTGTGCCTCGAGCGGGTGCACCGGCGTGAGGAACTGCGCGTTGGGTCCGACCTGGCAGTGGTCGCCGAGCGTGATCGTGGCGACGTCGGCAAGCTGACATCCGTAGTTGAGGAACACGCCGGTGCCGATCCGGACGTTGGACCCGTAGTCGACGTACACCGGTGAGCGCACCTCCACCGCGTCGCCGACGGCCCCGAACAGCTCGATCAGCAGTGCCCGACGCGCCAACGGGTCGGCGACGGGGGTGGCGTTGTACTGCTCCATCAACGTCTGTCGCTCGCGCTGGAGGTCGAGGATGGACTCGTCGGTGATGTACCAGTCGCCGGCGCTCATGCGTTCGGTGTTGGAGGTCATCGGACCGATGATAGGGGCCCCGCGTGCCGCCTCGGTGAGGCCAGGGTCGAGCACCCGAGCACCGTCGGAGGGGTCAGACGACGTTCCATGCTGACAGGTCTCGCCCCAGCCAGGCGGCCATCCGGTCGTTGTACGGCGTGAAGTGCTCGACCAGCCTCGCCCTCGTCTCGGGCTGCATCGCCGGGTAGGCGCTGCGGACGCCTTTTCGCTTCCCGGAGGGATCGGTCGCCCGATAGGCGTTGCGCCACACCTCCTTGACCGTCGCGGCCGGCTCGGTGTCGACACCGAGGAACGCGAACAGTCGCTCGAGGCTCTGCACCCGTTGTGCGACCAGATCCTCGAAGAGCATCACGTAGATGCGCTCGCGGGCATGGCCGGACTCGACGGACTCGATCTGGTCGATGTAGTGACCTCGGTCAACATACGAGTAGCACTTGCGGTTCCTGAGCTCGCCGGTGGCAAGGCGTTCCTTCTCCAGGTCCAGGGCTTCTTCGAACGGGGTGCTCTCGTGGCCGAGCCGGCGTTCGTGCCAGTAGTGGGAGTAGGCCCGCCGCGCCGGATCTCTGAGGATGACGACGATCGTGGCGTCGGGGAGTGTCTCCAGCATGCGCATCCGGGTCGCTGGGTCGTAGAGGTACGCCGGCGTCCCCTCACCGGCGTGCACATGGCGCCGCCGTATCGTGAACTGCTCGCGGTACCAGTCGAGCCCGCGGTCGAAGTGTCGGTCGAAGAAGTGGAGCTCCTTCGGCCGTGACATGAACACCTGCGGGTGCTGCCGAAGGAGGGTGACCAGGCTCGACGTCCCGCACTTCTGCGCTCCGGCGATCACCAAGGTGGGCAGCGGCATCCGGCAACCTTTCGTGGCGGGCCGCGGATCTCGTGGATCGTCGAGGCCGGCGGCAGCGAGCCCACCTTATCGAGCAGGCGTTAGATGTTCCTGGGCAGGAACGTTGGTGACACCCGGCGTGGGTGACACCGCTCCGCCCTTCAGTCTCCGCTTACTCGCGTCGGGGTTTGAAGCGTTGGTGGCGGATGGGTGTGCGGTGGGGGTCGATGCGTGCTGGGGGGACGATCTCGGGGGTGCCGTCGGGGGCCATTACGACGGCCCATTGGCGTTGGTGGATGAGGTGGTGGTGGAAGCTGCAGAGCAGGCACCCTTGGTCGATGTCGGTGGGTCCGCCGTCTGCCCAGGCGATGATGTGGTGGGCTTCGGTCCAGGCGGCGGGTCGTTCACAGCCGGGAAAGACGCAGCCTTGGTCGCGGATGGCGAGGGCGATGCGTTGGTAGCGGTCGAACAGCCGCCGGCTTCGGCCCAAATCGAGGATGGCGGAGTCGGCACCCAGCACCGCCGGGAGGACACCGGCGTTGCAGGCGAGCCGGCGGACTTGCCCGACGGAGACCGAGGTGCCGGTGGACAGGACTGCTTCGCCGACACCGGTGGTGAGTTTGTGGTGGTCGACGGTGACGACCACGGTGGCGTTACCGGCACCGTGGCCGGGCAGTCTGTCGGCAGGCAGGTGCTCGAGCAGCTGTACGAACGCCCGCCCCAGCCGCTGTGAGTACGTCAACACGCCCGGGTCGGTCTCCGGGCACGGTGCACC
>JAABUR0100008191.1_pt1 | contig 12123 bp, 12 predicted proteins | sample 5560091 | NCBI WGS metagenome assembly JAABUR01 (sample SAMN10711879, study PRJNA513375) | rock metagenome | isolation source: Antarctica rocks | place: Antarctica: Victoria Land, University Valley sud
GAGGGCTCGACCTCCAGCGCCGCCTCGAGACCGGCGATCAGCCCGCAGTACTCAGCGACGTTGTTGCTGACCCTGCCCAGGGGCGCGGCGAGCTCAGCCAGCACCCGCCCGGTGCGGGCGTCCCTCAGCAGTGCGCCGTATCCGGCGACACCCGGGTTTCCCCGTGACCCGCCGTCGGCCTCGACGACGATGCGTCGTGCCCCCATGGCTGCTACAGGCCCGACTCGGCGGTACGGACGAGGATCCGGCGGCACTCCTCACACCTCAGCACCTCGTCGTCCGGGGCCGCCCGCAACCGGTCCACGTCCACCTGGTTCATCTCCAGGCGGCAGCCGCCGCACCGGCGCTGCTTCACCGCGGCCGCCGCGAGACCGCCGCTCCGGGACCTGATCTTCTCGTAGAGGGCGACGAGGTCCTCCCCCACTCCCGCGACCGCGTCGCCGCGGCCGGCGCTGACCTGCCGCGCCTCAGCGTCCAGGTCAGCGAGCGCCGCGTCCCTCGCTGACCTCACCTCCTCGATCCGGGAACCCAGCTCGGCACGGGAGGAGCCCAGTGCGGCCACCCGTCCCTGCAGCGCCTCCGCCCGCTCCATGACCTCGAGCTCGAGGTCCTCCAGCTCCGCCTGCCTGCGGGCGAGCGAGGCGACCTCGTGCTGGAGGGCCTGCAGGTCCTTGGCGGTGCCGGTCCCGGCGTCCAGTCGCGCCTTGTCCCGGTCGGCGCGGCCCCGCACCAGCTGCACGTCTGCCTCCGCCTTGTCGACCTCGCGCTGCACGTCACTGAGCGCAGTGCGGGCGTTGACCAGCTCGGTGTCCAGCGCGAGGGCCTGCGCCTCGAGTCCCGCCAGCTCTGCCAGCAGCGGCAGCGTCGCTCTCGCGTGGGTGATCTGGTCCATCCGTGTGTCGACCGCCTGGAGGTCGAGCAGCCGCCACTGCCGGGACGGGTCCGCTTTCAGGACGTACCTCCATCGGCGTTGGCAGCGACCACGAACTCCCATGGTTCGGTGCGCAGGTGCGAGACGTAGGTCTCCACCGTAGCCCCCTCGTGGCCCCCCGGCCCGCGGCCTGAACCGGCCGGGCCCACGGCACCGGCCGGGCCCAGGGCCGCTAGCAGCTCCCGCTCGGCACTGGCCAGCCACACCCACTCACTGGCCCAGTGGCCCGCGTCCACGAGGTACGGCGGGCCGCCCCGGGACTCCTCGCGCGCCTCGAGCACGGGGTGATGGCGCAGGTCGGCGGTCACATAGACGTCCGCCTGCGCTGCCCGCACCGCATCGATCCGGTCGTCGCCCGCGCCCCCGACCACGGCCACCCGCTGGACGGTCACCCCCGGTGGCCCCGCCACCCGGATCCCCCCAGCCGTGGCCGGGAGCCGGGTGGCGAGGTTCTCGACGAAGGACCGCAGCGTCACCGGCACGGGCAGCGTGCCGACTCGACCCACGGCATACCGGTCCTCGGATCTGAGCGGTTCCACGGCCTCCAGACCGCAGACGGCGGCGAGGGCGTCGCACACGCCGGGCCGGGCGAGGTCGGCGTTGGTGTGCGCGCAGAAGATCGCCAGGTCGCCGACGACGGCGCTCGTCACGGCGGCGCCCTTGGCCGTCGTCGTCGCGACACCGTGGACGCCTCGCAGGAGCAGCGGGTGGTGGGTGACCAGCAGGTCCGCGTGCGCGTCGAGCGCCTCCCGGATCACGGCGAGGGTGGCGTCGACAGCAAGGTGGACGATGCGCACCGGCTGGTCGAGGTCTCCGGTGACGAGGCCGACCCGGTCCCAGTCCTGGGCCAATCCCGGCGGGTAGAGACCGTCGAGGACGGCGAGCACGTCGCGCAGGGCCAGCGGCGCGGCGGGCGGGTGGGTCCGACCGGGCTCGGGCCGGGCCTCCCGGCCGCGGGACGCGGACCCGCGGGACTCGCTGACCTGCACGGAGAATCCTCCTGTATGCCGTCTCATCTGCGCCGTCTCATCTGCGCCGCCCGGGCGGTGCCGGCGACCGGCGCCGGGACAGTCAACCCTATCCGCCCGCGGAGACTGGGTTCGCGGGTGTCGGTCCAGCCTCGGGAAGGGCCGGGGGAGAGCCCGCCGCAGAGCCAGGGGGAGAGCCGGCCGCAGAGCCCCGGGAGACTCCGCCGGGGAGTAGGCTCGCTGGGCCCGGTCCAGCCGGCCTCGTGACCCGCACTCTCGCGGAGGACTGCCTTGAGAACCATCCGATCCCTGCCCCTCCGGCTCGCCGTCGTCACCACGGGCTGCGTGCTGGGGGTCGGTGCGCTGAGCGCAGACGCCTACAGCGGGGCCCGTCCCGCCGTCCCCGGGGGGACCGGCGCCGTTGCGGCCGCGACGAGCACCCCTATCAAGCACCTCGTCGTCATCTACCAGGAGAACGTCTCCTTCGACCACTACTTCGCGACCTACCCGTTCGCGGCCAACCCTGCTGGCGAGCCGCGGTTCACTGCCTCGGCGGGCACCCCGAGCGTCAACGGGCTGGGCGCCTCGTTGCTGGAGCCGAACAACCCCAACTCGGTCCAGCCGTTCCGGCTCGGCCGTGACCAGGCGCAGACCTGCGACCAGGACCACACCTACACCGGCGAGCAGAAGGCGTTCGACTCCGGGCTGATGGACGCGTTCGTCGAGACCGTCGGACGCGGCGCCGGCAGCCGCCCCTGCGCCGACTACGGCAGGGGCAAGGGCCTGGTGATGGGCTACTACGACGGCAACACGGTCACCGCCTTGTGGAACTACGCCCAGCACTTCGCGATGAGTGACAACTCGTACGGGACGACATTCGGGCCCTCCACGCCGGGGGCCCTGAACCTCGTCTCGGGCCAGACGCACGGCTTCAGGCCGACGCAGGACAGCGGGGAGGTGACCGCCGGCACCACCGTCATCGGGGACCCGCAACCGGCCGGCGACACGTGTGACACCCGGGACGTCACCACCTCCACCGACCCGAAGAACCGCAACATCGGCGACCTGCTCAATGCGAAGGACGTCAGCTGGGGCTGGTTCCAGGGTGGCTTCGCCGACTGCACCGCGCACCACACCAACGTCGGCGGGGTCGACAGCAAGGACTACATCCCCCACCACCAGCCGTTCCAGTACTACCAGAGCACCGCCAATCCCCAGCACACCCGGCCGGCGTCCGTCGAGGAGGTCGGCCACAACGGCCAGGCCAACCACCAGTACGACCTCAGCGACTTCTGGTCCGCTGTCGAGGCGAGGAGGATGCCGGCGGTGAGCTTCCTCAAGGCTGCTGCATACCAGGACGGGCACGCGGGGTACTCGACCCCGCTGGACGAGCAGCGCTTCCTGGTGGAGACGATCAACCGTCTGCAGAAGACCTCCGACTGGGGCGACACCGCCGTCGTCATCGCCTACGACGACAGCGACGGCTGGTACGACCACCAGATGAGCTCGATCGTCAACCAGTCGAACGACCCGGCCCACGACGCGCTGACCGACGGCAAGACCTGCGGCAGCAGTGCCAGCCGGGTTGCCGGCGGCTACCAGGACCGCTGTGGCTATGGTCCCCGGGTGCCGCTGCTGGTCGTCTCGCCGTACGCCAGGGCCAACTTCGTCGACCACGCCGTCACCGACCAGAGCTCGATCCTGCGCTTCGTGGAGGACAACTGGGGCACCGGCCGGGTCGGCAACTTCTCCTTCGACGACAAGGCCGGCAGCCTCGAGGGGATGTTCACCTTCTCCGACCGGCCGGCCTCGCAGGGCAACCGCGCGAACCGGCTCTTCCTGGACCCGGCCACGGGACAGCCCGCCCAGGGCGCCGGCTCGGTGACTCCCGGCTCGGTGACCTCCGGCGGGGTGACCTCCGGAGGGGTGACCACCTCGCGCCTGTCCGGCACCGGCGCGGGGTTCACCACCCCACTCGTGGCGGGGCTGTCGCTCCTCCTGCTCGGGGGCCTCGCGGCCGCCGTGTCACGGCGCCGCTCGGGTGGTCGCCGGCGCGGGTGACCGCAGCACCCCCGAGGGGCCCCGCTCCGGCCGGTTGCCGGAATGGTCCAGTCAGTGAATTCGCGGTGTCCTTGTCCCACTGGGCGCATCGCGGAGAGGCGATGCCGGAGGGGGCCAGACCTCCGCCCGGACGAGGCGCCCGCCCCGGAAGCTGCCGGCAGTGACCACCATCGCGGCGGCCACGAGGACGACGTCCTTGAGCACGTACTGGCCCTCGAGGGTGGGGGCGCCGTGCGGCCCGGCGAACAGCCTCCCGCTGAGCAGCACCACCGGGGACAGGATGCCGATGAGCTGGCCGAACAGCAGGTAGACCGCCAGGCGCAGCCCCCGTCCGACGATGAGGAGCAGGCCGATCGCGCACTCCAGGGTGGCGATCAGCACGATCGCCACGCTCCCCGGCAGGCGGCCGAAGAAGAGGATGTCCGTGGTGGTCACGGCCAGGTCCTGGGCGGGGCTCACGCCCGGGAAGTACTTCAGCACCCCGAAGGCAAGGAACACCGCACCGAGGCTGATGCGCAGCGCACCGATGCTGGAGCGGACCAGGAGCGCGTGCACCCGGTTCTCGACACCGAGGAGCATGTTCCGCAGGGATCTCATGCAAGGGGTTCGGGGCGGTGCGCAGAACGGATTCCCCCAGATGGTAATTTGTTGCATCTTCGTTCCGGCGGCGGGAGGCCCAGGGTAACCACGTCTTGCCGCTCCCCCCGCCTGGTGACACGGCCACCCGACGGGGGATCGCCACGGCATACTGGAGGCGACCGGACAGGGCGACGTCGACGAGCAGGTGGTGTCCAGTGGGGGAGGTCCGCCAGGCGCTCGACGCCACCAGCGCCGCGGCCAGCCTGCGCTCCCGGGGGCTGCGTGCCACTTCCGCGAGGGTGTCCCTGATCGTCGGTCTGAGCGAGCTCGGGCACGCCACGCCCGAGCAGCTGCACGCGTCGCTCGTCTTGCGGCTGCCGAACCTGAGCCCCTCGACGGTCTATCGCACCCTGGAGTCCCTCGCCGGCACCGGTTTCGTCCGCCACGCGCACCTGACCGGCGCGGTCCCGAGCTACTACCTCAGCTCAAGCACCGAACACGCCCACCTGGTCTGCCGCGACTGCGGCACCGTCATGGAGCTCAGCGGCAGACAGCTGCAGCGTTTCGTGGCCGACCTCGCCGACCGCCGGGGATTCAGTGCCGACATCTCCCACCTGACCATCGAGGGCCGCTGCACCGACTGCTTCGATCGGGCGGCGACCGAGCCGGGTGCGTCCCGCTCGGGCTGAGCGCTCGACGACCGGTGCGGCCAGTGGGCGCGCCTCCCGGCCGGACTGCCGGGACCCTGATGGGAACTCCTTGCAGATGGGTTCGCCATGCGGATACGCTGCCCTCGCCCGGCACATCTTGATCCTGCAAAGAAGGCGACGATGGCAAGAGCCGAGAAGGACGCACCGGAGCTGAGCGCGCCGCAGATCACCGACCGCCAGCGGGTCCGGTTCACCCGGGACGAGATCCCGCGGCTGCTGGGGCTGTTCGGCGCCATCGTGGGGCTGCACGCGCTCGGATGGGGCCTGTTCGTCTACTACAACTCGATCCCGAGCCTGCACGAGCTCACCGGCAGCGACGGCAAGCTCGTCTACGCCGGTGCCGGCGTGCTCGCCTACACCCTTGGCCTGCGGCACGCATTCGACGCCGACCACATCTCGGCGATCGACGACACCACCCGCTACCTGCTGCAGAAGGGCAAGCGACCACTCGCCGTCGGGTTCTTCTTCTCCCTCGGCCACTCCACCATCGTCTTCGGCTTCGTCGCGGCCATTGCCGTCGTCGCCTCCCAGGCCACCGCGTTCCAGGAGTCCTACCAGGGCACTGGCGGGATCATCGGCACGGTCGTCTCGGGCACCTTCCTCTACCTGATCGGGGCACTCAACCTCGCCGTGCTCGGCGGCATCATCCGCGTCTGGCGCCAGGCCAAGCGGGGAGAGTACTCCCCCGAGGACCTCGACCAGCTGCTGGCCAACCGCGGCTTGATGAACCGGATCTTCAAGGGCCGCTACAACAGGTTCATCAACCACTCGTGGCAGATGTACCCGGTCGGGTTCCTCTTCGGCCTCGGGTTCGACACCGCGAGCCAGGTGGGCCTGCTCGCGATCGCCGGCACCGGTGCGATCGCGGGGGGCCTGCCGCCGCTGGCCATCATCGCGCTGCCCATCCTCTTCGCCGCCGGCATGTCGATGATGGACACCCTCGACGGGGTGTTCATGTCCAAGGCGTACGGCTGGGCGTTCGTCACCCCGATCCGCAAGATCTACTACAACATCACGACGACCAGCCTCTCCATCTTCGTCGCCTTCGTCATCGGCACCATCGAGCTGCTGGGACTGCTCAGCGAGCAGCTCGGGCTCGAGGGCCAGCCCTGGGACTTCCTCGGCGAGATCGACATCAACCTCGCCGGCCGGATCATCGTCGGAGTGTTCTTCGTCGTGTGGATCGGGGCCATTGCCTACTACAAGCTCGCCCGCATCGACGAGAGGTACGGGACCGGGACCCGGGACACCGCTGCCCCCGGGACATCGTGAACGCTTCCGGCCGGCACTCCAGCGTGGGGCGTCAGGTGCTGGACAGCAGCGTCAGGCCCCCGACGGTGAACGCCACCATGAGGACCATCAGCGGGACCTGACCGGCGCCCACGGGCCGGGCCGGTCGGACCGCGCCGGCCGGCCGGGAAGAGGGTGCCCGCGCCCGTGGGCGGCGACGAGCCGAGGACGTGGCCGATGACGATGAAGCGGGCCTGGATGACGGCGACGAGACCGGGGGCCGATGATGTGAAGGACCTCGGCGTCGCCATCAAGCCTGGCGTCGTCGGACGACACGTGGTGCATAGGGTGTCGGCATGATCGATGTGACGCCGATGGCGCGGTCCCGACCGATCGAGCGAGGCTCCGAGAGGGCGATGCTGGAGAGCATGCTCGACTTCTACCGTGCGACGGTCGTCAACAAGGTGGCCGGTCTCACCGACAGCCAGGCGTTCACCGCGGCGGTCTCGCCGTCCAAACTGACGCCGGCCACCGTGGTCAAGCACTTGGCTGGAACGGAGCGGTTCTGGTTCACCATCGACTTCGCGGATCTCCACGTGACCTGGCCATGGACCGAGGACGACCTGCACGGTAACTTCCGGATCGAGCCCGGCGATACGCTGGCCACGATCGTGGCGGACTACGTCGAGGAGTGCGCGAACTCACGACGCGCGATCGTGGATGCCGACCTGGACGATTCTGCCCGCGGAGAGGGCATGGACTTCACGCTTCGCTTTGCGATGCTTCACATGGTCGAGGAGACCGCTCGGCACTGCGGCCATCTCGACTTGTTACGTGAGGCGACGGACGGTGCTGTGGGCATGTAGTAGCCGGCAGGCGTCCGGACATGCTATGACGTACCTCAAGGCGACGCCCTCACACAGCCCGTGACTGCCATCAAACAGGGCGTGAGTCGTAGCGTGCCCAAACCGCAGCACGCTCGTCCTCAGGCACCTCATGGAGCTCGCACCAAGGCATCGATCTGCGGAGTCATCGTGACGAGGACGGATGCTGGTGCGTCGTTGACGGTGGCGAACGTATGAATCGTGCCAGCGGGCACCACGATGAACTCGCCCGCACTCAATCGCCTGACCTCTGTCCCGAGCCGCATGCTCAGCGCCTCGCGGGTGTGCTCGTCGACCACGTGCAGCGACTTCAGGCGGCGCCGGTCGGTGATCTCGTCGAACTGGAAGTCCAGCGCCCACACCTGGTTCGGACGCTCGGCCCGCAGCCGCGACTCCTCCTCAGGACGCCTTTGCGATCGGCCACCCCCGCAGTAGCGGCTCCCCCGCCTCGACGTCGTCAGGGAAAGCGACGGAGTTCCTCGGCGCGTCGCCGTACGGGTTGTTCGTACACGTGCTGCGGCTATTCAGTACCCGCCTCCTGAGCCGCTGCCTCCCTGCGGGCAGCCGGCCAAGGCCCATGCGAGAACGACGGACATCAGTACCCACCGGAGGCGGGAGAGGCACATCTTCATACTGGACCTCCTCGTCGCGCGTACAAACCAGTGTCGCACCTAACGGTCCGTTAGTGAGCGCGGCGGACCAGTCAGAGACACGGTGGTCCTTATCCGTCATTGCGGCTGATCAGACGCTCTGCGCGCACGGCACCATGGACGTCCGTCTGCCCGTCAGCGGAAGACTCATGCGTTCGCCGGGGCAGAGTTGCGGTGTCACCAGTACGTCAGCGGGCTTCTGGTGGACCATCCCCGATCACTACCGTCAATTGCATGCGGATCCGTCGCGTCCTGGTCGTCGTCTCAACAGCCCAACTCCTCGCTGGAGTGGCCGGCCAGATCTTGGCCGTTGCGGGACAGACGGTCCTTCGACATCACTCTGCTCCGCTGGCGAGGCCGTCCCGAGCTGGTTACTCACGACTCCTGGCTTCTCGGCACCGGCCTGTCCGCTCCGGTCGCCATGCTCGTGACCCAGGCCGTCGCTACCGTTCGTCTGGCGGCCGGGCCGAGCCAGGTCGCCACCCGGACGCTGGGAGGTCTCGGAGCCACGATGGCCGGCGGTTACCTGATCGAGCGCGAGCTTCGGGTGACCCTCTCGCCGGGTGGCGGGCCACGAAGGGAAGCGGCAGGTCCTGACGGTTGCCCACCCCATGGGCCGCTAGCCCCGCCGGAAGCGCCGCCGGCAGATCCGGCATCTCAGCGCACAGCGATGGTCAGCAGCGTCAGCGCCGGGCGATGGGTCTCGCCCGCGTAGACGCCGGGCGTCCCTCCGGTCAGGGTGACCGTCGCCGCCTGCCCGGCCCGGAGGGACGTCTCGACCTCGAACCCATGCGCGTGCAGCTGGTCGTCATGGTCGCTGGTGACGACCAGGATCAACGGCTCACCGGCCCGCAGCTCCACGTGGGCGAGGAGGCCGACGGGCGCGACGTCGTCGCCGGGTCGGCCGCCCTGGACCGAACGACGCGGGCGGGGGGGCCGACGTACCGGAGCAACCTCCGAGACCGACGAGACCGACGAGACCGACGAGGCTGACGAGACTGACGAGGCTGACGAGAGGAGCGATGCACGCGGCATACCGGGTCGTTGGTCTGTGTCCGCTCATCATCACGGTGTGGGCCCGGCCGGGATCGAACCGACGACACCCGCGGTGTAAACGCGGTGCTCTGCCAACTGAGCTACGGGCCCTCCCGCTGCGCCGCCGGCAGCCCGGCAAGGCTACCGGCGCGCCCGCAGGCCGGCGAGCACCTCACGGTAGCCGCCGAAGTCGCGCGCCTCTCCGAGGCCGTTGACGAGGCTCCACAGGACCCGGCCCTGCGTGTCGACGAGGAACGTGCCCCGGACCGGGGCCCCGTTCTCCTCGGAGAAGACCCCGAACCGGCGGGACACCTCACCGTGCGGCCAGAAGTCGCTGAGCAGGGGGAAGAAGTGGCCCTCGGCGTCGGCCCAGGCGCGCAGCGCGTACATCGGGTCGCAGGAGATCGCCAGCACCTGGATGTCACCGTCCTGGAAGTCCTCGAGCCCGTCCCGGATCTCACGCAGCTCGCCGGTGCAGATGCCGGAGAAGGCGAACGGGTAGAAGACGATGACGACGTTCTTGGAGCCGGCGAAGCCCGAGAGCGACACCAGCTCCCCGTGCTGGTTCCTCAGGGCGAAGTCGGGCGCGTGCTCGCCGACGGCGACGGGTGCGCGGAGGGCGAAGGTCATGCCCGAAGTCTGCCAGTGCCCGCGGACCCGTCGGTATGCCGGTCAGCGGCGGTTGGTTCGCGGCGACACCAGCCGGGTGGCTCCCCACGCGCTGGCGACGTTCGCCGAGCCGGCCGGGTGCAGGCCGGCAGTGACGGCTGCCTCCTCGATCTCGCTCGCCTGGACGTGCCCCGGCCGACCGGCCTTGGGCGTGCACAGGACGAGGAACCCCCGGTCGACGAGGTTGGTCAGGGCGTCGACGAGGGTGTCGACGAGGTCCTCGTCGTCCGCCCGGAACCAAATGAGCACGGCGTCGGCGACGTCGCCGTAGTCCTCGTCCTCCAGGTCGTTGCCCGTCGCCGCCTCGATGGCGAAGCGCAGCTCGCCGTCCACGTCGTCGTCGTAGCCCATCTCCTGGACCACCTGGCCCCCAGCGAACCCGAGTCTCCCGAGGGCCGCAGCCCCCGACGCCGCCTCCGCGGTCGCACCCACGATCCGTCCCTCCGTCCCCGTCGCCGACACCCCGCCGCCGCGAGGACGGGGTGCTCACAGCGCAAGTGCATCCACTGCAAGCGCTTACATGCAAGTTGGCACGGCCTACAGTGACGGCATGGGACGGGTGACCAGGCGCACGCCGGCGCTGCGGATCGACGTGACCGACCCCAACCGCCCGACGGTGCGCACTCGCCCGGACACCGTCACCGTCGAGGAGCCGCTCGAGATCCGGGTGGGCGAGACCGCCCTGTCGGTGACGATGCGGACCCCGGGCGACGACTTCGACCTCGTCGTCGGCTTCCTGCTCACCGAGGGCCTCATCGGCGCCGCGGACGACGTCCACCACCTCATGCACTGTCTCGACGCCGACGAGGGCGGCGCCCCCACCTACAACGTCGTCGACGTCACCCTCCGCGACGGCGTGGCACCCCCGCCCCCGGACCAGGCGCGGCGCTTCTACACGACCAGCTCGTGCGGGGTGTGCGGCAAGGCGAGCATCGACGCGATCCGCACGTCGGGCCGGTATGCCGTGGGTGCCGACACGATGGTCATCGCCCCCCACGTCCTCGCCGGCCTGCCCGACCTGCTGCGGGAGCACCAGAAGGTCTTCGACCGCACCGGAGGCCTGCACGCGGCCGGCCTGTTCACCCGGGACGGGTCGCTGCTCGCCGTCCGGGAGGACGTGGGCCGGCACAACGCCGTGGACAAGGTCATCGGCTGGGCCGCTCGCGACGAGCGGCTCCCCCTGACCGGACACGTCCTCGTCGTCAGCGGGCGGGCCAGCTTCGAGCTGACCCAGAAGGCGTACATGGCGGGGCTGCCCGTGCTCGCGGCGGTCTCCGCCCCCTCGTCGCTCGCCGTCGAGCTCGCGTGCGAGGTGGGACTGACCCTCGTGGGCTTCGTCCGCGCGCCGCGCCTGACCGTCTACAGCGGGAGCCAGCGCCTCGGCATACCGGCCGTCGGCTGACCCGGCTATCCCGCAGCCCCACCGCGGGTAGAGGATGGACGGACCAGCCCGTGCTCGGACCGAGCGCGGGCCGCGAGAAAGGACACAGCGACGTGGCACGCCAAGAGGCTGGGCCGATCCTCAACGGCATCCCGAGCCAGCTCCCCGACACCGACCCGGAGGAGACCGGGGAGTGGCTCGAGTCGCTCGACGCGGTCATCGAGGGGGCCGGGCGCACCCGGGCGCGCTACATCATGCTCAAGCTGCTCGAGCGGGCGCGCGGGCTGCAGGTCGGCGTCCCGTCCCTGACCGCCACCGACTACATCAACACGATCAGCCCCGAGGCCGAGCCGTGGTTCCCCGGGGACGAGGACGTCGAGCGGGAGTACCGCCGCTACCTGAGGTGGAACGCGGCGATGATCGTCCACCGCGCCCAGCGCCCCGGGGTCGGCGTCGGCGGCCACATCTCGACCTACGCCTCCGCCGCAACCCTCTACGAGGTCGGCTTCAACCACTTCTTCCGCGGGCCGGACCACCCGGGCGGCGGGGACCAGGTCTTCTTCCAGGGCCACGCCTCGCCCGGCATGTACGCCCGCGCCTACCTCGAGGGGGTGCTCACCGAGGACGACCTCGACGGGTTCCGCCAGGAGAAGAGCCACCTCGTCGACGGGCAGTTGCGCGCGGTGCCGTCGTACCCGCACCCCCGGCTGATGCCGGGCTTCTGGCAGTTCCCGACGGTCTCGATGGGCATCGGCCCGATGAACGCCGTCTACCAGGCCCAGTTCAACAAGTACCTCGACAACCGCGGCATCAAGGACACCTCGCAGCAGCACGTCTGGGCGTTCCTCGGTGACGGCGAGATGGACGAGCCGGAGTCCCGCGGCGTGCTGCAGATCGCGGCCAACGAGGAGCTGGACAACCTCACCTTCGTCGTCAACTGCAACCTGCAGCGCCTCGACGGGCCGGTGCGCGGCAACGGCAAGATCATCCAGGAGCTCGAGGCGTTCTTCCGCGGTGCCGGGTGG
>JAABUR0100008195.1_pt1 | contig 12122 bp, 12 predicted proteins | sample 5560091 | NCBI WGS metagenome assembly JAABUR01 (sample SAMN10711879, study PRJNA513375) | rock metagenome | isolation source: Antarctica rocks | place: Antarctica: Victoria Land, University Valley sud
CCAGGGTTGCCGCAGAGCGGTCATGACGCGACCCCCCTTTCCGCTTGCCGGCGGTGTTCTCTGGGTCTGGCACCGGAATCCCCACCCGCCGCTGCTCCTGCGCGCCGGAAGGAAGCATTGGGGCGTATCGTCCGGACGGTGATATCAGGGTCGGTCGTGCCGGAATTCGAGGCGGTACGCGAGGACAAGGAGAACTTCATCCGTCGTGGGGAGCTTGGCGCCGCGTGTGCGGCCTATCACCGCAGCGTCAAGGTAGTGGATCTCCGGTGCGGCGCCCCCGCGAGATCCCGACAGGACTGCCCGCGCGATCTGCCGCCAGCTACGGGTCAGTCGAGGTCGAAGGCGGCGCGGATCGCGTCGGTCAGCGGGGTCTCTTGGTGATCGAGAAAACGACCGACTTGTGAGCCGAGCGCGGCGACCGGAATGGTCGTGATGTGATCGCAGGCTGCGACGCAGCGTTCCTCAAGCCCGTTCTCGCCACCGAGCGGAACTTCGGTCGATAGCCCGCGAATCGTTGTGGTGATCGGCACGACGGTCACTGTGCTCAGGTGCGGGCGCACCAGCTCGCGCGTCAGCACGAGCACCGGGCGCGACGTGTCCAGCCGCGCGAGGTGGATCGGTCGCATCAGCGATCGATCGGGACACCAGCAGCATGCTCGGCGAGGCCCACGAGCTGGGGGTCCGGTCCCGAAGCGAGGATCTCGGCGTCGCGAGCAGCGACCATCCGCCGCCGCTCGCGTTCCAGTGCGTGGGTCACGACGGCGGCACGGCTGCGCTCAGTGCCGCTATCGACAATCGCGTCTACGAAATCGACCAGCTCGTCGTCGAGTCGCACTGCAATCTGCTTACTCATACCATAATGGTACCACCCTGGGATGCAGACCTCCTGCCCGACCAACTTCGCTGTCGCGGGTAACCGCACGCACGCCCCGGTCGCGATTAGCCACGGATTTCCAGCCAGCCTGCCGGCCTTCACCACGACGGCGCTGGCCACACTCGCTGGCCTCAGCGCGCTCAGGCGTAGTCGGACGTGGCACTGCCTGTACCGAACGGAGCACTTTGATCGGACTCAATGCCATGTTCGTCCGTCGCAACACCGTCCAGGATTGGGCACGGCTGGTATCGAACCAGCGACCTCTCGCGTGTGAAGCGCAGGTGAATGCATAGGCTGTTGATCGGAATCCCCGCCGCTGCACAGATCTTGAGTCTTAGGGTGGTTAGTTCCCACCGGTGGCTTTGCGGTTGGATCAGGGTGAGTGTCGATCGTTGCGGGCAGCACCGCTACACCGTGGGCACGCCCGAGCTTCCGGAGCGACATGACCGCATCCTATGCCGAGGTGCCGGTCTGAAGCTCGCGGTAGCTGGCCAGCCGGATCCCCGCGGCTTCGATCTCCGCGCGCACCCTGGGGTCGGTCAAGGTCTGCAGCTCCGCCTCCCGCTCGGTCAGGTACACCGAGGTGAAGTCGTCGCTGACGTAGCCGGGATGGCAGCTGACCTCGGTCCACCCTTCGCCGACCTCGTTGCGCAGGATCCAGATCAGGAACTCCGGGCTGACGTGATGCAGGTCGGTGACCTGCCACTCCCACTGCCCGTAGAACCCGCCGACGAAGGTGACCCGCCCGTCCTCACGCAGCGGGATTCCCAATGGAGCCACCAGCTCCCGCGCGATCGGCTCGATCTCCGGGCGGCGGTGGATGTGGTGATGAGAGTCCACGTGGGTCGGTGGCCGCCCCATCAGCTCACCGAACACCTCGAGCTGGCGCGCCAGCTCCGCGCGAACCGCCGCGGTGTCGCTGGGATCGAGGTCCGGATCAGCCTGCTCCCCGTCGAGGTCTAAGTGAAGGCCGATCCCCAGCTCGGGGTGCGCCCGCGCGAGCGCGACGGCACCTGCCACCACGGAACCGGTGACCATCAGGCTGGTGCTGGTCACGATCCCGCCCGTGTGCGCCTCCACGATGCCGCGATTGATCCCCTCCGAGGCACCGAAGTCGTCGGCGTTGACGATCAGCACGCGCTCGCTCAATGCGCCACCTCCGCGTAGGTCTGCACCATGCGTGCCGCGACTGTACGCGCAGCGAAGGCTGACTCCACACGCTCGCGGGCCGCGCGCCCGAGTCGGCGCCGCTCGTCTGCGTCGAGCAGTAATCCGCAGATCGCGGCGGAGAGCGATGCGGGGTCCTCAGGCTCGACCAGCAGCCCATCCTCACCGTCGTTTACGACCTCAGCCAGTCCTCCCGCCCGCGCAGCGACGACAGGCCGCCCGCAAGCCATCGCTTCGGCACATGTGTAGGGGAAGTTCTCGAAGCGTGAGGGTACGACGCACACCGACGCCGAGCGGTAGGTCCCGGGCAACTCCGCGCGTGCGCGAGCGCCCTCGAACGCAACCGCCGCGGAGACTCCCAGCTCACGGGCTCGAAGCGCCAGTTGCTCGGCGGTGCCGCCGTCGGCACCGACGACGCGCAGGTGTGCCTCCGGCACGGCCTCCAGGATCGCCGGGAGGGCCTCGATCAGCAGATCCTGCCCCTTGAGGCGCTCGACTCTGCCCACCACCAGGATGCTCCCAGGCCCTTCGAGGTCGTGCTCGGACGGCGCGAAGAGGCCGTCGTCGACCGGATTCGGCATGACCTGCACGCTTCCCGCCGGCAGCCGCCACCGGTGACGCACGGCGTCGGCGAGAGCCTCGCTGGGCGAAGTGACCGCCTTGGCGAGGTGTGTGCTGACGGCCTCCAGCGCCTCGCCCAGATGCAGGTCCAGGTCCGGTCGCTCGGCGGCGAGTTGAGCAGTCAGGTAGGAGGGCGTGTGCAGCCGCGTCACGACCGGCGGCGCATGGAGCGTGAGCCTCGCCCGCAGCGACGCAGCCAGGCCGCCAGCGTGGAACTCGGGTGCTTCCACGACGTCTGCGGCGATCTCGGCCACCACATGCGCGGCGCGCGCGGAGAAGATGAGCGATTCGCGCGCGACGTAGAGCCGACTGGTGATCGCCACGGTGCCGCGCCGCCAACGCGGCTCGGGCACGGTCACCCGGTGCACCGTCAGCCCGTCCAGCGTCTCGACGCCATCCTGCTCCCACCCCCGCAGCACCAGCTGCACGTCGTGCCCGAGCTCTGCGAGCGCCGCCCCGAGCACCCCCGTATACGTGCCGATCCCACCCCACCCGGGATCCTCGTCGGCCAGCAGCGCGATCCTCACGACGATCCATGAGCCGGCAGCCCGCTCTCCTCCAGCATTCTCGCCAGCAGCCGCTTCGCGTCGAAGAACTCGCGGGCCAGCTCGCGTGCCGCCGCTTGGTGGCGCTCGTAGTCTCCGCGCACCTCGGCGATCGCGGCGGCGGCCTCGTCCACGTTGCCCACCGCGAACACGCCCTCGCCCACCGGGAGCACGTCTTCGAAGCCGGTCGACTGGAGCACCACCGGACGGCCTGCGGCCAGATAGCACGCGGAGCGATCGCTGAACCACCCGCTGCGGGTGCCGACGTAGCCCCCTTTGGCACACGAGAACTCCCCCAGGGAACCGCAGATGTAGTCGCGGAACCTCGCCGGCGTACTCACCAGCGAAGGATCCTCCAGACGCCAGCCGTGCGTCCGCAGCAGCTCGCGATCGGGATCGTCGTCGTCGATCGCCAGCGTCAGCTCGAGCTGCTCTGCGGCCACGCGGGGCAACTCGATGAATTTCGTGAACTCCTCCACCTTCGGCCCGAGTGTCCGCCCATAGAGCTCCAGGTAGCCGTAGTCGCGCCAGGCGCCGACCGTCGTGAAGCGGTCGCGTGCCAGCGCCGCGGTACCGGCCCACCAGTCGAGCACGACCGGCGGCCACAGCGGGCGCCAAGCCAGCCCGCAGGTCGGGATCGGGCTGCGCGGCGTACCGACGTTGGCCCCAACGGTGAACAGGAAGTCGTGCTCGCCGAAGATCTCCGTCGGCTCCCCTTCAACCGCCCACAGGTGCGTGTAGCCGGGGTCCTGCTCGATTAGGATCCGGGGCCGCACCGCCCCCAGCAGTGGCCAGGGATCCGAGCGATAGTGCGCCGCCAGCGAGATCACCGCCTCGGCCCGGGCGGCGAACGAGGCCACCTCGGCCCGGGCGAGGCCGGCGAAGCTCTCGCCGCTGGTGCTGTCCAGCAGCGCGGCCGAGCGGCCGTCCAGCAGCGTCGTGAACGCGGCCACGGTCTCCGCGGTAGGCCGCTCCTCCAGGTACTCCAGGAACAGGACCTCGTGTCCCAGGCGCCGGAGGCCTTCGAGGATCTGCAGGACGTGGATGGCATGGCCGCCGCGGCCTAAGACGGAGGGTCCGACGAGGTCTTCGATGGCGATCAGGCGCGCCATCAGCGCCGCAGAATCCGCGCCGGATTGCCCGCCGCCGTCGCGCCGGCGGGAACCTCTCCGGTCACGACGGCTCCCGCGCCGACGACCGCATCGTCGCCGATCCGCGCTCCGGCGAGGATCACCGCACGAGCGCCGATCCACGCGCCCGAGCCGATTTGCACCTCCGCCGCTGCCGGCTCGGCGCCTCCGCGCGGCGGCGTCGCGCACGCCGTGTCTGCGATCACGACTTCGTGGGCGATGAACGTGTGGTCACCGATCACCACGCGACCATTCGTGCGGATGATCGCGCCGACAATCGAGCAGAAGGGACCGATCTCAAGCTCACCATCCGGACCAAGCTCGAAGTGCGTGCCGTCGTAGACCCCGCAATCAGAGCCGATCTTCACGACGCCGTAGCTGTGGTGAAAGGCGTAGGCGCTGTATAGCCAGCTGCGCTCGCCAAGCTGCGCCCGACCGGGCAGCGGTCGCGGAAACCAGTCGTGTTCGAGCTGGGTCATCTGCGCACCACTCGCGCGGGATTGCCCTCCACGGTGGCGCCCGCCGGCACGTCGCCCGCCACGACGGCACCCGCTCCGACGCGCGCCCCAGCCCCTATCTGGACACCCTTGAGCACGATCGCGCCGATCCCGATCCAGGCCCCGTCGCCGATGCGCACGGGCCGACTCTCGATTTCAGGCCGATGGCCGGGGTTGACGAAAGGGGCGCTCGCCTCGGCATCACGCCGGCGAAGCTCGGGATCGTGAGGGTGGAAGTCGGCGTCGGCGATCGTCACCTGGTAGGAGATCACCACCTCACGACCGAGGACGATCTCCTGCTGGCACATGAAGATCCCGCCGACCAGGACACTGCCGTCGCCGACGTTGACGCGTCCGGTGGGTTCGATGTTGAACACCGTCCATCCGTACACGAGCACGCGGTCGCCGAGCTCGACGCCTGGCGTCTGAGTGCTGCGAAAGCGCTCGAAGCTCTGCGGCCGTTCGATCCAGCAGTCACGGCCCAGACGAACGCCGGCGGGCAGCGTGGAGTAGTCCCATTCACCCGTCACGGTGCGCACGTCAAAGCTCACGTTAGGCCAGCCTCGCAGAGCAGCCGCTGCAGCACCGTCTCGGCTCGGAAGTGCTCCTGCGCGATCTCGTACGCCGCGCGGCTGTGGCGCTCGGGGTCGCCGGCCACGCGCTGCAGGCACTCCACGGCCTCGTCCGCGGTCCGGAACGGGAGAAGGCCCTCGCCCGTCGGCAGCGCAAGGTCGAAACCGGTGTCCTGCGCGACCGCCGGTCGGCCCGTCGCCAGATAAGCCGCTGTTCGGTCGCTGAACCAGCCGCTGCGCAGCCGGACGTTCTGGTCCTTGGCCGCGGTGAACTCCGCTCCAGAGCCGGTGATGTAGTCGCGGTAGGCGACTGGATCCCGGGACAGCGGCCGGGCCGGAAGCACCCGAAAGCCCTGGCGCTCCAGCAGCGCGATCGTGCCCGCATCATCCAGGGCCAGCGCCAGTTCGATCTCCACCTCGGCCCGCCGCGGAACCTCCAGCAGCTTGAGGAACTCAGCGCTCTTGCTCCAGGTGTAGGTCTCGCCGGCGAAGACCACATCCTTGTAGGTCTGCTCCCAGTTGGCGATCGTCGTGAAGCGCAGGCCCTCGGCGGGTGGCCTGGGAAACCAGGGGGGCGTTGGCCACCAGTCGAGCACCACGGGCTGGCGCGTGGGGCGATAGTGAAAGCGCTCGACTGGTACCCGACAGCCGGTGAGACCAAGGCGCTCCCCGAAGCTGAAGTGGTGGGTGTGAGCCGCGAGCAAATCGATCGTGAACTGGTGTCCCATCGCGATCTCGAGCTGCGGCGTCACGGGATCTGTCTCCAGATAGATGCGCACCGGCACCTCCCGGTGAGCCGGCCCAAGGATCGTGTGGCCGCTCAGGTTGATGATCGCATCCGCCCGATCGAGCACCTGGAGCATCCTCTCCCGCGTCATCCCCCAGGTCGTGTCCTCGTGGGCGGCGCTGACGAATGCCCACCGCCCGGGGAATCCGGCGCTGTCCATCACCCGCGTCAGCCACCTCGCGGCGGGTGCGGCATCATCACTGACGGTGTCCAGCTCGGGATCGTAGGGCCAGCTGCCGGTGTCTTCGATGTAGACGACGTCGTGGCCGAGGCGGCGCAGGCCCTCGAGGTAGTGCCGGACCTGCCACACCACCCCGGCGACCGGCATCTGCGTCATCGCCCCCAGCAAGACGATGCGTCGCGACTCAGCCACCGCGCAGCAGCTCCTGCAGCCTGCCGGCCTGCGGACCCGCCCAGGGCTCATAGCCCAGGAAGCGCTCGGCCAGGTCAAGCGGCAGCGCCGTGAGCAGATGGTCGGCCCCCAGCTGCGTGCGGTGCGATCGCAGCGCCGAGAGCTTCTGGGCCAGAACCGCTCGTACGTCGACGGTCAGGACCGACGCCCGGTCGCTCCCAAACGCCTCTGGCTCCAGCCCCCACAGCTCGTGGGGCAGTCCGCGGCGGGCGGCGGCGGCAGCCAGCTCGGAGACCAGGCCGCTCGGCCAGGCCGCCTCGTAGACGTCCACCGGCGCGTTCAACCGGCGGATCGCCTGCGCCGTGATCTCCGCCGCGGCGGTGTGATCGGGGTGGCCATAGAGGCCGTCCTCGCCGAAGGTCAGCACCACCTCCGGATTGCACGGCGCCAGCAGCGCCACGAGCTCCGCAGCGGCGGCGTCAAAATCGACCCATGGCAGCTCTCCATCGGGATGGCGAAGGCACGTAGACCAACCGATCCCGAGCACTCGCGCTGCGGCTGAGAGCTCCGCCTCACGCACGTCGCCCAGCTGCTCAGGGACGGCAAGCGCCGGATCCGAGATTGGCCCGTGCTCGCCCCGCGTCATCGAAACCACGCCGGTCTTCGCCCCCGCCCGTGCGGCCAGGGCCAGCGTCCCGCCCGCGATCAGCGACTCGTCATCGGGATGCGCCACCACGGCCACGATCGTCCCGCTCACCTGCGCCGCTCCACGATCCGGCGGTAGAGCTCCTCGTGGCGATCGACCATCAACCCGGTATCGAAGCGCTGTCTGGCCACTCGCCTGACGGTGGCCCGGTCAAGCGCTGCTGCGGATGGCACGTGCTCTGCCAGGCCCTCCCAGCTCGGAGCCGTGAAGCCCGTGGTGCCCGCTTCGACGATCTCCGGCACCGCTCCGAGCTCGGTGGCCAGCACCGGAGTTCCGCAGGCCATCGCCTCCAGCAGCACCAGGCCAAAGGGCTCTGGATAGACGAGCGGGAAGAGCAGCGCCACCGCCCCCGCCAGCAGGCGATTTCGCGCCTGCACGCCGACCTTGCCCACCCAGCGGATGTGCCGGCCGTCCACCGCGGTCTCCTCGCGTATGTCGTATCCGTCCTGCGCGGGACCGGCGAGGATCAAGGGCATCCCGCTCGCCTGGGCGATGCTGACGGCCTGCGCCGGGCCCTTGTCCGGCAGCATGCGCCCGAGGAACAGCAAGTATGCATGTGCCCGGGGGCCGAAGGGGAATGCGCCGAAGTCGATGCCGTGCGGGATGACGCTTATCGCGGGGCGGTCACCGAACGAGCGTTGCTGGTAGGCGGACACCGCCACGACATGGACCTCGGGTCGGCGCCGATACTCGGCCATCACCTCCGGCGGGATCTCCGTGTGAGGAGTATCCACCAGGGGGGCATCCACCAGTGGCGCGAACGGCAGCGCGAAGTGCGAGTTGTGGGCGTGGATCACGTCGTGCTCGGATGCGTGCTCGAATGCGTGCGCGGCGTTGAAGCTCTCCGCGCGGTACCAGTCCCAGAACGTCTCTTCCTCGTCGTAGCCTCTTGCCTGCACCGAGCGCAGCCGAGCCCGGGTCCGCGAGTCGCCGGTCGCATACAGCGTGACCTCGTGGCCCCGTGCGATCAGCCCCTCGGTCAACAGTCCCACGAGCTGCTCGACGGAGTCGCCGCCCTCCGGGACGACGGCGGTGGCGACGGGCGCTATCTGAGCGATGCGAAGGGCTCCGCTACGGTCGCTCAAATGCTCTCCCAGATGGCAGATCCCCTCGGCTCGCTGTTCTCGGCCGAGCCGCTCAGCACCTGCGCGGTGAGGGCCAGAGCTGAAGATGCCTCGGCGAGTATCCGGGCTCCCAGAGCTACTGCGATCGCCACCAGCAGCACCGCGGCGATTTCGGCTCCGGTGATGGCGGCGGCGGCGCCCAGCGCGCCCAGCAGCAGCGTCAGGGTGACCGCGGAGCGCGAATAGGTAGGACGGCAGCGGGCTCGCACCAGCTGCTTTCCCGAGCCGTGCTCCTCGATCGTGGTGCTCAGTCGTACCCCAGCCAGCACGCCTCCCCGGGTCTCAAGGTCCCAGCTGTCGAACTCGCCGCCGCGGCGCACCACCGCGCCGGCGGCGATGATGCCGCGCTCGAACGAGCGCACCCACTCGGCCGGACCGAACCACGCCTCGCTCCAGCGCTCCAATCGTCGGGTCACCGGCAGCGCGCTGCCGGTCCTGGCGAACCTCCGCCACGGGGTGAGACCATGGCGCAGGCGACCCTGCAGACGCACCAACGGCTGCGCGATGTGGAGGAACGCCGTCAGCGCGCGCCGCATGAGCACGTCGCCGCTCGAGAGCCCCCGGGTCGGAAACCTGGCTGCCGCCGAGGCAGCGATGCTGCGCACCGCCAGCGCTCCGGCGATGAGGAGCAGCACGGGAGCCAGCGCCAGCAGGGGCGTCCATGCCACGCCGAGCGCGACGAGCAGCGTGAGGACTCCGATCGCCAGGTAGGCCTCCGGCATCAGCAGCACGGTGTTCATGTCCCCGCGAGCCGGTTCGTAGAGCGACTGAAACAGCGCTGTGCCCCAAACGCCGTGGTAGACGCGCCAGCGAAGTCGCCCCGTTGCGTGTCGTGGCGCGCTGTCGCCATAGATCCGGCCTCGCCAGGTGACGTGACCGCCAGCGCTGTAGCGGTCCGGCCACTTGCGCTCGAGCATCGCCTCCGCCTGCCCGTATCCGCGCTGCTGGCGCAAATACGCCGTGACGCTCCCGCGGCGGTGGTGCCAGACCACTGCCGCCGCGCAATAGCCGATCCGCCAGCCACGATCCTGCAGGCGCCAGCACACGTCGACGTCGTCGCCGGCGGAGCGGAACCGCGGGTCGAAGCCGCCAATCTCTCGCAGCGCATCGGCGCGGAAGGCCGAGTTACAGCCGGGGATGTGCTCCGCCTCTCGATCGCTCAACAGGACGTAAACCGGGTTGCCGGGGGCCACGGCGACTGCGTCGGCGACCGCGCCATCACCCGGCACCGGCAGGTTGGGGCCCCCGGCCGCCACGAAGTCGGTGCGGGCGAAGGTGTCGGCCAGATAGGCCAGCCACTGTGCATCGGGCATCGCGTCATCGTCGATGTAGGCGACGATCTCCCCCCTCGCGGCCGCCAGCGCGGTGTTGCGCGCGCTGGAGAGCCCCCGGTTCTCGGTGGAGATGACGTTGAACCCGTACGCCCGGGCGATCTCTGCACTCTGGTCGGAGGAGCCGTCGTCGACCACTATCGCCTCGGTGTTCGGATAGTCGAGCTGCGAGATCGCCGCGCAGGTCTCCGCCAGGGTGGAGGCCCCGTTGTGGGTGCACACCAGCACCGAGATCCGGGGTGGCGCGGCGGGAGGCGGCGCAGGAATCTTGGCAAGCGTCCCACGCAGACCTGCCAGCGCGGGCTTGGGCACGCGTTGACGGTCGGTGAGCCCGAAATGCCAGTCGGTGATCTCCACCCCGCCGCGATGCCATTCATCGGTCCAGGAGAACGTGAACGCGCCGGCGCACCCGGCGGCAAAGGCACCCCGGACCTGCCAGGCGATCGTCTCCGCCTGCACGTGCTCTCCATGGGTGCCGCTGTCGAGGCCGATCTCCGTCAACACCAGGGGGCGGTCGACGGCCAGGTTCTGCAGCCGGTACAGGTAGCGCTCGAACGGAGCCGGATGCTCCAGGAAGACGTTGAAGCAGACGAAGTCCAGGAAGTCGAGCTCCAGATACTCGGTGGTGGGGTAGTTGACGTAGGTGATCGAGGCTCCCGGATCGGCCTGCTTGGCGGTGTAGTACAGGCGCTCGATGAAGCGGCGGATCCTCTTTGCCCCGTGCCAGCGGACGATCGGCGCCGGGATCTCGTTTCCCACCGCCCATGCCAGCAGCGCGCGGTGGCCGGCCAGCGCCTGCACTTCACGACCGACCCGCTTCACGATCGCCGCCGCACGGCGGGAATCGTCGAGAAACGTCACGTGCTGCTCCCAGGCCAGCCCGGCCACCACGAACAGCCCACGATCAGCAGCCGTGTCCAGCAGCCAGGCCGGCGGAGGCGTGTACAGCCGAACGGTGTTGACGCCGGCCTCGGCCATCTGCGCGAAGTCCTCCTCCGTACGCGTCGGATCGTACGGCTGTCCATCCGTGCCGGGCGCGAAGGGCCCGTAGGTCACCCCGCGGAGGTACAGCTTCTGGTCGCCGGCGCGAAAGAACTTCCCGTCGACCTGCGGGCGCAGTTCCGTGGGATGGGGAGCCAGGTCACGGACGTGGCTGCCCAACGCGGGCCGGAAACCAGATGCGGCGCTCGTAGGGGGTGGATCGGGTGGCGGGGGACCCATGAGCGCTTAGGACCGCCCTCTTAGCGGTGTGGCCGAACTATGTGGGAGGGTAGACGTGCCGGCGGACGTGCCTCACGCGGCATGTCTGAGGGTGAGATCAACCGGCGAGCTGTCAAGAGTCACCACGGCCGCGAGCTGAGAGCGCTTCGGCTTCGGTGCCCAGGCATGTACGTGGCGGACTGTTGTGAGCCCTACCACCCCGATCACGGCGACGAGCCCGGCGAGCACGATCAGCGGGGTCAGGGCCAGCACCGCGAACGGCCAGAGCGCCGCCACGGGGCGGCCGTGGACGGATCGCCGCAAGAGCCCGACTATATCGGCCATATGAGTTCTCAAGGTCTTCTCCTAGCGGATTTCGCTGGCTCCGCCACCCGGCGGTTGCGCCGGTGTGCGGCGGTGGTCATGGTTATCTCGACGACGCCGGTGCGCGGCAAGAGTTAGGGCCTATCTCTTCGCGCTGCGATTGTCACCGCCGGCCGCTCTAGCCGACGCGCCGGATTCAGAGCAGTCGAGCCTAGCCGCGGGGCCGGGACGGCGCGGGCAGGATCGAGGGAATGCCGGAGGTGTCGCCGCGCACGCGGGGACGGGCGCTCACCGATGGGGGGTGGATGGACCGAACGCCTCCCGCACCTTGCCCGCGGCCACTCCCGGTCCCATTTGACGAATTCGGGGCGCTGCCTGTTGCCGGCGAGTGCTGACCAGCGTGCGGGGGGGCACCGCGACCGCCCGAGGAAGCTCCTGAGGACGAGCTGTTGCTCGTGCTGGTCGTATTCCCACGATGACTTCCCGAGGCGCCGTGCCCCGGTAGCAGCGGCGTGAGCGGGTTTGCCGCGGCGGCCGCCGCTCCGGCGCTACCCGCCACCGCGCCGGCGACGGTCTTGTTCCGCCCGCGGGCGCCCCGCAAGCTGGTCCGGCGCTGAGCTCTGGACACGTGGGTGGCACCTTGTGCCGAGCTCGCCGCCGCCTGTGCGGAGCCGCCGATGACCGTGGCGCCGCCCGCTGCCCCGCGGGCGTGGGCAGCTGTGGAGGTGACGTTCGCCGGAGAGGGGTGAGCTGCCGGCTTCGGCTGCTTCAGGGCCGCGGTGATTCCGACCGCTGCAGTGGCGGCTACGGCTACTGCCACCGCCTTGGTCGCGATCGCCGTGCCCACCGCTTTGCCGGCTCCGGCGGCCGCGAGCCCAGCCCCATTTCCTCC
>JAABUR0100008196.1_pt1 | contig 12121 bp, 16 predicted proteins | sample 5560091 | NCBI WGS metagenome assembly JAABUR01 (sample SAMN10711879, study PRJNA513375) | rock metagenome | isolation source: Antarctica rocks | place: Antarctica: Victoria Land, University Valley sud
CTGCCATCGGCATCCAGTCACAGTGCAAGGACCCTGCTACACAAGCATCTCATCCACGGCGTCGTCGGCGCACAGTTCTTTATTTTTTCAAGCATGCAGACCCGTGCTGCACAGCCTGCCCAGCCGGCAGTCCAGCACCTGTCGTGCGGCGCGTCCGTTCGACCGCAGCGTGTGCAGCGCCTGTGTGGCGCGCCTGTGTGCAGCGCCTGTTCGACTGCAGCGTCGTAGCCCTCGGGCCGCGCGCGCCGAGGGTAACACCGCGGGCGCGCGCGCGCAGTTCTACTCGCCGACGGGCCAGCTGGACCTGCAGAGCGTGTTTACCGGCAGCAAGGCGGGCGACCCCATGGCGCTGCTGGGCAGCTCGGGCCTGGTGCCGCGCGTGTCGTCCTGCGCGGCTACGCCCAACCCCTGCCCGGCCGCCAACAGCACCGGCAGCGCCTAAGAGGGGGACCGTCTCGCGCGCCCCGCTCGGAGGGCCGCTGCGCCGCGCCGCCTTCGCCCGGCGACGCGCGTGCGCGCGCCGCCGCGCGCACGCTGCCGGGCGCCGCCGCGCAACGGGGGCTTCTTTGCATGTTCTGTTCTGCTTTCGTTGCATCTGATTCGGGCCTGGCGCGGCCACCGCGGCTGGACATAGCTCCGCAGATGTGTAGCTACGGCGCGGCGCTGCTCCTCCGACGCGTCCCGTCGCCTGCATATGTCCATGCAGTCTCTGCAGGGGTTGGGCTTTGTGCTTTCGAGGAGGGCCTAGACGTAGAGAGCGTGGAACGAGGGCGGTGTCCCGGCGTGGGGCGCTGCCCGAACATGGAACGAAGCAGACCCAGTGCACATCACAAGGGTGGCTCTGGGGCTGGCAGACCTTGCCGGCCGCTGCACCACCTGTGCCTAGCATCCTATTTTGTTGCCCGGCATCATAGTCTGCTTTTTGCTTCCCTGTCCTGCCTGCTTGGACAGCCTGATTACGCGCTTGTCGTGCGCGCTGTGTAGTATTCGGTTGTGACGAGCCGTGTATGTTGCCGAGCAATCAGCACCCGGCACAGGATGCATGGATGTGCCACATGATGGTGGAAGTTACAGGCCTCTAGACCTAACCCTGGCGAGAGGCTCGACAAGCGCCAGTCAGAGACAAGACCAAGTCGAGGAGCGCATCCTCGCATTCTCGCAAACTGGTCCCGGGATGGTGCAGCTTGGACTCGATGCCGTCCTCACAGGCAACCCGGCTGCCGTCGCAAAGACAAAGGTGAGGACCGCTCGAGTCAACTGTGCTTCAGTGAAGCGTACAGCCTGGCCCAATGTATGCCTGCTGGGATATGCACTGAAGCCTAAAGGAGCCGCGCAGATCGTCTGCACTCTGGGGCCCAAGAGCCGCTCGGTGCCGGTCTTGGAGGAGCTGCTGCGCGCCGGTATGAGCGTGGCGCGCTTCAACTTCTCTCACGGCTCACACGAGTACCACCAGGTGCGCGACACTTGGGCTCGCGCGCCCGGGCGGAACGTCCCAGCCCTAGGATGGTGCATGCTCCTGGGCCCGACATCCAGGGCCTGTCGCCCGGCGCCTGTTCTTTTTCTACTTGCCGCTGCTGTCAGTGGCGGCGCCACTGCTGCTGGCCAGGCGCACAGGCTCCCCAGAGGCGGAACATCAACATGCGCATGCCTTCCGCAGGAGACACTGGACACGCTGCGCAAGGCGATGCGGAATACATGCATAATGTGCGCTGTGATGCTGGACACAAAGGTGAGGCGTGGCTTGGGGGCCATCGAGCATATGGCTGGCAGTGCTGAGGACGCTGGCTGATGGCCTGCTCGCCCATGCTTCAACCGGACCTGCAAACGTAGCTGACTGGTGCAGGTGGTTCACACCCGGTTCACCTGTGAGTGCGGGTGCTGCTCCGAACCAAGGTGCGGCTTGCTTGACGCAGGGGCCAGAGATCCGGACAGGCTTCCTCAAGAACCCGGACCAGCCCATCAAGCTGACCGCGGGCAAAGAGATCTCCATCACGACCAACTATGACACCAAGGGCGACGACACGCTCATCGCGATGAGGTGCGCGGCTCGCGCGCCGCGCGGGGCGACCTGCGCCCGCTCGGGCGCACCCTACTGTTTCCAGGTGCTCCGGTGTACCTGACGGCCCTGGTGCGTTGCCGTGACACAGCCTGGTGCGAAGCAGTGAAGCACGCCGGCGCGGCGCGCAGCTACAAGAAGCTGGCGGAGGACGTGCAGCCGGGCTCGCAGATCCTGTGCGCGGACGGCTCCATCGTGCTGGAGGTGCTCTCCACCAACGCGAAGGCGGGCACGGTGCACTGCAAATGCCTGAACAACGCAACGCTGGGGTGCGGCCGCCCGGCCCGGCCGCGCGCTCGCCACGCGCGCGCCGCGCGGGGGCGCCGCGCGTCCCCGTGCTGACGAGGATCGGCCCTGCGTGAGGGCCTGCGCGCGGCGCGGCTCCTGCAGCAGAGCGTGCGGCACGCCGCTGCAGCGTGTTTGCAGTGCTGACGGCGGCACCCGGGGCGCGCGCCCGTTGAGGGCCGCCATGCCGCAAGCAGGCGCTTCGCGGGCGGCCGGGGCGGAAGCGCGGGCCGCAGAGGGTTAGGGTAGGGAGCGCGCGCAGGGAGCGCAAGAACGTCAACCTGCCGGGCGTGGTCGTGGACCTGCCCACGCTGACCAGCAAGGACGAGGACGACCTCGTCAAGTGGGGCCTGCCCAACGACATCGACTTCATCGCCGCCTCCTTTGTGCGCAAGGGCTCCGACCTGGACTACATCCGCCAGGCGCGCCCGCCCCGCCCCCTCGCGCGGCGCCTGGCGGGTGAGCGCGTGCAGCGTGCCGACGCCGCATCACCACCCACCTGCGCGCGTGCTGGAATGTACACAGCGGACTTTGCACGGGTGCACCAGAGCTATAGCGGCTGTGCGGCACAGCTGCCAGCGGCTGCCGGGGCCGACCGTGGCGGGGCTGCCGCAGCGGGCCGGAGCCCCCCGCGGCGCCGGCTGAGGGGCTGGGCGGGCGGCGCCGGCAGGTGCTGGGGCCCAAGGGGCGCCAGATCAAGATCATCAGCAAGGTGGAGAATCAGGAGGGCCTGCAGAACTTCGACGAGATCCTGGACCGGAGCGACGCGATCATGGTCGCGCGCGGCGACCTGGGCATGGAGATCCCGACCGAGAAGATCTTCCTCGCGCAGAAGATGATGATCCAGCAGTGCAACATGGCGCGCCGCCCTACCCTAACCCCAACCCCAGCCTCCCCGCACCGCGCTTGGCCCAACGCCGCGGCCGCCTGCTGCCGGCGCGCCCGGCGTCGCAGGCCGGCCTGAGGCGCGCCGTCCGCGTGCAGGCGGGCAAGCCGGTGATCACGGCGACCCAGATGCTGGAGAGCATGATCAAGAGCCCGCGGCCGACGCGCGCGGAGGCGACCGACGTGGCCAACGCGGTGCTGGACGGCACCGACTGCGTCATGCTCTCCGGCGAGACGGCCGCCGGCAGCTTCCCCGTGCAGGCCGTGCAGGCGCGCCGGCTGCCCACAGCCGCCCCTGCGTCCCGCCCCGGGCGTGAAGGGCGCCGCCGTGCCGGCGGACCGCGCGGTACCGATGCCGGTTGCCCGACGAGCTGCGCTGAGGGACCAGGGCGAGGGGCGCGCCGCGCGCGCGCGCAGGTTATGAACAAAATCTGCCGCGAGAGCGAGGCGTCGCTGGACTACTACTCGCTGTTCAAGGCGATCATGAAGCGCGCGGTCGTGCCCATGTCGCCGCTGGAGTCGCTCGCCTCGTCTGCCGTGCGCACGGCGCACAAGGCGCGCGGCTCCCACGTCCCCACCTTTGCTGGTCTGGCCAGCACATGCGGGCGCGCCTGCCTGGCTGACCCATGTTAGATCTAGACTCGAGGTCCTCTGATGCTCTGTGCAGCGCGGCCGGCGAGCCAGACGCCACTTTATGTGACGGCACGCGTGCGCCGCAGGTGCACGCTTCGCTGATCGTGGTGCTGACGCGCGGGGGCTCCACCGCGCGGCTGGTGGCCAAGTACCGGCCGGCCATCCCCGTGCTGACGGTGGCCGTGCCCGTGCTGACCACCGACTCGCTGACCTGGACGTGCAGCGGGGAGCAGCCGGCGCGGCAGTGCCTCATCACGCGCGGCCTGCTGCCGCTGCTCGCGTCCGGCAGCGCGCGCGCGTCCGACTCTGACACCACCGACGAGATCCTGCTGGTGCGCGCCCGCGCCCGTGCCCCTGCTTCACGACCACTTTCGCGGCACAGGTGCCCTGCGGACGCGCCAGCTCCGGCCGCAAGTGCATGGGCGGCGCCCTGTGCGTGCACCCGGCTGCTTGCCCTGCATGCATGCAGCCTGGGACCCGCGCGGGCATGCTGCCCCTTGCGCGCGCGCGGCCGCTTCGCATGCTGGCCACCTGCATGCGAGACCTGGTGTTGGCATGCGCGCATAGTGCGCCGGGGGCCATGTCTGAGCCGGGGCTGACTCATGCATGGCGTTCTCGCGGGGACGCAGGCGGCAATAGACCTGGCGAAGAAGATGCAGTACAGCGCCGTGGGGGACTCCATCGTGGCGCTGCACCGCATCGGCAACGCGTCCGTCATCAAAATTGTTGACGTCAAGTAGCGCCCTGTGCTCCCGTCCTGTTTTCTCAGGCTGTGATGCTCCGGAGCCTCTGCCGACAGTGTGTTCTGGCCGACACGCTTTTGGAGCAGAGCAGTTGTGTGTAAGACCTGGGTGTCCCCGCTCAGAGTTGCCGGAGTGGCTCTGCAGCTACCGGGCGGCAGGGGTGCCGCATGCTCTGGTTGCACAGCGTCTGCAGCGCTCTTGCATGCATGCCTTTGTTTTACGCTTGAATTTATGGGAGTGGGCATACCGGGCTGGCTGTGCTGCCTGAAAACGCTGTGTGTCTCATGAGGAATTAAAGGCAGGTGAAGTGGGTTGCAGCGCCGTGTCCATGCTCGTGTTGTCTATAAATACAAAGTAAAAGCCATGGCAAGAAAATATTTCAGCAGAGATGTGAAGATCCCCCGCCTTTAGCTTGCCAGGCCTACCCAGCGCTGAAGGCGAACCTTAGCAGGCCTGCTAGGGCTCAGGCCCTGGCAACTGCGTGTGACGCCGCTCCTGGACTTTGCGCCTCAACATTGCACGTTGTGAGGGTGCTGAGAGCGTTGGTGTATGTCCGTGCCGCGCGTCTCTGGCCTGCAGGTGGGTGTGCTGGTAATCCCATGTGCAGCAACATCAAGTCCAGCAAACGCTGCTGAGCTTGGCGCTATAGTAATAGTGCAGTGTTTTGGTTGTGTGTTGATGTGCAGCCTATGTGCGCTCTTAAACGGTCTCTCATTCACGCGCAGCGGCAAGTGTTCAGCCTCTACCGGTCGGTTCTGCGCGTTGCTCGTACCCGGGCCGGGCAGCAGCAGGATATAAAGCGCTACGCTCGGGCAGAGTTCGAAAAGTAGGTCGGCGTGCCTGCTTGCTGTATAACAAGCATTCTGCTGTTGTATGCAAGTCGTGCAGCGCCCCGCGCTTGTATGACAGGCTGGCGGTTGTGCAGGTACAGGAACGCAGGGAAAATCAACTTCCAACTCATTGAGCACTTGCTGAGGAGAGGGAGGCGGCAGGTCGACATGCTGAAGCAGCCAGACGTGTCGGGCGTTGTTGTCTGATGGAGGTGCTGGTGTTGTGCTGCACGTTGCCACGTGGGTGCTGAGACCCATACAGCCGAGTGCTGTGCCAGGGACTGTGTACGTCTGGCGCGTTTTGTTGACAGGCCTGGCGCTGGCGTGCATGGCACTGTCTGGAGCGGCTGGTTACATGCCTTGAAAGCCCAGATGCTAGTTTGGGGCATCAGCTGGGCGCTGCTGTATTCAACGTGAAGCCATGCCACTGCATAACACGCGGACGCTCACCCTGCATGCTCCGCCTTGGAACGGACCAGGTTCAGCAAAAGCAAAAGGCGTACCTGCTTGATATCGTCGCTCAGCGCTTTGGTCACAAGCTGGTGCTGTTTGACTACGCTCTTGCCCCTGCGCAGAGGCCGGTCAGGTCACCGAGCGCGAGCGCAGTGCAATCTGCGTGCAAGCAGTTTGCACAGACAAGCAGTTTGTCTGCGCTGTGCTCGCCTGAACTCCTCAGCTGTGACGGCCACATCGTACATAGTTCCACACCCGCCGCTCGTGTCTTTCACCTGCGCCCGTGCCATAGCCCTCTACCCCACTGAGGTGCACGCCCGGGCACGCACCAGGCACGCTCTGGGATCATGCTGCCTGCAACTCACCTTTACGTGCTGCACACCCCCGAGGCTGCCGCGCAGCTTGTCCTCAAGCTGCGCCTCTGGTGAGGCGCTGCTGAGGCAGCGCTGGCTGGTTCGCACAGGCAACTGCAAGGCACAGCGGCGGAATGCCTGCGTGCCTCGTAGCATGGCAGGATGCGGTTGGCCCTCACCAGGATGCAGCAGGAGCGCAGTGCAGCAGGCACAATGAATGAACCAACTTGCCCAGCTAGGGTCCCCTCGTGCACGTGCAGATGCAGACAGGTGGATCGAGACCAGGGGTGCATCATGCACCGCGCATGCATGCATATGCACAGGCAGTGCATGTGCACCGCTGGTCCTTGCGCAAGCACATGCTCGACGTGAAACATGCACGTATCGTGTCGAGGGCTCACCGTGCCGGCTACTGTTGCTCACTAGGCTGCAAGATTGCTTCTAGGTCGTGCCCCATAATGGACACACGCGTCGCCCGAGCCCGCCTGTGGCCAGCTTGGAGCACAACCGATTCGTTTCTTTGATGTGCGGCATCGTCTGCCTGTGCACTTTCGCGGACACGTCTCAGCTCCACGCAGACGGACGCCCGAAAGAGCGCGTGAGTTCCAGCAGTGTGCCCGCAGTTGTGTGGGTCCCTCTGCCCGTGGCATTCCAGCTTCATGTGTTGAGGTTGAGCAGCGCTTAACACGCGTTAAGCGCAGGATGAAGACCACACTGAGCTCAACCCAGGTGCCTTCTCTTCTCTGCTGTCAGCCAGAGGACCAGACCGCTGGGGAAGCGTGCAGGCATGCCATGTCCATGCATGTGCAACTGCGTTTCATCCAAATGGGCCTGCAAGCTCTCAAGCTCGCCCGCGCAGCAGTTACGCACTGACCGCCAGTTCACATAGGTGGATACGGGCTTTGCCCACCACTCTTTAACTGCGTCACTCCTGCAGCTGCGCGGCGCACATTCGGAAGCAATCCCCCTCCAGGACGCCGAGGGCAATGTGCTGCTGCTCAACGGTGCGCCTTGTGATGGCCGCGACTGAGCGGTGCCGCAGGCGGCGGCGCCTGAAGTCAGGGGCTTGAGCAGCGCGTGCGGGTCCAGGCGAGCTCTTTGGCGGCCTGCACGTGGAGGCAGGCCAGAACGACGGCCGCGCCCTGCTGGGCAGCCTCGCGGGACACGGTCCTGTCGGCGGCGGCGCGCGAGCCGCCCCTGCTGGCAGCCATGTGCCGGCCGTCCTGTCTGCCCTGCGCGGCCCGTGGGCGCTCGTGTTCTGGCAGGCGGCAGAGGGGCGGCTGTGGTTTGGAAGGGACGCCGTGGGTGCGCGCTTGCCGAGCAGCCTGGCCGCACGCGCCCTGCGTGCCCCCGGAACTCGGGAACATGCCGAGCCTGACGGGCGAGCAGGGCGGCGCAGCTTGCTCGTGCACTACCCCGACAGCGTCTGCTCCAGCCTCGCCCTCACCTCCGTGTCGCCGGGGCCCTCCGACGACTCAGCCTCCACACCAGGCGGTCCATACGGCATCTCATGGCAGGTGAGCGCACAGGCTGCGCCACGAACGCGGGATGCGCGTTTCGGTCCGGCGTCCCTCAGCAGCGCGTCTGAGCACGCGACGTGGTGTCCTGCGCCGCAGGAGCTGCCGCCCGGGCTGTACAGCCTGGGCCTGGGTTCCGCAAGCGCGCCGCACGCGGCAGTGCAGCGGCATGCATGGACCGACCCACTGTGGGACCACCTGAGCGCATACCGACGCGCCCCGGACGCCACATGCCCGGGCAGCGCCCACGACGAGGCGGCCCTGCAGGCGGCCGCTGCGCACATTCACGACCTTCTCGCGCACGCCGTGGCGGTGCGCTGCTGCTGCGTGGAGGAGCGCAGCGCGGCCATAAGCATCGCGACTCCGGGCAACGGTGATGCTGGGCGGGAGCCGGCTGCGAGCAGTGGCGCCGCTGAACAGGCTCAGTTGCCGCCCGCGCGCATCCTGGTCCTGTTCTCGGGCGGCGTGGACTCCTCGCTGCTGGCCGCGCTGGCGCACCGGGCGCTGCCGCCCGCGGAGCCCATCGACCTCGCATGTGTCTGCTTCGATGCTGGGCGCTCGCCGGACAGGCGCGCGCGCCCGCTGCGCCGAGCACCTGTGCGGGCAAGAGGCAGTCGTCTGCCGCGGTATTGCTGACACAAGCCGTCGCGGGTGTGATGCCTTGATGGAGCTCAGTTGAATGAACTGCCTGGGGCTGCACAGCTGCACAGCAAGCTCGACCTGGAGTCGCCAGCGCATGGCGCCCTGTGCCAATGCCCATGGCGCGCTGTTGCGAAGGTGTCCGGCGCTGAGCGGCGCGGCGCAGGCTGGCGGCGCTGGACGCGCTGGGAGAGCTGGCGGCAGTAACGCCGGGGCGCGCCTGGCGGCTGATCGAAGTCGATGCCTCCCTCGCCGATGTGGACCGCTGCCGGCGCCGCATCCTCAGCGCGTGCCCCCGCTGCCATGCTTCGCTCGTTGCCTCTGCCTGGTGCCGCTGCTGCGCGCCTGGGGACCGCCCTCAGGGTCCTATCGGGGCTCTGCGGTGGCGGCGGCCGCACCTGGCCTGCCCCGAAGCAGGCCTGCCGCGCTGCAGGCCTGCTCCACCCGGCGGACACAGTGATGGACATGAACATCGGGGCGGCCCTGTGGCTCGCCGCCCAGGCGGAGGGGCACGTGCGGCTGGTGAGCGCCGGCGGACGGCCCCTGCCAGCCGTGAGCGACGGTGCGCGGTGCTGCAAGCGCGCGCTGGCCCGCCGCTGCTGGCTGTCGCGCTTGCGACTTGCTGGCACTCACTCCTGCTCAGCGGTCGGGGTTTCTCGTGCATGCTGCATTGCATCCAGATGTGTTGCTGTGCAATGCCAATTTCACGGTTCGTCCCATGCGGCCGAACTGTGCGCGGCAGGCGACTCCCGTCCTGAGATTCCGTACTGGGCGGGCGGCACTTACCGCTCCGCGGCGCGCGTAATGCTGGTGGGGCACGGCGCCGACGAGCAGTGCGCCGGCTACGGCCGCCACCGCACCCGCTTCCGCACGCATGTGCGGCCCACCTGTGCCAGGCGGCATGGTGGACATGGCTAGCGAACTGGCGAGCGACCGCGTCTAGGGTGCTCAGAGCATGCCCGCACCGCGGCCTGTGTTGCATGCGCCACCTGTCTCGTGCTTTCGGGAGCGTGCATGGCTGGCGCGCAGCGCTGGGAGGGCCTGGCGGATGAGCTGCGACTGGACATGGCGCGCCTGTGGACGCGGAACCTCGGAAGGGATGACCGCATCCTGTCCGATACCGGCCGTGAGGTGCCCCGCCCGCACGCCGGGCGCACCGCGTCCTTCCATGCTTTGATTTCCTGGGACTAGTGTATGGAGTGACGCAGAGCAACCCTGACGCATGGCGGCAAGGCGCGGGCCGTGTCGGATGCACGCACCGACACGGAATCAAGGCTTGCGGCTCGCGGGCAAGCCAGTGCTGCCACCGTGGTAGCCGAGCGCATGTGCCGGGCCAGCGAGCGCTGGCTGGGCTGCCACAGGCGGCGCTCGAGGCGCGGCGGGGGCCGGCGGCGCAGCGCGGGCGAGCGTGCGGCCGCCGCGCGCAGGCGCGGCACCCGTTCCTGGACGAGGCGGTGCAGGCGGCGCTGCTGGGCACGCCGCTGCCGCTGCTGGCGGACCTGGCGCTGCCGCCGGGCGCGGGCGACAAGCGCCTGCTGCGCGCGATACTGCGCGCGCTGGGGCTGCCGCGCGCGGCCGGCCGGCCCAAGCGCGCGATCCAGTTCGGCAGCCGGCTGGGGCGCGCGAGCAACGTGCGCGACTGGGGCAGCAACCGCGCGGCCAACGCCGCGGGCGCCGGCGGCGTGCGCCTGCGCGACGCGGGGCGGCCATGAAGCGGGGCCGCATGCGCGGTGACGGGCGCGGGCGGGTGCCAGCGTCTCACCAGCCGTGCTCTTGCGCAAGGCGAGCGCGGGCTCGCTCCATCGCGCTACAGGGTCTCGCCGTGTGCAACCGCCAGGCAGAGCCACCTCGCGCTGACTCCCAGTGGCAGCCTCGGCTTGCTAGAGCAGCACCGCGTCAGCTGGCTTTCCAGACAAGCAGGACGCACGCAAATGTGCCCTGCGAGTCCTGGCCAAACTCACATCTTGCTTGCACTGCACTGCGGGTGCCGCGAGGTGGCAGCAGGCAGCCTGAACACACACCATGTCTCAACGGTCGCTGGACGGCACGAGCGGCGCTCGCCGAGCGCAAACGACAAATTGCTTGTGCTCTTAACAGCGCCAACTGCCAAAGCACTTTAAAACAGCATAGCCAGCAAGACAGCGTAACAGCCGCCCAGCGTCGGCTGCAGCAGGGCCGGTCCCTGCTGCCCGTCGCCGCTATGCCGCGGCGACAGGAGCCGGCGCCGGCTCCGGCTCTGCAGGCGCAGCGGGCGCAGGCGGCGGGCCAGCGCTCACAGCGCCGATCGCCACCAGCTCGTACTCCACCAGCGACACGTTGTAGTCCTCCTGCCGGCAGCGATGCAGGGGCAATGCTGGGTGCGCATACGGGAGCTGACAGCGGGACCGCTCCGGAGCCACTGCGGAACAGGGCCCCAGGGGGCGGGTGCACTGAGCCCAGGCCGGCCGCACCCTGGGCTGGAAGCCCAGGTCGTCCACGCCCTCGACCGAGCCCCACTTGTCCACCTTGATCCGCAGGGAGCCCTTGTACATGTCCACCTTTGCGCCGCGCAGGACCAGGGAGCGCCCGACCTGGGCCTGGGCGACTGCGGCGGCGGGCGCGCGCTGTCAGGCGCGCCGCAGGGCGGCTCGCTGGCCAGGCCAGGCTAACACGTGACTTGCGGTGCATGCGGCGGGATTTGCGACCTTGCAGCACCTTGATCACCGGTGGCTGTCAGGACCACCACCCCTGACTCGTCGCCCACGGTGCACTCAGACATCCGCGCGCTCCCAGAGCTCCGGCCCCCCCTGTTGTGCACCGGCCTGGCCTCCACGACCTGGGGATCACACATACCTTGCAAAGGATCACGCGCGTGGGAGCGCAGTGGTGCGCCTTCAGTGACCCGCAGCCAGCAGTCCCAAACACAGAGCACGAGTGCCGCCCACCTTCACTTGCAGGCAGTGGTCCAGTGTGTCTGGCCGCAGCTCTGCGACTTTGCTGAAGCCTTGGCCATCGCTGGCGCCGGTCTGCGTCTCCATCTCGCCCCCTGTTTTTCAAGGTGCTGGGATGCAATCTGTGACGGTGTTGCCGCAGCAGCAGCTCACTTTGCAGCAGGCAGTGTGACACACGCAGATGCTCAAGCTTGTGCATGTGCATGATGTGGAAAATGTGACCCTCTGGGAGTCTGAATTCAAATGGTGACCGGGGCAAGTAATCCCATCTGATGATGTGGGCACGCATACCATGCATGGAGTGTGATGGATGGTGACAGCCACACTGCTGAACACCGAATACGGTAACATAGCCATGCGGATACGAGGATAGAGAACACCGTGTTGGCCCACAGTCCTGTCTGCAGCACTGAACCCCTATCGACACACACCAGACACTGCCCTGCAGCTTGGCTGCTGCGCAGCGCCAGCCACAAAACCAGGTAGTCATACACTCCAGCAAACCTGAAGGGCAAAGCCCACTCACTGGCGGAGAGAAGGCCTAGAACAAAGGGGGTGTGAACACAGCGTGGGCAGGCAGACGCTCACGCCAAAGCGATTTAGAACGGGCAGGACAGCAGCGCCAGTGAAACATGCCCCCCGCCTGGCGGCGGGGGCAAACCTGCCCCCCGGGAACGCCCGCACCGCGGGAGCCGGGCGGAGAGCCGGTGTCACGCGTTCGCCTGGCCGCTCGCTGCCGCGGCGCGCTGGGAGCTGACTCGAAACAAGTAAGCCCGACTAAGCTGACAAAGCATCAA
>JAABUR0100008198.1_pt1 | contig 12119 bp, 17 predicted proteins | sample 5560091 | NCBI WGS metagenome assembly JAABUR01 (sample SAMN10711879, study PRJNA513375) | rock metagenome | isolation source: Antarctica rocks | place: Antarctica: Victoria Land, University Valley sud
CCGCGGCGCGACCGCGGGCACCGACGACGAGATCGCCATCCCGGGCTACGACACGCTCACCGCCGAGCAGATCCTGCCAAAGCTCAAGGCGCTCTCCCCCGAGGAGCTCGCGGCCGTCGACGGCTACGAGCGCGGCGGGCGCGCCCGCAGGCGCATCCTGGACCGCATCGCGGCGCTGCGCGCCAAGAAGGTCGACGAGCAGCTCGCGAAGCTCTGACGGCCTCCGGTGGAGCGGGGGCCCGGCGACGAGCGCGGGTCAGGCCCGCGAGCGCATCGCCTTCACCGCGGGCGGTTGGCGAGCTTCACGATGATCTCGCCCGACCCGACGAGATGGGCGTCGGCCGAGACCCTGCAGCTGTCGTTGTCCTTCATCGGCTCCTTGAGCATCAACGAGACCGGGGTCGTCAGCGTGCGCTGCCCGGTCTTGGTTCCCGCGTCCGAGCCCTTTGTGCACGTCAGCGCCCAGGCCATCTGCACCTTCTGCGGTGGCGTCCCCTTGATCGACAGCAGGATGCCGCCCGGCTTGGCCACGGTGCCGGACACCTTCGCGGCGGCGTACTTCCCGGACACGACCTTGCGGTCGAACTTTTCGTAGTCCGCCGTGGTAGACGGTTCGACCACCTTGGAGGTGTCGTCCTTCGAGGAGCCGCCGCAGCCGGCGAGTGCGACGGTGACCACCAGCGCCAGGATTCCGCCGCGTACCGAGAACTCAGTGTCGCTCACGCCGTCACCTTATCCCGTGCCCCACTGGATCGGAGCTGGCCGGCTCAGCCCGCGGCCGAGGCAGGCGCTCGGGCAAGGGCCTCGTCCTCGAGGCTCGTGGCCAGCTCCTCCACCACGGCGCGCAGGTCTCCGCCGGCCTCCGCGGCGACGGTGCGCTGCCGAGCGCTGCCGGTGACCTCGAGCATGGTCCAGGATCCGGCGAACGCCTCGCTCGAGCCCAGGCCCGCCGCCACCGGCTCGAGGGTGGTGAGCAGGGCCGCCAGCCGCTCGCGCGCGGGCTCCGGGCGACCCGTGTCCAGATCGAGGAACGCACTGTCGAGGCCGTGGCGCAGCGCGCGCCAGCGGTTCTCCTGGATTCGCACGGTCGGTGCGGGCGGCCCCAGCCCGCCGGCGTCGTGGCGCATCGACAGCCACGCGCAGAGGGCCTGGACGACGGCAGCGAGGGTCGCGGACTCCTCGGCGGTGGCGGGCTGATCGCAGACGCGCACCTCGACGGTGCCGTGCACGGCGTGCAGGCGCACCTCCCACCACACCTCCGAGGCGGGAAACGCGTTGCCTGCGGCGCCCCACGCGAGCAGCTCGCGGTACGCCGCCCAGCTCTCGAGGGGCGGCGGGATCCCTTGACGTGGAAGGCTCTCGCACAGCTTCGGGCGCACGGAGTGCAGGCCCGTGTCGCGGCCCTCGTGGAACGGCGCGTTGCCCGCCAGCGCGGCGAGCTCGGGCAGGTGGGCGCGTAGCGCGTCGTGGATCGCGACGGCACGGTCACAACCCGGGACGGCGACGTGGACGTGGACGCCGCAGGTCATCGCCCGGCGGGCCGCCCACTGGTAGCGCTCGCTCAGGGCGGTGTAGCGGGCGCCTGCGCTCGCGGCCCCCTCGGGGGCGGCGAAGGGGTGAACGCCGGCGCCGGCCAGGCGGGCGAACCCGTCGAGGCGCTCGACGGCGGTGCAGCGCGCGGCGACGAGCGCGGCGGGCAGGTCGTCGGCGTGGAGGCAGACGGGGGAGACGAGCTCGAGCTGCGCGGCGGGCAGCTCGGATCTGAACCGCGCGTCGTCGAGGCGCTCGAGGGCGGCCTCGCAGGCCGGGAGCAGGTCGAGGGTCTCGGGGTCGAGGAGCATCAGCTCCTCCTCGACGCCGACGGTGAACGGACGCTCGTGGTCGTCGAAGGGCCGGCGTGAGGCGTCCCCGGCAGAGGCTCGCGGGAAGCGCGGCAATGAGCAGACCACCATCGCCGGAGAGCGTATCCGGGCCAGGCCAAAGCTAGACACGGTGGCCGCTCGGGCGCCGGCATGGTTCGACGGCGCCCCTCGCGGAGAAGCGCACCGTATGGCTCCCGAGACGCTCCTCGCCGATCCGACGACCCGACTCGACGATCTCCTGGCGGAGGCGCTGGCGGCGCCAGGCCTTGCCGGAGTCCTCAGCGCTCACCCCGAGCGCGCCGCGACGCTGCTCGACGGGGCGCGCGACGTCGCCGAGGCCGCCTTCGTGCGCGAGGAGCCGGAAGCGCTCGACGTCGCCCACCGGGCCATCTACGTCCTCGGCGCTCAGCAGGGGTGGTCGCCCGTGGACGCGGTCCGTGACAACGAGCACGACCTCACGTTGGCCGCGGTGCGCCTCGAGCTCGAGCGTGCCTTCGAAGCCCAGCTCGACCGCCGCGCGGTCGTCCCCAACGACCTGCCGAGCGACCCAGAGTCGTTCGGGCCCTGGCTCGAGCAGCTTGCGCTCGTGCGCCCGCTGCCCTTCGACGGGCCCTCGATGGGCGCGTTCTACCGCGAGCACGCCACCCTCGACCAGCTCTCGGAGGTCGTCGCGCAGCGCTCGCTCTTCTTTCTCAAGGAGCCCGATCCGTGGACGATGGTCATCCCCTCGCTGCACGGCCGCGCGAAGGCCGGCCTGATCGATCTCATCCTCGACGAGTACGGCTGGGGGCGCTTCGACCAGATGCACTCGACGGTCTACGAGGTGCTCATGGGCAAGCTCGGCCTCGAGACGAGCTATGACCACTACTTCGACCAGGCCTCGTGGCAGTCCCTCGCCGGGCTGAACTTCCAGGCGATGCTGGCCCGCCACCGGCGGCTGTGCCGGCGGATGTACGGCTACGTCTTCCTCGTCGAGGCCAGCTCGCCGGGGTCGATGAGGGACTACCTCGCCGCCTACGCGCGGGCGGGCATCGACGACCCCGAGGTGCTCACCTTCTACGAGCTGCACATCGACGCCGACGAGGGCCACTCCGACGTGGCCCTCAACGAGGTCATCATGCCCGTCGTGCGCGAGGAGCCCGCGGCGATGGCCGAGATCGCTCGCGGCGTGGTGCAGGGCCGCTGGATCCACACGCTGTTCTCCACGCACCTGCACGAGTGCTTCAGCGCCGGACGCTCCTCGCTGCGTGGTGCGGGAGCGGAGTGACCTGGCTGCCGGCCCTCAGCGCGGACGCGCTGCCCGACGGGGCGCCGACCGCCGCCGAGGTTGACGGCCGGCCGCTGTGCCTCGTGCGCCTCGACGGCGCGGTCCACGCCTTCGACGACGCCTGCCCGCACCGCCGGTGGCCCCTGCACGAGGGCCGGCTCGCGGGCTGTGTCCTGACCTGCCGCGCGCACACCTGGGAGTGGGACGTCCAGACCGGCGAGCTCCTGCGGATGCGCGCCCCGGAGCGCCTCGTGACCCACGAGACGCGCGAGCGCGACGGCGTCGTCGAGGTGCGCCTGGATCCCGCGGCGCCCGTCGCGGCCGAGCGCTCCGAGCTGTGGGCTCGCGCCCGTGCCCGCGAGGCGCAGGCGTCCGCGCCGTGACTTTCCATCGCTTCGGACGGCTGCGACTGGTCGTTCCCTCCGGGGTCTACGCGCCGCGCTCGGACACCGCCTTCCTCGCCGACAGGCTGCCGGACGTGTCCGGCGCCGAGGTCCTCGAGCTCTGCTCCGGCTCGGGCGCGCTCGCGCTGACGGCCGCCGCGCGCGGTGCCGCGCACGTCCTCGGCGTGGACTGCTCGGCGCGCGCCGTCGCCGCGCGCGTCAACGCTCGCCTGAATCGCCTGGGGCACGTCGAGGTTCGCCGGGGCGACCTCCTCGAGGCGCTGCGGCCCCGGGAGCGCTTCGACCTCATCCTCGCCAACCCGCCGTACCTGCCCGCCGAGGTCGACGACGATCACCGCTGGGACGCGGGTGCCGACGGGCGCGGGGTGCTCGACCGCATCGTCGCGGGAGCGCCCGCCCGCCTGCGCCCCGGCGGCCGCCTCGCGCTCGTGCAGTCGGGCTTCGCCCGGGTGGAGGAGACCGTGAGCGCGCTGGAGCGCGCGGGGCTCCTCGTCGCCGCGCCCATGGAGCGCCGCGGCCCGCTCGGGCCGATCGCCGAGGCGCGCCGCGCGCATCTCGAGCGCCGGGGCGTCCTGGCGCCTGGAGCCGTGGAAGAGCTCCTGGCCGTCGTCGTGGCGACGTGCCCGGTCGCCGGTTCGGCCGCTGCCGTCGCCGCCTGACCGCGACTGCTGCGCGGGCGTCTGGGCACACCTACGCCATGTCCACGACCCGCAGGCAGATCGACGCTCCGCCCGAACGGGTCTGGGCGGTGCTGGCCAATCCCGACAGCTACGCGCACTGGGTCGTCGGCTCCCGCGACACCCGCAGCGCCGACCCGCGCTTCCCCGCCGAGGGCACATCGTTCCACCACACGGTCGCCTTCGGGCCGATCGATCTCAAGGACGAGACGTCGGTCGTCGAGTCCGACGCGCCGCGCCGCCTCGTCCTGCACGTCAAGGCGCGTCCGCTCGGCCGCGCCAAGGTTCGGCTCGATCTCTCCGCCACCGGCGGCGGCACCCGCGTGACGATGCGCGAGGGCCCCGAGAGCCTGATTGCGCGACTGGCCTACAACCCGCTCGTGGATCTCCTCCTGCGCGGCCGCAACGACGAGGCGCTGCGCCGCCTGGCGACGCTGGCCGAGGGTGACCACCCGACGCCGCGCACCTCGCGCGACGCGGGCCGGAACGCGGGCGGCGGGGAGGAGGGACCCGCCGCCGGGCCGGAGAGCTGACGGCGGTCCTGGCGAGTCGGCGCTCGAGACATGCGCGCGCCTCTGCTCGCGGACCGCGTCATGGGTGGCTTCGGGGAGGCCGCGGGAGGTGGCGGCATGGGTGTCGCGTCAGATTTCGCCACGAAGTCGTCGCAGATACAGCCTGAAGGCGTCGTGTTCGGTGACAGGTCGCGCGGGAGCCTGGAGGGCATGCTGCTCGGCGCGAGTCATGCTCCATCGGTCGCATCGCCGGGCACGGCGGGAGAACCACTCGCGGCATACGCGAGCGATCCTCCATCGACGGTCGCGAAGGGCACCGATGGAGCGTGACTCGCGGGTCGCGCGGCTCACCACGCTCGCGGGGCGCCAGCACGGGCTCGTGAGCTGGAACCAGCTGCATCGTCTGGGCCTCGACAAGGACGCGGTCAGCCGGCTGCGCGCCAGAGGCTGGCTGCACCGCCTTGCGCGCAACGTCTACGCGGTCGGTCACACCGCGCTCTCACCGTCGGCGCTCTTGCTGGCCGGCGTCATGACCTACGGCCCTGCGGCGCACCTGTCCGACGGAAGCGCGGTCGCGGCCCATGGCGTGTTCTGAACCCTGGGAGGACGGCTCCCGCCTGACCCCGGTGCACGTCACCGTCCCGCCTGAACTCCGCGTCGCGCGACGCACGGGCACGACCCTGCACCGCCGCCTCCTCACGCCCGGCGAGATCACCAGGCTCGGCGCCATCCCGATCGTCACGGTCGAGCGCGCCCTGCGCGACTTCGCCATCGCCGCCACGCCGCGCCGCCTCGAACGCGCGGTCGATCAGGCTGTCGTCGAGCGCCGGACGACGCCGGCGCGACTCTGGGCCTGCGTCCACCACGCGGCGGGAGTGCCGGGCGTCCCGGCGTTGCGCACGGTGCTCGAGACCGCCCGGCGCTACTCCAGCCTCACCCGCAGCGAGCTCGAGGAGCATCTGCTGCAGCTCACGCGCGCGACCGGCCTGCCCGACCCGCACTTCAACGTTCGCGTGCCGGGGATCACCGGCCGCCTCGACGCGTACTGGCCCGAGCAGCGCCTCGGCGTGGAGGTTGACGGGTGGCGGTGGCACGTGACGGGCCAGCGCCAGCACGACGACCGCACCAAGGAGCTCGAGGCGCGCCGCGTCGGCGTGCTCCTGGCGCGCTACAGCGCCCGGCAGCTCTTCGAGACCCAGCTGCTGGTGGCCGGCGACCTCGCCGCCACGCTCGCGCGTCGAACGCCGTGACGGGTGTCCGGCGCCGGCCCTCCGTCGAGAAGGACGGGGCGACGAGCTTCTTCTGGGGCTCTCGGCGAGCTTCGCCTAGGAGCGCGCGGCGAGCTGCTCGAGCGCGTCGTCACGCGTCTCGACGATGGTGAAGATCTGGTCGAGCCCGGTGATCTCGAAGGTCTTGGCCGTGCTCGGCTCGGTGTTGACGATGATCATGCGACCCTCGAGCGGGCGCAGCCGCTTGACGGCGCCGATGAGCACCCCGAGGGCGGTCGAATCGAGGAAGCGCGTCTCCGTCAGGTCGATCACGATCTCGCGGGCGCCGCCGTCGATCGCGCCGCCGATCGTGCGCTTGAGCTCGGGAGCGGTGAAGATGTCCACCTCGCCGGCGACGGCGACGACGTGCGCACCCGACGTAGGCCGGTCCTCGGTCAGCGAGAAGTCGAACGTCATCGGTCAGATCCTGTCTTGCATCGGTGCGGTCTGGGTGGCGATGCGACCATCTTGACGGATAGCCGGGCCCGGGGCGACCGTCACGGCCGCTGAGCTCGCGTCGCGTGCTCTCACGCCCGCTCCGGCTCACAGGCGTCGATGCGGATGACGAGATACTCGTCGCCGCCGGCGCCCTCCCGAACCAGCACGTCGTCGGCGAGGCGCTCGATGACGGAGCCGATGCCAGGGAGAGCGGCGCCCTCGATGACGCACCGGCCACCGCCGGGCCGCAGCGGCCCGATGCGGAGCTCGAGGCGTCCCGGCCCGGACTGGATGCTGACCGGCAGCCGGGCGGCCACCGTGAACGCGGGCGCGCGGGCGGCGATCGCGTCGGCGACGAGGACGGCGTCGTTGAGGCGATCGACGGGAAGCTCAGCGCGCGCCGCATGGATGCCGACGATCCGCGAGAGCACCGGCCCGACGAACGGGCCCGCCGCGACGGTCACGCGCGTCCGGTCGACGCGGCCGAGCGCACCCGCCCCGTTGCCTTCCACGACGCGCATGAGCCTGCCTATGAGCCCCCCGCCCGGCTCGCGGAGAGCAGCAGGCCTGGGTCCCTGGTGACGAACGACATGCGGATCTCGGTGCCGCCGTCGTTGCGGTTGGTGAGCTCGAGCGACTGCGAGAGGGTCGCCATCAACGGCAGCCCGACCCCCAGCCCCGGCGAGTCGACGCGCGGCGCCATCCCGCGGCCGTGGTCGCGCACGACGATCTCGAGCTGCTCGCCCAGCGCCGAGACCTCCAAGTCGAGCAGCCCGGCTTCGCCTTCGTCGTAGGCGTGGATGACCGCATTGGCGCAGGCCTCGCTCACCGCGAGCTTCACGTCGGAGAGGATCTCGGGATCCAGTGCCAAGGCGTCTCCGATCCCGCCGAGCACGTGACGGATCACGGCTACGTTCTCCGCGCGGGCGGGGAGGGAGATCTCGAGGTCTGGACAGGGCATCGATGGGCGCTGCGCTCAACACGTTGGGGTTCCCCATCGTCTGCGGCGGTGAAACGGTTTCGCGCCACCGGAACGAGGGTATGGCCTTGACCGGGTCTGTCCGCCTACATCGAGCGAACTTCGCGCCAAGACAGCAGCGGTGTCCGACCTTGACCGCCTTGTTGCGACCGCTCAGAGCGCGAGAGTGCCCCCATCGCTGCTGAACGACCCAGGGGGGCATCATGAGCACGACCGAGACCCGCATCACCGAGCCACGCGCGTCCATCGCCACCGACGAGGTCGCGCTGCTCGAGCGCTATCACCGCGACGGCGACCTCCAGGCCCGCACGATGCTGATCGAGCGCATGATGCCGCTCGTCCGCCACATCGCGCGACGCTACGCCAACCGCGGCGAGCCGCTCGACGACCTCGTCCAGGTCGGGGCCGTCGGGCTCATCAAGGCGGTCGATCGCTTCGACCTCGAGCGCGGCGTCAAGCTCTCCACCTTCGCCGCGCCGAACATCGCCGGCGAGATCAAGCGCCACTTCCGCGACCGTGGCTGGTCCATCCGCGTCCCCCGCGACATCCAGGAGCTCAACGCGAAGCTCACCCAGGCGACCGATCGCCTGACCACCAAGCTCTCGCGCTCCCCCACGATCGCCGAGCTCGCCGTCGCCGTGAAGTCGACCGAGGAGGCCGTCCTCGACGCGCTGCAGGGCGCGCAGTCCTACTCGACGGTCTCCTTCGAGGAGCCGATCGGTGAGAACCGCACCGCCCTCGAGCTGCTCGGCGACGAGGACCCGGAGTTCCTCACGGCTGAGCGCCGCGTCCTGCTGGTAAACGGCATGCGCGTCCTGGCCGACCGCGAGCAGGAGATTATGCGCCTGCGCTTCTTCGACGGCCTCACGCAGCGCGAGATCGCCGACCAAGTCGGCATCTCCCAGATGCACGTGTCGCGCCTGATTCGCCGCTCGCTCGACGACATGCGCCTGCAGATGGCCGACACCGACGTCGTGACCACCCCTCAGCGTCGCCTTCACGCGGCCTAAGGCTGTCTTGCCGAGGCTGCGTCGCGCCGATCCCGGCTCGCCGGGACTGACGCGCCGCCGCCAAGGCAGCGGCTGGCGGCACTTCGACGCGGCGGGCCAGCACGTCCGGGACGCGGAGACGCGAGCGCGCATCAAGCAGCTGGCCATCCCGCCGGCGTGGGAGCACGTGTGGATCTGCGCCGACCCGCGCGGGCACGTGCAGGCCACGGGAACCGACGCGCGGGGCCGACGCCAGTACATCTACCACGCCGACTGGCACCTCCAGCGGGCACGGAGGAAGTTCGACGACATGCTCTCGTTCGCGCGCGTCCTGCCCGTGCTGCGCGAGCGCGTCGCCGAGGACCTCGAGCAGCCGCCGCTCTCCGCCCAGCAGGTGCTCGCCGTCACCGTGCGGCTGCTCGACCGCGGGTTCTTCAGGATCGGCTCGGAGGGCTACGCCGCCGAGAACGGGACCTACGGCCTGGCGACGATGCACAAGAAGCACGTGCAGGTCGTCGAAGGCGCGGTGCTCTTCGACTTCCCGGCCAAGCACGGCCTGCGCCGCGTGCAGCACGTCGTCGACCCCGTGTCGGCGGAGGTCGTCGCCCGGCTGAAGCGACGGCGGGGCGGCAGTCCCGAGCTGCTGGCCTACAAGCAGGGCGGCACCTGGCTCGACGTGCGCTCTGAGCACATCAACGCTTACCTGAAGGATCGCACGGGGCTCGACGTCTCGGCGAAGGACTTCCGCACCTGGAACGCCACGGTGCTGGCGGCGATCGCCCTCTCCGTCACCGGCGCCGCGAGCGACTCCAAGACGGCGCGCAGGCGCCTGGAGGTGCGCGCGGTCAAGGAGGTCGCCCAGTACCTCGGCAACACGCCGGCCGTGGCGCGCTCCTCCTACATCGACCCGCGCGTCTTCGACCGCTTCCGCTCCGGCTTGACGATCGGGGCGGCGCTCGAGGACGGCCTCGCCCTCGACGACGGCCCGCCTCCGGCTGAGCAGGGCCCCTACGCCGACGGGGTCGAGAGCGCTGTGCTCGAGCTCATCGACAGCCGCGAGGGCGCACCCGCGCTGGGCGCGGAGCTCCTGGCCGCGTAGCTTCGTGCCTGCGGGGGTAGGCGTCGGGGATGAGCCACGAACCGGATGCCCCCCAGACCCCGCCCCGCGACGACCAGCCCGACGAGGAGTTCGGCACGACCGAGGCCGTGGGCCAGGGCGGCTACCCCGAGGAGGGGCCGGCCGAGACGCAGCCCGAGGGCGAGCCGCGCGAGGGCCGGCCCGAGCAGCCCCAGCGCGACGAGGGCTGACGTCCGTCCGTCGGGCGGTGCTACGAGCTGGGTGGGTGGAGCTCTTGGTGGGCCTTGAGGACCTTCTTGTCGAAGGTGGCCAGGCGCACGTCGGTGCGGTCGCGGTGCTCGAGATGGATGGCGGTCGCGAGTGCGTAGGCGTCGGGGAGCTCGAGGCTGGTGCGCGCGCGGACGGCGGCCGCGCGCCGGGCCAGGGCCATGTCGACGGTGGCGATCTGGATGGAGAAGCCAACGAGCATCTGCTCGACGTGCTCCTGTTTGCCTTCGCGCAGAGGGGCGATGAGCAGCTCGGAGTAGTTGACCGCTGAGATCCAGCGCTCGGTCTGGGGGCGGGTGGCGTCGCGCATCCACGCGATGGCGTCGGCGTGATGGGCGTCCGCTGGATCCATGAAGCCAATCAGGACGTCGGCTTCGAAGACGACTACGCCCATTCGTCGCGCAGCTGCTGCAAGTAACCGTCGGGGAAGACGTCGGGAAGGCTGCCGGCGTACTTGGCGATCAGCTCGTCGGTCTGGATGATCTCGATGCGCCCAGGTCCCGAGGAGACGACTTGGACGTCGTCACCGGAGGCGATCCCGGCGGCGCGCATCACCTCCACCGGCAAGGTCAGCTGGTTCTTGGAGGAGATCACGCTCATACCTTTACAGTAGCGTGCTCTAGTAAAGGAACAAGCCACGAAGGCGCGCTCAGCTCAGCACCCCAGGCGCGCACCGCGGTCGTCGCCGCGGCGTGCGCGCCGGAGCGGTACGACGACCTCGAGCGGCGACTGGTCGGCGGCCGAGAGGAACAGGCGCACGGTGTAGCGGTGCCCGGCGCGCATCGGCCCAGGCGCGATCCGCGCGGCGTAGCAGTGGCTCGCCGCGTCGCCGACGGGGTAGAGCGACGCCTCCCTCGCGGAGATCCGGGCGCTCCCCAGAACCTCGCCGTCGAAGCGCCGCGCCAGGGCAGCGTCGAGGCGGAACGTCAGCTGCACCCGATCGGGGCGCTGCAGCGCGAGCAGCGGCGCCTGTCGCAGCGCGGGTTCCGGGTCCGGGCTCGCGTCCGCCTGGGCGGGAGGCCCGGAGGTCGCGAGCGCCAGCGCGCCGAGCAGGACGGAGAGCCAGCGGATCGAGGGCACGCCCGAGTCAACGGCGCCGGGGAGCCACAGGTAACGTCGCGACGATGAAGATCCGCGCTGCCGTGCTGGAGGAGTTCGGGGCCCCGCTGGTGGTCGGCGAGGTCGACCTGGAAGGGCCCAAGACCGGGGAGGCGCTCGTGCGGCTGCACGCTTGCGGCGTCTGCCACACGGACATGTACACGGCCTCCGGCGTCGACCCGTCGGGATACGCGCCGACCGTCCTGGGGCATGAGGGTGCCGGGATCGTCGAGGCGATCGGCGACGGCGTGAGCAGCCTGGCGGTGGGCGACCACGTCGTCACGCTCTTCTCCCCGCAGTGCCGCGAGTGCGTCCACTGCCGCTCGGACAAGACGAACATCTGCCTGAAGATCCGCGAGCAGCAGGGCAGCGGCCACCTCCCGGACGGGACGACGCGCCTGAGCCGCGGCGGCGAGCCGATCCGTCACTTCATGGGCACCAGCACGTTCGCTGAGGCGACGGTCATGCCGGAGATCGCGCTGGCGAAGATCAGTCCCGAGGCGCCGCTGGACCGCGCCTGCCTCTTCGCCTGCGGCCTCTCGACCGGCCTGGGCGCCGCCATGAACACCGCGCAGGTCGAGGCGGGCTCGACCTGCGTCGTCTTCGGCGCGGGCGTGGTCGGCCTGGGCGCCGTCGCCGGCGCGCGGCTCATGGGCGCCGAGCGCATCGTCTGCGTCGACCTCTCGGAGGATCGGCTGGTGCTCGCTGAGGGGCAGGGCGCCACCGACACCTTCGTCGGCGGACCGGACGCCGTCGAGCGCATCCTCGAGATGACCGGCGGCTTCGGCGCGGACTACACGTTCGAGGCGACCGGCAACGTCGCGGTCATGCGCCAGGCCGTCGAAGCCGCGCGCATGGGGTGGGGCCTGTGCACGGTGACCGGCGTGGCGGGGAAGGGCGAAACCCTCGATGTGATCCCGCGCTGGCTGATCACGGGGCGTCGCATCGCCGGCTCGAGCTTCGGCGGGGTCAAGGGCCGTGACCAGGTGCCCGAGTTCGTGCAGAGATACCTCGACGGGGACATCGACGTCGACGCGTTCCTCTCCCACCGGATCTCGCTCGACGAGGTCAACCGTGGCTTCGAGCTCATGCACCGCCAGGACGGGATCCGTTCGGTCATCGAACTGGCCTGAAGCGAGCATCTAGCATCCGCGGGCATGGGCAAGCTCGCCAGGGTGTTCTCCGGCCCGGTCATGATGGCCGCCGGGATCAACCACTTCGTCATGCCGAGGACCTACGAGGCGATCGTGCCGGACTACCTCCCGGCTCACCGCGCGCTC
>JAABUR0100008199.1_pt1 | contig 12116 bp, 11 predicted proteins | sample 5560091 | NCBI WGS metagenome assembly JAABUR01 (sample SAMN10711879, study PRJNA513375) | rock metagenome | isolation source: Antarctica rocks | place: Antarctica: Victoria Land, University Valley sud
CGCGCACGGCCGGGGCGGACTCAGCGCGCGTCTGCTCGGCGGCGCCCGCCGCGAGCGCGCCCAGCTGCGCGCGCAGCCGGCCCGCGGCGTCGCAGTCGCGCTGCAGCGCCGCCACCTGTCGGCCCCCGCTCGCTTGAGGTTGCAGGCGTGCACTTGGTGCAATCTGGCTTGTGCAACCAGGTGCGGAGCGTGGCGGTGCGTGCGGAGTGGCACGGCGCTGCTGGGCGTGCAGAGACAGCAGACAGCGGCGGCACCGCATGCTTCAAAAAGCACGCTCCTTTGGCACTGGCAAGCCTTGTGAGCCCGCCGCACACCCAGCCGACAACCACCGCCCTGCCATCAGACAGCATGCCCCTTCGGCCTTGCTGACACTTACACAGCGCCAGGTCACTGGCAGCAAGCAGGCAGGTCGCCTAGCAAGCATGACGCACAGCCGCATCCACTCCGGGGCGTCAGAAGAGGGAGCGCGCCTGCACGCGCAGCGCCGCGACCGCCGCCTCGCCCGCCGCCGCGCCCGCCGGCCCCGCGGCGGGGACCGGGACGGGGCCGGCCAGCGCGGCGCGCAGGCGGCCGATCTCGGCGTCGCGCGCCGCCAGCTCTGCACCGGCCTCCCGCAGCCGCCGCTGCAGGAACTCGGCCAGGCCCTCCTCGTCAGGTCTAGGGTCGACGGGGGCGCCGCCGCGGGCGTCCAGGGTTTTGCTAGGGCTGGGGCTCAGGCCGCGCGCGCCGAGCGCGGCGAGCTCGGCGCGCGCGTCCGCCAGCTGCGCCGCCTGCGCACCGCGCAGCAGCTCCGCGAGCGCCAGCTGCTCCCGCAGCGCGGCCGCGTCGGCGCGCGCCGCGGCAGCCTCCCGCCGCAGCTCGTCCTCCCGCCGTGCAGCGGCCTTGCGCATCGCTGCCTCTCGCTGTGCCGCACGCGGCGAGGAGCAACTAGGTGCGGCTGTCGCAGGCGCGCCCTGCTCAGCAGTGGCGGGCGCGGCTACGGTGAGGCGGCGGTCCTGATTTGCGTCCCGGTCAGGGCCAGGGTCGAGAGCCCCGCCATCAGGCACGCCCCGCTCTTGCCGCCCAGGGCAGTGTGGCGCGGCTGGCGCAGCGTCAGCCTCAGCGCGCCCCGCCGCGGCCAAAGCGCCGCGGTAATCATTGGCCGCACCGGCCGCGCCGGCAGGGGGTTCAGCAGCCCCGGCCGCGATGGCGGCAGGCGCCTCGGCAGCGCGCAGCCGCTGGCTGAGCGCGGCCAGCTCGGCGTCGCGGTTCGCCAGCTCCACGCTCAGCATCTCGACCGCCGCGCTGTGGTCGGCCTGCGCGCGCGCGCGGATCAGGCACTGGCAGGAGGCAGCAGCGGGCGGAGCGGGGTGACGTGTCCTTGCATCCTTGTGTTCTGTGCATCACTCTGCACGCGGAAGCGTCTCAGAGCTCTACTTCCGGCAGTGTTGCGGCTCGTGGTGTGCATGGCGCTGCAGGGGTCAATGACAAGACAACAATATTTCCGCTTGCGACCAGAAACCGGGGGCAAATAAGCGCGCCCAGGCAGGCGGCACGGGCCTCTGCTACTCAGGCAGGTACTTGCTCTGCGCGTGCACAGCTTTCGAGCGCTGGCCCCGGCAGTGAGTCATCTAACAGGGCATGGCGCAGACCTCCATGTTGCGCAGGCGCTGCTGCGCGCGCGCCAGCTCGCCCGCGGCGCCGCCAGCAGCGCCGGCCTCGCCGGCGGCTGCGCCGAGCTCCACGCAGCGCTCCTCCAGCGCCGCCAGCGCGGCCTCGCGCGCCTCACCCGCCTCGCGCTCCTGCACGACGCACGCACCGCCATGCCGCTCCAGGCCTGGCAACGGGAAACTGCAGGCAGCCCATATGCGAGCCGGGGGCGCGCCTCTGCCAGCTCGCGCCGCAGCAGCCCAGTGGCCGCGCTGGCCGCCTCGTCGGCGCGCGCCAGCTCGGCCTCCAGCTCGTCCACCTGCGCGCGCGCAGCCATTCCTGTCAGTCGCTGGCGCGCCCAAGCGCAGCGTGCGCAAGGGGAGGTTTGTTCCTGTTTATTGCGTCTCTTTCAGAGGGAGGACGAAGAGGAGACATGAGCCTCCAGTGTTGCGATCGTGCGGCCAGCGCTGAGCTAACGCATGCAGGCAGCGCCCTTGGCACCGCGACCAGCTGGCCGTGCAGGAGTCGGGGCGCCAGCGCAGGCACCCAGCTGCAAGCGGGGGCAGGCAGAGAGGACGACATGGCTCACCATGAAAAAATGACATAGCCACCGTAACCCGTACACCCTGGGGCTCACCCTGCAGCGCAGTGCCGCGACCTGCCGTGAAGACGTGCCCGGCGTGGCAGCCGCGCCGCTGGCCCCCGCGGTCGCGGGCCGGCGCGGGGCCAGGGCGGCGTCAGGGCCAGGCCCCGATCCTGGCCCTGCAAGCAGCTGCCGCCGCAGCGACGCGGCCTCGGCATGCGCGGCTGCGGCCACCGCCCGGGCCTCGTGCAGCTCGCGCTCCAGCGCCTCCAGCCCTGCCTGGGGGCCGGCTGGCGCAGAGGAGCCCAAAAACGCTACACCGTCCAGGGCCGCTAGGGTGTCAGCTTGCTGGGCGCCGCCGCGCGCCGGTGCTGCGGCGTGCCCCGGGGCATTCGCAGCTGCGTGCGCGAGGGAGCCGTCCAGCGCATCTGCGTGCGCTGCAGCTGCGGGCGCCGCAGTGGCATGGCTGCCCCCAGCAGCGCCTCTGCGGCCGCTGGCGGGCGCAGGAGGCGCATCCGGCTCGTCCAGCGCGGCAGCCGCGGCCGCGCCGGCACGTGGCGGGCTAGCAGAGCCGCTGCGCTCACAGACGGGCGCGCCACTGGCCCCGCCGCATGCGCTGGCCGCAGCGCAGAGCCCAGCCGCCGCTGGGCCGCCCGGGGTTGCAGCGGCGTGGCTGTCCGGCTGCGGGCCGCCAGTACTGTCAGCAGTCGCGCCGCCTGGTAGCTGTAGCTGACGGGCATGCGGCGTGGCCGCCAGGCTCGCGAGAGTGCTGTGGCGGCCTGCGGCGGTGCTGTCACATCCAGGACTCTGCTGCAGCGGCGGTGCGACGGCGTGCGGGCGCAGCTGCAGGGCAACCCGGCCACTTGCGGGGTCCACACGCAAGCTCGCAGACACGCACAGTCCTCTGCCGCGCGCCATCGCGGCACCCAACTCGGCGGCAGCCGGTCTGCGGCTGCTTGCTGTGGCGCTCGAATCTGCTGCTGCACCCCTGTCTTGCCGCTGCGATGCATCCTTGTTAGCGTCGTCAGGCACGGGCTGCAGGGCGCTGCCGGCAGCGCCGTGGCGGCCGGCGGCGGAAACCCCGGCGCCCTCGTCGCCCTGCGGCTGCCGGGCGGGCATGGCGTGCTGCTCGGCAGCCCCAGACTCCAGCTCGGCGCGGCGGCAGTACAGCGAGCCCAATAGCGCCGCCAGGCTGGCGGCGGTCGCCGCGCCGAACGCGGGCGCCAGCGCCGCGGCGCAGCCGGCAGCCTCGCGCTCCACCGCTGCGCGTGCCGCCGACGGGCCAAGCTGCCCCTCCCACACCGCGCAGGCTGCCTGCTCGCCGGGCGCCGCCGCCGCTACCTCACGTCCGGCTGCCGGGCCCTCCGCCGTGCCGGGCACGGTCGTCGGCTCGCGGCACACAGGCGCACTTGCAGACTCGTTCGCACTGCAGACGCTCGCGCTCCGCTCCGTCGCGGCACGAGCAGGGCTGCGCGCACGCTCCGCAACTGCCGCGGCGGCGACCCGGATGTCTGCCTCCCAGGCGCGCGCCCAGCGCTGGAAGTGCGCCGCGACCTGCGCCGCGGCGACCCCGCCGCCCAGGCGTGCCAGCACCAGCGCCTCAGTGCGCTGGATGTCGTGCGCGACGTCGCGCAGCGTCGCTGCGTGACGATCCTGCGGCTCTCTCCTGGTGTCAGCGGTGCGCCGTGCACACAGAGGAGGCCGTCAAGGCAAGAATACTTTGAAGAGCTTGCTGCGGGGCTGCAAAGCAATGCAACCCAAGCAGCATTGAAGGCCGCCACAGGCCTGCTCATACGCCAGGCTGGTATGACACTCACCGTCATCGCAGAGCGGTGCTGGCGGGCGTGCTAAGTGTCACGGCGGCGGGCCGCATGTTGATATATATATTGAGTCAGCTTGGTAGCTGTCACTGCTGAAGTGCACCTGGGCCTGCACCCAGCGCCTGGAGGACCTTGGCAAGAACACACATTCTGTGGAGTCGCTGTTTCCTTCCTCCTCGTTTTTCAGCGCATCAAACTCGCCATCCGCTGATCTCAAGAGAGAAAAACAAGGAAAGCTAATCACACAAAGTTCCGAAGGCCGCCGGCAATAGGAAGCTGCAGCTTTGCAGAACTCAAAACTGTGCGCGCTCGCAGAACTTGAGTGCACACAATCTGCCATGCATATGCAGAGCTGCCCGTGCAGGGGCCCTGCTGTATGGCGGGGCGCGCAGCTGGGAGCGGGTCCACGTAGGCGCACCTCGCCCCGGCGAACACAGCTTGCAGTGCATGGCAAAAGCGCAGATGGTCCGTCTGTGGCCATAGTGGGCGTGACAGGCGCCGTTGGGCAAGAGTTTCTGCGGGTGCGCATCCGCAAGCCGCATTGCTTGCTCAATGCGAGCACCCTGTCAGTACATTTGCCTGTGAACGCTGTTGCATTGCTATGCTGTATGCCCTGCGTCGGCGGCACTTCTCGCAAGGAGTGTCGGGCCGGCGCCCGCACGCTTTCAAGCGTTGCAGGACTTGCGCGAGCGCTGTGTGTCAGTCCTAATGCCGCAAAACGTGTGCGCACAGGTGCTGAAGGAGCGTGACTTTCCGTACAGCAGGATGAAGCTCTTGGCGTCCGCAAGGCAGGCAGCCCCCTTTGGAGTCTCCAGCCTCTTGTCAGTTCACCTGCCGGTTCACATACACTGCGTACCAGAGCCAGAGCAGAGCGCTTGCCCGCTCAGGCTTGTTCGCTGCTGTGAGCGCTGACAGTGCTGGGTGCTGGGCTCGCAGGTCGGCCGGCAACACCATCGACTGGGACGGGGAGCAGCACACGGTGGAGGAGCTGACCGAGCGCAGCTTTAGCGGCGTTGACATTGCGCTCTTCAGCGCGGGCGGGTCCATATCGAAGCGGTTTGCTCCGCTGGCGGCCGACGCTGGCTGCACAGTGCGCGCCCAGAGGCCAGAACGCTGATGGTGTGCCGTGCTAATACAGGGCAGCGTCTGGCACTTGTGAGACCTGCAAAGCGTAGCTGCTTGGGTCACGCACTGCTGCACGCAAAGGCACTGCTCTGTGGCACTGACCCAGAGTGTGTCAACGGGCCAACAGGCTAAATGAAAAGAAGTGATGTATGGCCCATGTGCCTGCTGCTGTTGCTCCGTAGGGCATCTACACATACTACGGCTGACAGCTCTCACTTCCGTTGTCCAAGGTTGCATGGCCAGAGGCACTTTCCTGTCCTTAGCAGATCTGTGCGTGTGCAGGTCGTCGATAACAGCTCGGCGTTCCGCATGACGGAGGGCGTGCCGCTGGTGATCCCAGAGGTCAATGCGGGCGCGATGGCGGGCATGAGGGCGGGCCGCGGCGGCATCGTCGCCAACCCCAACTGCTCCACTATCATCGCGCTGATGGCCGTGACGCCGCTGCACCGCGCGGCGCGCGTCAAGCGCATGGTCATCAGCACGTACCAGGCGCGGCCGCCAGGCCCTGAGCGCTGTACCCGCCTCGCCTGCACTGCGCTCGCTCCTTGTATTGCTCAGGAAAGTCCACATGGCGTGCATCGTACCACTGTGCCACTGGCAAGAGTATCTGTGGTGCAGCCTTGATGGTGCGGTCCTGGTACATGGATGGACAGGCAGATGGGCGGCGAGCAGCGCATGCCGGGCGCTTGTAGATGTGGTGTGACAGAACATGCTCATCAGCTGCCCATGCTGCCCGTATGCATGCGAGCCAAGGGGCGCGCCGGGGCGGCGGGCAGGCCGCGAGCGGCGCGGGCCAGGCGGCGATGGACGAGCTGGAGCTGCAGACGCGCGAGGCGCTGGACGGGCGGCCCATCACGCAGAATATCTTCCCATTCCAGGTGCCCGCCTGCGCCCGCGAGGGGCTGCGCTGGGCGCCTCCTGACCCGGCGTGCATGCCTGCGGCGGAGCCAGGACCGGGTGCCACGGGGTCGAGCCACGGCCGGCTCGGCATCCAGCCTATGCCCAGGCGCTGAGCCGTGCCCAGGGGCAGAGCCGGTGGCGGCGGCAGCGGCTCGTGATGCATGGATCGTGAGATGCTGTCTCTCACTCCAGGGTTGGAGGCTGGCGGCATACCTGCCTCGGTGCAGGCATTCCAGGCAGGCGCCCTGAAGGCCAGCGCACCTGCCTGACCAGCCTGCAGCCTGAGGCATCCATCCTGTGGGCTTTTTGGGGGGTGTCCTGCATGCAATCCAATTCTGGTATGTAACACTGTTTGAGCTGTGCTGGTGTGCGGCCGCGCAGTACGCATTCAACCTGTTCTCGCACAACTCGCCCATGACCGACAACGGCTACAACGAGGAGGAGATGAAGATGGTGAAGGAGACGCGCAAGATCTGGGGCGAGCCAGACATTGCGGTCACCGCGACGTGCATCCGCGTGCCCATCATGCGCGCGCACGCTGAGAGCATCAACCTGGAGTTCGAGGAGGGCCTCAGCGAGGAGCAGGCGCGGCAGGCGCTGTTTGATGTCTGTTGGTGCTGCCTCACTGCTGGCTGCTGTCCGGCCTCACTGCTGGCTGCTGTCCGGAGCTGGAGCAGTATCTGGTCATGCCAGCTGCGTACTGGCGACCCAGGGCGCGACAGCGGGGCTGGCTGCGTGCCGTCCTCTTCTGCCTGTGCGTCAGTGCTGGGTGCTGCATTGTGGAAATGGCTCGTGACCTGCGCCGTGCCAATGTGAGGCTGCATGATAGGCGAGGCGCAGCTGCGTCGCCTCCGGCGCGCAAGGCCAAGGCAGTGCTAGGTGACACATGGTGGAGATGGCATGTGAACCGCGCTGGTGCTGGTGCGGCGGCATGATTGGCGAGGCGCAGCCGCGCTGCGTCCAGGGCGCATGCCGGGCCGAGGCACTGCTAGGTGATGCATAGCGAACAGGGTATAGGGTAGGGTAGCCGAGGCGCCGCCCCGCGCGCGCAGGCGCTGGAGGCGCTGGCCGCTGCGCCGGGCGTGTCCATCATCAACGACCGCGCGGCCAACCGCTTCCCCACGCCGCTGGACGCCAGCCACCGCGACGGCGTGTTCGTCGGGCGCGTGCGGCGCGACATCTCGCGGCCGGGCAACGCCGGGCTCGACCTGTTCGTCTGCGGCGACCAGATCAAGAAGGGCGCCGCGCTGAATGCCGTGCAGGTTGCCGAGCTGCTGCTCTGAGCGCTGTTTGGCCAGACCTGCAGGGCGGTGCTCTGGAGTAAAGTCAGGATGCCAGGGCAACGGGAGCGGGTGCCTGATGGGCTTTTTGTGCGCATGTGAGACTGTGTCCCGAGGCGCATGCCCGCCTGTCCAGTCTGCTGGTGTTTTCACCGCAAAGGTCTGTGGTTGGAGTTGGTGCTGGCGCCAATGGACAGTTTTGACAGCCACGGGTTTGGATGCACACTTTTTGAGGTGGCAGAATTTCGTCACATCAATAATAGAGAACAATGTTGCACCGGACCGAGTGACCAAACTGCTAGTTGCATGATCTGCTCAAACAAGACATTGAGTTATTTGTGTCAGCAGCAGTGCTGACCGCTGGCAAGCTCGAGCGCCGTGATGAGCTCAGCAGCAACGACGCGCATCGCTTGTGCAAAGCCCGGCTCTGCAGCTCCGCGGCCCTCCACAAGCTTGTAAGCGACAAGTATGTCGCGGGAAGCCTGTGCATGTAGATCAGGCTTGCTTATCAGCACAACAGCACTGCTGGTGCCCCCCAACATGGGATGCGGACACACAGCCGATAGTCGAGTGACTGTCCGCTATGAAATGTGCTCTTTCGATGAGGTAAGGACAGTAAGAAAGTTGGCCAATGAGATTGCACGTTGATTGACACATGCAAGCAACTTGTCCACACCCGTGCTTGCATTTGCACATGCGCACGGCCTTACCTGCGACAAGCTGTCCCTGGCAGCATGGCCCGTAGGCCCCGGCGCGCTCTGCAGCCAGAGCGGCAAGTGCGCCAGGCAGGCATGGAGCAGCGAGATGGGAAGGGCTGCGTGAGGGCAAGCAGCAGCCTCGCCGCTGCTCAGCGCCTCAGCAATGCTGCGCACTCGTGCAGCCGTCGCGCACAGCGCCGCCAGACCGGCGCAAGGCACCTGCTTGAACTGAGGCAGATCACCATAGGGAATGTGCAATGCAGCTCATGCTGCACGCTGACACCGCAGAGAGAAGCAGAACCTGACATATGCTTGGCGTAAACTGGCATGCTTACACACCGCACGCACTTTGCTACAGTACCCTTCCACTGCCGCAGTTTTGCATGTAAAGAGACAGCATGCCACTTAGATACTCTCTGCCGGCAGCACGAGCGGGACTGCGAAGAAGTGCGGTACCTGAAGCAGGCACTCAAGCATTTGTGCCGCTGGGTGCGGCGTGGCAGGTGCGGGCGAGCAACAGCAGCTGGCCTGGCTGCCAGGGGTGCAGCGGCCGGCCTCGCATGCATCTGCCTGGCACGCATCGCGCGCGCTCGCAGGGGCTGCTCCGCTGCTACATGCGGCGCAGAGCAGGCCGGGGACCAGCTCGCAGACTGCGGCCTCTGCCTGGTCTGCTGGCTGTGCCCCAGGCTGCAGCGCATGCAGCAGGAACTCCAGTGCTGCCGCCAGCAGGCCGGCCTGCATGCTGCCGTGCGGCAGCCGCAGCACCGTGCGCAGGGTGAAGCGGACCACAGCCGCCAGAGATGAGACGGTGCTTGCCTCGGAGCAGCTCCCGGCTGCGCCGAGGCCGCCTGCGGCACGTGACGCGCACGCTGCAAGCCGCGCGTCGCGCACTGCCGCAGCGGCCAGCGCGCTGTATCCAGCCGCCAGCAGTGCTTCCTCCTCAGCAGCCAGGGCCTCCCAGACGGGCAGCAAGGCTGGCGACCCGCTATTAGCCGTGTAACAGCTGCTCTGATCTTCGTTGCTCAGCGCCGCGCCTGTCTGCACACCGCATAAAGCATCCCGCTGCACAGCAGGCAGCTCGCTTGCACGGCTCACCCTCTCTGCCTCCAGCTCGGACGCTCTGCGCTTCCAGTGCGCCGCCTCACCAACTGCCTTTGCTCGCGCTCGGACGATCGCCACTGCGAGCACTTCCCTCAGGCCAAGCTCTGCCATCAGCTCTGCCCCTTCCAGGCGCGCTAGATGCTCATTCACTCTGATTGTCTCAGCGTCCTACGCACGGGGCAGTTCAGCCTCTGACTGCCCTCAGCGGCAGGTGCGCTCTGTCACAGCAACAAGCAGATGAACAACCACACAGCAGGCCATCTCTGATTAGTCTGCGGTCTCACCGACTTTGCAGCGTGCTCCGGGACCCTGCCCTACGCGACCCTGCCCTAGCTCCGGCCTAGCCAAGTCCATGCGAACAGCATGTCGTGATGCGCACACTGCCTGAGACCCGCGGCGGCACTGCGCTCAATTAGCTCCTGATCCACTGCTCCAGGCAGTCCGCACTGCGGGCCTGTCAGAGCGCTGCAGAGGAGTTGCGGCGCGACAGCCTGGTCGGATGGATGATGGCCAGGCTCGCACGTCACCAGCGCCTGACCCGCCAGGCACCGAAGAAAGCGGCGGCGCACCCAGCAGCGCGTCCCTGCAGAAGTTGCCGCCTACGTCCTTCCCAGCGCCGTCACAGCAGGCCGCATCAAGCGGCGGCCTGCGCGTGCACGCCTGGCCCAGCCGCGCGCAGCCTGCGGGCTCGGTGGCAGCGCAAGCACCCGCCGCGGCGGCCGCGCCCGCGTTGCCAGCGCGCCCCGCCGCCCGCACGTACGCATGGCCGAGCCTGCGCCAGGCTGCCGCGCCAGGCGACAGTCCGGCGGCAGCGCCAGGTGTAAGCAGCGGCCCGCAGCTGCCCAGCGCGGCGCAGTACCGCTGGCCCAGCGCCAGCCCTGCCGCGCCCGCGCCCGCGCCCGCGCCCCCGCCCCCGCCAGCGCCCGCGCCTGCGAGCGGTATTGCTGCGGGGCAGGAGTTGCAGCCCAGCGGTGAGCACGCACACGCCGCACACCCTGGCAGCCAGCTGCCTTCTACCAGCCGCCTCGTTGCCGGCTTGCTGCGCAAGTTTGACACGGCGCCGGAAGCCGCCGGCGCGGCCCAGGGGCCGCACGCCAAACGGCCGCGCCTGGACGCTGGCCCGCCCGCCGCGCCGGCTGCCGGGCAGCCGGCTGCAAACGGGGAGCTGGCGACGCGCCGCCCGCGCGAGCACTCCGCGCCGCGCTACCCTGCGCCAGAGCCCTGCGACGGCGACCGCACCTCGCTCAGCGCCTCGCGCATCGTGTACGGCCTCGCGCACGGCGTGGGCGCGCTGCGCGGCCGCGTCGGCACGGGCGTGCCGGCCACGGCCTTTTTCGGCGCGGCGCGCCGCGGCGCGCAGCAGGGCGGCTGCTGGGCGGAGGGTGCGGACGGCGCCGGCCTGGGCGCGGCGCCGGACGCCGAGCAGGCCGCCAGCGGCGGGTCGCGCCAGGCCGCAGCAGGGGACCCGCTTTCGGGCGCGCAGGCCGGGGCCGGCGGTGGCGCCGGCCTGCCGGCCGGCGCGGCCGGTCCCGGTTCGGCTGGCGGCTGGGGCGCCGCGGGCGCGCCGCGTGCCCCGCAGGAGCAGCAGCAGCGCGGCGCGGCCGGGGCGGGCCCGGCTGCTGGCCACGCCGCGCCGGAGCGGTCCGCTATGCAGCTGCTGGCGACGGCCGCGGCCGCGGAGGGCGAGGGCGGCAGCGCCGGCGGGCCGCCGCAGGCGTCGCAGGCCGTGTCCGCGCCGCATGAGCCCCTGCTGGAAGGCGCCCGGGCGGCGGCGGAGCCCGCTAACGCCGCGCCGGCGGGCGGCGGCACGCGGGCGGCGCGGCCGCGGCGCCCGCGCGCCGTGCCGGGCGCCGCGGCGCTGCTCGCGGGGCGGCTGCCGCGGCGCTCGCGCGCCAAGGCGCCGGGCGGGCGCGGCGCGGGCGCGCGCGCCGCCGCGGCGCGGCCAGCGCTGCCGCCGGCGCAGCTGCCGCCTGCGAGCAACCCAGTGTGGCCTGCGCGGCAGCCGCGCGGCGCCGCGCCCGCCTCGGCCGCAGCGCCGGCCGGCCTTGCGACAGGTGCGGTGCTGCCTGCAACTGCCGGTGCATGTCTGGGCGCTCTCATGGCGCATGCACTGCCGCTCGCGGTGGGCACCCCGGTGTTGCAGGCGCTGAGCTCCTCGCCGGCGGCAGGGCTGCCGGGCCACGCGCCCGCCGCGGCGCAGCACCCCGGCGCGGCCGGAGCCGCGGGCGCCGCGAGCGGCGCCGGCGAGCGCCCGGCGTCGCAGATCGCGGCCGCGCTGCGCGAGCTCATGCGCACGGCGGAGCTGGCGGCGGCCATGGCGGCGGCGGCGCAGGCGGGCCTTGTGGCCGACGACGGCGCGCCTGCGGTGCACGTGCTGCCGCCCAACGACGCGCGCGTGGCCGAGGTCAGTGCGCGCTGGGGGCGGCAGACGCGAAATGTGCCCTGGGCTGGGCTCGTACGCGGTGGCTGCCGGTAGACGATTGGGTGCTGGGTTGACTGAGCCCGCCGCAGGGGGTTCTTGCGAGTCCATGCTGGCTTTGGGCCGCGCATGCACTTGAAATCAGTCTCGCAGCCTTGCGCTTGAATGTTCCATCTGTCTGTGTAGTCGTGGTGGCTGTACTGTTCGGTTTGTTCCCTGCTGTGCGCCGGCTGCCTGCGCCGTGCAAGGCGCCGCCGCCGAGTTGCGACTGTGCCACCTCACAGCAGGCTCCAGGGCTGTAGACCCAAGGCAGTGATATGCGCGCGGGCTGCGCAGGCGCAAGCGGCGACGGCGGTGTTCCCGCCGCGCGTGGAGGCCGTGCTGCTGGACTTCGTACGGCTGGCGGTGCCGGACGCCGGGCACGCCGCCGCCGGGCAGCGCGTGGCGGGCATCGTGCGCGGCCTCATGCAGCGGCGCGCCCCAGCTGGATGGACAGATACGTTTAAGAATTGATTTTCCTACAAAGGTGGTTGACCTGCCATGACTGCGGAGCTCCCCGAG
>JAABUR0100008201.1_pt1 | contig 12114 bp, 13 predicted proteins | sample 5560091 | NCBI WGS metagenome assembly JAABUR01 (sample SAMN10711879, study PRJNA513375) | rock metagenome | isolation source: Antarctica rocks | place: Antarctica: Victoria Land, University Valley sud
GCCAACGAGATGCAGGAGTACGGTCAGTCATCTCCCAGTTCACCGACTAAGCTGTCCATTGTCGATTGTCACATGGATTTGGGTGTTTTTTCTACATCCAATATCTTCTCCTTCAATTATACATTCACGTTTAATTTTAGATTTAAGATCATGGTAATTCTTTATATTTCATATGGGTATTGCTGAGGTTGGTCTTAGAGTCAACTAAGAGTGGATGTCCCAACATCAGCTGTGTACTAGACTGACGATCTCAAATGATATTTCAGTTGGAGCACCTGGTGTTGCTCTACGTCTCTCATTGCTGTTTGGATAGATCGATGTACGATCATCTGTCAATGTATTTCTCTGGACTGCATCAATCTAGATTTCATGTTCGATCTCTTCCGTCAGCATTGGTGACCCCATGTCATTTGCTTTTGTTTCATGGTTGAGGTGCATGGACGATTTGTGCGTCAAGACTGACAGATACATAGACAATTCCTCGGTGCCGACGCTGAGATATGGAAAGAATTCAATGCTGTCTTCGAGACCGCTGTCCCCGTCCTGGAGGCCCTGTCATTTGCATCTGAGGATCCCTTAGTTCCGAATCCTAACGGCTCATCGTCTACACTAATGGCTTCGAATCACAACACCCTGATGAAGGACTTGGAACGTCTGAACGACCTTATTATGATCGCAAGGAATATGCTTGCAACTACAAAACGAGCCCAGAATCTCGCAGGGGACAGTCAGATTGATCAGCAGGTACTAAAGCTTATTGATGTCTGTGTCCGAGTCACGGCACGTGGTTACGACGGAGATGCCGGAAGCCGGAGCGAGACGCAGTGGGCGAACGTTGTTGGATCTTGTAAGTTTCACTGCTCGTTCGAATTTCTCAATGCGGCAGGGCACAAGTTCATGCACCAAAAGCTCGTATGGTCTATCTGCTTGCTGTTGGCTAATACATCCTTCGTAGACAAGAAGCTTCTGATTACCTCCCTACAATTTCTTCACAATTTCGTCATGCGTAATGAGAAGCGCAAGCTACTACTGTGGCTGGACCTCTTTGCCAATTCTCGTTCTGCGGATCACTACTTCTCAGGCACTATCGATCCCTACAGAGACGAGGGAGCCAGGGCAGCTGGAGGGCCGGAAGGAATCCTTTCAAAGAAGATCTTGGAAGGCTGTGCTAACGGCGATCTTAAAGAGTCTACAATAGACAACGAAACGTTTGCTAAGGGAATCAACATGCCCCCAGAAGCAGCAGCCCAATATACGTCCGAGCTGCTGGAGACGGTGGACGACTTAGTCAATCTTACGATCAACCAAGGTCGTGAGAAACCAGCTGGAAACTCTGACGCGTCGCAGGGCGAACCCCCTTTACAAAAGCTCGCTCGAATGTCTGATAATGTGCCCTCATCCGTACATCCACAAAACCAGTCCTGGAGCTGGACTAGCTTGCCTGATCCTAGTCTGCATACTGACCTTCGTGCCAGTGCCATCAAGGCCGAAGATATGAGATGCGTGCGTACACCGCAATCAGCTGCTGTTACGTTGCAAGCGGCCAAGGACCAGTTAATGGCCCGACTTCAAGATACGTCTCCTGATGAAGAAGGCGATGAGCATGGTCCATACGCGGGATCCGAAAATGATGAAGGCGACGTCCGCGGCTCCGATGTGGCTGCTGATGGTAGCATCGCAGATAATAACGATGAGGAAGACGACGAATATCGTGGACCTGGAGATCAAGAGCGGGGACTTCTGACAGATATCCCCTTGGTACTTGGTCCGCAAGAAATCGAAGCTCTACCCATGATCATCCAAGCGGGTATTGTTGGTGGGCTTGGAGCAAAGAGTGGACCGGAAGGGAAGGAAACGCAGGACATGCAGGGCGTACGATGCAATATTTTGCTGGCGCAAGAGGCTGGTCGGAATCTCCTGAGAGAACTGCTAATTTTCATTGCCGCATGGGATCTGCAGGATGATGAATTCTACTTCAAGATGATGATGCAAATCATGGAGGCAATTCTAGAGAACGGCTTAATGCCATTCGCCTACCAAGCTTTCGGCGAAGTCAAGGACATTGTTTCTCCAGCACAATCAATGGTCATTAAGATTCTCACACAAATCTTCCGTGGCAAGCAAGGTCTGCCTCCTGCAGCATCCAGAGCCCCGGCCACAGCAACACCCCCGCCACGTCGTGAACCTCCAACTCGCGTGGATCTCCTCATTGTCAAATACATCTTTACCATTTTCCGCCAATGTATCATCCCCGAAACCTGTGCTCTCATCTACCTCCAAGGCCAGATCCGCGCTGGCGCTGCTTTACCTGAAGACTTCCCGCTCAACCTTTGGGACATGGAACGTGTCTACGAGGGCGTCTACCAGTTTCTCGAATTCTTCGCCGTTCTCACCGAGTCTGAAGACTGGAAAGGCCTCCTCGTCAGCTGGGAGATTGTGTCCGAGCTCGTCACTCTCCTCCGCGAGCTCGACGCTAGTATCCCTAAAGTACCTCTCAGTGCCACCATTCCCCTAACAGTCGCAGAAGCCGAAGCAGCTCAGATGGCTGAAGACATGTCAAAGCCTGTCCCTTCGACGACTCTCCCTGGGCTCGTCGAACGCCCCTACGACCACCTCACAGACCGCACCTTCCCCTCCACCGACTATGCTCCCTCCTCCGCTTCCGACTCTCCGTCGGCCGCTATCGACAACGCCGACCCTAGTGACTTTGAATGGCGTAATCTCAAGAAACTCGTCGTCCTCGTTCTCTCTAGCCTTGTCTGGAAATCTACCACCGTCCAGAACCAAATCCGACACTACGGCGGCGTGGAGATGATTCTTAGTTGCTGCAATTTCGATGCGAATAATCCGTACATTAGGGAGCATGCGATCATGTGTTTGAGATTCTTGCTGGAAGGAAATCGCGATAACATGGAGATTGTGCGGGCTTTGGAACCAAGGAAAGGCGTCCCGGAGGAGGTGCTGGATAAGAGAGGCTACGAGACTTTTATCGATGAAAAGGGCAAGGTTGGGTTGAGGGCAAAGGATGGGGGTGGAGTTGTGCCTGCTTGAGGAAGATTCTACCAGTCTGCCAAGTGTGATGATTTGATAATGAGCGATACTTTGTTCTCGGCAACGACGTTATGCTGCGGGGGAACCATACTCGCGACTGGTGATGGAGGATTTTTGTGCATAGCGAGGCGATGTGCATCCAGCTGTGGCGCTTGGGGATTATGGTAGGTTGTCTTTAGGTAAGATCACTCGTGGGATACTCACGAGTTATGGCTACGTAGCATCGAAGGACGATTGTAAGATAGAAGAAATAGTGTACATAGGCCAAATGACGTTGTGGCCTCAAAACGTCTTCAGCTTCGACTTTTTGGTAGAAATAGCTTCTTTCATCGTATTCAGTACATCCAAGTGCAAATGCGACATTAGAGAGGGATTGCCCAGAAGTACAATTTACTCCCTCCAAAACCCCCAGATCTTGCGCTACAATACAGGAAGAGACTGTCTGAAACCCCAAAGTCCGGCCTTAAGATCCAATAACAGAACGGCAAGTACGTGAAATCGTCCATAATCGACCCAAAAACATTCCCAAAGCCTTCCATGAGTGCTCTCAAAACGTATCTTACCCATTCCTTCTAAAATTTCGTTCTTTGTACTAACTTTACTACCAAATCTCCTCCTCAGCACCACAGCACCTGTCCATCTACCCTCACAACCAATGTGCCCCACTTCCCCCCGCATACGTTGTCTGCTCGCTCGGCGCACTATACCCAAACTGCTGTGCCTCGATCGGCCTCTGCACTTTGTACGGTCTCGCAATGTCGTGGCTCGTCTCGCGCTGGCCTTGAGCTTCGTAAGGATCAGGTGCTTGGGAATATGAGGTAGGTTGGGGAGGGGAGATGGAGTAAGCGGCAGGTCGCTTGACGTCGAGCATGGGGTTGTAGTTTCCCAGCTTGGTGCTTTTGCGGTGGGTGTGGAGGTCGAGGAGGGTGGCGAGGAGGGTGGCGAATCTGGGGTTTGTTAGTATGAGGAATGGTGGGTAGTAGTTGGTGTGGTTCATTGGGAGAACACGGAGTAGGACGGACAATCCAGTAACCGTAAAGGCAGTAAGAGCCTTGTAGAGCCTACAAACCATGATGCCAGCAGTATTCTTCCATGTTTCTCGGCTGCAATGGTGGCCGAGCGTGTAGCTGAGATTCCAGGTCAGAAAAGAGAGACCGAGCACCCAGAGGACAGAGAGGAAGATATTGCTGTAGAGGTTGAGTTTTGGAGAAAGAGTGCGGAAGTGGTAGAGAATGCTGGTGGAGATAAGGGCGACCAGTGTAAGGATGGAGACAGTGAGGAGCTGCGGGGATGTTAACTTGATGCGATAAGTGGTAAGAAGGGGAGCCGGGTTTGCGCACGAGAAGGAATGTCCAGGGGATAGTGTAGCGCTCGACTTTGAGGTGATGGACGAAGAATGAAAGGACGATCGCTACGATGAGGGAAGAGAGCAGTTGGCCCAGCCTTAGTATGTGGAATGCGAGAGGAGGGTAGTGGGAGGGCTGCTTTGAAATTCTGTTGCCATACATGATGTATAAGCTCTTTCGTAAAGCAAAAACGAGTGACTGGAGCCGAAAGCTACAATTGAAGGAGTCTGTCGACAATGTTGGCGCTATCGTAGAATAGACGTGGTGGATTTCGGTGGGCAGGATGCCTGAAGAATCCATTCTGTCTGTCTCAGCCGCCAGAGCCCCTCGCACGCCTTGACTGTTTCACATTTGCCGACTATTCGACTCTCCTGTGGCCTTTAAGCCACATCTACCTATCAAAGCTTATACAGTATCTGCAGTGTACGAAGGCACAGTGTGATAGTTCATGGGGCTCCTGAGACGTCGATGAGGAGCTCGATAGCTCGAGCAACGCTAATTCCCGCAGGCTGGTCTCTTGGTCTAGACTCCAGAATGGAAATGCTTACATCTCATGTCGTTAGTCAGGCTTTCGGGACCGTTTTGGTGTTCTCAGAGAGTCCTGCAGTCAGAAAGACAACAGATTCTACAAAAAGTCGGTGTTCAAGGTCATACCCAAATGACTGCTGCTTGAGCAGGTTGTGTCAAGAGATTGACTCGAGTGATTAATTATCATCAAGGGATGGCTTTCGTACATTCTGCATCACTCGGATGGCATGAAGGGGAGGAAAAGATGCATTCGCTACTGCGCGTACCAAGTCAGGACAATCCAACAGCGCCAGGTCTAACGCCTTATGGTGCACATATACTTCAATCAGCGCCACTGGTGGCTATTGGCACATTGGACAATGATGGCCGTCCTTGGACAACACTCTTGGGTGGAGAGCCAGGCTTTGCAAGACCAATAGGAAATTCCATTCTCGGGGTCAAGACGTTGGTGGACCGAAGACATGATCCTGTTATAAATATACTGGTAGGTGGTGAGCACGATGGAGAAGTGCATGAGGAGAAAAGTAATGGTCGAATCGTCTCGGCTTTGCCCATGGACCCGGCTACAAGATCACGAGTCAAGATAGCTGGAAGAATGGTCGCAGGCGCTTTAGGAAGCCATGGCTCCAAATCTGAAGAAGATAACGATGTCATTGGGGAAGCTCAGCTTGTCTTCAAAGTCGAACAGAGTCTAGGTATGAAGATCGCCTACGGCTTTATTCTTCCACAAAGCTGAAACACGCAATAGTGAATTGTCCAAAGTACTTAAATAAGAAGCAAATCATCTCTTCTTTGCCTGAGCCTACATTGGCGTCTAACTCACTTCCTATACCTGATCTAGGAGTAATGCTGCTGGCAAAAGCGGACCTTTTCTTTCTTTCATCTTCGAATCATGAATCGAATATGAGTACTAACCATCGAGGTGGGCCGCCTGGCTTCGTGCGTATTGTTAATAACGACACCTCTGGTACAACGCTAGCGTATCCGGAGTACTCGGGGAACCGTCTCTATCAGACTTTGGGCAATCTCCAGACGACTCCAAAGGCCGGGCTGGTCTTTCCCAACTTCGACAATGGGGATGTTCTCTACTTGACTGGTACTACAGAGATCCTCATCGGTAAGGAGGCAGCTACACTACTACCTCGGTCGAATCTAGCTGTCAAAGTGAAGATAGACGCGGCACGCTTTGTACGTAAAGGTTTGTCTTTTCGTGGTACATCGGGCGACTTTTCTCCGTACAATCCTCCAGTACGCTTTCTCAGGTCAGAACGCGCTCTGCCTGACATACAAGCCACCAACAAAGATGCCGCATACGCGAAGCTTTTAACGAAAGATTTGATTACTCCTACAATTGCGCGATTGCGATTTAGCGTAAGTGACCCTGAAGCGGCAGGGCGTTGGAAACCGGGCCAGTATGTGGCTTTGGCTTTCGAAGACGAACTTGATGCAGGTTACAGCCATATGCGAGATGACGACCCTAGAAGTATAAATGATGACTATGTTCGTACCTTTACAGTCTCATCGCCAGCAGGAGGAACTCTCTCTCCAGACGAATTCGAGATTACATTTCGCAACGTCGGGGTTGTAACGAACTTTCTGTTCAGGCAGCAAGTACGGGCAGGGCTTGAGGTACCTCTGCGAGGTTTTGGCGGAAATTTTGCCATTGCCCAAGCGGGTGGCGAGATTGTACCTTTCGTAGCTGGTGGTATTGGTATCACGCCCCTACTCTCCCAGATACCTGACCTGGATCTTGACTCTCTCCACTTGTTTTGGACAATCAATATTCGAGACATTGGGCTTGCTAGTGATACTCTCGATAAATACCCCTTTTTGGCTGCTTCCACCAAAATCTTCGTTTCTGGGGTCGCCGATGCAGCGACAGAGGAGACCAAAGCCATTCTAGATAGCGTCAGGCTTCTAGGCTGCCAAATACTACCACGACGTATGCTGCCTCGTGATGTCCAAGAAAATCAGAATATCTATGCGAAGTGGTATGTTTGCACAGGGACGGAGCTACGCAAATCTCTCTTGTCATGGTTGGCAAACAAGGAAGTACTCTATGAGGATTTCAATTACTGAATTGAGTATTCAGGCGACTATTATCATATGAGTCTCTTGCAACGGCCACCTAACATCTTGTCGTTCTCATGCAGTTTCTATCTTGACATTGTGCCCCCATCTTGTTGGGGCCTGCCGATGAAAAAGCCGCAAATCTTGAAGTCTATTCACTCGCAAAAGGTGTTGTCGCGCTTCAGAGACACCTCCTTCCCTACAAGCGACAGGCGATGGACTCGAGGCAAGAACCCTTGTGATTGTCGTCATCTCAGAGATTTCCGTCCGTTAGTTTTTAGAATTATAGTATGTACCACGACTCACGAGTACTGTACCTGACATGCTTCCAAGCCATTCCGGCGCCACCCGCGCAGCTTGCCCTGTGCCTCCGGCTTTGGTGGAGCCACAACCGACTTCGGCTCCTCACTAGTTTCTAATGCCGTGACAGAAATAAAGCTGTTGGGGAGTTGCTAGATAGAGGCGCGACGGTAGAGCATCGCATTATCGGATGGCAAATTTTTCGGTTGGGAGTCCTCTATGACGGTCGCATGACGATGTGCGGTACTCCCCCTGAGCTGATCTTCGAGCAGTACGGATTATGGCACGGGCACGTTCATATATAAGAGATGTCCTGGTGTCCCCAATCAGACAATATCATACATCAAATAGGCCCAGACACTGGTATACCTTTATCATTCACAGAAAATTGTACACTGAAGATACAACGTTTCCCAAGCGTACACCGTCTATATTCTCCAACATGCGTGCCTCCCTCCTACCTTTGTTTGTCTTGCTGGCGCAATACACCATTACCATGTCGGCAGCACCAGTGACCGCAACACTAGAGAAATTTGGGCAAATACTGAGCGACCTAGTCATCCCGCAAGAGCAACAGAATAGCACAGCTGCAGCGAAAGCAGCCGCATCGAAACAATCTAGTTTGTCAGGCACCGGACAAGTACTCGCCAGTTCACTTAATCCTTCCAAAGGAACGAACGGAACGGAGTCAGCACCAACCGTCACGATCTCCGCGAGGGAAACCAACCCCAATCAACTCCAGATCACTCGGAATTTGCTGCCGGGGAAACGCTTTTGGGCCTCCAGTGGACAAATTAATAGAGCTGTAGCAAAGTAAGCCAGGACTCATATCTCTAAAGAAAAATAAAGATTCTCACGAAACTAGCATGTAGACGTTCCCAACCGTCTTTCCATGTCCCAAACACGAGCATCATCTTGATCTTCCGCCTTGGTGTGCCAATGCGTCAGGACGTCATGCAAAGGGCTATCATCTCTGCAAGGAATACCGTGCAAGGTTTTCTCAACCACGGTGGCGATGGCCCCCTCCCTCAAGCCAACGATCCCTGGATTTATGGGCCCCCGGACAATGATTTTTCGATTGTAGTGCGTTCACTCAACATTCAGCACGCTGGTCAGCGGCTTACCTGGTGTATTGTGGAAACCACCCTATTAGGCATATGGGACTTTTTGTATCTGCATGGAATATACCAAGAGGCAGCTTTTAACATATATGACAACACTGTGGGCCACGGCGGCCACATTGGAAAAGGGATTCTTGTTGCTGAACATACCACCAACATCCGGGATTTCATCCAAGAAGTGAGCGGAGACCGACACCTCTGGCCCACTACCGAGGGCCCCATCAGTGCTGTTGGCCTTAGCCGCTGAGAGCGCTGTTTCGTCGAAATCTTGGCGCCCTCCGGACCCATCATGCAATGAGATTGTCACAAGATTCATGAACAACGGATAGACTATACCCACGGCTGCAAGTTTTCGCGGTTCAATGAAGGTCACAATAGCTACATTAAAAGGCTCCGCGTGACAAGGGCAGGGGCCGAGAGATGTCGCGGCGATGGCTTTCTAGTCATCCTAGCAGAATAATTCATGGTTATTTCATTGCTTCAGGCTTTTGGGTAGGTTCACAAAGCGATAAGTAAAGTACTCGGCGAACTCAGCCATAATCAGAATATGCTATGATGCAGCATAGGAAAGCTCGAAACAGTTGAGAGTTTCGCCTGGAAAGTTGCTAATATTAAAGCAATGAACAAATCTTATACTAAAAGTCAAATCGTAAATCTCGAGACTGGAATTTTATCTTATGCTTGGAAAGTAGCCCAGACTTCACTAATTCTGCAGCGGCTGAAAGTTGACCTAAAAACAAAGCATTGTGTCGCCAAAGCCGCAATGCGGTCTATCAGGTAGAGCTCTTTGATAGAACTTGAGAAGCGAAGCTTTGGTCAGTGACTGGCGGGTAAACCCCATGTGTGGGCAGAAATTGGCAACACGATGATACATGCAGATACAGAGTCTGGAGGGAGGAGGCAGAGAATTGAACAAGCAGTCGAAAGGGAATCAGAGTACGTCCTCGTAGGCTACGGTGGAGAATAAAATAAACTTGAAAGCTGGAGGTAGCAAACGCATAGAATCACTGACGCGGGCTCTACGCTAGTAGGTAGAGCTAGTACATACGTATCCGTACGCCCTAAGCTCCCGTCATCCTTCGCTTAATGGATCAAATGCTAGGTAATTTTCGTGGATGTTTGATCGTACACGAATCTTGCACCTTTTACAATTATGAGATTAGGCTGTGTCCTCTTGTCCTCTGTCTTGGTCTTTCCTCGTTCCAGACTAACAATGAAGGGTTTGACTTGGTCTCGTCATGCGATTACGACGTGTGTAGAGTCAGAAACCGACAGTGAAGTTATGTCATTCAGCTAAAAGTCATCGTAGACTCGGGAGTTGGCTTCATGACCGATGGAAGTCCTGATCCATCAATATATCGTTTGGTCCATGGATGGGTTGACAACCTATCCGTGATTTCAAGATTCTATTTGCAGTGGCCGAAAGGTATATTGTCAAGTATTTTAGGCGTGCTATTAACGCCCCGTCTCATATTCCCATCATTCTTGGTTGAGTGCTAGCTGAAAGACATGCATTCAATTTACGCCAGGATCTCCGATGGATTGTCTGTTGCATCATGTATCCTTTCGGGAGGATCATATAGACTCGCCCCAGATTCCATAATCCCCCTTTCCAGTCTCCAATACCTCGATCTCTTTCCTCAGCATATCCGCCCTAAAACCTTTGAACGCCTTCTCGATCCTCGCCCTTGTCTCCGGATCCTTCGTTATCGTCCGTTTTGCAGCACTTGCACCTGTCAATAACCCCGTCTCTCCACCCAGAAAGACCCCTGCAATTGAAAAGAAGGTGTATGCGGCTATATCGCCTGCTGTCGAAGGTTGCATTAGGGGCGTGATGTCTGGTATCAACTCTATAACAACAGGTGAGTGAGCGAGTGGTAGTCTGCGGGAGTAGGGGTTGGACCTTCTCGACCATCGGCGAATTTCACGTGTGTAGGCCTCTGCGTGGCTCGAAAAGCGTTGAAGACCTTGAGGCGATTGGAGCGAACCCGCCAGGCAAGAGCAATTCCAAGACCCATGCCCACGAGTGATCCTATAGTGACATGTGTGGAGAGCTTGCTGGCTGAGGCATCGAGGGTGTCGCGGTCGGCTTGTGTCAGACTATTCCGCAGCAATAAGGTCAGCGTACTTCGGGGTCTCGCTTATAACTGTGATCGCCGTATATATAAATGTAGAATGGGATGAGACAGCGAATGGTCAAGACTGGTGGGCATACTCATGCTGAAGGTGCTGTTCTGCAAGCTTCCGAAGGTCTTTTGACAATCCTTCTCGAAAGAGAGCGAGAGAATCGGATGACATGTTCTGCAGTGGATTGATGTACGTCAATCAAGAAGGCTCGTTATGAGGTGCTCAACATCTCAAGTGATTGCGGATTGTGTTCGTCGACCACATCTTTAAAGAGCTCGAAGCTATGACCGAGATGTGACATCATTTGGGCCGGAATTTCTTCCCTTTCGAACCCCTCCCAACCGAGGTGACTTGCTTGCATCTGTCGCGACACAACCTTCTTTCGATCCGGTCCATTCGAAGGAGCATAGTGCAATACCTGTAGTGTGTGGTGTGAGTTCAGGTGCCCACTACCTACCTTAGCGGAGCAACACTGTACGTTTTTACGGTACGTGTATGGCTAAATAGTGTAAACCGAAGTATTACCAAATTAGTAGTTTTCAAACCATACATGGTAAACATCGATAATCGTTTGTTCATGACCAATGATTGGTTTCTTTTAACCCTAAATTAATCGTAAATAATGGTATACAGGGGGCAATCGCAAGCGAGCGAATAGAACAAGCGTTTAATCTGAATTAACGGTTAAGCAACGGTTTGTGGGACGATCGGAACTTGCCGGCTGGGCATAAGATAGGTAAGATAGGTAAGGTAAGGTAATTCAACTTCATCAATTTATGTGTCTATTGTGAAGCTGCTCACGCTCTCTACGATATTGAATAATGATTTTCGGATAGATACGCTTGGAATCTGACTCTTATTGATTGAATATGCAGATTTGACAAAATAATTGCTTCATTATTCAAATAAATGTCTTTCTGACGTCTAAGGTATCTTATCCTTAAAATAAATTCATTCACCATTCACTCAAGGGCTTAAACAGTTGCTTGTCTTAGATAGAAGACGACAAAGCTTGAAGACAGATCGTCAATAGTAGTGTAGATGAACTTGCAGTCTCGTTCACAAGAAGATCGACGATAAGTCTTCTTCTCGAAGATTGTGCATTATCAGACAGCGATTTTAGAGAAGCTCTTGTTGTTGAGAAGACGATTGAATTTGCTGAATAGTGAATGATTGATCTTTTCGAAGATTGTAGTGTCGCTGCTGTATATTGAGCATTGAAGTCTTCTCGAGAATTTTGTGATTTTACACTGATGTGAGTAGTATTTTCTTCTATTACGACGATCTTATAGGAGTATTCCCGGCCCGATGCACGTTCCGGTCTCGTGCATACCCTAAACCCAATTAGCAACCCATACTTTTTTTATTATTATTCAACCACCATTCATAGAATCAAATTGCAATTAATATAGAGAGTTGTCGATATCTATATGAAGCTTCCAAGCTATAAGAATCAATCATCAAATCGCTTAGAAGCTTTGAATTGCCTTCCAGCTCGCGTAGACCTGATTTGACTTGGCCCCCTTTCCACCTCCTCAATAGCAACAAAATCAGTGGATTGCTGTACTTCC
>JAABUR0100008204.1_pt1 | contig 12113 bp, 8 predicted proteins | sample 5560091 | NCBI WGS metagenome assembly JAABUR01 (sample SAMN10711879, study PRJNA513375) | rock metagenome | isolation source: Antarctica rocks | place: Antarctica: Victoria Land, University Valley sud
CCGGGAGTCCGTCGGGTGCGGTCACGTTTACTCTCCTCGCGTCGCGGGTCAGCGCCATCCTGGCCGAACCTGGGCGATCTGCCCACCCCAAGGCCGGTGCACCATCCTGACGAGGTGTCGCTCCCGCTCCGCATCGCTCTGTTGACCGAGCCTTTCCCGACCCGGCCGGTCACCCGCTGAGACCGCTTCTGTCCGGGTCGATGAGGTGGCCGGTCGGGGGGTAACCGGCACGTACGCCGGATGTGGGGTTGGCCGACGAGCTCACGCCGGTAGAGGGCTACACCGGAGCCGCCGTCACCACCAGGGCCGTGACCGCGCTGAGCCTGCAACGACGGCCAGGGCCGAGCGCGAGCACTTCCGCACCCGGGCGTCATCGTTCCCGGGCACGGAAGGACTCCTTGACGAGGTCATCGGTGGGGCCGAGCGTCAGTTGCGGAAAGTCAGACCGTTAGCGGACAAGATCAGGGCCGGTGGACGCGAACGTGAACAGCGGACGCCCTGCTCCGCCCCCGGTCCCGGGTGTGGCTGCCGCGAGCCACTGTTCGGTCAGCTGTCGTCGTCGCCGCGCTCGAGTGGGAGACTCGCGGTGCCCTCGATCCGGACGGCCTGCAGGGCGGACGGGTCGAGGTCGAGCAACCGCAGGATTGTTGGTGCTATCTGGGTTGTCTCCACGGTCGTGCTCACGGTGTGGCGCTCGAGGCCCCGGCCGCTGATGACCAGGGGCACGTTGCGGTCCTGCGGGTCGGTGCCACCGTGCTCGGCGATCTTGCCCTTCTTGCCGGTGAACACCACGCCGTGATGCGCGACGGCGTACAAGTCCGGAACGCGCGGGTCGCCGGCCTTCGTGCCGAAGTACGCGGCGGCGTCATGCCCGGCGTAGACGGTCTTCAGGCCGCTTGCCGTGTAGGCCTTCGGGTTACCGTGGATGTCGTTGCCCGTCCCGTCGTGGTGAAGCAGGTAGTCGTTGGCGTAGGTAGCGGCTCCGGCGGACCGGTCGGACAGCCAGATGATCATGGCGTCGTCGTTGGTCGCGGAGGCCACCAGCGGAGCCGCCCCGGGATGTCCTGCCGCCCAGCCGGCGTCGAGCCCGTCCAGGATGGGGCTGTCCGGGATGCGCAGTAGGGCGCTGGGCTCGGTCGGGGACTGGCCGTGCTTGGCGGACAGGATGACGGTCGTCGTCTTGTCGAGGTGCTGGGCCTTGAGCTCTGTCAGGAAGGCGCCAACACGACCGTTGACGAAGGCCAGCGCGCTGGCGAGCACGGGTCCTGGCGTAGCCCCGTCGGCCTCGTATCCGCCCGGCTGGCCGCCGGAGGTCGGCAGCTTCTCGGCAGTCGAGACGGACTGGAAGTTCATCCCGAAGATCGCTGGGGTGCCGACCTTCTGGCTGCGGCCGTGGTCGTAGCCGTCGATCTCGTCCAGCACGGCCATGGCCTTGTAGCCGTCGTACTGCTGGGTCTTGGCGTTGTCGCCCGTCCAGTCCGTGCCCGCGCCGGTGTCGCTGTTGATCTCGGGGGTGAACAGGTCCTGGATGCCGGTCCCCGACGGGCCTTGCAGGACGTCGTACGCGGCGTGCTTGTCCGACCAGGCGGTCCGCAGGCCATGCTGCCGGGCGACTTCGAAGACCGTGTTGACCCGCAGCTGCGAGTGCGGCAGAACCGGCTTGCAGGTCGCGGGGTTGACGGGGAACGAACTGGTGTTGAGCAGGCTGACCGGTTTCCCCGTCATCTTCAGGATGCTGTCGGGCAGCCCGGGCAGGCCCTGCCCGGCGTCGAGGCGGCTGGGGTCAAGGTCGGCCGACTCGTCATCGTTGATCGCAGCGCCGGGGGTCGCGCCCGCGCAGTCGGTGGTGCCGGCCGGCAGCAGCGAATGGTCGTAGCTGACGTCGTAGTAGATGCCGGTGGTCTTGGGGTTCCCGCCAGTGACCTGGCCGACCATGCCGGGGAAGCTGTCAGACGGGACGGGAGTCTGAGCGTGGGTGAAGCTCGTCCCGGTCTTCACGAGGCGGGCGAGCGCGCTGTGCGGGTGCTGCTTCACGTAGCGAGCCAGGTCGGCCTGGTGCAGCCCGTCGATGGACAGCAGCAGCACGTGCTGCTGGGCCCGCGGGTTCGCCGAGGCGGAGGTCGCGGGCAGCGTCAGGGCCGCGGTGGCTGCCACCGTGACAGCGACGACGGCTGCGGCGGCTCCGGTGCTGCGGCGAACAGTACGGCGGAACGGGCGTGACGCAGACATGTGTGCTCCCGAGTTCGACGAAGGGCTAGGAGTCGGACCCTCGTACCTCAAAGTGACGAACCGGGCGACGGGAGGTGGCCAGGACGTGAAGCGCGCCTCAGTCCCGAACTGACAGACAACCCGCCTCCGGTAATTGACGCTCCGGAGCTCTCAATCGTCATCAAGCGGACCCAGGCGCACTGACCTTTGGTCTCGATCTAGGAGCGACTGCCTCGCTGGTCCGCTTGCCCCGCTTGACCTAGGTAGGCGGCGTTCTACATACGCCAGCGGCCGCGTGCGCGGCCACTTGCCGTCGAGGCATCAGTTTCCGGGCGTTCCGCGGCGGGGGTGAAGGCCTGCTATCCGCTGCCTCAAGCGCTACGTGGCACGCGAGATCTACAACGCGATGCCGTCATACGGCAAGATTTGACAGTAGGAGCATCACTATTTGTCCAGGTCGACGCTGGCATGAGCCTGGCCTGCCTCGCCAGGGAATGGCCTGAGCCACCGACGGCAGCTCGCGTGTTCGAAGGCATCCGTAACGGCTCTCACGGCCAGGCCTGGCGGGCCCCGCAGGCGTGCGGCTCGGAACGTCCAGAAGGTTCACGCCTCGTTCACCGTCCGTCCCGACGGCTAGGTAATTCTGGGCTGGCATCGGGCAACGCGTCCGAGGATCCACCCCACGATGGAAGGCCACGACGTGCTTGGAAGAAGACTGCCTGCTGCTGCGATGTTGGTGGCCCTGGGTCTCGCGCTCACGGCGTGCGCGGGGAGCAGCACGAAGGGCTCCACGGCCGGAGCCGGGTCGGGCAGCTCCGCCGGCGCCTCCTTCGCCACCGCAACCTCGGCTGCGGCTGGTGGCGGCATGGACGCCCTGGTCGCCGCGGCCAAGAAGGAGGGCGCGCTCAACGTGATCGCCCTCCCGCGCGACTGGACCAACTACGGCGAGCTGCTCGACGGCTTCGCCGCGAAGTACGGCCTGAAGATCAACAACGCCAACCCGGACGGCTCCAGCGCCGACGAGCTGACGGCGATCACCTCCCTCAAGAGCCAGTCGCGGGCGCCGGATGTGGTCGACGTAGGTCAGTCCTTCGCCATCAGCGGCGCCAAGGACGGTCTGTACGCGTCGTACCAGGTGGCGACCTGGAAGGACATCCCGGACACCCTGAAGGAGTCGACCGGGCTGTGGACCAACGACTACGGCGGCTACATCTCGATCGGCTGTGACACCAGCAAGGTCAAGATGTGCCCGACCTCGATGGGCGCGCTGAACGACCCGGCCTACAAGGGGAAGGTCGCCCTCAACGGTGACCCCACCAAGGCCAACGCGGCGTTCAGCGCCGTTTGGGCGGCTGCTCTCGCGAAGGGTGGCTCGCTGGGCGACATCAGGCCGGGCATCGCGCTGTTCCAGGCCTTGAAGAAAGCCGGCGTCTACGTTCCCGTCCAGGCGACCGCGGCGACGATCCAGAGCGGTGAGACCCCCATCGTCATCAACTGGGACTACCTCAATGCCTCCGTGGCAGATGCGCTCAAGGCTAAGGGCCGCACCTATTCGGTGGCCGTGCCGACCGACGCGAAGTTCGCCGCCTACTACGCCCAGGCGATCAGCAAGTACGCGCCGCACCCGGCGGCTGCCCGCCTGTGGGAGGAGTATCTCTACAGCGTCGAGGGTCAGAACGGTTGGCTGAAGGGCTACGGCCGGCCCGCCGAGCTGGACGCCCTGACGACGGCGAAGACGGTGAACGTGTCCTACGCCGCCAAGCTCCCCGCGGTCAGCGGCGCGCCGACGTTCCCCACCGGTGACCAGGTGACCGCCGCCAAGGCCGTCGTCACCCAGGACTGGGCCAACGCGGTCAAGTAGCAGTGACCTGCAGCCAGCGGTCACAGCGCCATCCTCGGGGTGCCCTGTGACCGCGACCTCTGAGGTCCTCACGTCCCGGCCGGTCGCGCCGTCCGCGCGGCCGGCTGTAACGCGCCGCCGGATCGGCTGGTCCTGGCTGGGGCTGGTGCCCTTCTTCGCCTACGTCGGCCTGTTCTTTGTCCTGCCGACCGGCGTGCTGCTCTGGACCGCCTTCCAGTCCAGCCGGACCGGGGCCCTCACCACCGACAACCTGCACGCCTCGCTCAGCGGTGCCTACCGCACCGGCCTGCAGCACAGCGTGGTGGTCTCGGTCCTGGACGCCGCCATCGCCTCGGTGCTGGGCCTGGTGCTCACCCAGGCCATCGTCACCAGCCGGCGGACCTCTTTTCGGCGGCTGGTCAGCAGCGCCAGCGCCGTCCTGGCCAACTTCGGTGGCCTCCCTCTCGCGTTCCTGTTCGTGGCGGCCATCGGCAACGCCGGCATCCTGACCGCCGCGCTGAACGACCAGCTCGGGCTCTCGCTGGCCAACGACCTGCACTTCGACCTCTACAGCGTGGTCGGGGTGGTGTTCGTCTACCTCTACTTCCTCGTCCCGCTCATGGTGCTGGTGATGACCCCGGCCTTGGAGGGGCTGCGGCCGCAGTGGCGCGAATCGGCCCTCAACCTCGGTGCGACCCGCTGGCAGTACTGGCGATATGTCGCCGGGCCGGTGCTGGCGCCCAGCTTCTTTGGGGCTGCGGCGCTGTTGTTCTGCAGCTCGTTTTCCGCCTACGCCACCGCTGCCGCACTCACCAACGGCACGTTGTCGCTGACGTCGTTGCAGATCGGCGCGGTGCTGTCCGGCAACGTCATCACCGGTCAGGAGAACGTCGGAGCCGCGCTGGCACTGGACATGATCGTGGTGGTGGTCCCTTTGACGGTGCTCTACCTCGCCATGCAGCGCAGGACCAGCCGATGGTTGCAGTAGACCTGCCGCCGGCCGCCATCGCCGGGCCGCGCCGCCCCCGCCGCCCCCGCCGTGCCCGCACCCTTCGCCCCGGTAGGGGGGCCGTGCTACTGGTCTCCGCGGTCTACTTCCTCGGTCCCCTGGCGGCGGCCTTCTGGTTCTCGGTCAAGAGCACCAGCGGGATCACCCTGCACGCCTACACCCAGATGTTCTCCGCGCAGGGCTTCACCGCAGCCCTCACCCTGTCGTTCGAGCTGGCGGCCGTCGCGGTCGTCGTAACGATCGCGCTGATGCTGCCGACGATGCTGCTCGTGCAGTTGCGCTTCCCTCGCGTGGCGGGCCTGGTCGAGACCCTGTCGCTGTTCCCGCTGGTAATCCCCCCGGTCGTGCTCGTCGTGGGGGTCGGCAAGGTGCTGTCCTGGGGCAGCAGTGGCGACCAGAGCGGGCTCAAGGGTGAGTTCTTCAACCAGCTGCTCAACAGCCACCCGCCGTTCGTACTGGCCCTGGAGTACGTCATCCTGGCTCTGCCATTCACCTACCGCGCGATCGCGGCGGGCCTGCGAGGTGCCGACGTCAGGACGTTGGTCGACGCCGCGCAGAACCTCGGCGCCTCCTGGCCGACCGTCGTCCTGCGGGTGGTGCTGCCGACCCTGCGCACCTCGCTGCTCAACGCGGCGTTCCTGACCTTCGCGCTCAGCTTCGGGGAGTTCACGATCGCCAGCATCCTGCAGTACCAGCCGTTCGCGGTCTGGCTGCTGCAGTTCAACGGCGCCGACGGGCAGCTCACCGTCGCCCTGTCGCTGATGAGCCTGCTGCTCACTTGGGGCCTGCTTCTGCTCCTGACCGCCGTCGCCGGCCGCGACCCGTCCGCCCGAAGGACCGAGGCATGAGCGCCGCCCCCACCCACCAGCCCCGCGGGACGACCGTCGAGTACGTCGACGTCTCCCGCCTCTTCGGCGCGGCCAAGGCCCTTGACGGGTTCTGCCTGCGGATCGAACCCGGCGAGCTGCTGGCCCTGCTGGGGCCGTCCGGGTGCGGAAAGACCACCGCCCTGCGGCTACTCGCCGGCTTCGACCAGCCGACGAGCGGCGCGGTCGTCGTCGACGGCCAGGACGTCTCGCGGGTACCGGCCAGCAAGCGGGACATGGGCATGGTCTTCCAGTCCTACAGCCTGTTCCCGACGATGTCGGCTCGCGACAACGTCGCTTTTGGCCTGCGGCTGCGCAAGCAGGGCACCGGGGACCGCCGGCGCCGCGCCGGCGAGCTGCTCGAGCTCGTCGGCCTCAGCGAGCACACCGACAAGTACCCCCATCAGCTCTCCGGTGGCCAGCAGCAGCGCGTCGCGCTCGCGAGGGCGCTCGCGATCCAACCTGCCGTCCTACTGCTCGACGAGCCCCTGTCGGCCCTGGACGCGAAAGTCCGCGAGCAGCTGCGCGAGGAGATCCGCCGCATCCAGCTCGAGCTCGGGGTCACCACCGTCTTCGTCACACATGACCAGGAGGAGGCCCTGTCGATGGCCGACCGGGTCGGGGTCATGCGGGCCGGCCGGCTCGAGCAGTGCGCCTGCCCCCCCGACCTCTACGACCGGCCGGCCACGCCGTTCGTGGCGGAGTTCGTCGGGACGATGAACCACTTCGCGGGGGTCGCCGAGCCCGACGGCCGGGTGCGGGTCGCTGGCCAAGTCCTGCCGGCGGACGGCCCTGCCCTCGCACCGGGCAGCGACGTGACCGTCCTGGTGCGACCCGAGGCGGTCGACGTCGCGCCCGGCGAGCAAGGCGACGCCGTCGTGGTCGTCGCAACCTTCCGCGGCGCGACGACCCGGCTGCGCCTGGCGCGCGCCGACGGGTCGGAGGTGCTAGCCGACATCGCCTCCCACCGGGCTGGCCATTTCGGTGCCGGCGCACGTGTCGTCCTGTCGCTGCTCGACCGACCGGTCCTGCTCGCTAGCCCGTGAGGACCGACCAGCGCAGCCTGCGTCCCGGGCCGGCGCGGGCCGGCGGCTACCGGCCGCTGGAGGCCGGACCGGCGGAGCCGGCCGTCGTTCGAACCGACCTGTGCAGCGGTCGTCCCGGTGGCCAGCCGCTGTTGACCGTCGCCCATCTGTCGGACCTGCACGTCTGCGACGCTCAGTCCCCGGCGCGGGTCGAGTACCTCGATCGCTGGGCCGACCCGGACTCGCCCCTGCTGGCGATGCTGTCCGAGGTCGGCACCTACCGGGCGCAGGAGCTGCTCACGACCCAGGTCGCCGAGGCGATGGTGCGCGCCGTCAACGGCCTGTCCGGCGTCGACCTCGCCGTGGTGACGGGCGACTCCACCGACAACGCCCAGGCCAACGAGCTCGGCTGGTACCTCGCACTGCTGGAGGGCGGCACCGTCCACCCAGACTCCGGCAGCCATGACCGCTGGGAAGGGGTGTCCGACGGCGTCGAGCACGACGAGCGCTTCTGGCACCCCACGGACCGCCGCAGCGACCTGCCGCGCGAGCGTTACGGCCTGCCCGCCGTACCCGGGCTGCTGGACACCGCCCGAACGGCGTTTCTCAGCGCCGGCCTCGACGTCCCGTGGCTGGCGGTGCACGGCAACCACGACCGGATGCTGCAGGGGACGCTGCCGGCGACCGGACCGCTGGCGCACGCGGCCACCGGCTCCGCCAAACCCGTCGCGCTACCCGAGGACTGGAGCAGCGATGCGATCCTGGCCCTGCTGGTGGGCCTGCAGCAGTGCCAGCCCGCGGCGATCGCCAGCCTCGTGGAGATGCGGATGCGCCCGGTGACGGCCGACGCGGCGCGGCGGGTGGTATCCCGGCAGGAGTTCGTCGACGCCCACTTCGGCCGGCGCGCCAACCCGGTCGGGCACGGCTTCAGGGCTCACCATCGGATGACCGGCCGGGCCTACTACCGCCACGACCACGGCCAGGTGTCGGTCCTCGCCCTGGACACGGTCAACCACCACGGCGGCTGGCAGGGCTCCCTCGACCTGCCCCAGCTGGAATGGCTGGAGGCCGAGCTGGCCGAGGCCGACGCCGAGCGGCGCTACCTCGTGTTCGCCAGCCACCACCCGCTGTCGACGCTGGTCAACAACCGCTCGCTCGACGGCTCGCGGCGGGTGCTGGCCGCCGAGCTGGCGGCCCTACTCGCCCGGCACCGCAGCGCCGTGCTGTGGCTGAACGGGCACACCCACCGCACGACCGTGACGGCCCGGGACTCCCTGTGGGAGGTGACCGCGCCTTCGCTGATCGACTGGCCGCAGCAGGCACGGCTGGTCTCGCTGCTCCGGTCCGGCAACGGCGTGCTCACGATCGACGCGACGATGGTCGACCACGCCGGCAGCGCGCCATGGAGGTCGACGACCGAGTCGCTGGACGATCTCGCCGGGCTCTCCCGAGAGCTCGCGGCCAACGACTGGCAGTGGCGAGGACAGCCGCTAGAGCAGCACCCGCGCGCCGGAACCGCAGCCGACCGCAACGTCCGCCTGCTGCTGGCTGATCCCTGGACGTGAGATGTCGGTCGGCTGTGGCCTGCGGATCAGCCTTCGGTTGGCGTGAGTGACTGTTCGCGATGGGACGCTGCTGAGCATCCGCATCGGTCGGCGCATCTTGGTTCCGCGGCGTCAGCTCGACGATGCGCGACGGCAACGAGACGAAGCGCGGCGCACGCCTTCACGATCGGGAACTGCCGGATACCGGCGCGGCTGCGGCCGTCGCGGCCCTGCGCTCATCCCCGCTACCTCGTGCTCCTGCAGTTGCTGGTCGACGTAACCACTGACCCAGGTCTGTCGGCAGCGGCGGCCGGGCGGTGCGCCGACGTCCTCCCCGAGCTCGTCGGCAGCAGCGCCGTCCACCTGGCACGACGGGGACGCCGCCTTGACGAACAGGCACCGGACGCCGAGTGGCATTGGGCGCGCATCCTCGCGCAGGGGGCGCGCCACGCGCTGAGGCGGTGCGACCGGCACTTGGGAACCAGGTCCGCGCGACCCGCAAGGCGGCGAAGCGGATACAGGAACTGCTCGGTGAGCACCAGGACACCGCCGTCGCCGCCGGCCGCATGATGGCCCTCGCCCGCGAGCAGAGCGACGTCGTACTGGCCCTCACCTGCGGCAGGCTCGCGGGGCGCGAGCGCGCCGCGGTGCGTGAGCACCGGAGAGCCTTCCTCGCCACGTGGCCGGACCTGGCGCCTAGCTCGGTCCGCAAGGAGCACCGTGAGCACGAGGGTGAACGGTGCTCCTTGCGGACCGCCCCCGTGATCTCTCGCACCGGTCGTCGAGGCGTCGATGGCGTCGCTGGTCTCGACCCGCCCGGCGAGGCATCTCGCGGAGGTACCGGCCTCGCGGCGGGACTGACGCGATCACCGACTGGGGACCCCGGGGCCTCAGCCGCCGGCGGTCCGCCGGTTCAGGCGGTGTCCTATTGCGGCAGCGGCGAGCGCGGCTGCCGCGGGGACCGCGATCGGCACGCCACCGGTCGCCGGTAAGCCCTTGCCGGGGCCAGTAGGTGTCAAGTTGGGACGCGTCTGGCCGGCGGAGCCCGCCGCGGCGCCCTGGTGCGCGGGGTGCGCGGGGGGCGGGGCCGCAGGCGAGTGCGCCGGCCGCAACCCTGAGAAGTCGGCGTCGATGACGGTGTTCCGGTCGGCCGTCCCGCCGAGGGTGTAGAAGGCGACCAGCGCCCCCAGCCCTGCCCCGAGTACAGCAAGAAACCGGCGACGGCAGGCCACCGAGCACCCGGTCAATAAGCAGCGAGGTCACCCTGCACAGGCTAGAACAGCGCGGGAGTGACCCAGGCCCGCAACCTCGCTTCCCGGCGACGGGCGGGACGGCCCGGCGACGTCTTCCTCGCCCAATGCTTCCGCCGACAACGTGCCGTTGCGGCAGCGTGGCCCCTCAGCGCTTCCTCCTGACGATGCCCGGCGGGCGGCATGAAGTCCACTCGAGCTCCCAGACTGACAGGTCGATGGCCGTCTGGGACAGGAGTGGGACTTTAGGATGCAGGCCGCCCTGAAGGCGACCGCGATCCGGCGGATGGGGCCCGACGAAGACCTTGTAGGCACTGGCCGAGGGAGCAACGCCAGCTGTCTCGCTGCGCTGACGGGCGTGTCCGACCGGAGTCCGTCAGCAGCCGGCCAGACTGCGCCTGGCCGGTTTGGTCAGAACGCGGCGCCAACGGACTTACGTCTTCTACTCCGTCGCGGACCGGCACGTCGCCCCGTCTGCTCGTGCCGCCGTCACCATGCCGACCACGACGACCCGCAGGTGGCCCTCGCCATTAACGTGCGAACCGAAGCGCAGCTGCCGGCCCTCCCGTGGCGGTTGCCGTCGGTCAGGCTCGGACCTTCGTGCTCGGTGCGTCGTACTGCCCTTCGAGGCTGTGGTCCTGCTCCGCAGGAGCACTGCTCGACTGCGCTTGCTCTGGGCGGCGGGACGGACGCAGCTCCCACAGACCCCACACTCCCAGCAGGACGGCGAAGGTGATGCCGTGGAAGATCCACGCCGGCGAGTGCGCGTAGTTGTGCGCGAAAATGATGCCCATCGAAACCACCAGCCCGATCACTCCGGCGGCCAGTCCGATGGTGTACCGCAGGGCCAGCGCAAGGGCCACCCCGATGAAGCCGGCGATCTCGTACGAGAGCTTGCCGTCGATGGTCACGACGCTGTGGACGCCGAGCAGGACGGCGATGCCCCAGCAGGACGTCACGATGCCCGGCGCCCACAGGGCGCCCTTGCGGCCGGCCACCGCCGCCGCCCCGAGGTAGGTGAGGCCGACGATCAGGGGCGTGTAGTAGAAGCGCACTACCTGCTGTTGGATGAGCAGCTCCATCGCCAGGGCTCCGAGCAGCAGCGCGATTGCGCTGCGGTGGCGGGGATCGGTGAAAAACGCTCTGGGTTCGGACCGGGTCGTGGTCGCGTTGGCCATGTCAGCTCCTCGTAGAACCTCGGGGTGGGTTCGATTCGTAGGTAAGCACATTTCGGGCGAGGTGAATAGGTCGGCTCGACGTCAGCAGATGCGGGGCAGCGGGTCGCCCACGAGCATGTCCACGATGCGGGTTCCTCCGAAGGCGGTCTCGAGCAACACGATCCGTTGCGGCTCTGCCGCGATCCGCCCGATGGCCGCTGCCGCCGCGCCCAACGGGTGGCTGCGCAGGGCCTGGAGCGCGGCGGCGGCCTCGTCCGGGGGGACGACCGCGATGAGCTTGCCCTCGTTCGCGACGTACAGCGGATCGATGCCCAGCAGGTCACAGGCGCCGACGACCGGCCGGTGCAGCGGCAGCGCCGACTCCTGGAGGACGACCGCGACCTCTGCGTCGGCCGCCAATTCGTTGCAGACGGTCGCCACACCTCCGCGGGTCGGGTCACGCAGCCACCTTGTGCTCGGAGCGGCCGCCAGCAGCAGCTCGACCAAGTCGACGAGCGGAGCTGTGTCGGACTCGACGTCGGCCTCCAGGTCGAGGTCACCTCGCGCGAGCATCACCGCCACGCCGTGGTCCCCGAGCGTCCCGCTCACCAGGACGACGTCACCTGGCCGGACCCGGTCTGGGCCTAGGTGTCGGCCCGCGGGGATTAGGCCCACCCCGGCGGTCGTGATGTACAGGCCGTCCGCAGCGCCGGTGTCGACGACCTTGGTGTCGCCCGTGACTATCGTGACACCGGCCTGCGCCGCGGCCTCGGCCATGTCGGCGACGATCGCCGTTAGCTCCGCGACCGGGAAGCCTTCTTCGATGACGAAGGCGGCGGACAGCCAGGTCGGACGGGCCCCGCACATGGCCAGGTCGTTGACGGTGCCGTGCACGGCCAGGTGCCCGATCGAGCCGCCCGGGAACCGGCGGGGCTTGACGACGTAGGAGTCGGTGGAGAGGGCCAGTCGCTCCCCTGTCGGCAACGTCAGTACGGCGCCGTCACCGAGGCTGGCGAGGACGTCGTTGCGAAACGCTTCGAGAAAGACCGCGTCGATCAACGCGGCGGAGGCCTTGCCGCCGGCGCCATGGGCGAGGGTGATGACGTCGTCGGTCAGTCGCGGGCGTCGGCGCCGAAAGGACTCGACCCGCTCGAGTACGAGCTCCTGCCGACCGTCCGGCGTCGTCACGTCGCGGCTGCGGCCAGGCCCGCCGC
>JAABUR0100008205.1_pt1 | contig 12113 bp, 12 predicted proteins | sample 5560091 | NCBI WGS metagenome assembly JAABUR01 (sample SAMN10711879, study PRJNA513375) | rock metagenome | isolation source: Antarctica rocks | place: Antarctica: Victoria Land, University Valley sud
ATCGGCGCCTCCGAGCAGGAGGGCAAGATCGGCAACTCGGTCATGAAGAACCTCGTCAACGGCGGCTTCAAGGGCGAGATCTACCCGGTCAACCCGAAGGCCTCGGAGATCCTCGGCAAGAAGGTCTACGCCGACGTCTCGGACCTCCCGGACGACGTCGACGTCGCGGTGTTCGCGATCCCTGCCAAGTTCGTGGTCGACACGATCGCGAAGGTCGGCGACAAGGGCATCGCCACCGCGGTCATGATCCCCTCGGGCTTCGCCGAGACCGGTGAGACCGAGCTCCAGCAGCAGCTCGTCGACACCGCGCGCAAGCACGGCGTCCGCTTCGTCGGGCCGAACATCTACGGCGTCTACTACACGCCCGGCAACATGAGCGCCGCCTTCACCACGCCCTACGACGTGCAGGGGCCGGTCGCCCTGGCCTCGCAGAGCGGCGGCATCGGCATGGGGATCCTCGGCTTCGCCCGCTCCACCAAGATGGGCGTGTCCGCGATCGTCGGGCTGGGCAACAAGTCCGACATCGACGAGGACGACCTCCTCACGTTCTTCGAGCACGACGAGGCGACCAACTGCGTCGCGCTGCACATGGAGGACCTCAAGGACGGCCGCTCGTTCGTCGAGGTGGCCCAGCGGGTGTCCAAGAAGAAGCCCATCGTGGTCCTCAAGGCGGGCGCGACGCCCGCCGGCACAAAGGCGGCGGCGTCCCACACGGCGGCGCTGGCCGGCGACGACAAGGTCTACGACGACATCCTCCGCCAGGCCGGAGTGGTCCGGGCGCGCGGGCTCCAGGAGCTGCTGCAGTTCGCCCGCTGCCTGCCGATCCTCCCGACCCCGACCGGCGAGAACGTCGTCATCATCACCGGAGCCGGCGGCTCTGGCGTGCTGCTGTCCGACGCCTGTTACAACACCGGCCTTCAGCTGATGGAGATGCCGGACGACCTCAACGAGGCGTTCATGAAGTTCATCCCGCCGTTCGGTGCCGCCGGCAACCCGGTCGACATCACCGGCGGCGAGCCGCCCGAGACGTACCGCAACACCGTGGCGCTCGGGCTGGAAGACGAGCGCATCCACGCGCTCGTGCTGGGCTACTGGCACACGATCGTGACCCCGCCGATGGTCTTCGCGAAGGTGATGGCGGAGGTCGTCGAGGAGTACCGCGGGCGCGGGATCGAGAAGCCGGTTGTGGCGTCGCTCGCCGGCGACGTCGAGGTCGAGGAGGCCTCGCAGTATCTGTTCGACCACGGGATCCCGGCGTTCCCGTACACGACTGAGACGCCGGTGGAGGTGCTGGCGGCCAAGTACCGCTGGGCCAGGATGGCCGGCTTGCTGGACGGCAAGTAGTAGCTGTAGTAGTAGGAGAGAGTGAGTGAGGCCGCTTCGGCGGCCTCAGGTCTGGAATTCGTCTTCTTCTGAGGGAAACGGGGAGAGCCATGGGAAGTGTTGACGACCGCGCTCCGGGCGCGATCACGGTGGACGAGGCAGGTGCCGATCGCGTCTGGCGCGCCGGCAAGCTGCCGCCGATGCCGATCCGCAAGCTGCCGGAGGCGCCGGTGGCGGCGCACATCATCGGGCCGGCGATGGTCCTCGTCGCGCTCGGGGTCGGGTTCGGAGAGACCTACCTCTGGCCGCGGCTGGTGATCGTCTTCGGTCCGAACATCCGCTGGCTGTTCACGGTCGGCGTGCTCGTCCAGCTCGTCGTGATGCTCGAGATGGCGCGCTACGCGATGGCCACTGGAGAGTCGATCTTCTTCGGCGCCGCACGCGTGTGGAAGCCGTTGATGTGGTTGTTCTTCGTGATCGCCATGCTGGTCTACATCTGGCCTGGGCACATCTCGGGCGGCTCCGAGGCGCTCGAGGAGCTCACCGGGATCCCCTGGCAGGCGTCCGCGACCGTCGGCCTGCTCGTCATCGCGGTGATGTTCACCGTCGTCAAGGTGATCTACAACCTGATCGAGGGGTTGCTGGCCTTCCTGGTCGGCGTGCTGGTGGTCGGCTCGGCCATAGTCGGCACGATGGTCGGCAGCCTGCACGACCTCGGCATCACCATGGCGGGGACGGTGCGGTTCGACACCGGCATCCCGGACGAGGCCTTCACCGCCGCGTTCTTCCCGATCGTCGTCGGGGCCCTCGCCTTCGCCGGCCCGTCCGGCATGCAGCAGATGTGGTACACGCTGTGGCTGCGCGACAAGGGCGCGGGCATGGGCGTGCACATCCCGCGGGTGCGGGGCCTCATGCACGCGGGCGAGGAGGAGACGATCCCGGACAGCGGGTCGATGTTCGACACCGAGGATCCCGAGGAGATGCGCAAGTGGCAGGGCTGGCGCAAGTGGGTGGCGTTCGACGCGATCGTCCTGTTCTTCGGCATCACGATGCTGGTCACGATCATCTTCACGGTCATGGCCCTGAATGCCGCGGAGCTCAACCCCGACGCCCGCGCAGCGCTGCTGGAGGGTGACCGCGACGCTGCGCTGCCGGCGATGGCCAGCGCGTTCGCCCAGGCGGCCGGCATCTTCGACACGCTGTTCTTCATCTTCATCGCGATCGTCGGCTGGAAGGCGAGCGTCGGTCTCTTCGACGCGTTCGCCCGCGGGCAGTCCGACATGACCTACTACTTCGTGCCGGGCGCGAAGCGGTTCAAGATGGCGCAGCTGTACAGCGCCTACCTGTGGGGCGTGGTCATCTTCGGGATCATCATCCTGAACTTCGGTCCCGCCGACGGTCCGACGCAGATCCTGGACATCCTGGCGTTCCTGTCGGCGTTCGTGATGGGGGCGTACTGCCTGACGCTGGCGGCGGTCAACAACATGAACCTGCCGAAGAAGATCCGCCCTCATCCGCTCATCACGGCGGTCCTGGTGCTGGGCGGGCTGGGATACCTGACGGCGATCATGTACAGCGTCATCAAGTTCGGCGTCTCGGACATCGGCTGATGACGACCAGCCGCGCAGAACGACCCACGCCCGCACCGGTGCGGGCGCGGGTCACCGCGACGCCGTGGGAGACCCTGGACCGGCGGCAGGTCGTGGAGCTGACCCTGCCGGGCGTGATGATCGGCCTGCTCGGCGGGGTGATCGCGGGCGCCATATTCGCCGCCGGCGGCCTCTCCCTCGACGTCGCGCTGTTCGGAGGCGTGACGCTCGGCGTGCCGCTCGCGCTCGCCGGCGCCGGGTACGAGATCCTGCTTGCCCGGGGGAAGGCTCCCCTGGGCATGCTCACACCGGTCGCGATGTACTGGGCGGTGGCCTTCCCCCTGGTGCGCGTGCTCCACGCGGGGCTGCTCGAGCTCTACGCCGGACCGAGCGTCGCGATCCCGTACGGCTGGCTGGACTTCGTCGTCTACCAGGTGCTGCTCAGCGTCGCGTTCGGGATCGGGTACTGGTGGCTGCACGAGAACTTCGCGCCGCGCTGGTGGTTCCACATCCGCGAACGCAACCCCGTCGCGGAGCTCTTCATCAGGCACCAGCTGGACTACGCCGGCAAGGCCGAGTCCGAGCTGAAGCGCCGGCGTGACCGCAAGCGGAGGAAGTGACGATGGACCTGCTCGAATACCAGGGCAAGCAGCTGTTCGCCCGGCACGGGGTGCCCGTGCCGTCCGGGCGCCCCGCCCAGACCGTCGGGGAGGCCGTCACCGCGGCCGACGCGATCGGCTACCCGTGCGTGGTCAAGGCGCAGGTCCAGATCGGCGGGCGCGGCAAGCTCGGCGGGATCAAGGTCGCGGCGAGCCGCGACGAGGCCCGCGAGCATGCCGGGGCGATCCTGGGCATGGACATCCGCGGCCTGCGGGTCCACGAGGTGTGGATCGAGGAGGCATCGGAGATCGAGGCCGAGTACTACGCGTCGATCGTCTTCGATCGCAGCGCGCGGGCGCCGCTGGTCATGCTGTCGACCAAGGGCGGCATGGACATCGAGCAGGTCGCCGAGGAGGACCCGGGCGCGATCGCGACCCTGCACGTGGACCCGCTGCTGGGCTACCAGGAGTTCCACGGGCGGCGGCTCGCGTTCGGGGCCGGCGTCGACGCCGACCTGGTGCGCCCGGTCACCGCGCTGCTGGCCAAGCTCTACGCGACGTTCGTGGGCGAGGACGCGATGCTGATCGAGGTCAACCCGCTGATCGTCACCCCCGAGCGCGAGCTGCGGGCGCTCGACGCCAAGGTCACGCTCGACGGCAGCTCCCTGTACCGGCATCCGGACAACGCGGCGTTGCGCGACCCCTCCGCGGAGGATCCGCAGGAGCAGATGGCCAAGGAGCGCGGGCTGACGTACGTCAAGCTCGACGGCGACATCGGCATCCTGGGCAACGGTGCCGGGCTCGTGATGTCGACGCTCGACGTGGTGGCGCAGGCGGGCGGCCGGCCGGCCAACTTCCTCGACGCCGGCGGCGGCTCGAAGGCCGACGCGATCGTCGCGGCGGTCGAGGTGATCCTCTCCGACGAAAAGGTGCGCGCGGTGCTGTTCAACATCTTCGGCGGGATCACCCGCTGCGACGAGGTGGCCAAGGGGCTGATCGAGGCGTTCCAGCAGGTCCACCCGGAGGTGCCGTTCGTCGTCCGGCTCGACGGCACCAACGACGAGGAGGGGCGCCGGCTGCTGGGCGAGGCCCAGCTGCCCGGACTCGAGGTCTGCGCGACGATGCTCGAGGCCGCCGAGCGCGTCGTCGAGCGCGCCGCCGCCACTCCGGCCCTCCGCGCGCAGTCATGAGCATCCTGATCGACCGCGAGACGCGCTTGTGCGTGTCCGGCATCACCGGCCGGGAGGGGACGTTCCACGCGCTCAACAACAAGCGCTACGGCACGCAGGTGGTCTCCGGCGTGACACCCGGCAAGGCGGGGCAGGACGTCGACGGCGTGCCGGTGTTCGACACGTTCCACCAGGCGGTCGCGGAGACGGGCGCCAACACCGCGATGGTCTTCGTGCCGGCCCGCTTCGCCGCCGACTCGATCCTCGAGGCGGCCGAGGCCGGCATCCCGACGATCATCACCATCACCGAGGGGATCCCCGCCCACGACGAGCTGCGCGTGAGCACCCACCTGCGCCGGCTGGACGGTGTGCGGCTGATCGGGCCGAACTGCCCCGGCGTGCTCTCGCCGGGCAGGGCCAACGTCGGGATCATCCCGGCCGCCTTCTTCAAGGAAGGCAGCGTCGGGGTCGTCTCGCGCTCCGGCACGCTGACGTATCAGATCGGCAACGAGCTGGCCCAGCGCGGCTTCGGCAACTCGTCGATCGTGGGGATCGGCGGAGACCCGGTGCCGGGCACGAGCTTCATCGACGTGCTGGAGCTGTTCGAGGCCGATCCGGAGACCGAGCTGATCGTCATGGCGGGCGAGATCGGCGGATCGGCGGAGGAGGAGGCGGCCGAGTTCATCGCCGAGCACGTCTCCAAGCCCGTCGTCGCCTACATCGCGGGCTTCACGGCGCCGCCGGGCAAGACCATGGGCCACGCCGGCGCGATCGTCTCGGGCTCCAAGGGCACGGCCGTGGCCAAGGCCGAGGCGCTGGAGGCCGCGGGAGTCCGCGTCGGGCGCACCCCCACCGAGGTGTCCGAGATCGTCCTCGAGATGCTCGGCGGCTGAAGGGCGGCATGCTGGACGTCGACGAGCCTCGGACCGAGGACGATCCAGGCCGTCCCGGCGGCAGTGGCCGTCGCGGCCTGGCCGGGTTCCTGTTCAGCGGGGACGGGTGGCCGTACCTGCTGGTCCCCTTCATCCCGCTGGCGGTCGGGCTCGAGCTGGGACATGCCAGCCCCACGCTGATCTTCTTCGTCTCGGCGATCGGCGTCATCCCGACCGCGGCGGTCATGGGCACGGCCACCGAGGAGCTGGCCGACCGCGCCGGACCGGGCATCGGCGGCCTGCTCAACGTGACGTTCGGCAACCTCCCGGAGCTGCTGATCGCGTTCTTCGCGCTGCGCGAGGGGCTCCACGAGGTGGTCAAGGCGTCGATCATCGGCTCGGTCCTGGGCAACGTCCTGCTGGTCCTCGGCGGCTCGATGCTGGTCGGCGGCATCGGCCGCGAGCGCCAGACGTTCAACCGCAGGGCAGCCAGCTCGCAGGCGACGATGCTCATCCTGGCGTCGGCCGCGCTGACCATCCCGGCGGTCTTCCAGCTCGTCAAGGGCGGCGGCCTGCCGCTGCCCGGGGCGGAGCTCGTGAAGTTCCCGAGCGAGGTCGAGGGTCTGTCGCTGACGGTGGCGATCGTGCTCCTGGTCGCCTACGCGGGCGGCCTCTGGTTCTCGCTCATCAGCCATCGCGACCTCTTCAATCCGCCCGCCGACGACGACGAGGGCGCCCACGAAGGGTGGAGCGTCAAGCGCTCGGTCATCGTCCTGGCGGTCGCCGGCCTCGCGGTCGGCTTGATGTCCGAGATCCTCGTCGGCTCGATCGCGGACACCGCCGAGTCGGTGGGCCTGAGCCAGTTCTTCATCGGCGCCGTCATCGTCGCCGTGGTCGGCAACGCCGCCGAGCACTGGGTGGCCGTGTACGTGGCGGCGAAGGACAAGATGGACCTCGCGGTCAACATCGCCGTCGGCTCGTCGGCGCAGGTCGCGATGTTCGTCGGCCCGGTGCTGGTCGTCATCTCGTTCTTCGTCGGACCGCAGCCGCTCTCGCTCGTGTTCAACGGGTTCGAGCTCGCCGGCGTGCTGATGGCGGTCATCATCGCGAGCCATGTGACCAGCCAGGGCGAGTCGACCTGGTTCGGGGGCCTGATGCTGCTCGCCCTCTACGCCATGCTCGCCGCGGCGTTCCTGTTCGCGTAGCGCCCGTGGCTGAGCCGTTGGAGCTGCTCGCAGGCGGACTCGTCGTCATGGCCGCCTCGTTCCTGGGCGGCGTCACCGGCTTCGGCTACTCGCTCGTCGCCACGCCGCTGCTGCTCGTGCTCGGGTTCTCGCTGCCGTTCGCCGTGACGGCGAACATGGCGCTCGCGTTGGTCACCCGGATCTCGGTGGCGTACCGGTTCCGCGAGGACCTGCGCCGGCGCCGCGCCGCCGGCCTGATCGCCGGCAGCGTCCCGGGGCTCTGGCTCGGCGCGGTGGTGCTGACCTCGGTGCGCGAGTCGACCATCAAGCTGGCCGCGGGGCTGATCGTGATGGCCGCCGCGGTCCTCCTCTGGCGGTCGATCTCGGCGCCTCCGCCGCGGCCGCTGCCCGGAGCGCCGGTGGCCGCCGGGTTCGCCGGCGGCTTCCTCGGCGCGGCGACGTCGCTCAACGGCGTCGCCCCGGTGCTGCTGCTCGCACGCGACAAGGCGGCACCGCGCAGCTTCCTCGCGGACCTCGCGCTCTACTTCGTCGCGTCCAACGCGATCGGGCTGCTGATCCTGCTCGCGCACGGCGCGATCGAGCGCGAGGCGCTGTTCCCCGCGTTCCTGCTGTGGCTGCCGGGCTCGCTGGCCGGCAACTGGGCCGGCACCATGATCGGTCCCCGCCTGCCCGAGGCGGCGTTCCGCAAGGTCACGCTCGCGATCGTCTTCGTCGCCGGAGCGGTGACCGCGCTCGTCGCCTAGGCAGGCGCTTGGGGCCGATCAGCGGCTCGGGGCCGCGCCGCTCAACGGCGGGCCACCGCGGCAAGGCGGGCCAGCCCGCGGGCAGCCGCCTCGGCGCCGCGCGCGTTCATCGCGCTCCGCGCCCCGCCGTAGGCCGGGACCGCGGCCGCAGTCGCGCCCGCCGGGTGGGCGACATACGCATCGATGAGCGCCTGGACGAGCCCGAAGCCGGCGTCGAGCCGGGCCGCGAGCGCGGGGTCCTGCATGGAGTCGACGCTGTCGTCGTTGAGATCGCGCAGCACCGGTGCGACGTCGTCCGGCGCCGCTCCGAGCTCGGCGAGCCGGACGGCGACCGTCTGGCGATCCAGCGGCGCGGGCGTCGGCGGGACGTCGACCGCGCTGCGCGCGGCGAGCGCGATCAGCGCGTGGTCCGCAGCGGAGAGGAGGTGGATGCGGGCCTGGGCGGCGCTGCCCGCGTCGGCGAGGTCGCTCGCCTCGGCGAGCTGCGCGCGGGACTGGGCCAGGTGGTTAAGCGTCGTGCTCATGGTCGGATCCTGTCCTTGGGGAGGGTGTCAGGGAAGAACGATCGACTCTAGCCCGACCGCCGCCGCCGGTCTGTGAGCACCGTCACCTCCGGGGCCTTCCCGCATTACAGGACGGGCATCTTGACGAGCGGGATGCGCGTCGATAGCGTGCGCGACGCGCTGCGGACGCCGTCCGTTCGCCTGCATGCCGGAGATCGCCGGCTCGACGGCCGCGGGAGCGCGGGCGTTCCCGTGATGTGGAAGACAGCGTCCGAAATCCCTACCCTGCCCGACATGGCGTCGCCGCGGCGCGATCGCGTCCAGTCCGTCGACCGGGCGCTCGACGTGCTCGAGACGGTCGCGGCCGGCGGCGAGCTCGGCGTCTCGGAGGTCGCGGGGCGGACGGGGCTCGGGGTGAGCACCGCGCATCGCCTGCTGGCGAGCCTCGCGGATCGCGGCTACGTCCGCCAGACCTCCAGCCACGGGCGCTACGGGCTCGGTCTGAAGGTGCTCGAGCTCGCCGGCGGCGTCCAGGCGCGGACCGCCGCGCTCTGCGCCGCCGCACGGCCGCACCTCGAGCACATCCAGCACGTGACGAGCGAGACCACGAACCTCGTGATCCTCGACGGCGGCCGCGTCGTCTACGTCGACCAGGTGGCGGGCCGGCACAGCATGCGCATGTTCACCGAGCTGGGGAGCTCCGCGCTCGCGCACACCACCGGATCGGGCAAGGCGATGCTGGCCTACCGGCCGGCGGAGGCGATCGCTCGCGTGTACCCGGGCGCGCGTGAGCCGTTCGAGCGGTTGACGCCGCGCACGCATACGACGCTCGCGGAACTGCACGACGAGTTCGTGCGCATCCGCCGCCGCGGCTACGCGCTCGACGACGAGGAGCACGAGGAGGGCGTGAGCTGCGTCGCGGCGCCGGTGTTCGACGCCACGGCGACGGCGTTCGCCGCGATCAGCATCTCGGGCCCGACGTCGCGGATCGTCCACGCGGACACCGGCGAGCTGGGCCGGCTCCTACGCCGGCACGCCGCCGAGGTGTCGGCCGAAGTGGGCTGCGAGGCCACCCCCGACGGCGCACGCGGCGACGCGGGGTAGCGAGAGCCGGCCATGGGTACTCGTCGGCAATGAATCCAATCTGCCCAGCTCAGCTGCCCGTGCGCAGCGGTGGACGGCGATGAGAGTCGCGGTTCTCGGCGCGGGTGCCATCGGGGCCTACGTGGGCGCCGCGCTCGCGCGCGGGGGCGCCGACGTGCACCTGATCGCTCGCGGCGCCAATCTCGAGGCGCTGCGGCGCGACGGCGTTCGCGTGCTGTCCCCGCGCGGCGACTTCGAGGCGCGCCCGCCGGCCACCGACGATGCGAGTGAGATCGGGCCGGTCGACTTCGTCTTCCTCGGGCTGAAGGCCAACTCGTACGCCAGCGCCGGGCCGCTGCTCGAGCCGCTGCTGGGCCCCGAGACGGCGGTCGTCGCCGGCCAGAACGGGATTCCCTGGTGGTACTTCCACGGCCTCGACGGGGAGTACGCCGGGCATCGCATCGAGGCCGTCGATCCCGGCGGAGCCGTCACGCGGGTGATCCCGCCGGAGCGCGCGATCGGCTGTGTCGTCTACTGCGGGACCGAGCTGGAGGCGCCCGGCGTCGTGCGCCACCTCGAAGGCACGCGCTTCTCGATCGGCGAGCCCGACGGTTCGGTCTCGGAGCGTTGCCGGCGCTTCGGCGAGGCGATGATCGCCGGCGGCCTCAAGTGCCCGGTCGAGGCGCGGCTGCGCGACGAGATCTGGGTCAAGCTGATGGGCAACGTCGCGTTCAACCCCCTCAGCGTCCTGACCCGCGCGACGCTCGCCGCGATGTGCAGCCACCAGCCGACGCGTCAGCTCGTGGCCGCGATGATGGGGGAGGCGCTGGAGATCGCGCGCGCGGTCGGCGCGCAGCCCTCGGTCTCGATCGAGCGGCGGCTGTCGGGCGCCGAGCGGGTGGGGAAGCACAAGCCGTCCACGCTGCAGGACCTCGAGGCGGGCAAGCCGCTCGAGCTCGCCGCGCTGATCGACGCGGTGGTGGAGCTCGCCGATCTCACCGGGGTCGAGGCGCCGTGCCTGCGGGCGGTCGCCGCGGCCAGCGGCCTGCTGGCCGAGACGCTCGAGCTGACCTGATCCCCGGCGCGACGCGCGTCAGTGGGCGTTCAGCGCGGTGCGCTCGTCGTCCGTGAGCGGCCGCGAGCGCCGGGTCTGCTCGTCCCACGCCACCAGCACCGCGCGGCCCTCGACGGCGACCGTGCCGTCGTCCAGCCGCAGGCGATGCTCGAGCTCGATGCGGGAGGACCCGAGTGCCGCGACGCGGCACTCGCCGATCAGATGACGGTCGGAGATGCGGACCTCATGGCGATAGTCGAGCTCGACGTGGACGAGGACGTACCCGGTGAACGGCAGGTCGGGCAGGGCGCGGCGGAACAGCGCCCCGCGCACCTCCTCGAGCAGCTCGTGGTAGACCGCTTGGTTGACATGGCCGAGGACGTCGATGTCGCGGTGGCGCAGCGGCAGCTCGATCCGCACCGGCGCGTCGCTCGTCATCGCTGCTCCCGGAGTCCGCGGGGACGGGTCAGCCGAGGGTGATCGTGCCGGTGACCACGACGTCGCCCGACAGCCCGCGCACGGTGACGGTCGCCTCGGCCTGGAGCGTCTCGTCGCCCTGCAGCTCGCCGGCGTCCAGCTGCTCGCGCACGGCGGTCTCGATCTCGCGCTGAGCGGTCACGCCGAGCTTCTTGAGGAACTTCCGCAGCGACATGTTGAATGCTTCCTCGTCCATCGTGCCCCCTGCCGTCGAGTCGTCCGTGGCGCTGCCGGAGTGTACGGTGTCGGGGAGGGCCGGCGCCCGGCCGTCGGGGGTTCTGCGGCCCTTGTATGCAAGTATCCAGTCATGGACCGGCTCGACCGTTCGCTGCTGCGTGAGCACTCGACCACCTCCGCCCGGGTGCAGGCCTACGCGGCGCTGCGCGAGGCGATCGTCCGCGCCGAGTTCGAGCCCGGCCGCCAGCTGTCCGAGAACGAGCTGGCCGCGCGCCTCGGCGTCAGCCGCACGCCGATCCGCGAGGCGCTCGTGCGCCTGCGCGACGAGCGGCTGGTGGAGATCGTGCCCCAGCTCGGCACGTTCGTGACGCGGATCTCGACGTCGGCGGTGGCCGATGCGCAGTTCATCCGCGAGGCGCTCGAGTGCGCGTGCGTGCGCCGCGCCGCGCAGCTCGCCGCCGAGGACGACATCGCCGACCTGGAGGACAACCTTCGCGCGCAGGAGCGCGCGCGCGACTCCGACGACTTCGACGCCTTCTACGTGCTCGACGACGGCTTCCACCACGCGCTCTGCGACCTCTCCGAGCACCGCGCGGTGTGGCCGGTCAGCCAGCGCGCGCGCGGGCACCTCAACCGCGTCCGGCGGCTGAGCATGCCGGTTCCCAGCTACCTTGCCGAGATGATCGAGCAGCACCGGCGCGTGGTCTCCGCGGTGGCCGATCACGATGCGGACGGCGCCGAGGCGCTGCTCCGCGACCATCTACAGCACGTCCTGCAGGAGGTGCCGCGCATCCGCGCCCAGCACCCCGGATTCTTCGAGGAGGCCTGAGCCATGGCCATCGCGCCAGCCCACACCGACCTGCTCGCCATGTACGAGCAGATGCTGCTCATCCGGGTCTTCGAGACCGAGGCGGAACGGCAGTACAAGGCGGCCCGCATCGGCGGCTACTGCCATCTCTCCTCGGGGCAGGAGGCGACGTGCGTCGGCGTCGTCGACGCGATGCAGGACGACGACCTGCTCGTCACCGGCTACCGCTCGCACGGCTTCGCGCTCGCCCGTGGCACCTCCCCCGAGGCGGTCATGGCCGAGCTGTTCGGCAAGCGCGACGGCTGCGCGCACGGCCGCGGCGGCTCGATGCACCTGCTCGATACCGAGCGCGGCTACTACGGCGGCTGGGGGATCGTCGGCGGTCAGCTTCCTCTGGCCACCGGCCTCGCGCTCGCGCTCGTACGCCAGGGCAAGCGCCAGGCCGTGGTGTGCGAGCTCGGCGACGGCGCGGTCAACATGGGCGCCTGGCACGAGTCGCTCAACCTCGCCG
>JAABUR0100008209.1_pt1 | contig 12110 bp, 12 predicted proteins | sample 5560091 | NCBI WGS metagenome assembly JAABUR01 (sample SAMN10711879, study PRJNA513375) | rock metagenome | isolation source: Antarctica rocks | place: Antarctica: Victoria Land, University Valley sud
AGCCGCCGGGCACGAGCCGTCCCCCGGGTGACTCGACCGCGTCGCAGGAGGAGTCCGGGCGACCTGGCCTGCCCCCCGGGGAGCTCGCCCCCGACCGCGCGGACAGCGACCCGCAGGGCAGCGACCCGGAGGGCAGCGACCCGGAGGGGACGGCGCCGGACCACACGGACCGGGCGTAGCCGGCGGCGGAACTGGCCGGGCGGCATACCCGCCGGTCTGGTCCGTCCGTCCGGCGGGGACGGCCGGGTAGCCCGAAAAACCCGTTGTCGGGGCGTCCGAGGCCGCGGGTAGGGTGGCGCGGGTGCCGATCCTGCAGGCCCGAGACCTGACGCGCAGCTATCGCTCGAGCACCGGCATCGTCCGGCGCGAGCGCAAGGTGGTCGAGGCGGTGCGCGGGGTGAGCCTGGAGGTGGAGCGCGGTGAGCTCTTCGGCCTGCTCGGTCCCAACGGCGCGGGCAAGACGACCGTGATCAAGATGTTCATCACGCTGCTGCTGCCGACGAGCGGCTCGGCGACCGTGCTGGGCCACGACGTCGTCACCGAGGCGCGTGCGGTCCGCCGGCGCATCGGCTACGTCTTCGGCGGTGACCGGGGCCTCTACGAACGCCTCTCGGCATTGGACAACCTGCGCTACTTCTCCGAGCTGTATGCCGTCCCCGCACGCGAGCAGCGACGCCGGATCGCTGAGCTCCTCGAGCTCGTCGGCCTGACGGGACGGGAGAAGGAGCGCGTCGAGGGGTTCTCCCGGGGCATGCGCCAGCGGCTGCACATCGCCCGCGGGCTGCTGCACGACCCGGAGGTGCTCTTCCTCGACGAGCCGAGCATCGGCATCGACCCGGTGGGCGCCAGGGAGCTGCGGGCCACGATCGCGACGCTGTCCAGCCAGGGCAAGACCATCCTGCTCACCACCCACTACATGTTCGAGGCGGACGAGCTCTGTGACCGGATCGCCGTGATCCGTGACGGCCTGGTCGTCGCCGAGGGCTCTCCGGCGCAGCTCAAGGAGCGCGTCACCAGCGGGCACGTCGTGGAGGTGGAGACGTACGGCCTGTCCGACGGCGTCCTCGGACGGCTCGAGGCACTGCCCGGAGTGCGGACGGTGGTGGTCGACCGACGGGGCCCCACCGAGGTGGTGATCGTCCAGGTCGAGCCGGGCGCCGAGGTCACGCAAGGCCTGCTCGCCCAGCTCGACGGCACTCGCGTCGGCCGGGTCTCGACCCGCGAGCCCACGCTCGAGGACGCCTACGTGGAGCTGGTGGGCGGCACGTGAGCCTGCTCACCGGTGGCGTCCGGGCGCGGGCGCGCCGGCTGGCACGGATGCTCGCCGTCGCCTGGTGGCTGCACGTCAAGATGCTCGCGGTGTCCGCCTTCGAGGGCTTCCTCCAGGTCGTGTGGCCCCTCTTCTTCGCGACCACCGCCTTCCTCGTCTACCGCCAGTCAGGCGATCCCCAGTCGCTCGTGTACGCCGGGTTGGGCTCGGCGGTCATGGGGACGTGGTCGACGATTGCGACGACCGCCAGTGGGGTCCTGCAGCGAGAGCGCTGGCTCGGCACCCTCGAGCTGCTCGTCGCCTCGCCGACGCCCTTCGCGCTCGTCCTCGTGCCCATCACCACCGCCATGGCCACCCTCGGCCTCTACAGCCTGGTGGCCACGCTGGTCTGGGGCCGGGTGCTGTTCGGCATCACCGTCCCGGTGGCCCACCCCGGCCTGTTCGGACTGAGCCTGCTCGTGTCGATCCTCGCGATCGCGATGTTCGGTTTCCTCCTGTCCGTCTCGGTCGTCCGCTACCGGACGGCGTGGGCGCTGGGGAACCTGCTGGAGTACCCGGGGTGGCTGCTGTGCGGGTTCCTCGTGCCGTTGGCCCTGTTCCCGGAGTGGGCGCGCTGGGTCTCCTACGCGCTCCCGCCGACCTGGGGAATGGCGGCGATGCGCGAGGCGGCGGGTGGCGGCTCGCCCTGGCGCGACGTCCTCGTGTGTGTCGGGCTGGGCGTCGGGTATGCCGGGATGGGAGCACTGCTCACGGAGACCGTCCTGCGCTCCGCGCGACGTCACGCCACGCTGTCGCTGACATGACGGCGCCGCCCGGGAGGACCGCCGTGACCGGAGCCGGGTCGGACCGAGCCGCCGTCACCGCGGCGCGGGTGTTCTTCGTGGGAGGGACGATCAGCTTTCGGGCGCTGTTCAACTGGCTCAACCCCTGGATCTACATCCCCAGCATGCTCGTTGCCCCCATCTTCCAGATCCTCCTGTTCGCCTACCTCGGGCGCAGCGCGAAGGTCGGCTCCGACGAGTTCTACGTGATCGGCAACGCGGTCCAGTACTCCGCCATCCCCTGTCTGTTCGCCATGGCCAACACGGTGGCGGGGGAGCGCTGGACGCAGACCCTCGGCATCGTCCTGTCGACCCCGGCACCGCGCGTCGCGCTGTTCCTCGGCCGGTCGCTGCCCGTGGTCGTCAACGGATGGCTGTGCTCGATGTTCAGCCTGCTCGTCGGCGGCCGACTGCTCGGCATCGACGTCCCGGTGTCCGCGCTCCCGGCGATGGCCCTCGCGATCGCCGTGGCGTCCGCGTCGTGCACCGGGCTGGGACTGGTCAACGCCGCGCTGGGCCTTCGGGTGCGCGAGACGTCGGTGCTGTCGAACGTCATCTTCGGGGTGCTGCTCATCTTCTGCGGCGCCAATGTGGCGGTGAGCGCCCTGCCCGCCTGGATGGTGGCCGTGTCGGAATGGTTACCGCTCAGCCATGCGATCACCGCCTGCCGGCTGCTCGCCGACGGAGCCTCCCTCACCTCGGTGGGTGGCCTGCTCGGGAGGGAAGGGCTGCTGGCGGTCGGCTACGCGGTTGTCGGGCTCGCTGCCCTCAGGGTCCTCGAGGAGGAGAGCCGGCGCCGCGCCACCCTGGAGACGCAGTAGGACGAACGGACCGCGCGTCCGGCAGCGTCCGCTGGGGAACCCACGGAACGGTAAGGCGCTCGCGCACCTCCAAGGTGACGTCCACGGAACCAGCAGAAGGATGCGCACATGATGGGCACAGGCTCCGTTCGTCGCCGCAGTACTCTGGGGTTGGCCGCGGCGGCGGCCGCTGCCCTGCTGGCCTCCTGCTCCTCCGGGGCGTCCGCCCCTCCCACCCCTGCCGGTTCGGCGACCGGCACCTCCGTTCCGGCCGGAAGCACGACCCCGGGGAGCGGCACGACTCCGGCGACGAGCAGCCCGACGTCCCCTGCCAGCAGTCCCGGCCGACCGTCCTCGAGCACGCCGCCGACGTCCGCCCCCAGCAGCGCGCCCCCGACCACCGGGGCGCTGCCGCCCAGGCGCGGTGAGCTCAACGCGGCCGGCATCGACCCGTGCAAACTGCTGCTGAAGCCGCCGAACAAGGAGCTGCACATCGTCTCGGCCACCCCCAGCGACCAGAACGCCTACAAGGGCGCGACCTGCATCTACAACACCATCGAGCGCGTGCAGTACGCCGTCACCGCCACCGACGGGCTCACCGTCGAGCGGTTCCGGACCCTGGCCACGGGGCGGGAGAACTCGGTCTCCGACACCTCGGGCTTCCCCACCGTGACCAGCTATGACCCGGCGCGGCCGACGAGGTGCGTCGTCGGCGTGGGCACCTCTGCCACCGGCATGGTGGTCGTCACCACGTTGGACACGCGCGCGAGCGCGAGCGACAAGGACAACCTCTGTCAGCGCACCCGCACCGTGGCGGTCGCCGCCCTCGAGGGCCTCCGGGCGCAACAGGTGGCGCGCCCAGCCTGAGCTGCGACCGACCGCGCGAGCTCGTAGGGGATCACCACCTATCCGTGTACCATTTGCGTACTTTGACGCCGTTGCCTGCATGGCTTGGCACAGATCCGCTGTCACCACCAGGTCCCCGCCCGGAAGACGTACAGACAGGACCGATCTCGATGATGCCCAACCGCGCCGCGGCCGATGACCCGCCGGCGCTCGAAGTCCGTGGGCTGAGGGTGCGTGACGCACTCGCTCAGGGCTTCACCACCTTGGCCTACCAGCCCATTGTGGACCTGCACAGCGGCCGGGTCAGCGGGGTGGAGGCCATCGGCCGGTGGAGGCACCCGACGCTGGGCGCGGTCTCGCCCGCACACTTCGTGGCCCTGGCGGATCGAACCGGCCTGGTCCAGGAGTTCACGACGTGGGTGCTTCGGGAGACCACCTGGACTCTGGCCGGTTGGCAGCGTCGGCCGGCCGTGCCCGACGACCTGTCGGTGTCGGTGAACCTGGCCTGCTCGACCGTCGCGGCCGCAGGCTTCGCCCAGCTCGTCCGTGACGGCCTGGACGAGGCAGGCCTTGTTCCACACTGCCTGGTCCTGGAGCTGACCGAGACGGACCTTGTGGCGTCCAGTGCGGCTCTTGTCGACGCCATGTGGGAGCTGAGCCACCACGGGGTGCGCTTCGCCCTGGATGACTACCGGCCCGGGCACTCCTCCCTTGCCCGGCTCTCCCGGCTGCCGCTGAGCACCCTCAAGCTCGACCCCAGCTTCTTCGACGGCGTCTCGGGACCCGAAGACCCGGCCACGGTGGTGCGGGCGACCCTCGCGATGGCTTCCGGACTCGGCATGGACGTGGTGGCCAAAGGAGTGCAGACCCCTGCCCAGCTGGGCTATCTCAGTGCTGCGGGATGCCGCTTCGTCCAGGGGGACCTGACCGGCCGACCCGTCACCGGCGAGCAGCTGGTGGAGCTCCTGGGCGCGGAGCACGCGATCATTACCGCTCCGGCAGCGGGCGAACAGCCCGCTGCCCCGCTGGACGCCTTGGTCCGTGCGGTGAAGGTGCACGTCCAGGACGCCCGGCGCCTGGACGTCGACACCGTCCGTGAGCTGCTCGCCGAGCTCGCGCACCTCGCCGAGATGGAGTCTGCCTATCTCACCCGGGTGGACTGGGCGGCGTCCAAGCAGGAGCTGCAGGTCGTGCACAACACGGGCGCTCTCGCCCTTCCCGAGGGGCTCCTCGTGGAGTGGTCGGACACACTCTGCCGTCGTGCCCTGCACGGGGCCCCTCCTTCACCGACGATGTCGCACGCGACTACCCCGACAGCTCGGCCGCCGCCGACCTCGGACTCCGGAGCTACCTCACGGTGCCCGTCAACGACTCGCACGGGCACTTCTACGGCACCCTGTGCGGCGCCAGCACCATGGCTGTCCCCGCGGGGGATGCGCACCTCGGCGCCTTCCGGCTCTTCGCCCGGCTCATCGGGGAGCACCTTCCCGCAACCGACGTCTGACGGTGGCACGGGGCTCAGTCGCGCAGCCCGGCGATGATCTCGAGCTCCTCCGCGCGGCTGAGCCCGGCGCTGCGGTCGAGCCGCTCGAGGCCGAGTTCCCGCTCCCACCGCAGCGCGTCCTGCGCCGTGTCGAGCAGGGGGCGGTGGGTGAGCCCGGCCGAGACTGACTTGGCGACGTCCCGCGACGAGAAGCCGGCAAACGACGGGTCACACATCCACAGTGGCAGCGAGCGCGGGCCCATGTACTCCTCCACCTGCGCCGCGACCAGCTGCTCGTCCCCGGCGGAGACCGTCGCGCCGGCGAACCCGCTCACCTGCCTCGACGCCGCCAGCACCTCGCCGACGGTGCTCACCGGACCGGACGCGTTGAAACTCCCGGTCACCCCGGCCAGTCCGGCGCTGACGACCCACCCGGCCAGGTCGCGCACGTCGATCAGCTGCGCCGGGCGCTCCTGCCCCTGCGGGACGAGGACCGGGGCGCCGTCCTCGACCGCGAGGGCGAAACGTCCCGGCCAGTAGCCGAACCGGTCGCTGCGGTCCCCGTACCCGGCAATGAGGCCGCTGCGTGCCACGAGGACCTCCCCGGCACGGTATGCCGTGCACGCCGCCTCGCAGGCGACCTTCGCCTCACCGTACTGCGCGCGCTCGGCCGTGTCAGCCTCCAGCGGTGGAAGCAGGCGCGCGGACTCGTCCGCGCCGGCCCGGGACTGGTCGGCGTAGACGGAGCACGAGCTGATGTAGACCCATTGGGCGGCCCGCTCCGCCAGGGCCCGCAGCGCGCCGCGGGCGAAACCCGGTTGCCAGGTGACCTCGACGACGAGGTCCCACCGGGCGGAGCCCGGCAGCACGGCATACCCATCGGGCTGCGAACGGTCGGTGCGCAGGAGGCTGGCCCCCTCGGGGACGGGGCCGCTGTCGCCGCGGGCCAGGCAGGTGACCTCGTGCCCGGCCGCCAGGGCGGTGCGCGCGACCTCGCCGCCGAGCCACGAGGTACCGCCGAGGACGAGGACGCTCATGGCGGCAGACAACCATCTGACCGCGGTGCGTGTCACCCTCGTTCGCTGAGGGCGTCCCCTCGCAGGGTGTCTAGAGTGAGTTCATGGACCGGCGGATCTTCGGCATCGAGAACGAGTACGGCGTCACGTGCACGTTCGACGGCCAGCGCCGCCTCACTCCCGACGAGGTGGCCCGATACCTCTTCCGCAAGGTCGTCTCGTGGGGCCGCTCGAGCAACGTGTTCCTCAGCAACGGGTCCCGGCTCTACCTCGACGTGGGCTCCCACCCGGAGTACGCCACCCCCGAGTGCGACGACGTCCGGGATGTCGTCATTCACGACAAGGCGGGGGAGCGGATCATCGAGGGGCTCGTCGAGGACGCCCAGCAGCGGCTGCGCGAGGAGGGCATCGCCGGTGAGGTCTACGTCTTCAAGAACAACACCGACTCGGCCGGCAACTCCTACGGCTGCCACGAGAACTACCTCGTCGGTCGCTCGGGGGAGTTCCAACGGATCTCCGACGTCCTCATCCCGTTCCTCGTCAGCCGCCAGATCACCTGCGGCGCGGGCAAGGTCGTCAGCAGCAGTGCCGGGGCGAAGTACTGCGTCAGCCAGCGCGCCGACCACATCTGGGAAGGCGTCTCCTCGGCCACCACCCGCAGCCGGCCCATCATCAACACCCGTGACGAGCCGCACGCCGACGCGGAGAAGTACCGCAGGCTGCACGTCATCGTCGGTGACTCCAACATGTCCGAGACGACGACGCTGCTCAAGGTGGGCTCCGCGGACCTCGTGCTGCGGATGATCGAGGCCGGGGTGGTCATGCGGGACATGGCCCTGGAGAACCCGATCCGCGCGATCCGGGAGATCAGCCACGACATGAGCGGCCGCAAGAAGGTCCGGCTCGCCAACGGCCGGGAGCTCTCGGCTCTGCAGATCCAGACGGAGTACTACGACCGGGCCGTCGCGTTCGCGGACCGTGAGGGCTTCACCGCGCCGGTGCAGAAGCAGGTGCTCGACCTGTGGCAGCGCACCCTTCGTGCCGTCGAGTCCGGCGACCACAGCCTCGTCGAGACCGAGATCGACTGGATCATGAAGTACCGGCTGCTCAACCGGTATGCCGTCAAGCACGGGCTCGACATCGGGGACCCCCGGGTGCTCCAGCTCGACCTCGCCTACCACGACGTCAACCGGCGACGCGGCCTGTTCTACCTGCTGCAGCGCAAGGGCCTGGCTGCGCGCGTGTGCACCGATCTTGAGACGTTCCGGGCCAAGGTCTCCCCGCCCCAGACGACTCGAGCCAAGCTGCGCGGAGACTTCATCCGGGCCGCTCAGGAGCACCGTCGCGACTTCACCGTCGACTGGGTGCACCTCAAGCTCAACGACCAGGCTCAGCGGACCGTGCTGTGCAAGGACCCCTTCGCCTCGGTTGACGCCCGGGTCCAGCGGCTCCTCGACAGCATGTAGACGCACGGGGGGCTTCGCCCCCCGTGGGCCTCCAACCACGCCCGCCACCGCACGGGGGGCTTCGCCCCCCGTGGGCCCCCCAACCACCCCCCAACCACGCCCGCCACCGCACGGGGGGCTCCGCCCCCCGACCACGCCCGCACCGCACGGGGGGCTCCGCCCCCGCGCGGAGGGGGGCACAGGGCGCCGGGTTAGAGTGACCGAACCCCAAGTCATCCCGATCGAAGGTTCTTCCGCGTGCGCATCACCACGAAGGCGGCCGTCAGCGCGGTCACGCTGTCGGTTGCCCTGCTGGCCGGCTGTGCCTCGCCCGGCGCGGGCGGGGGCGCGACCACGTCGGCTACCGGGCGTCCCTCCGGCGCAGCCGGTCCGGCTGTGGTCGGCAAGCCGCAGAACAAGCCCGAGGACCTCAAGGTGCTCGACACGATCACCGTCAACGGAACCGACCCTGCCAAGACCCCGACGGCACAGTTCGCCAAGACCCCGGTGGTGGTGAGCTCGACGACCGTGAAGGTCCTGCGGGAAGGCTCCGGCCCGGAGAGCACGAGCAGGGACGCCGTCAGCGTCAAGCAGACCCTCTTCATCGGCAAGGACGGCAAGCAGCTCGACAGCAACTATGAGGACCCCCAGGGCTCCTACTTCCGCCTCGGCAGCGGGCAGACCATCCCCGGGCTCCTCAGCGCCCTCACCGGCGTCAGGGCCGGTTCCCGCATCCTGTTCGCGATCCCCCCTGCAGAGGCATTCGGCCCCGCCGGTCGCAAGGAGGCCGGCATCGGGCCCGGGGACGACCTCGTCGTCGTCGCCGACATCCTCTCGGTGACCACCCCGCTGGGCAGCGCGCAGGGGACCGCCGTGCCGCCCGTCCCGGGTCAGCCGACGGTGACCTTCGACGCGGCCGCCGGTCCTGCGACCACCGTTCCGCAGTCCGCGCCACCGACGGACTTGGTCAGCCAGGTGCTCGTGCAGGGGGCAGGCCGGGAGGTCAAGCAGGGTCAGACCGTCGTCGCGCACTACACCGGGGTGCTGTGGAAGGACGGCTCGACGTTCGACTCCTCTTGGGAGCGCAAGGAGCCCATCGAGTTCGCCCTCGGTTCCGGCGGTGTCATCCCCGCATGGGACAAGGGCCTCACCGGCAAGACCGTCGGCTCGCGCGTCCTGCTCATCGTCCCGCCCAAGGACGGCTACGGCGACAAGGGCAGCCCACCGAAGATCGCCGGCACCGACACGCTCGTCTTCGTCATCGACATCCTCGACGCAGCCTGACCGCTCCCGCTGGCAACCGTCCCGCAGACCCTTCCCACCAAGGAGACCCGACATGGCACTCGACCCGAACCGCCGCAAGCCGGAGCTGGACTTCCCGGGCGAGGAGGAGCCCACCGACCTCGTGGTCGAGGACCTCATCGACGGTGACGGCGAGCAGGCGAGGGCCGGGCACACCGTCAGCGCCCACTACGCGGGGTGGACCTTCGCCACGGGCGAGGAGTTCGACTCCTCCTGGAACCGGGGGTCCCCACTCGACTTCCCGCTGGGCCAGGGTCGGGTCATCAAGGGCTGGGACCAAGGTCTCGTCGGCATGAGGGTCGGCGGCCGACGCAGGCTGACCATTCCGGCGTACCTCGCCTACGGCGACCGGGGTGCAGGCGCCGCCATCGGACCGGGGGCGACGCTCATCTTCGTCGTCGACCTCGTGGACGTCCGCTGAGCCGGTCCCGGACGTTCCCGGCGGGCCAGGACAGCGCGCGCCACAGCGCCGGTGGACGAGCAGCCGGGGCAGAGCCGAGCTGAGTCCGGTAGCGTCGGGAACGGCCTTCCACGATGACGCCGTTCGCACCATGAACGAGGACTGGGGTTTCTCCTGTGACTGCCCACCCGACGGCCGCCGCGAAGACCGAGCGACTGCTGAACCTCATCATCTGCCTCCTCTGGACCCGGCGGCCGCTGTCCAAGGCGCGGATCCGCAGCTCGGTTCCGCAGTACCAGGACACCGCCTCGGCCGAGGCGTTCGACCGCATGTTCGAGCGCGACAAGGACGAGCTGCGGGAGCTGGGGATCCCCCTCGTCACCAGCGTCATCGACCCCCTGTTCGACGACGAGGTCGGCTACCGCATCGACCAGCGCGAGTACGCCCTGCCGGAGATCGCGTTCGAGCCCGACGAGGTGGCGGCGCTGGGTCTTGCCGGGCGCGCGTGGACCCAGGCGAGCCTGGCCGGGTCCGCGACCGCCGCCCTGCGCAAGCTGCGTTCTGCTGGCGTCGAGCTCGACGACTCCTCACTCGTCGGCATCGAGCCGCGCGTCCGCACGGCGGAGGCGGCCTTCGACCCCGTCCGCAGGGCCGTCTTCGCCCGCCAGCCCATCAGCTTCACCTACCGCAAGCCGGAGGGCGACAGCTCGGTCCGGTCCGTCCAGCCCTGGGCCCTGTCCTGGTGGCGGGGCCGGTGGTACCTCACCGGTCACGACCTCGAGCGGGACGCGGAACGGGTGTTCCGGCTCAGCCGGATCGAGGGCGCGGTCCGGTCGACGGGCAGCGCCGGCGGCTACGTCGTCCCGGCCGACCACGACCCCAAGGCACTCATCTCGGTCTTCGACCCTGTCAGCGGCCAGCCGCAGCCCGCCGTCCTGCGGATCCGGCCGGGCACGGGCAACGTCCTGCGCCGTCGGGCCCGCACCGTGGGAGAGGGCGACGACGGGTGGTCGCTCGTCGACCTCGACTACTCCGACGTCGAGCAGTTCGCCGACGAGATCAGCGGCTTCGGTCCGGACGTCGTCGTCGAGAAGCCCGAGGAGCTGCGCGCGGCGGTCGTCCGCCGGCTGCGCGGCGCGCTGGCACGGCATACCGGCGAGGAGGTGCTGTCGTGAGCGCGAGCGGCAGGGCCGCGGCGGAGTCTGCGACGACGCGCCTGTCGCGGCTGCTCACCATGGTTCCGTGGCTGCTGGCCCATCAGGGCGTCGACGTGGAGGTGGCGGCGGCAGAGTTCGGGGTCACCAGGGAGCAGCTGGAGTCGGACCTGGCCCTGCTGTTCCTGTGCGGCACACCCGGCGGTATGCCGGACGACCTCATCGAGGCGGACTGGGAGGACGGCAAGGTCTTCGTCGGCAACGCCGACACGATCGCCCGGCCACTGCGTCTCACGGTCGACGAGGCGGTGACCCTGATCGTCGGCCTGCGCGCACTGGCCGCCACCCCGGGCATCACCGAGCGCGACGCCGTGCACCGGGCGCTGGCCAAGCTCGAGGCCGCCGCGGGGACGGTCGGCGAGGCGAGCTCCCGGATGCAGGTGACCATCGACGACGGGGCGCAGCAGGAGCTGCTCTCCCGGGGGCGGGACGCGCTGCAGCGGCGCCGACGGCTGCACCTGCAGTACCTCGTGCCGGGCCGGGACGAGGTCAGTGAGCGCGATGTCGACCCGATGCGCGTGGTCAGCCTGGACTCCCGGTGGTACCTCGAGGGCTGGTGCCACCGGGCGACGGACGTCCGGCTGTTCCGGTTCGACCGGATCCAGGGCATGGACGTCCTGGACGTCGACGGCTCCCCACCGCCGCACGCCCAGCCCCGGGATCTCGGCGGCGCCGTCTTCGTCCCGCGGGACGACGACCTCACCGTGGTTCTCGAGGTGGACCGGACGGCGGCGTGGATCGTGGACTACTACCCGACCGAGTCCGTCGAGGACGTGACAGACGGTCGTCGACGGGTCACCCTTCGGACCGCGGACCCCGGCTGGTTGCGCCGCCTGGTGTGGCGGATGGGTGGCCAGGTCGGGGTCGTCGAGCCGGCCGAGCTCGGCCGTTCCGTGGCATCGGGGGCCGCGACGGCCCTGGCCGCCTATGACGAGACCGGGCTGTGACGGGACATCAACCGGTGGCGTCCTGGCCGCCGTCGCGATGAGGGCCATGGTCTGGATCCTGGCCTGGGTCGCCCTCGTGGCGCTCTCGGTGGCCTACCTGTGGCCCAGGGTGCGGCAGCTGCTGCGTCGGGCTGGCCTGCTCGCCCGTGAGCTGGCCCGCGTGCAGGAGTGGATGACGCAGACCCCTCCGGGTGCCGGCCTGCCCGACGGGCGGATCGACTCGCCGGACCAGCTCGCGGTGTTCGCCCGCCCCCGGCAGGTGCTCGCGGAACGCGAGCGCACCCGTCGGACGTTGAGGGGGTTGCGGCTCGCCAGGCGCGAGGCGAACCTGCCTACCTGGGCGCGCCGGGTAGACTCACGGAGACACTGAACCCGCGGAAGGCGCCAGACCATGTTGAGAGACCTTGCCCAGCCGAGCCACCTGCTGATCCTCGCTGTGCTGATCGCGCTGCTGTTCGGGTGGAAGAAGCTGCCGGACGTGACCCGCAGCGTGGGCCGTTCGATGCGCATCTTCAAGACCGAGGTCGCGGAGATGAAGAACGACGGCAAGGAGAGCAAGCCGAGCG
>JAABUR0100008212.1_pt1 | contig 12108 bp, 20 predicted proteins | sample 5560091 | NCBI WGS metagenome assembly JAABUR01 (sample SAMN10711879, study PRJNA513375) | rock metagenome | isolation source: Antarctica rocks | place: Antarctica: Victoria Land, University Valley sud
CCAGCGGCGCCCCTCCCGCGGCGCCCGCAGCTGCTGGCGCGGCCAAGGCAGCGCGTGCCCGGGCTGCAGGTGGACGCAGGCGATGGCATCTTTGTCGCCCTGCAGGCGCGTTGCCGCTCTTGTGCTGCCTGCTGCGCGTGCGGCAGGCTCCGCGGCACTGGCGCCCGGCGCTGTGCCTGCGAGCAAGGCACCAGCTCGAAGGCAGAGCAGCTGTGTTCCTGCGTGTCCATGACACGCACCAGTGCACACGTCATAGCCCCTGCTTCCCTCCAGCTGCGGCCTGATCTGCTCCGCCTGCAGTTGTTCTTCGGAACAGGGGCAGCCGGGCGTGAGGACATGTGCAGCGCGAAAGCCCCGCTCGTGCACGCCCTGCGCTTCCGGCACGTGTGCACTGCTCACTCTGTGGTGCTCCCTGCAGGCGCGCAACGAGGTGCACCGGCTGGCCGCGCTGCTGGGCGCAGCCCTGGTCAGCCGCCTGGCCGGCCTGAGCGCGGCGCTCTGCAAGGCGGAGGCACGGCAGCGCGCGCAGCGCGAGCGGCGCGCGCTGCAGCCGCACCCTGGCCACCCCGCGCGCCTGGCCGGCCTGCTGCACTGGGGCCGGCGGCGGCCGGGCAAGCACCACGAGGGCGGCGGCTTGTTGTGCGCGCCCCCGCTGTGGCAAGTGGCCGCCAGGCGCAGTTTGCTCCGCAGTGCTTGGACAGGCTCCCCGCCCGGGACGCTTGCTGCAGTGACTGAGGTGCAGGCATGAGGCTGCGAGGCATGCGCAGTCGTGCCTGCTTTGTGCGGTCCGGCGCACGCCACCTCGTCACTCACGCAACTAATGCAGCTAACGAGTCCGACACACGCCTCTGCTCTGCGCTGCCACCAGTCGCTCAAGCCTGATAAAGTTGCGCTGCGCAGCCGCCGGGGCCGCGCGCGCGGGTCCGCCAAGGCGCTCATGGCCGCGGGGCAGCAGCTGGAGGCGGCGCTGGACGTGCGCGGCGCCGTGCGCTGCTACGAGGTGCGCGCGCGTGCAGGGCTCGTGCGAGCGCTGCGAGGGCTTGATCTGCACACGCGCATGGCGATGCGTGTAGCAGGCTCGTAACTGCTTGACAACAGCGGTGACCTATCCCATGGATGGGCCGTCTTGCTGTGACAGGTGGCTTCATGGTTTTTCACGTCAGAGCTGATTCAGGGGTTTGCTTGAAGGTCACTTCAGAGGTGCTCAAGGGGGTCACCTCGGGGTCACTTCAGGGCTGCTTTAGGGGTTGCTCCAGGGGTTGCCTGTAGAGCACTACACTGAGAACTCGCGCGCCGCGCACAGGACGCGGCCAAGCTGGCGCCCGGCGCGGCGGACGTGCTGTGCCGCTGCGCCAAGAGCTGGTCGGACGCGTCCTACGTCGACTTTGTGAGCGGCGAGCGGCTGACCGACGCGGACCGGCGTGCCGTCAACAAGCGCGCCATGGAGTACGCGCAGCAGGTGCTTATGACGGCTCACGCCTCCCTGATAACAATGGGTTAATAACGGGTTTACATTGGTTTAATATTGGGCGGACCCAGGCGTGTGCTGGAAGGAAGGCCTGGGCTGCGCCTTGCTCGCAAGCGTGGGCAAGCAATGCGCTCGGCGACAGGCGCCGAGCCGGCGTGTGCGCTCGGAGGGACGCGCCTGGTGATGGCGCGCTCATGCAGGGCGTGCGGTGCGCAGGCGGTCGCGGCAGATCCGCAGGCGGCGCTGCCCTATGTCGCCCTGTGCACCGCCACGGGCCGCCTGGCGCTGTTCAGCGACAACAGGAACAAGGCTAGGCTGGTCAAGGCGCGCGCCCGCGCCGGCCGTCATCGATTGCCCACGCTCCACATGCCCTTGCAGCGCTGAGGCTGCGCGACCGCGGCCCTGCGGTGCCTGCTGCGGCCTCAGCCGGGCATCCCTGCCGACAGCAGGACGCCAGGATGCCGTCAACAAGCCGTCAAGCTTTGCAGGCTCTGCACGCTTGCTCTGTCCAACGCAGCCTGTAGTCCGGGGAGGAAGCTGGTGTGATGTAGGTTTAGGGTAGCCTACTAAGGGCCAGGGTAGCCCAGCTGATCCGGGCGCGCGCGCAGGTTGCGCGGCAGCACGCGGTGACCGCGCTGGAGCTGGACCCGCGCAGCGACCTCGCGCAGCACCTCATGGGCCGCTGGCACTGGGAGATGGCGCAGCTCAGCAGCGTCGTGCGCTTCCTGGCGCGCCCCGGCCGGCCGTGCCCCTGCCGTCCTGTCATAGGGGAAGGGTAGGGTTATGTCAGGGTAGGTAGGAGCGCAGAGTTCCTGTCAGGCGGCAGCGAGGCGGCTCCTTTTATGCCCTGGCGGTACAGGGCCGGCGCCGATGCGCCCGGACAGGTGGCGCGTGCCGTGAGCGGCGGGGCCGGCGCAGGTGCGGCACATGTTTGGTACCGAGCTGCCGCCGGGCACGCATGCGGACGCGCTGGCGCACTACACGCGCGCCGCCGAGCTCAACCCGCGGCGCCTGGCGCACCGGTGACCCCTCCACCCCCCGGCCTGCGCGCATATTTGTAAGCTGCGCCGGGGCTCAGTGCACGGCGGGCCAGGGCCGCCACCTGAGCCTGCACGCTCCGGGCGGGCTTGCTGTCGCTGTGGCGCGGCTTTGTGGCAGAGCTGCGGACACTGCTTGTAGCGCGGAGGCCATCAGACATGTGCAACTTTAGGTGGCTGCTGAAATAAAAAGGGAGAATGAACATGCACAATGGTGCTGAGACATGAGGAAGAGTGCATGCGCATGTGGTTGCTGGGATACCAAGCAAGAGTGTACATGCACATCAGTTTTGCAGCATCACACATCAAGTCAGCGTGTGGGCCTGTCCGCATCATCATGCAGAGATCTGAGGCGTGACACGGCAGGCAAGACCCGGCGCGCCGCCACGCAGGGTGGAGCTGGGCCGCGCGTACCGAAAGCTGGGCCAGGCGGCGCGCGCGGCGGCCGAGCTGGAGGCCGCGCTGCGCCTGGAGGTGGAGGACATCAACGCGCACCTGTCCAAGGCGCGCGCTGCGGCCCGCGCCGCGCCTGGCGCCGCCTGCCTGGCAGGCCGGCCGCCCCCTGGGCGCAGCGCTCGGCGGCGGCCCCGCGCCCGTGTCACAGTCGGATCGCGCCGCAGTCGCCTTGCATGGCTTTGCATGCGCCGCCTGCCCGGGCATGCCGCATTGGCGGCCTGTACCCCTGGTGGCTGTCGGCTGCGAGGGCTTGCTAATCCTCACGCAACCTGCATGCCGAGCGCATGACACCCCTGGGCTGATGCTGGCCGAGGCCGCATCCGCTGTGCTTCTCGTCCACGAGCCCGCGCTGACACGACTGGAGGCACCGCCCATCTTTACAGAGGTGCAAGCAAGGCCTGATTATCTGTGACGCAGCCGTGGGTCCCACGTCTGCACACTGGCTGACTGGGCCTGTGCGCGCGCGGCGCGGCAGGTCGACGCGGAGGCGATGCTGCAGGAGCTGCGGCGGAGCGGCGTCGCGCCCGCGGACCCCGCCAGCGCGCCCGCCGCCGCCCCGGCCGCCACCCCGCGCGGCCCGCAGCGGCCCTGGGGCTGGCGCCTGCCCGCGCTCCCCGCGCCCGGCGCGCCGCGCGGGGAGCGCGGCGGGCGCGACGGCGGCCGCGCGCGCGGCGCGCTGCAGGCCGAGGGCGAGCGCAGGCGCGCCAGCGGGGCGGCGGCGGCCGCCAGGGAGGGGCGCGGCGCGGCGGGGCTGCCGTGGCGGCTGCCGCGCGCGCGCGCGCGCGCTCCGGGGGCCTCCGCCGGCGATGATGGCGCCGCTCCCGCCGGGGCCTGAGCCGGACTGATGACTCTCAGCGGGCGCACGCCGGGCGCGCCTGGCACAGGCGCGTGCTCGCTGGCTGCGGCAAGACTGCGCTCACCGCGCTAGATCTCCCAGCTGCGGGGGCCCCCTGCGACCCAACGCGGTGTGTGTTTGAAGTGAAATGCTGCCAGTGCTTGGATGACCGTCGTAACGCTGTGATCACTGTTTTTGAGCGCTGTGACAATCGCGCTGTGTGGAGCCTGGCAAATAGTCTGGGGTTGGTGCTAGCGGCGTGAGAGGGTGTGCGCACAGTATTCCGTCGGCTGCGACGGCCGCATCAGCAGCGTGCGTGGTGTAGCTGTTGTGTCAGTTTGCGCTCGCCGCCTTGGCAAGCGCAGCCGGTCTTTTGCGTACTGGTACATTGTTGAAGGCCGATAGGGAGCATGGCCCTGTTTCCCTACATGAATATTTGACTGGGCCTTTGCGGTACGAATGCTCTGTTTTATGACAGCTTGTTGAGCTGGGGGCCACGCATAAGTCCAAGACGTGCAGCAGAGCTGTGTGCATGTGCAGGTTGATGCCCTGAATCAGGTAAGACTTGCTGCTTGGTACGAATGTCGAACATTGACTGGTGATGACTTATTTTATGCATAACGATGCAATGCATGGTCTGCTGCCTTGCATGCGACCCGCTTGACGATGGAGGTGGTACCCTGTAGTGACACGTCATGGCGTCCCTGTAACGTGCGCATAAGACGCTCTGGTGCAGTGCCGCGCGCGCCAAGGTACTATCGCTGGGCATCTGTCACTGTCATGTCATCATTTCCACTCAGCATCCCAGGCACAGCATGCCCCCTCCCAAGCTTTTCAGATCGCCCTAGCATCCATGCAGACCGCTGGCGACTCCTGCACAGTCTCTGCATGCCAGTGCATATTGAGATGCATATGATAGGCATATGATGACGCTACGACGCAATCGTCTAATTATAATGCCACGCCTGTTGCACCCTGCATAGGGCCAGTTCGAGTTTTGAACCAGCAGTGCTTGAAAGGCACCTTCACTGCAAGCGTGTTGCACATTTGCACAACAGCACAGGGGGCGAGGCTTGGGGTTTGCGCAGGCAAGAAGTGCTGGCGGATTGCTGCAGGAGGGCGGGTAAGCTCGCGTGCTTGCAGCGCGTAGGCACTAGCGCGCAATCCTTCAGAGGTCAGGAGGTGAGCGCCACACGCGCTGTGAACAGGCTGGGCCGAGCAGCTGTGCGACGCTGCTCCTCTGCAGTGCATGGAGGCGTGTGCTGCGTGTCAGCGAAGCCTGTGCAGTGCAGTACAGCGTGTAGTCCGCGCATGCATGCTCGAGGTCATGTTGCCGTGCTGCGGCAGCCGCAAGCAGTCCCTGCAGCCAACCATGTTACACCCATGTCCGGCTATGCACACGTGTATATGCGCCCACCCTATACAGCAGAGTTGGGACATAGAGCCAAAGTCAGCGCTCGTCCATCGACGCTATTGTAGTGCAAGCAGGTTTGGTTTTGGGCGCCCCATGACTGGGATCTGCTCGAGTACCCAATAGCTGCTTTTGCAGGGTGCGGTGTGGCGCATGCAACCTCTGTGAACTCGCCTCGCGAAACGTGTGCCGTGCGGAGTAAGAGGCAACATGCAAGCGTGGTGTTATTGCCTACCTCTTCATTATGCGCACAAGCATATTATGCGCACAAGCATGCAAGGGAGATCCTCAACAAGCGCGGAGTTGAGACACATATGGCTGTGTGTGCCAGGCATGAGACTCGCGTGCGATATTCCAACGCTTGAAGAATGATCTGGTCCTGCCGCAGGGTGAAGCCGCGCCGTGTGCCGCTGGCGTGAGAGCATGGTATATAACAAGATGTGCTGGCGCCAGCTCGCCACAGCGCTGCTGCTCGCCCTCGCCGCCGGCGCCGCGGCAGAGATGGCCTCTGCGCCAGCGCCGGCCATGGCCGCAAACCTGCGGCCTGGCGCGCCTGCCCTGGCAGGTGCGCCCCGCGCTGTCTTTGCATGTTGCGCAGCTGCCCGAGTCGCTTTGGCCACGTAGCTTCCAGCTTGCGCAGCATTCACAGCCGCTTGACGCACGGCGACAAGGGCGTGGCGCGGGGCCGCGCAGTCAGCGCGGCGCCCCTGGACAGGAAGGTGCTGCAGCGCGTGCCGGAGCTGCCGCGGGTGCAGGCCTGGTTCGACCAGAAGAGCGGCTTCTTCACGATGAAGGACAACCCCCAGAACGCCACGTGCTGGGTGTGCATGCGCTCCAATGCACGCCACCCGTTTGTTTTCACATGCGTCCTGCTGACTTTAAGGACTGCTAACTCTATATCTGGCCCATACCATTTAAGACCCAATCGACAACCCAGCTGTGGCCCTGGCCACTCCTTCATGCGCTTTGTCGCTTCATTCGATCAAAGTGCGCCCGCTTACGTTCTTAAGTGCTGAAATGCCGCAGGTGCAAGTGCGGACCGCGCTCGCCTGGAACACAAACACCACGCGGTACTCCAACGCCGACCCCACGACCTCGCCCAAGCCGGCCGCCTTCAACGGCACGCTCACCATCAGCATCGCCGACACAAACAGCAGTCAGCCCAGCCAGGTGCGGCGACATGCTCTGCAGTTGCATCACGTGTCAGGCGAGTCGAGAGCATGCTCGGGCATGCTGCCAAGGGCATTGATGCAGTGCACGCCCGCCACAACGTCTGCAGGCAGGCAGACAGAGTACCGTGTACACTTAAAGTAATGGAAGGTCAATCGCCAAGAAGCCCTGCTTTGACAGCAACCGTTGGAGTGATGCTGCGGCCGTGTGATGTGCCGCCAGCACGTCTGCTGGGCAGGGTTTGGATGCTGGCACGCAAGCACTCCGTGCCGCCCGCAGGGGCCGCTCATGCTGGTCATCGAGGCGCCCGCGGACACGAAATTCAACAGCGTCGCCGGAGGCCAGCTGATGAGCGCGTCAATGGAGGCCGAGGCGTCGGCGACCGCGCAGAACCGCCCCGCGCACAGTATCGCAATGATCCGGGTCGACGGCGCTCTGGGGCATGGCGCCATGCTCGACGTGGCCGTCAACGTGACCGCCGCCGAGCAGGCGCGCCGCTTTGCGCGGCGGGAGCTAAATTCCAGAGTGCAGGCTGCACATCATCGGACATGACTCTCACATGCAGACTTTGCTGTGCACATGCAGAGTTTGCTTTGCACATGCATATTTTCCAGGTGCAAAGGTTATGCAGGCGGGAGCGACGGCAGAGCTTGCCTGGAGGCGAGCCCCGCCGCTTGAGAACGAGCTGCTGGGCATAGCAGAGCGGCCTGTTGCAGCCTGCAGAGCTGCAGCAACAGCTGCAGCAGGGCGGCCGCTGAGGGCTGGTGCGCACGGGCGCGCGCAGGACTTTGCGCCGCGCCGCGTGACCGTCAACGGCGCGGAGTGCCGGCTGCTGCTGCGGCAGGCGCGCCCGGTGCCGATCAGCGTTAACGCGCCGACCGCGGCCGCGCGCGCGCCCGCCGCCCGCGCCGGCGCCAGGCCGGCGGGCGCGCCCGCGCCCGCGCCGGCCGCTCCCGCCGCCGACCAACCCGCCGCCGACAAGCCCGTATTCCAATACGAGCCCTTTGTGAACGCGTCGGGCAACCCCGTCCCTGACACGGAGGTCGGCCAACTGGTGACGCCCAAGCTGCCGGTCAGGGGCGGCCACCCGGCCGCCACGGAGGCCGACCAGCCCGTGTCGATCTCCGGCACAGACCTCATCGGCGTGGACGGCCAGAAGCTCACGCTGCGCGGCGTCAACTGGTGCGCAAGCCCGCTGCTGGCGCGCTCGAGGAGACGGGCCGGACAGGAGGGCGGCTCCTGTGTCGTGGTTAAGGGTTAGGGTTAGCCAACCTAATGTGCACCGCATGTTTGCGCACTACCAGCCTGACCTGCTGCGCCTGAGATGCCGTATCTCGCTCACCTGGTCGCTTCCGCAGCTGCTGCGTTTAACGCATGCGCAGGGGGACGCAGGGCCGGCGCGGCCGGGGTGATGTTATAGGATTAGGGTAGGGTTGGACAGCGGGCCGTAGGGCGCGAGCGCGTGCCGCGCGCGCACAGGTTCGGCTTCGAGACGTCCGAGAACATGATCCACGGCCTGTGGGTCGGCCCGAACGCGGTCACGCAGGACTTCCTGACCGCCATGTACCGCATCCAGGCCCTAGGGTTCAACGCCGTGCGGCTGCCCATGTCGTTCCAGGCGCGCGCTCCGCCGCCTGCGTGGCGGGCCCTGCGCCGCCCATGTGAGTGTGGCCTCGCACGCACCAGGTACCGGATATTGCCCGGTCTGCAGGGCAGGCACGGTGGCCGACAGGCCTGGCACACCCGTGACTCCGCACGCGCAATTCATTCTATGTCGGTGAAGTAGGGGGCCGCTCGCAGGTGCTGTACAGCAGCCCGCCGACCAACTTCAAGGTCACCTGCAACCCGTCGCCGCTGGCCAGCGTCGCGCAGACCGTGGTGCAGCCGGGCGACACCGTGCCGGCCGGCGCGTCGCCGCCCGGGCAGGCGCGCGGGGCCCCTCGCGGCCATGACCGCCCGTCCCACGCGGATGCGCTGCTGCTAGCTTGCAACAGCTTGCCTGCACCGCTTGCCTGCATCAATGTGACTATGCAGACAGCGCCCGCCTGCTGGTTGACCCTCGGTACCCTGTGCTGCCAGAAGTGATTGTGTCCCGGCGCGGCCGCGCGCAGACCATCACCAGCAACGGCGCGGCGGACGGCACGTGCAATGAGAACCTGCCCAACGACAGCATCTACAAGCGCTTCCTGTACGTCGTCTCCGCGCTCGCCAACAACGGCTTCTACGTCATCGTGGACAATCACCTGTCCTACGACTCCACCTACCAGAACCAGGGCCAGTGGACCGCGCTGTGGGCGCAGGCGCGCGCCGCGCACCTGCCCATGCGGCCGGCCTGCACGCGCGTCTGTCGCCCACCGCACCTTCAGAGGTCTGACAGAGCCGCTTGTGATAGAGCGAGGCGCAGCAGCATCTGTCCGACCGCACTGTGTGGAGCGCATGTGGCTGTGCAGGCCGCAGGTTTGCCAAGCGCCCATGTTGCTCCATGCAGCGCGCCGCGCTCACGGGGAGCGCCCGCGCGCCGCAGCTGCTCTCGGACATGATCGCTGACCCAGCTGTGAAGAACCGCGTCATGATCGATGTCATGAACGAGCCGGACGCGCGTGGCCTCAGGTGGGCGGTCCACGGGCTATGAAACGCTGATGGTTTCAGGGTATGGGGGCCCTGACGGGGACTAAGGCAACCCCCTTCTCCGCAACGCGTCCGTGCGTGTGACACCACATTAGTAGTCCGCTCACCTTGCGAGTGACACACGCAGGGGTGCCTCTGCGCATGCGCACATGCTCTGCCGTGAGCAGGTCCGGTCCCGGCAGACGGCCTTGATAGCGTGCCCGCACTGGGTGTGACCTGGGGCTGGCCGTGGCGCAGGTGGTCGGGCAGCAGCCCCAGCTCCACGACGCTGTTCCTGGCCGCGATGGACGCCATGTACCAGGCGCGGCCCGTTTGGTTCCAAAGCCGCACCCTGTTCATCATGATTTGCGACCGCAGGCATGGATAGCCCATGTGGCGGCCGCAGGCATGGATAGCACATGTGGCATACCCTTGAAGGAATCCGTGCGACCGTGAGGACTTACGGGTGGCCCAGGCTGCAGCAGGCGATGCGGTGCATGATCAGCGAGCAGGCCAGGGAGGCCCTCGCGTCGGCCAGCCACTGGCTGCGCATGGCACAAGGTTGGGGTGCAGCAGGCCCCCGGGGGCGCGAGCGCGTCCCAGCCAGCGGCGGCGGCGCGGCGCGCAGGTCAGCCCCACCACGCTGTTCCTCATCGAGGGCGGCGGCGGCCAGACCGGCAGCAACACCGCCATGTGCTGGGGCGACGGCTTCTTCGTCGACACGTGCGCGGCCGCCCGCCCCAGCCGTTCCGACGCGCTCTTGTCGCCGTTCAGCCTGTGCTTGCGCTGGGCTATGTTCATAGCAACACGGAGCACGCTTGTCTGTACATGGTGTCATCAACAGCACGGCGCGGAGCGCGCCGCGTGAGCCTCACCGCGCGAGGCTGGTGTCGCGTGCAGCAACATCATCCAGGCCAACGGCATCTCCGACGCCAACCAGTTCTTCCAGACCCTGCTCACCAAGCCCTATCTCAACAACGTGGTCATCTCGCCGCACTTCTACCCGCCGTCCATCTCGCAGCAGACGCAGAAGTGCGCGCGGCCGCCCTGCAGCACCTCCCCACGCTTTGAGCATGCAGCTGCCGACCTGTTGGTGGCTGTGGGCGCCGCCAAGATGCACAGGCTTGTTGGTGTCATGCAGCGATGCCCAGCGAGCAGAACACCTCTGCTTAGCAGGCTTTTGGGCGCCCAGCGGAGGGCGCGGCGCCTGGCGGCACCCCGCCGCGCGCCCCTGACGCGGCCCCGCGCACGCGCAGCATCGCCGGGCAGGCGCTGTGGGCGCGCATGTACAACTCGTTCGCGTACCTCACCGACAGCAACGGCTACGGCGGCCACCGCTTCCCCATCGTGTTCGGCGAGACAGGCACCTTCCTGACCTCCGTGCGCCCCCAAACCAATCCTAACCCAGCCCCCCGCCGCCCGCCAGGGTGGCAGCGCGCGCTGATGCAATGCGGCCGAATCCGCCTAATGGGCTCGGCCCTCAGGCCGCTCCATCACGGCACCTGCCGCTCTCCACAGCGGCCGAGCCCGGCTCTGCGCGATCGACCGCAAATGCAGCCTGGCGGCCCATAGGGCCTGAGCGAGTCTGCTGGGCGCTCGGCGCCAGGCCACAGATGTCGCCTTCCTGAACGACATGGTCGCCTACATGCACAACCAGGGCGCGGCCAACGACGGCAAGCACCCGAACCTGCAGAACCTGATGTGGTGCGCCGCCGCGCCACGCACGGCGGCCGCTGCCGCTGCCGCTGATTTGCCTGCCGCTGCCGCTGATGTGCATGCGTGCTGTCGCTGCGCGTGCATGGCTCAGCACGCTGCTCGCTCACCATGCTCCTGGGGCACAGGTGGGACTGGAACGCCGACTCTGGAGACACGGGTGAGCTGTGGGCCCTTTGCTGAGCCCCGCCTCATGGCATGCGCTGTGAACCTACAGTTAGCAGCGTTCATTTTCTTACAAGCGCATGGATGGGCGCAGGCGGCATCGTCGACAACGACTGGTACACGGTGAGCGCGCACATGCCTCTGTGTGGTATCTGCGGCGGGCAGCTGCTCAGGCTTGCACCCTTGCTCAGCCATGCACGGGGTAAAGCCCTGGTTGTTCTCAGCCATATGTCCATGTGGACCGGCCATGCGACCGCACCATGTTTCAAACGCATGACAGGAAAGACCCTTGGTCATACCTTTGGCAGGCCTATGAATGTTACCAACCCTGCCCAGCCTTGAAAGGCGGCTGTGGGATGGGGCCGCCAGATTCTCTGGCCCAAGGTGGACTTCCTGGAAAACGCAGTCTACCTGACGCCCTGGTACAAGAGCACCGGCGGCTCCCCCGCGCCCCCGCCACCGGTGGTGCCCCCGCCGCCGCCGCCGGTCGTGCCGCCGCCGCCGCCGCCCGTCGTGCCGCCGCCGCCGCCGCCCGTCGTGCCGCCGCCGCCGCCGCCCGTCGCGCCGCCGCCGCCGCCGCCGGTCGTGCCGCCGCCGGTCGTGCCGCCGCCGCCGCCGCCGACGGCCGGCGCGTGCACGGTCACCGTGACGATGGGCAACCCCTGGCAGGACGGGCAGGGCTTTGCCAACACCGTCAACCTGGCGCGCGCCCACCCGTGTGGCAGCGCCGCGTTGCCAGCGGCATGCCTGGATGCCTGCGACCTGAGCTGCCACAGTGCGCCTCCCCGCAGCCGCGCGCGGACAGGCGGGTGCGCGTCAGCAGCCGACCCGCCCGCGAATGTGGGACGGACTGCGGCGCAGGGGGCTGCCCGCGCTGGGGCACCAGGCGCACACCGCGCCTGGGCGTGCCAGTGGGAAGCGCACAGTAATAACAGCAGCCCCAACCACCATTCCTTGCACTATTCTCAGCACAGTGGAAACTGAACCGAGTGATACACATGCGCCCAGCCTGCAGTGAAGGGCATCACAGGTGCACAGCCCGGCTGCGCGCCCGCGCAGGCGATCGCCAACATGGGCGGCGCGCCCTTCAGCGTGCCATACAGCGTGTCCATCAACTACGCGGGCTTCACCGGCCAGGAGTCTGGATGGAACTGGGACTCGTCCTACCAGGGCTCCGGCACGATCACCGGGACGCTCAGCCAGGCGCGCACATCTCCACCCTCACACCGTTTTGCAGGCTTGTCAC
>JAABUR0100008213.1_pt1 | contig 12105 bp, 9 predicted proteins | sample 5560091 | NCBI WGS metagenome assembly JAABUR01 (sample SAMN10711879, study PRJNA513375) | rock metagenome | isolation source: Antarctica rocks | place: Antarctica: Victoria Land, University Valley sud
CGGTGCGGGGTCCAGAGCCGCTCGAAGCCGTCCCTGACACCGGCGAAGTCGGCTGAGGACTCGAGGTCCGCTCCGTCCCCTCCATCCCCCTGCGGCCCGGTCATGGCCACGATCTTAGGCATGATGGGGAGATGGCCCCGGCGGACGTCCTGCTCGGGACGTGGCAGCGCGAGCTGACGGAGCAGCGCGAGGGTTGGGACTTTGCGGCGCTGGACGGCCGGATGCGCGAGGAGCCACCGCCGTGGGACTTCGACGCCGTATGCCGCGAGGAGATCGAGCGCTCACGTCACCTGCTCGACATGGGCACAGGTGGTGGTGAGCAGCTGCTCCGGTTTGCCGATCGACTTCCGCCGGACACGGTGGCGACCGAGGGCTGGCCGCCGAACGTGCCGGTGGCGGCGCGCATCCTCCAGCCGCACGGCATACCCGCTGTGGACTGGGATGCCGACCGCTGTCCTGCCGAGCCGATGCCCTTCGACGACCGCCGGTTCGACCTCGTCCTCAACCGGCATGAAGCGTACGGCGTGCCGGAGGTGGTCCGGGTGCTCTTGCGAGGTGGTGTCTTCCTCACCCAGCAGGTCGGCTCGGACGACGCTCGGGAGACGGCGGAGTGGTTCGGTGGGACGTCGACCCGCCGCACGGACTGGTTCCTGCCCCATGGCCGCGCCGAGGTCGAGGTGGGTGGGCTCGTCGTCGAACGGGCCGAACAGTGGGGTGGTGCTTCCGAGTTCGCCGATGTGGCGGCGCTGATGCGCTACTTCAGCATCGTGCCCTGGGACCTCCCCGTGGGCTTCACCGTCGCTCGACATGCTGACGCCCTCATGCGGCTGCACGAGCGGACGGAGAGCGGCGAGCCACTTCGGCTGACGAAGAGCCGGTGGATGATCCGTGCCCGCAAGCCCTGACAATGAACCCGAGTGAACGTGCACCGGGGCCCGCACGCGCACCGACTGTTCGCTGGGAGCCCTGTCACCTCCAGAAGGGTGACCGCGCTCCCATCTGGCGAGGCGTGCCGACCCTTGTCAACCTGCCTGACTCTATTGACAAGCAGGTTGACAAGGGCGGTCAGCGCCCGACGCTCTGGGCTGCGCTGTACCTGTGGTCCGCGGCGTCGATGCTCGCCCGGCTGCTCAGGTCGACGCCTGCGGCCTTCGCCGCGGCCTTGGCCCGCGCCGTGGTGAGGTCGGGGGCGACGAACTGCTTCGGCGTGACCTTGGCGTCCGCCGCGGCATACGGGCGCTGTTGGGCGACCATGCGGGTGGTGGAGGCGGCGGCCGTGCGCTGGACCGCCGCGGTGACCGTGACGGTGCTCCCGGTGAGCTTGGGGCTGACGACCGGCGTGTAACCGGATGAGTGGCCGGCCGGGTTCGGGTGGTAGGACTCGCTGACGGGGCTGGACAGGCCGTTGAGCCACTCGGGGCTGTCACAGACGGCGTGCCCGATGAACGCGCTGGCTGGGCTCGCGAAGGCGAAACCGGCGCCGCTGGCTGCGCTGGCCAGCCTGCTGTTGAGCAGGTCGGCCGTCGAGTTGAGGCGGGACTCCTCGGTGGGCGAGAACCACGTCAGCGCGTTGCAGTCCTCGCCGTTGAAGATCCGTGGGTAGCCGACGACGACGACCTTGGCGTTGGGGGCCTTGGTGCGGATGCTCGAGTAGAGAGTGCGCAGGCGGGACGGCAGCGTGTTGTTGATGATGTTCTGCGCGCCGTCGATGGCGCCGGTGCAGTCGCTCATCCAGCCCGGCTGGGCGCACTCGGTGAGGACGCCGGCAAACCCGGCGTCGTTGCCCCCGACGCTGATGCTCACGTATGCCGTGCTGCTCGCCAGGGCGCTCAACTGAGTGTTCGTCACGTCCGCGACGGTGGCGCCGGAGCAGGCCCGGAAGTTGAGCGCGTAGCCCCGCGCCGCCGCGATGAGCGGCGGGTAGGCGTAGACCGACCTCTGGCAGGAGGTCCCGTCGGCGATGTAGGTCCGGGTCCCGACCCCCGACGAGTACGAGTCACCGAGCGCGACATAGGAGCCGACGGCGGCGTCCGCCGAAGTGGCGGCCATGCCGAGGACGAGCGCTGCCGCCGAGGCGGTGCCGGTCGTGGTGAGGAGGAAGCGGGTCATCGCCATGGGATCTCCCGTGCTCAGGGTGCCGCTGCACCAATGAGCGGCCACCCGGAGCATGCCACCGACCGGCGTCCTTCGCCCGTCGAGAATCGGGGCCGACTGTCCCACGGCGACGTGAGCGGTGAGTGTTGGGCGGTGCTGGTCCCGCCGGGGACGGGTATGCCGCCCGCTCTGGTGAGCGGACGGCATACCAGGAGGTGTGGTTTCGGCTGTCAGGCGTTGACCGCGGTTGCGGCTTCGGCGGTGGTGACCTGGGTCTTGGCCTCGATGGAGGCGACGATCTCCGCGATCGCCTCCTGGATCGGGACGCCGTTGCGCTGCGACCCGTCACGGTAGCGGAAGGACACGGCGTCGGCGGCCCGGTCGTCCTCACCGGCGATGAGGACGTAAGGCACCTTGGCCTTGCTGGCGTTGCGGATCTTCTTGGGGAACCGGTCGTCGGACGCATCGAGCTCGACGCGAACTCCCTTGCGCTTCAATTGGTTCAGGACACCCCGTAGGTAGTCCGCGTAGTCGTCAGCGACCGGCACGCCGAGCGCCTGCACCGGTGACAGCCAGGTCGGGAAGGCGCCTGCGTAGTGCTCGACGAGGACGCCGAGGAACCGCTCGATCGACCCGAACTTCGCGGAGTGGATCATCACCGGCTGCTGGCGCGTACCGTCGGCGGCCTGGAACTCGAGCTGGAAGCCGCGGGGCTGGTTGAAGTCGTACTGGATCGTCGACATCTGCCAGGTGCGGCCAATCGCGTCGCGGGCCTGGACGGAGATCTTCGGTCCGTAGAAGGCCGCTCCACCGGGATCAGGAACCAGCTCGAGCCCCGTGTCCGTGGCCGCCTCCTCGAGGATCTGCGTCGCCACCGCCCAGTCCTCGTCGGACCCGATGAACTTGTCCTTGGTGTCATCCTTGGTGGACAGCTCGAGGTAGAAGTCGTCGAGTCCGAAGTCCCTGAGCAGGCCCAGGACGAAGCGGAGGAGGTGCTTGATCTCGTCGGGCGCCTGCTCCGGCGTGACGTACGAGTGCGAGTCGTCCTGGGTCATGCCGCGGACCCTCGTCAGGCCGTGGACGACGCCCGACTTCTCGTTGCGGTAGACCGAGCCGAACTCGAACAGCCGAAGCGGCAGCTCGCGGTAGGACCGCCCGCGCGACCTGAAGATCAGGTTGTGCATCGGGCAGTTCATCGCCTTGAGATAGTAGGTGCTCCCTTCCATCTCCATGGGCGGGAACATGCCGTCGGCGAAGTAGGGCAGGTGCCCGGAGGTGTGGAACAGCCCCTCCTTGGAGATGTGCGGGGTGCCGACGTACTCGAAGCCCTCCTCGATGTGCCGCCGCCGGACGTAGTCCTCCATCTCCCGCTTGATGACGCCGCCCTTGGGGTGGAAGACCGCCAGACCGGAGCCCAGCTCGTCGGGGAAGGAGTACAGGTCGAGCTCCGCGCCCAGCTTGCGGTGGTCGCGGCGCTCGGCCTCCGCCAGCCGCTCGAGGTAGGCCTTCAGGTCGTCCTTGCTCGGCCACGCCGTGCCGTAGATGCGTTGGAGCTGCGGGTTCTTCTCGGACCCGCGCCAGTAGGCGGCCGCCGACCGGGTCAGCTTGACCGCGTTGCCGAGCAGCTTGGTGTTCGGCAGGTGCGGGCCCCGGCACAGGTCGCGCCAGGCCAGCTCGCCGTCTCGGCGGCGGTTGTCGTAGACGGTCAGCTCACCGCCACCCACTTCCCCGGATGCGCCCTCGACTTCGTCGAGGTTGCCGCCGTGGGGGCGCCCAGCGGCGTTGCCCTTCAGCGCGATGAGCTCGAGCTTGTACGGCTCGTCCTTGAGCTCCTCGCGGGCCCCGGCGTCGGTCGTCACCCGGCGGCTGAACGTCTGGCCTTCGTTGATGATCTTCTGCATCACCTTCTCGAGGTCTTTGAGGTCCTCGGGGGTGAACGGGACGTCCACGTCGAAGTCGTAGTAGAAGCCGTCGCGGATCGGTGGCCCGATCCCCAGCTTGGCGTCCGGATTGATCTGCTGCACTGCCTGCGCGAGGACGTGGGCGGCCGAGTGGCGCAGGACGGCCAGGCCGTCCTCCGATCCGATGGCCACCGGCTCCACCGTGTCGCCCTCCGCCAGCACGTGTGCCAGGTCGACGAGGTCACCGTTCACCCGGGCGACGACGATCGTCCGGTCGCCGTCGAACAGGTCGCCCGCCGTAGTCCCCTCGGCCACCGATCGCTCGCTTCCAGCGATGGACACGGTGATGTCGGCAGACACGGTGGCTCACTCCTTGCTCGATGCGGGCCCGGCTGACGTCGACCGCTCGCCGGTATGCCGTGTGCTCACGGCGCGCCCAAGGCTATCCGTCACCGCCGGAGCCTCGCGACGCAGTTCCGTCGGCGCCGCGCACTGGGACCACGGTCCGCGCACGGCTGCCCCCAGTGCGCGCACCCACAGCACGCTCCGCGCACCGTGCCCGGTGCTCGCGGCGTGACGATGGTACGCGCACCCGGACGGCTCCGGCGTTTCCGGGTCACCCGCGGGCCAGCGCTGGCGGCCGCGCCGACGCCAGGTCAGCCACTGCGCCGAGGCAAGCCGCACGGCAGCTCTCGGTCCGTTGACGCGGCGAGAGGAAGGGCGCGGTCAGGCCCGCGGGACTGTCCGCCTGGCCGACGGCGGGCTCAGGCCGGCCGGGTCCTGACGACGAGGTGCTCGCCGGTGCCCTCGGCGGGCAGGAGGACGGCGAGCCGCCCGTCCGCAGACACCTTGAGCAGGACGGTGCTCGGCAGCTTTACCGGTTTGCGGAACCACACGGTCGAAAACCCTCCGGCCGGGATCTTGGTGCCGATGCCGGCCATGGCCCGGGCGTAGGTGTACATGCCGTGCGCGATGGCGCGGTCCAAGCCGAGTGCTCTGGCGGTGAGGGCATGCAGGTGGATGGGGTTCACGTCACCGGACACCCCGGCATACCGGCGACCGACAGCCTCGTCGAGCCGCCAGGTGGCGCCGCCCCCGATGTTCCGCACTGCCGTGACGTCGGGCAGCGGAGGGTTCGCAGCCGTCTCGTCGCCCGTGCCTCGAGCGAGGTAGGTGCTCACTCCCCGCCAGAGCGGCGCCGCAGCTGGCTCCGCGGGGACCGAGACCTCGGTGACGAGGTCAACGAGCCGACCACGCTTGTGGCCCCGCAGGTCGGTGGCGTGGACGGAGATGTCCAGCGAGTCGTCCAGGGTCAGCGGACGCGTCCACGTGATGGTGTTCTCGAGGTGGACGAGGCCGACGAGGGGGAGGGGGAAGTCTCGGCGCGACATCAGGGCGACCTGGAGCGGGAAGCCGAGGACGTGTGGGTAGGTGACGGGCAGCGCGTTGCCGACCGGGAAGCCGCACAGCCGTGCGTAGTCGATGACGTGGTCGGGGTCGATCTGCACCGAGCGCCGCTGGGCGGTCACGTCGGGGATCGACGACCCGGTGACGCGACCGTTGACCAGCGCTGTGAGGAACAGGCGCCTGAGGTCGGGCGCGGCGGTGAAGCTGAGCGTCTCTCCCATGTCAGGCACCGAGCAGGCTCTGGCCGCAGACGCGGACCACCTGGCCGGTGACCCCGGCGTTGGCGTCCTGGGAGAGCCAGGCGATCGTCTCGGCGACGTCGACGGGCAGGCCGCCCTGGGCGACCGAGTTGATCCGGCGGCCCATCTCACGGGTGGCGAGCGGGATCTTGGCGGTCATCTCCGTCTCGATGAAGCCGGGGGCGACCGCATTGACGGTGATGCCCCTGCGGTACACGTCTGCGTCACCGGCCAGCGAGCGGACGAGGCCGATGATCCCCGCCTTCGAGGCGGCGTAGCTGCTCTGCCCGCGGTTGCCCGCAATGCCGGCGATCGACGAGACACAGACGATGTGCCCACCGTCGCGGAGGCCGTCCTCGCCGAGCAGGGCCTCGTTCATCCGCAGCACCGACATGAGGTTGACGTCGACGACGGACTTCCACCGGTCCGCGTCGGTGTTGGCCAGGAGCTTGTCGCGGGTGATGCCGGCGTTGTGGACGACGATGTCCAGGCCGCCGTGGCGGGTGCGGGCGTGGTCGGCGATCCGCCTCCCCGCGCCGGGAGCGGTGACATCGAGCTGCAGCGCCGACCCTCCGACCCGGTTGGTGACCTTGGCCAGCGACTCACCGGAGGCGGGCACGTCGACACAGACCACCGTCGCACCGTCGCGGGCGAGGACGTCCGCGATCGAGGCGCCGATGCCGCGCGCCGCGCCCGTCACGACGGCCACCTTGCCGGCGAGCGGCTTGGCCCAGTCATCAGGCGCCACGATCGTCCGTGCAGCGGTGGCACCCACGGTGACGACCTGCCCGTCAACGTAGGCGGACCGCCCGGACAGGAAGAACCGCACCGTCGCGTCGACATTGGCCTCGGAGCCGTCGGCGACGAGGACGAGGTTGGCAGTGGCGCCGCCGCGCAGCTCCTTGCCGATCGAGCGGGTGATCCCTTCGAGGGACCGCTGCGCCGCGAGCTTCGCCACGTCGTTGCCGCGCAGCGCGCTGGTGGCGCCCATGACGAGGACGCGACCACTCGGCGCGAGGACCTTGAGCGCAGGAGCGACGAGAGCGCGCAAGGACTCGAGGTCGGACGGGTTCTCGATCCGGGTCATGTCGGCGACCACCGCGGAGACCTTGCCGCTTGCCGGAAGCTCCGAGAGCACGGCCAGACCCTCCTCACCGAGCAAGGCCGACACGCAGGCTGCGACGGGCGCGTCGCCGTGCCCGCCGACGAGGACGGGGCCATCGATCATCGGCGCGCCCGCGGTGTAGCGACGCAGGGTGGCCGGGCGCGGCATACCGAGCCTCGTCGCGACTCGCTTGCCGAGGCCGCGGTTGACGAGCTTGGCGTAGGTGTCTGGCAAGGGATCTCCTGACAGGGGTCGAAGAGTGCAGAGGGTCGAAGAGTGCAGGGGGTCGAAGAGAGCAGCAGGCGCGAGTCAAGCGGCCGAAGCGCTCAGGCAGCTTCGAGGACTGCCATGACGCCCTGGCCGCCGGCCGCGCAAATGGAGATGAGGCCGCGCGCACCGGTGCCCTTCTCGTGCAACATCTTTGCCAGCGTCGCGACGATCCGGCCACCGGTGGCCGCGAAGGGGTGCCCCACCGCAAGCGACGAGCCGTTGACGTTGAGCTTGGCCGGGTCGATCGCGCCCAACGGCGCGTCCAGGCCCAGCTTGTCGCGGCAGAAGTCCTCGGAGTCCCATGCCTTGAGGGTGGTCAGCACCGTGGAGGCAAAGGCCTCGTGGATCTCGAGGAGGTCGAAGTCCTGCAGCTTCATCCCGACGCGCTCGAGCAGTCGGGGCAGCGCATAGGACGGCGCCATGAGCAGTCCCTCGCCGCCGTGGACGTAGTCGACAGCGGCCGTCTCCGCGTCCACGAGGTAGGCCAGCGGACGGAGCCCATGGGCAGCCGCCCACTCGTCGCTACCCAGCAGGACGACAGACGCGCCGTCGGTGAGCGGCGTGGAGTTCCCGGCGGTCATCGTGGCGCCCTCACCCTTGCCGAAGACGGGGCTCAGCTTCGCGAGCCTCTCGACCGTGGAGTCGGGGCGGAGGTTGTTGTCCCGCGTCACGCCGAGGTAGGAGGTCACCAGGTCGTCGAAGAACCCCCGGTCGTATGCCGCGGCGAGGTTGCGGTGGCTGCGTGCGGCGAGCTCGTCCTGCGCCTCGCGGGTGATCCCCCACTCCTTGGCCGTGATCGCCATGTGCTCTCCCATGGACAGGCCCGTCCGCAGCTCGAGGTTGCGCGGCGGGTCGGGGATGAGGTCGCCCGGACGCAGACCCGTCAGCGCCCTGGCGCGCTGCAGCGGCGTTGTAGCGCGGTTGATCTTGAGGAGCGCCTGGCGCAGTCCCTCGCTCACGGCGATCGGCGCGTCAGACGCCGTGTCGACCCCACCGGCAACCCCGGACTCGATCTGTCCGAGCGCGATCTTGTTGGCGACGAGGATCGCCGTCTCGAGGCCCGTGCCGCAGGCCTGCTGGACGTCGTATGCCGGCGTCGTGGGGCTCAGCGCGGAGCCGAGGACGGACTCCCGGGTGAGGTTGAAGTCGCGGCTGTGCTTGAGGACCGCTCCCCCGGCGACCTCGCCCAGCCGCTCGCCGGCGAGACCGTGCCGGGCCACGAGCCCGTCGAGTGCCGCGGTGAACATGTCCTGGTTGGAGGCCCTGCCGTATGCGCCATTCGCGCGGGCGAACGGAATGCGGTTGCCCCCGAGGACGGCGGCGCGACGCGAGCTTGAGGTGGGTGCCACGGCGATCTCTCCTGCTTGCTCAGGGGCCTGGGGATGACGGTCCGGGGTGGACGTGTCGTCGGCCGGATATCGGAGACCGATGGTAGCAGGTACGGTCAGTACCTGCTACCGTCCACCGGGTGAGCACGACCACGACGCCTGGCTCCGCGGGACCTCCCGACGGACGAAGCACCCGGTGGGCCGAGCACCGGCTGGCCCGGCGCAAGGGGCTTGTCGAGTCGACCCTGCGGGCGATCCGTGACCACGGCGCGACGGTCGGGATGGACGACATCGCGGCAGCCGCGGGCACGTCGAAGACGGTCTTCTACCGTCACTTCACCGACCGCGCCGGGCTCTACCAGGCCGTTGCCGAGCACGTCGACGCGCTCATCCTGCGCGACCTCAGCAGGGCTCTCGGCGAGAGCGGCACCCCCCTCGTCGACGTCACGGCGAGCCCCGCGGCGCTCATCCGGGCAGCCATCGAGTCCTACCTCAGCCTCGTCGAGAAGGACCCGGAGGTCTACCGCTTCATCGTCGCGGCGCCCCTCCTGGACCGCGCGGACGGCGCCCCCACCGGCGACCCCGCAGCCGGCGTCAGCAGCCACATCGCCGCGCAGATGTCCGGCGTCTTCCGCCAGGCCCTGCAGCACGCGGGTCACGACGTCTCCGCCGCGGTCGTGTGGGGTCAGGGAGTCGTCGGCATGGTGCGCGCCGCCGCTGACGCGTGGCTCGCCGGGGAAGCCGGGTTCGCCGGTATGCCGCGGGAAGAGCTCGCCGAGCACCTCACCACGCTCGCCTGGACCGGGCTGTCCACGGCGTGGCCGGCCGTATCGCCCTCCGCGGCCTCTGCCACGCTGTCCGCCGCACCGGACTTCTCAACCAAGGATCGTTCTTGAGCGACCTCGCAACCTCTCTCGAGTCCGCCCTCGGCGGACGTTGGGCCCACGTGCGCCAGGAGATCCGCGGCACCGACCCGCGCCGGTTCGGCCCTCCAGAGGAGGAGCTGTGCCGGGAGGCGTACCGCGCGCACACCACCGCCCAGCTCCTCGATCTGGCCAAGGAACCCTACGCCCGCGACGGCCTGCCCGAGTCGATGGGCGGCACCGGTGACTTCGGGGCCTCCGTCACCGCCTTCGAGATGCTCGGCCACGCAGACCTGTCCCTCTGGGTCAAGGCGGGCGTTCACTTCGGGCTCTATGGCGGGGCGCTGGCCAACCTCGGCACGCAACGCCACCACGGGGCATACGGGGAGTCGCTGCTGGACGTGTCGGTGCCCGGCTGCTTCGCCATGACGGAAACCGGCCACGGGTCCAACGTCCAGCACCTGCTGACGACGGCGACCTACGACGGCAGCACCGATGAGCTGGTCGTCCACACCCCGTCGGTCCTGGGCCGCAAGGACTACATCGGCAACGCCGGCCGGGACGCTCGGGTGGCAGCGGTCTTCGCGCAGCTCGTCACCGACGCGGGGTCGCACGGCGTGCACTGTGTCCTCGTCCCGATCCGCGACGCCGCGGGCACGGTGCCGCCCGGGGTGACGATCGAGGACTGCGGCCCCAAGGCCGGGCTCCCGGGCGTCGACAACGGACGGCTGACCTTCGACCACGTCAGAGTCCCGCGGACCAACCTGCTGAACCGCTACGGCGATCTCGACGCGCACGGGGTCTACTCCTCGCCGATCGAGAACGAGAGCCGCCGCTTCTTCACCATGCTGGGCACTCTTGTCCGGGGCCGGATCAGCGTTGCCGGCGGGGCCGGTGCGGCGACGCGCACGGCGCTGGCCATCGCGACCCGCTACGCCGAGCACCGGCGCCAGTTCGAGGCGCCCGGGTCGCAGACCGAGGTGGCGATCCTCGACTACCGGGTGCACCAGCGAAAGCTCCTGCCCGCCATCGCGACGTCCTACGCTCTGGCGTTCGCCCAGAACCAGCTCGTCGAGCAGATGCACGAGATCCAGACGCTGGGCGACGACGCCTCGGAGCAGGCGCAGCGCGAGCTCGAGGCGCGGGCGGCCGCCATCAAGGTGGCCGCCACGTCGCATGCGACCGCGGCCATCCAGATGGCCCGCGAGGCGTGTGGTGGCGCCGGCTACCTCGCGGAGAACCGGCTGCCGGCGCTCAAGGCGGACACCGACGTCTTCACGACGTTCGAGGGTGACAACACCGTCCTGCTCCAACTCGTCGGCAAGGGGCTGCTCACGGCGTTCCAGGAGTCCTTCGGCGACCTGCAGACACTGGGCCGGATCCGTTTCGGCGCAAGGCTTCTCGCCGACGCGGTCCTCGAGCGCACCGCAACTCGCAGCCTCGTCGCGCGGATCATCTCGGGTGCTCCCTCACGCGACTCGGACAACGCCGAGCTGGACCGCGGTCGGCAGCTCCAGCTCATCCTCGACCGGGAGAGGCACCTGCTCGAGGGCGTCGCCATGCGGCTGCAGAAGGCGACGAAGCCCGGGACCGACCAGTTCGCCGTCTTCAATGCGGCGCAGGACCACCTCATCAGCGCTGCCCGGGCGCACATCGACCGCGTCCTCCTGGAGGCGTTCGTCACGGCCATCGACGCCTGTCCCGACGAGGGGGCCAAGGCTCTGCTGAACGCGGTCTGCGACCTCTACGCCCTGACGACGATCGAGGGCAACCGCGCGTGGTACCTCGAACACGACCGGCTCTCCCCCGGCCACTCCAAGGGCGTCGTCGCCAGCGTCAACCGGCTCTGCGGCGAGCTGCGGCCGATGGCGCGCACCCTCGTCGACGGGTTCGGGTTGTCCGACGAGTGGCTCGGCACCCGGCTGCTCGAGCCGCTCACCGACTGAGCCGGTCCGCGTCACCTCTCGGCAGGGGGCTGGTTCGTTCCGACGGTGACCAGGTCGTCGACGGCCAGCTCACCCGGCACCGGCACCACGGCATACACCCCGGGGCAGTCACCGGCCGTGGAGGTGACCTCGAGCTCGACCTCGCCGATCCTCAGGCGGCGGCCGACCAGGTCGTCGAGGGCGGCGTCGGACATGTCCAGGACGACGTTGGCCCGCGGGTGGGCCTGCACGAACTGCGCGGCCGTGACCAGATGGACGGGCGCCTTCTTGCGGCGATCGCCCGCGAGGCCCTCTTCCGAGATGCCAACGGAGTCCAGCTCCTGACCGGGCTGGTCCTTGTCGGGGTAGATGTAGATGTTCGCGACGACGGCCATGACCAGAGACTAGCCGGGGAGCGGTGCGACGATCGAGCGAGGCGATCTCCGGTGACGCGGAGTCAGGACGACAGACCCAGCAGGTAGGCCTCGTCATCGTCGGGCTGCTGGTCGGCCGCTTTCGCGAAGGAGGCCAATGCAGAAGCCAGTGCCCTGCGTCGCGACTGCGGCATGTCTGTCATCACCGCGGCGATCGAAGAGCGTCGGTATGCCATCACCCGTTCGACGACGTCGTGGCCCTCCGACGTCAGGTTGAGGACCAGGTAGCGCCGGTCGGCAGGATCGTCGGCACGTTCCACGAAACCGGCCGTCACCAGCTTGTCGACCGTGCGGGTCGCGTTGGACGGGTGGACGCCCAAGCCATCCGCCACCTGGCCCAGGTTGACCGGCGCCTTGCTCGCGATGATGACGAGGACTCGGAACTGGGGTAGCGAGACGAGGTCCTCGACCTCGGCGACGGAATGTGCGACGACACCCACCAGCACGCGGGACGCCCGCATGACGGCGTCCACCTGCCGCCCCAGGTCCTCGGCGTCTGTGCTGTTGGCGGCCATGGCGGTGATTATGCCATCAACTGC
>JAABUR0100008218.1_pt1 | contig 12102 bp, 9 predicted proteins | sample 5560091 | NCBI WGS metagenome assembly JAABUR01 (sample SAMN10711879, study PRJNA513375) | rock metagenome | isolation source: Antarctica rocks | place: Antarctica: Victoria Land, University Valley sud
GTCTCCGACGAACGCCGCGACCTTCCGGTCGACGGGGTGGTGGTGGACCTCGATGGGTGAGGCGACCTGGCGGAGGCGGCCGTCGATCATGACGCCGACCCGATCGGAGATGCTGAGCGCCTCGTCCTGGTCGTGGGTGACGAGGACCGCCGTCGCGCCAGCGGCCCGCAGGATGGCGCGGATCTCCTCACGGAGCTGGACGCGGAGGGCCTGGTCGAGGTTCGAGAACGGTTCGTCGAGCAGCAGGATCGCCGGGCGAGGAGCGAGGGACCGGGCGACGGCGACGCGTTGCTGCTGGCCACCCGAGATGTCGCTCGGGTAACGCTCTCCGAAGCCATCGAGGCCGACGAGCGCGAGCATCTCCTCGACACGGGCGGCGCGGTCACGCCCCCGGGCAAGCCCGAAGCCGATGTTCCGGGCGACGCTGAGGTGGGGGAAGAGAGCGTACTCCTGGAAGACCGTCCCGACCCGGCGCCGTTCGGGCTCGACGAAGATCCGGTCCCCGGCGACCAGGGCGCCGTCGATCCGGATCGAGCCGCTGTCCGCGCGCTCGAAGCCGGCGATCAGCCGCAGGGTGGTCGTCTTGCCGCAGCCGCTTGGACCGAGCAGGGAGAGTAACTCACCCGGCTGGACATCGAGCGAGACGTCGCTGACGACCGGTGTCCCGTCGAATCGCTTGCTGAGGTTCCGGATCGTCAGGGCTGGCGGCTGGCCGGTACCGGTCTTCGAGGACGATGCCGGCCCGGATGAAGGAGTGATCGCTGCCTGCTGTGCCAAGGTTGTCGGGTCCCGTCGCTTGGTCTTCCGCGGTTCAGTTGATTCATGCCACTCCGCACCGGCCCGTGGGCGCCGCGGGGCTACCGGCTGGACGATCGTCGCGGACGGAGCAGCCGGCCGCCAAGCAGGATCGTCGGCGGGACCGTCAGGAGGATCAGCAGCATCGCCGCCATCGCCGCCCGGCCGTACTGGGCGGCCCCGGTCGCGGTCCAGAGCTCGGTCGCCACGGTCCCGAAGCCGGTCGGGCTCAGGAGCAGCGTGATCGGGAGCTCCTTGAGGACGGTGATGAAGACCAGTAGTGCGCCGGAGGCGATGCCGGGCCAGACGAGGGGCAGCGTGACCTGACGCAGGGTCGCCAGGGGCGACCGGCCGAGCGCCCGCGAGGCGTCCTCGAGCCGGGGGCTGACCTGCATCAGGGCCGACTGGGTCGCCCCGACACTCTGGGCGAGATGGCGGATCGTCATCGCCAGGATCAGCAGGGGCAGTGTCTGGTAGAGGGGCGAGAGGTAGCGGGCGCCGATGAAGACGAACGTCAGGCTGATGACGATCCCCGGGACGGCGAAGCCGAGGTAGGTCAGACGGCTGAGCAGACCAGCCAGTCGAGCGTTCGAGCGGACGGCCAGGATGGCGATCGGCAAGGCCGCGGCGATCGTCGCCAGAGCCGAGAGGCCAGCCAGCGCGACCGAATTGCCGACCGCGCCCGGCAGGTCGCCAAGCCCGTTGGCGACCGATGACCCGGACAGCGCCCACCACATCAGCGTCGCCAGTGGAACGCCCAGGGCAAGCAGGGCGATCAGCGCACACCAGGCGAACGCCAGCCAGCGCCACCGGCCGAGGCGAACGACAGGATGCCGCCGGGCCGCTCCGCCGCCGACGCGGTAGAAGGTGCCCCGGCGCCGGATCCGGAACTCGCCGGACAGCACGACGACCGCCAGGACGATCAGGATGACGCCGAGCGCCGAGGCCAGCGACCGGTCGAAGGCGGACCGGTACTGGGTGTAGATCACGCGGGTGAAGACGTCGAAGCGCATCAGCGTGACGACACCGAAGTCGGACATCGTGTAGAGGACCGCCAGCAGGGACCCCGCGCCAATGGCTGGCCGGAGCTGCGGCAGGGTGCAGCTCAGGAGCGTGCGCCACCGGCCCCGGCCGAGGCTCCGGCTCGCCTCGTCCAGACTCGGATCGAGGCGCAGTATCGCCGCCCGGGCGCTCAGGTAGACGAGGGGATACGTGAACAGGATCAGCGTGATCGCCGCGCCGGGAAATCCGTAGACGCTGGGTAGCCGTTCGACGCCAAGGGGTTCGAGCCAGTTCTGGACCAGCCCCCTCGGTCCAAGGGTTCCGATCACGGCGAGGGCGCCGGCGTAGGAGGGGATGACCAGGGGGAGCGGCGCGATGACCGCCCAGAACCGGCGCAGCGGGAGGTCCGTCCGCGTCGTGAGCCAGGCCAGCGGGACGGCCACCAGGATTCCGCCCAGTCCGACCGCCGTTCCCAGTCGGACCGTGTTCCAGAGGATGAGGGCCGTGCGCTCGCGGACGACGAGGGGCCAGAGGTCGGATCCGGCCTCCAGCGAGCGAAGCAGGAGGTAGCCCGGCGGGACCAGGACCAGTGCCGACGTCGTCAGGGCCAGCAGCCAGAGGATCAGCAGGTACGGCGAGCGGAGGATCTGGACGACCCGTCGAGCGACGGCTGCCTGACGAAGCCCAGTCATCGGATTAGGATCCGTCAGACGGTCGCGTCGGGTCGTCGAGATGGCCAACAGGTCCTCCACGCGGCCGCGCCGGCTAGATCAGGCCGACGTCGGTCAGCAGTGCCAGCGTGCCTTCGAGGTCCGCCAGGTCGCTCAGGTCGATGTCCGGCGCCTGGAGATCCGCCAGCGGGACGAGGGCATCGATCGCCGGGATGCCTGCCGCGAGCGGATACTCGGACGTGACGTCCGAGAAGTAGGTCTGGGCCTCGGCGCCAAGCAGGTAGGCGACGACGGCCTCAGCCTGGGCCTCCTGCCCACTGTTGGCGATAACGCCGACGCCGGCGACGTTGATCAGGGAGCCGAGGTCACCGTTCGCGAAGTAATAGTTCTCGACCGGGATGTCCGGCGTCTCCCGTCGGGCCTCATAGAGATAGTAGTGATTGACGAGCCCGACCGCGATCTCCCGCGACGCAACCGCTGTCAGTTGGGGACCATTGCTCTCGAAGATGACCGCGCCGCTATCGATCATGTCTTCGAGCCACTGGCGGGCAGCGTCCTCACCCCCGGTGATCCGCAGGGCGGTCACGAAGGACTGGAACGACGCATTGGTCGGCGCCCACCCGATCGGTCCACCGAGATCGGCCGACGGCAGATCGAGGATCGAGGCCGGGAGTGTGGTCGGGTCGATCACGTCGGTGTTGTAGACCAGCGTTCGGACGCGCCCTGAAACGCCGACCCATAGTCCCTCGGTCGAGCGGAAGGCCGGTTCGACCAGGTCCAGCGTCGTCGTTGGAAGCGCGGCCAGAACGCCGTCGCCGGCGAGGGCGCCGAGCGCACCGGCATCCTGACCGAAGTACAGCCCAGCGGGTGTGTTCTCACCCTCCTCGAGGATCTGGGCGGCGAGTTCGGCGGTATTGCCGTAGCGCACGTCCAGCGTCACGCCGGTCGCCGCTTCGATGTCCGGAATCAACCCACCGACCAGCTCTTCGTTCCGTCCGCAGTAGACGGTAAGGTTTCCCCCGACTGGCGTAGCGGCGGGGGTGGCTGGCGGCGTGCCATCCTGAGCGCCCACGGAAGACCGCCCGATCAGCAGTCCAGTCCCGGCAGCAGCGGCGCCCGCGGCGATCTGCCGCCGGGTCAACTTCGGTCCGGACGCAATGACATGGCGACCCATCGACAGTCCCTCTCTCTTCTTTGGCGACAAATGTCGGCGCCTGAACGGCTTGCGACCCGTCATCGATTGATCGCGATGAGGTCGGCACGAGGCAGCGGACGCGCGCATGATAGCCCATATCCGATCCAGCCAGTAGGATATAGGCGGAGACGCTGCGGCCATGCCTGAAAGGCCGAACCGGCGACCATGAGGAATTGGTCGCCGGTTCGTTGAGATCGATCGTGGGCGGTCAACGGCCGGTCCCGGCTCAGGCGCGCCGGCGGACGCCGTTGAGCAGGCGGCGGCGGGGCGGTTCGGGCTTGGGCGGTGCCGTGGACGGTTTGCTCCGCTCGGCCTGGCGGCGGAGCTCGCGGAGCCGGCGGGCCAGCCGGAAGCGCTCGCGGCTGAGGTCGCGCTCCACGCGGACGAAGACGGCCTCGCCGGCCTGCTGCTGGAGCCAGAGCTTGTAGGCCCGGGTGTCCTGGAGGCGGGCCAGCTCGTCCTGTTGTCCGTCGATCAGGCGAGCCAGCCGGTCGATCTCGGCCTCGGCCCAGGCGATCTTGTCCTCGATCGTCCGCTCGGCGACGCTCGTCGGGTCGATCTCGCGCGCGAACCGTCGGAGCTGGACGAGGTCGAGGTCGGCGTAGGCGACGTTCACGCGCTGCATGATCGCCTCGCGGCGGGAGCGGTCGTCCTCGCTGCTGGCCCAGTCGGGGTGGTAGCGGCGGGCGAGGTCGCGGTAGAGCGCCTGGGCCTCGCGCCGGGCGGCCTCGCGCTGCGGGGTGCTCTGGCGGGCGCCCCGCCCCATCAGGGCCTCCTCGTCCTCCGATCCGTCGCCGCCGTGCTCCTCGGCCGGCCCGCCGACGGGGATCCCGGTCCGGTTGTAGCTCGGCGCCTCGGGGGCCTCGCCGTCGTTCGGCAACCGGTGCGACCCGCTCATCAGCAGGCCGGTCCACTGCTCGGCCAGCCGGGCGAGCACGTCGGCCAGCTCGGGGTCGTAGAGCTCGTCCTGCTGGGCCAGGCTGTTCTCGAGGTCGGAGACGACGATCCGGGCCTGACGGACCTCGGTCAGCAGGGAGTCGACCCGGCCGAGGACGGCGCTGGAGAAGGCACTCAGGAGCTGGCGGAGGGCGACGATCTCCTCTTCGAGCGTCTCCGCCTGGCGCTGGCGGGCGGCGATCCGGACGAGCAGCCGGGCGAACTGGTCTTCCTCGGCGCGGCGGACCCGGACGAGGAAGACGTCGATGGCGAACCGGGGGTGACCGGGGCGCTGACCGCGGGAGGAGTCGGTCTTCTCTGGGGCGGATGTCACGAGGCGGCGAACTCCGGCGGCGCCGATCCCGAGAGATCGACGCGTCTTGAGACGGCACGGCGGCCAGCCAGGCGGTCGAAGCACGGCGATGGTGAGGCGGTCAGGAACTGTAACCTGCCAATTATGCCCGGCGAGACCTGCTATGCCCAATCGAACCAGCCGGCTGACTCCCCTCGACGAGCCAGCCACTCCGTCGCGGTGCGGCCAGTGGGCAGTTGGACCCTTGGGCCGTCACGCCGGTCGGCCTCGCGTCAGCCACGGCGATCGTACAGGCCGCAGGCGTCGAAACCCTCGTCGTAGCCGAGGTTGAACGCGTCGACGCGCTCCTCACCCGTGCCGTGGTCGACCCCGGCCTCGAAACCGCCGATGTCACTCATGAGCGAGCGGACCGCGTCGACGTCGCTCTCCCGATGGATCCCGCGCAGGACGGTCGAGCGGATGTATGAGCCCGACAGGCAGTCGGCCTGCTGCTCGGCGATGAACGTGTCCTTTGGGTCGCCGTAGTCGAACCCGCGGTTCCAGCCGGTCAGATCCTGGAGGTGGTGGCCGGACTCGTGGGCGAGGATCGCCGCCAGGGCGACGTCGCCGGCCCGCGGGAGGATGTAGGTCAGCATCCAGGGCGCATCGACCAGGATCCGCTCGTCGGCCCCGCAGTAGGCCGGTCCGACTCCAGGATCGCGCAGCGTGTTGCGGTCGGGCGGGCTCCCGTCGAGGGTCGTCGAGAAGCACGGCGACTCGGTGGGTTCGGCGTAGGTCTCGTAGATTGGGCTGAGATACTCGTCCGCTCCCACGATCCGGAGTGAGCGCCGGTAGAAGCGGTCGATGTCCTCGCTGACGGTCGCCGTCCGGTCCGAGAACCCGTCGACGTCGAGCGACTGCGGCTCGACCGCCAGGCTGTCGTCCAGGAAGTAATCGGCGGCCGCGAGGCTATCGTCGAAGTCCGCCTCCGTGCTGGACAGGCCGATGACGATGACCGACTCGCCCGGCGTCAGCGTCTCGCAGCCAAGGTAGAGGCGCTGGCCCGACTCGTCGCGAGGAGATTCGGTATATTCGTACGCCTGAAACGCGATGTCCTCGCCAGGCCCGATCGGGTCGTCGACCCCCCTGCGGAGCGGGGAGAGATCCTCGATGTCGAAGATCTGCGGGTAGAAATCCGCCATCTGATCGAGGCAGACATCGGCGTCCCCACCGAAGCTCATGAAGCCCCAGACCTGTAGCGACAGGTCCGCGTCGTTCTGGAAGACCGCCAGGTCCACCCCGTAGACGGCGGTCGACCGGTCCAGATCCCAGCCGCTGCCCCAGTCGAGGGTGAAGCCGAGCGGGCTCTCGTAGCTCGACCGCCCGATCGCCGGCTCGCCCGTGCCGGTCTGGCTCTGCGACAGTGCCTGCCGAACGCTGCCCGCGAACGGCGTGGCTGATGGCAGGGTCGACGCGGACCCATGATCGCCCGGGGCGAGGAGGCCGCCGAGCAGGGTCATGACGACGAATAGCAGGAGCGAACGGGAGATCGAGGTCGGACCGGACATAACCATTCTCCAGCGGTGAGGTCGTGACGAGGGATGACCACGGCGTACTGGAGCAACCGGCAGACCGCGACCGGATTCGGCAATGCCTTGATCCCCCCAGTATGACGTCTCCCCGCCGGGTTCGGTTGCGTCGCGGGCCACAACGGACACTCCCGACCGAGATGCCTGGGCATCACTGCCGGGAGGTTCCCGGGACGATCGGTCTGTCCGACAGGTCGCGGCTAGCCGAGCTGCGGCATGACCTGCTCGGTGAACTGCTGGATCATGCTGTGGTCGTAGGCGATCCGCGGCAAGTAGATGATGTGGTAGTCGATCCCGGCGTCGCTCTTCTCCCTGAGCGCAGCAACGACCTTGTCTGGTGTCCCGACGACGAAGTCGTTCTGGAAGTCCTCGAAGCTGGCGCCGATCGCGCTGCGGGCCTTCTCGGTCGCCGACTCGGCGTTGTCGCCCTCCTGGAGCAGGAAGACGTTGGTCGAGGAACTCCGGATGATCTCATCGTAGTCGCGGCCGACCGTCTCGCAGTGGCCCTTCAGGACGTCGAGCTTGTGTGCGATCTGCTCCGGCGGTCCACCCAGGTTACAGGCGTTGGCGAACCTGGCGACCAGCTTGAGCGTGACCTGCTCGCCGCCACCACCGATCCAGAGGGACGGGTGCGGCTTGCGCACCCCCTTCGGCTCGTTGATCGGCTCATCGATCGAGTAGTACTCGCCCTTGAAGGTCGGCTTGTCCTCGGTCCACATCCGGTTGATGATCTCGACGCCCTCGCGGAAGGCCCGCATTCGGTCGCGGGTCTCCGGGAAGCCGTAGCCGTAGGCGCGCCACTCGTGCTCGTACCAGCCGGCGCCGTAGCCGGCGTAGAGCCGGCCGTGGGCGGCGACGTCGACCGTCGAGGCGATCTTGGCCCACAGCGCGGGGTTGCGGTAGCCGTTGCAGGTCACCATCTGGCCGACGTTGATCCGCGTGGTGTCGCGGGCCAGCGTCGCCGTCGCGGTCCAGGCCTCGAAGACGGTGTTGTCGGTCGGCTTCGGGACGGTGTGGAAGTGGTCGTAGACCCAGATGCTGTCCCACGGACCCTCGTCCGCGACCTTGCCGACGTTGGTCATGGCCTCGTACTGCTCGATTGGATCCTCGATCTCGATGAGATCCATCCGCCATCCCTGTGGGACGAACAAGCCATATCGCATGGGGTCGTTGCTCCTGATCCGGTGTGTTGCACACCACCTGCGCGACCTCATCCGTCGGGGTCGCATTCCGCCCACCTGGCCGGACACAATAGGGTGGGCGCGCAAGATGGTGGCCGTTGTGCCCATCCAGTTGCTGAACACAACCAGATGTAGTGGGCTGTCTGGGTCCGATCGAACCGGATCGAAGGAGCGAGAGCGATGGCCGCGGTTACGAAACGATTCAGCATCGAGCCACGCGGACCGTATCGGCTTTCGGCGACGATGGCGTTCCTCGAGTCGTTCCAGCCAGCCGGCTTCAAGGCTGCCGATGACCCGGTCCTGCGGCTCGCGTTCGCCGTCGACGGGACGGATGATGTCGCCGCCGTCGACATCCGCCAGGCCGACGTGGATGGTCCCATCGATGTCGGAGTAACGACGACGGCGACCATCGAGGCGGTGACGCATCAGGTCGCGCGGCTGCTGTCGCTGGACCACGACGGCGCCGGCTACCCGGAGATCGGCCAGCGCGACGCGGTGATCGGTGAGCTCCAGGATGCGAACCCCGGCTTCCGGCCGACGGGCTTCTGGTCGCCCTTCGAGGCCGCTGTCTGGGCGATCACCAGTCACCGGATCCAGATGACCCAGGCAGCGAAGGTCAAGGCCGGGATCGGGCGTCAGTTCGGCACGGTCGTCCACCACGATGGTCACGACCTTTGGGCGTTCCCGTCCCCGTCCGTCCTCGCCGAAGCGGATCTGACGTCGGTGCCGGGGCTCGGCGGTCGCAAGCCCGAGTGGCTCCACGGCATCGCCATCGCCGCGGCCGACGGATCGCTCGATGCGGACCGGCTCCGCGCCGTGCCGGCGGACGAGGCGCTGGCGGCGTTGCAGCGTCTGGCCGGGGTCGGGGCGTTCTCGGCCGAGTTGATCCTGATCCGGGGAGCGATGACGGTCGATGTCCCGCCCGCCAACGAGGGCCGCTTCGTCGGGGCGCTCGCGGCCGCGTACGGGTTGAGCGAGCCGATCGATCCGGCAGCGGTCGCCCGGATCATGGCCGGGTGGGCACCATACCGGACTTGGGTCAGTGTGTTGATCCGGTCGGCGCTGGGGGAGGGACCCAGGCTCCGGCGGTAGACGGGGACGCCACGCGCGGTCTGTTCAGCGCCGAGCGGTGATGCCGCCGGCCCGCCAGCGGACAACCCGAACCTCGGCGGCCGGCTGGCGCGGGTGGCCGTAGCGACGGATCTCGACGAAGCCGTGATCCTCGAACAGCCGAATGTTGGCCGGCAGGGCGGCCCGGACTTCCACGTCGATCACGCTGCGACCTTCGGCCGGGCCGAGGATCTCCTGGCACCACTCGATCAGCGCCCCACCGATCCCGTTGCCGCGATGGGCGGGCGGGACGCCGAGCCGGCCGAGGTAGAGGCTGGCCGGGCGCAGGTCGTACCGGACCGTCCCGACGACGGCGTCGTCCTGCAGCGCGACGATCGTCTGGCCGCTCTCGATCGCCGCCGTGATGGTCTCAATCGTCTCGCTGGCCACACCTGTCGGTGGGTCGAGGGTCGCCTGCTCGGCGAAGGCCTCTCGCAGGACCTGGTAGACCATCGCGGCCTGATCGGGCGTAGCGACGGCCACGCGCACGACCGGCGGCGCGTGGTTCGGGTCGGCTGGGTCGGTCATGCGCTCACGTTCCTCACGGCGCCGGCGATCCGGGCACCCGTCGCCTGGACGATCTCGACGAGGGCATGAAGATCGTCCTCATTCGTAGCGTAGTGGATGATATTGGCACGGAGACCGAAGTGCCCACCGATAGCCGTCTGGGTGATGAACGCCTCGCCGCGCGTCTGGACGTCCTCCATGATCGCCTTGTTCAGAGCGTCGAGGCTCGGGTTGTCGCTGAGCATCCCATCGGGGCGATAGCGGAAGCAGACGATCGAGAGCTCGACCGGGGCGAGCCGCTCCAGGTCGGGCGCGGCGTCGACCATCGCCGCCAGGGTGCGGGCCAGTGCGTTGTGGCGGGTGATCAGCCGGGCGTAGCCGTCTCGGCCGACGTGCTGCATCGTCATCCAGAGCTTGAGCGCCCGGAAGCCGCGGCTCTGCTGGAAGCCGTACTCGGAGTACCACGGTAGGCCACCGATTCCCCGCCCCTCCTCGGTCCGGACGTAGCTCGGAACGAGGCTGAACGTGTCCCGCAGGAGCGCGCCGTCCCGGACGATCGCGCAGCCGCACTCGACCGGGATCGACAGCCACTTGTGCGGGTCGATCGCGAGGGAATCGGCCCGTCCCATCCCGGCGTAGCGGTCGTGCCGGTCGGGGTCGAGGATGCCGACCGCCCCGTAGGCGCCGTCGACGTGGAGCCAGAGGTCTTCCTCCGCGCAGATGTCGGCCAGCAGATCGAGGGGGTCGATCGCCCCGGTCGCGACCGTCCCGGCGCTCGCCGCGACGCAGAACGGCAGCCGACCCGCTGCCCGGTCGGCGGTGATCGCCTCGCGCAGCGCCGGGACGTCGATCCGGAACTCGTCGTCGACCGGGATCACGCGCAGGGACTGCGTTCCCAACCCAAGCAGTTCGACCGCCTTGTGCAGCGTCGTGTGGGCCTCGCGGGAGAGGTAGACGACCAGGGGCGGGTGTTCACCGGACATGCCGTCGCGGCGGTCGTTCCAGCCGTGGCGGAGGGCGAGGCGGTGGCGGGCGGCGGCGAGGCAGGTCAGGGAGGCCATCGAGCCGCCACTGACGAGGATGCCCATGCTGCCCTCGGTCGGAAACTCGACCAGTCCCATCAGCCAGCGGACCGCCGCTCGCTCGACGTAGATGGCGGCGTGGTCGCCCCCGGCCGCGCTGGGATCCATCGCCGCCGCCAGCAGCTCGGCGATGACACTGAGGTGGGCGGGCGGCGAGTTGACCCAGCCGAAGAAGCGTGGGTGGCCGTTGCCCATCGGGAAGGGCAGGACGGTCTCAGCGAACCGGTCGAGGATGTCGGCTGGCGACTGCCCTTCGCGGGGGAGGGGCTGGTCGAGAAGTTCGGCCCGCTGGTCCGGCGTCATCGGCCGGTAGACCGGACGGTCCCGGATGCCGGTGAGATGATCGGCGGCCATGTCGACGGCCCGGTAACCGAGTTGGCGGAACGTCTCCGGGTCGAGGGCAAGGTTGGAGTCAGTCATGACACGCCTCCCATACGTTCGCGTCGCTGACGGGTTCGAAGGACCGTGGGGCGGGGGACCGGATCTCCATCGTGAGGTGCGCCGGGATGTCGCCGGGCGCCACGAGACGCGCCCGCTCCATCTGCGCGAGCAGTCCCGTCGCCCGGGGTTCGTCGATCGCGAGCCGGTCCTGCAGGAAGCGGACGGTGATCCAGTGCTGGCCGCGAATCGCCTCGACGGCCTGATACCAGAGCGGATCTTCTTCGGCGATCTGCTCCCGGCCCGTCTCTGTGTCCTGGGACCGCAAGGGCCGCGGTGACTCGACCTGATGGAGCGCGAGGTAGTAGACGCAGTCGATATCGCCGGGGTTGGCGAAGCGGTGGAGGACGTCACCGCGGTAGGCGATGCTGTCGCCGGCCGCGAGCATCCAGGCCGTGCCGTCGATGGTCAGCCGAAGCGAGCCGGCTTCGACGGCCACGATCTCCCGCGTCCCGGCGGCGTGGGGCGGGAAGACGCCGGTGTCGATGCCGGGCGGGATCGTCGTCCGCATGAACTCGAAGGCCGAGCCGGGCAGTGCCGGGGACAGGTTACGGCGCTCCCAGCCGGAGGGGTCCCGCGCCACCCGCTGCTCGCCCCGGCGCAGCAGGACGACGTCGCCTTGCGTCTCCTCGCCGAGTAGGCTCGTCATGTTGGTCCCGAGCCCGTTCGCGATCCGGTGCAGCGTCAGGACGGTCGGCGCCTTCTCGCCGCCCTCGACCGCGGCGACCATGCTCCGGCTGACCCCGGCCCGGCGGGAGAGGGCATCGATCGTCAGCCCGGCGACCGTCCGGAGCGACCTGATTCGCTGGCCCAGCGCCTCGACGTCGAAGTCGTCACTCAAAGTTCCGACACCTCGCGATGAGTTGAATGATGGCGCGAAAGTGGATGTCCTGGACACTATAGGGGAAATCATGGCGAAGTCAACAGGACGATGAGTCGGAACCAGCCAGTGGGCTTCGCTGCCTTTCGGGCCGGGCGAACGCCGGCCGGGCTCTCGGCCGATGACGGGAGCGGCGACCGGAGCCCGAAGATTCCGGTCGCCGCGCTTCAACGGTTCCAGTGAGATGCCCTACGCCCGGCGGTCGATCGCGATCTCGCCGCCCTTGAGGACGAGGGCGATGTTGTTCACGTCGGCCAGGTCGTGGATCCGGGTCATCGGGTCGACCGAGCTGACGGTCACGTCGGCCAGCTTGCCGGTCTCGAGCGTCCCGACCCGGTCCTCCCAGCCCATGCACTCGGCCGCGACCTTCGTCGTCGCGACGATCACGTCCATCGGCGTCATGCCGACGTCGGCCATCAGCCCG
>JAABUR0100008221.1_pt1 | contig 12101 bp, 17 predicted proteins | sample 5560091 | NCBI WGS metagenome assembly JAABUR01 (sample SAMN10711879, study PRJNA513375) | rock metagenome | isolation source: Antarctica rocks | place: Antarctica: Victoria Land, University Valley sud
GCTGTTGGTGTCGTTGACGATGGTCTGCCCGGCGGCCGTCATCGAGGCGATCGTCGTATAGTTGGTGTACGAGCAGGTCTGGTCCTGCATGCATGCGCGCTCACCCCCCAAGCTTCAGGAGGCCAGAGCATGTGTGAGGAACGCAATGTGTCGCACGTCCAGCAAAGACTGTTCGGCGCATCCAGCTAGCATACAAATGCCTCGCTGACGGCCTGATGACAGAGTTGTCCAACTGCCGGCGCATGGCAGAGCATGTACTGCTCGCCACGGTCTGAACATGGTGCAGCGATGCATGCATGACTGTGCTATGAGTTCCTGCTCACGCCGGAGGGGGCGCAGCGTATGCCTGGCCACCTGCATGGCCCACGAGGGTGGGGTGGTCTGCATGCGAGGGCAGGCGCACCGAGGTGTAGTTGCTGCCCACGGGGCAGATGCATCCGCCTTCACGGGTCAGCATGAAGGGCGCGTTGCATAGTTTGCAGGCATGCGTCACCACGTCACAGCGAGCGCAGTTCGGGTGCGCATGCCTACAAAAGCCCTGCCGCAAGGGGCGCCAATCGTGAGCAACGCATGCCCCGCAGATGCCTGCAGGCCTGTGCAGCGCGCACTGCTCCATGCATGGCCGAGCGCACTGCAGGCGTGACCAGGCGCATGCTGAGCACGCTTGCTCCAGTGCGCGTTGCTCTTCCAGCTCTGTGTTCCTCATCAGGGCATATCTTGAAGATGGACGTGCAACAACAATGCAGAGAGTACATGTTTCGATGGAAAGTCGCCTCAACTGCAATTGCGATCTCTAATAAGCTGACAATATATGCGCCGCACGTAAAACACTGCACGTTGCACAGATGTGTACACATATGTGCGCCCGCACAGTGGCGCACCGCGACTGCATCAGACACGTCGTCCTTGGCTGACGCAATGGCCTGCGCGGGGTTGACGTTTGACGGCTTAGCATTCACTTTGCCATCCCAGAAAAGCCCGCCTCCGTCCGCTGAGGGCGTCCACGTGTAGTTAACGGACCCGTTTGCGTGCAGTCCGCCCCACCCCGGCGGTGGCAGCGGGCCCCAGTTGTGCGGTAGCTGCACCTGTGCGCCTGCGGCGTACGTAACAGGTCAAGGCGCAAGAATAAGTGTGCGAGCGTGCGCCTTGGCGCGTATGGCTGTTGCGTCATTCAACCTGAAGCCCGTACCAGCGAGCGCCTTCAGAAGTCCCAGCGCTGCGCACAGCACTGCCGTGCTGACGCGCCGACGGCGCCGCACCATGCTCGGCTCGCCTGTGTGTAGCCACACGCAATGCGCACCACCGCCAAGCGCCCCGTGCGTCTGTGCTAAGAAGGTAGCACGCAAGCAGGCACCATGCAGCGCGCTACATTACAAGATCATGCAGCGGCTCCGTGCAAAACCCCCTCCTCTTTGCCGCCTATGCTCTGCAACCGCGCGCGGCAGCTTGCAACAGGCGGGCACCACAGGGTGGGCGCCCCAGCTTGCACGGCCGCGCTCTTTGTACCCAAAGCGCACGGAGACGCACACGTGCTCTTCGGAGCAGGGGGCCGCAGAGCAGAGGGTGCGCAACGACACTTGCCCTGCACTTAGCTATAGCTGGCCTTTTTCTTTTTGCGTGGCACAGACCCCACCGGGTTATTGGCCGGGGCTGGCTAAGATGGACTAAGACACGAGTCCCTGTATGATGCGGCTCCTGTCAGAGAGTGTCAGTGCACAAGTCTACTGTATCTGCAGCCTGAAACAGGTCACAAGCATGCCCATACCGTTCGCACAGTCGGCAGCGACCCAGCAAATTACATGCGACATTGAGAGCTTCTGAGCCTGCCAAGGCTGGCCTTGATGCGCTCTTATGCAAATGATGCGGATGATGCCTTCATGAGTTGCTGCGGTACATGCTGAGCTTCTTTATGTACGCTTGTGCAAGCCGTCAGAATTGACAGGCCTTGCTAGCTTTGTCGGCATGTGAACGAGCTGTGCAGGGCAGCAGCCTGCCAGGTGGAATTGTTCACAGCGAGTGCAGAGCAACAAGGCGGATTGCTCAACATGCATGCTCGAACTTGACGACGGGTGTCTTGATGAAGCTTTTCCACATGCTTGCACTGCCATTATTGGTCTGCCACACGTATCATGATTAAGACCCCACACGCATGCCAGGGTTTATGCGCAGGGCCTGTAACACCGGTGGCCCATCAGCACTTGCAGGCACTCCAGCGTACTGCCTGCGACAGTGCCACGCGCTGGCCCTGTCCGCAGGCCATGCTATCACGCACATGCAGGCATGCCAGCAAAGTTGCTAATGCACTTGGCAGCAGTCCTGAGCAGGAGCGCAGCGAGGTGACTTCCCTGACGCGACTGGCCCCTCTCAATAAAAACACACTGTATTGTTGCGCCATGGCAGTACATGCAAAAAGGGCTTACTGCTGGGGGCCATGCAATATCCTGCTTCGGCACTCACTGCCCAGTGCAATACGCCGCAAGCGCTCTCGGAAAATGTGCATCCAACCACGGTCCTTGCCAGGCAGGTCATCAGCCTTGGTCAGAGGCATGGACGGCGTGGTACGGCGGCCTATAGAGGCCCCGCTAGAGTCAAAGCAGGCAGCAAGTTTGCACAGACAGCAATGGTGCAGACGAAATGGCAGCAATGAAATAGCTTGGCATTCATTCATCGGCCGGGTCGGAGCAGGCCGATCGCGGGCACACGCCCTCGACAAAACTATGGCGCGGTTGCCGCCGTCGGCCCCGTGGAGCCGGTTGCGCCGGTGGCGCCCGTGACGCCCGCCTGCGCGCTCTCTCAGCCTGTCGGCATCTGCGCTGTGCAACGCGTACGGGCGTGCGGCGCCGTCCCACAGAGGCGGCGCGACAGCCACGTGGGGCGCCTGACCGGAGCGGATGTCCTGTGACCAGAGACGTGCAGCGAAAGCATGTGGTGGCCGTCCAATTTGCCTGCCACGCCTGGCCGAAAGAGAGCGGGGAGCGCACCGTGCCAGTCGCGCCGGACGCCCCAGTCGGGCCGGTCGCTCCTGTGAGCGAGAAGCCAGCAGCGCCCGTGGCCCCCGAGGCCCCTGCAGCGCCTGCCGCGCCTGCACGCAGCGCACACGTCTGCGCTCAGTGGTCAGGAAAGCTGGCACGCCATATGGCCTGCTCTGCCCACCTCGACTCTGGGACCCCTGCCCCGCCATTGCACATCGTGCATCGCCGCCATGCCTGGTGGCGGGAGCATGCTCTGGGCAGCATGACATCCACGCACCCCAGACCTCATTGGCAACCAGGCGTCATGCACAGCGCGCCGCTTGATAAGAGGTGTAGCCGGGCTGTGGCCAGACGCCGCTGCAGATGGGCGTGCTGGCGCCCAACTCACAATCATCTTAACACACAGTCACAATCACTGGCCCAAGCTCACACCCTGACCAGCCAAGAGCCCTCAACAACGGATCAAGTCGCAAAGGGACAGAGTTGCTTGGGGAGCGTGCTGTTAGGCATAGAGCCGCGGATGCACTGGGGCGAGACAGGGATGGCGGGTGCGCACCCACGCCGCCCGCAGCGCCCGCGGTGCCCTGGGGCCCAGTCGGCCCAGTCTGGCCGATCGCCGCGGCGCCGGTCGCCCCCACCGTGCCCGTCCCGGCCGGCCCTGTCGGGCCCGTGGCTCCGGCCGGCAGGTTCGGAATGCACCTGCGCGCGCGCGTGTGGCACTTGTCTGCTGCGCTGTTGCAGTGCGCGGCTGAGACATGGGTAGGGTATACCCTACCCTATACCCTAACCCCTATACCTGACCGCTCTACTGACCCAGACTCAGCCTTCCACTGCACTGCATCTGAACGCGCTCTGCATGCATGCCCAACACAGCTCACATCCACCCCCCGCTCTCAACAACGCGGCGCGCTGCAGGAGCAATTGGAACATGGACAGTTAGGACGTACGCAGCATGCCGCCGGTGTTGCCAGCGATTCAGGGCAGGCTGCGACGACCACTATCAGACCTCTGAAGAGCAGCAGGCTATGGGGCGCGCGCGGGAGGCTGAGCGGGGCGCACGTGGAGCCGCTGCTGACGTAGCCGGTCGGGCAGATGCAGGTGTTGTTGGACAGCGCGAAGGGCGCGTTGCAGGCCTCGCACACGTCCGCGTACTGGCACGCCGCGCAGTTGGTGATGGAGCTCGGGTTGCTGCGCGCCGCGCCGGCAGGCCGGGGTCAGCATGGCGCCAGTTACTAGCGGCGCGCATGGTGCAACTGCGCCAGGCGCGCTGCCGCTGCAGCCGCCGGGTGTGGCGCGCTTGGCCCGTCAAGTAGCGATTGCACCTGTTCTGCATGGCGGTGGGCATGCAGAGTCGGTCTCCGTGCGCATACCCCCTTTGTGTGCACACGGGGGACCCTGCTTGCTGGCTGTGAGCCGCCGCATGGCACGGGCCACCCATGCTATTGTGGCAGGAGCTCTGCTGTTAAGGTGCTTGCTGGCCGGGCGCCGCGGCGTACCAGTCACAGCGGCCCACGCTGCCGACGTTCGCGATGACCTCCGTCACGGTGAAGTCGTACTGCTTGAGGCACGGGTTGCAGGGCGAGTTGTCGCCCGTCTGGTACAGGAACTGCTGCGTCACGTCGCCGTGCACGCCCTGGGTGGTCTGTCACGCGCCGCGCAACGGCAGAGTCAGCGACCTGCGCAGGGATCAGGGTGCACATACGGGCGCCTTGCGGGCCATCACACAGCCAACACGGCCAAACCCGGCTCGCTCACCGGCACAGCGCTGCTGCTAAGCGGCATGCACAGCCGGGCCTGCCTCCGTGCGCACGCAGGCGCAGCAGCTGTGCAGGCACGCGAGAAGCACCGCCGCAGCATGCACGTGTGCCTGCGGCATCTGCATCCGGTGGGCGTACCTCGTAGGCGAGCAGCGCCTGCGCGTCGGTCAGCTGGGGGCCGCAGGTGCCGGGCGTGACGCAGAAGCAGCAGCCCGGGCCCGCGTTGATGGGGTCGCAGATGCACTTGCCGGACTTGGCGGTCACAAAGCCCTGCGGCGGCGGCCGCGTGCGCGCGCTCGTCACCGCCGGCCTCAGCGCAGTTCATGCTGGCACCCGGGCTCGCACGCATGACCCTTTGGAGGCGCCCAGCGTTGTTGAACACACAGCACGTCCACAGCCACAGCAACAGCGCCATTCTCAGGTCCCAGGAGCGCAAAATCGCAAGGACAGACCAGCTGCAGCTGCCCATGTGATGATAAGCAGCTGGGGCAAACACATACCCCTGCTGCAGCGCCTCGCTGGTGTCCGCAAGCGGGGCTGCAGGGGGCGGGGCCTGCGCACCGCCTTGCAGACCGAGCAGACGCTGGACGTCGAGCAGACCACGCAGTTGGGATCCAAGTCGAAGCATGCTGCCGCAGCCGCGTTCGCCTGCGCATACAGGAGGATGCTTGTTCAGTGCCAGCAAGACCTGCAATGGATCACCAGATGTCCCTTCCCAATAATCATCATCATGAGCAGAGTGCAGTGGCGATTCATGATCAGGGCGCTTTCAGGCAGGTCCCTGCATTGTGCCTGGCCGCACTGTCATGCAACACCCCAGCTATGTGGTCCTGCATGCTCTGCATGCAGAGCGTCGCACGGGTCACAGGGAGCGAGCGTCCCACCGTGCGAAGCAGACCGCCGCAAAAGCACACGCCCACCCCCTGCTGTCCCTGGTCCACCATTGTTGGGGCCCGGCGCGCGGGGCGCGCCGCGGTGATGTTCTGCACGAGCGTGGTCAGGTTGGTGATCTGCTCCGTGATGTTGGCGACCAGCGGGTCCAGCACGGAGCCGGGCGCGAGGCAGGTCGTCTCGCCGAACTGGTTGGTCGCCGCCTGCCAGCCGATGGGGCAGACGCAGTGGCCCTGCGGCGTGACCGCGAATGGCGCGTTGCACGCCACGCACTTGCTCTTCTTGTGGTCGCAGCGCGCGCAGTGCTGGAACTTGAAGAAGCACTCGTCCTGCGCGGCGCGGCGGCGCGGGGTCAGGGAAGTCTGGGTAGACTTTGCTGCACGGATGCCATGCTGCAGCGTGGACGGAGGAGCAGATGGACACTGCTCCTCCCCAGGACGTTGCGGCGATGGGTGACGGCCGCGCGTAGCGGGCGCCTGCTCGGCCCGACTTGTGGCGAGCGGCGCGCGCGCGCAGCCGCGAGCGCGAGCGAGCTTGCCTAGAGCGTGACGGCCTTTGCCAGCAGCGGCGGCGGCCCTCGGTGCAGTGCTCGCGGTGCTGTGACGTGGCGTCAGCACCTAGGCAGGTCCGCGTGCGCTGGGGCTTGGCAGGTCAGCCCGGGCGCGCCACAGTCAGGCGACCAGGCCACGGGGCGCGACGCTGCGCCGCTGGCACAGGCGAAGCCGCGCGTCGTAGGCGAGCAGCGGCGGGCGCGCCTGCTTCTCGTTGATGGCGTGGCTGACGGCGCCGGTGACGGCGGCCTCCACGCCCGCGTTCACCACCTTGACGGCCTCAACTGCGCCGTCGACCGTGCCCTCCAGCGCGGCATTCTTCACCGCCTTGGAGTTGTTCACCGCGTTCGGCACCATCTCAGGCGGGCTGAAGTTGTTCGGCGCGCCGCCGGGGACCACGCCGCCTTGTGCCAGGCTCGCGTTCAGCATCAGGCGCCGGCCGCGGCGCGTCAGCTCCTCCACGACAAAGGCCGCGGGCGCCGCCGGCGCGTGCGCGGCCGGCGGCGCCGCCGCTTCGAGGGTGTAGGGACGCGCGGCGAGCGCGGGCGTGCGCGCCAGGGCGGGCGACGCCGCCGGCGCCAGGCCGGTCATGGCGCGCGCGTCCGACGCGTGCACCCACCGTGCCGCGCTGCCGAGCGCGGCCCCGGACGGGAGGTGCGGCGCGGACTGCAGGTGCGGCGCGCAGTCTGGGCCCGCGCAGGCCTGGATGCCGTGCGGGCCGTCACCTGCACGGTGCCGCCCGCTCAGCACGGGCGGTGCAAGTGGCACAGCCCTCCTTGGACGCGCGACGCAGAGGCTGCACCACAAGCAAAGGTCACAAGTGGGGCGTAGGGCTCTGCAGGTGCCACATGCAGTCGTATATAGGAAGATGAGGCATGCAGGGAGCAGAGCACAGCACCGCAAAAATGCGCGCTGGCGCGAGCGCTGACTGCGCAGCGTGCAGGCCCGCAGGACTGCAAGACAGCGCTCGCTCAGTGCGTGCGCGCGTCCACGCGTCCGCGTTTCGGTGCATTCCCGGGGGCGCTCACCAGCGCAGCAGGACGCCAGCGCCAGGCTGCAGAAGAGCCTCAACAGCAGCAACCTGGGCGCTCCTCGGCCAGCCTGGGCTGGCTGCCACAGCTGCATGCCTCTGTCTAGAGGCGGGTCTGGTCCCACACGCAAGATCCGTCAGCAGCGCTGGCCCGCCCGGTCTCCCGCCGCACCGTTCTTTCACGCTGGCCCTGTTTTGCGGGATTGGCTGCCTTGAAGGGGCGCACGGCCCAGATCGACTCCTGTGTGCTACCGCAGCAGGCCTTGTCCCTCCCCCCTAGTCCTGCACGCCGCCTGGGCTGCCCGCAACGCCCTCCTGGCCACTCCGGAGTTGCCCTCCGCTATTCCCAGCGGCGCAAGCCTGCAGCCACGGCCCTCCTCTGCCAGATCCTGAGCCAGGCACACTGTGGTGTCCGCTAGATGTCCTGCTGCCTCTGGAGCTTCTTTTCAGCAGGCTGCAGAGTCACATACGAGGTAGGCAGGCACGCAATGAAGAGAAGTGAGGAGGAGTACAGTCAGGGTTCCGTGAGGTTCAGGGCGCGAGCTTGCTCGAGTGAGGAGCAAGAAAAATGCAGACCGCATTTTCTGGTGACCTTACATGCTGCTGCAGCTGCACCAATTATAAGCAGGGGTCCCTTCACATGATCTTCTCAACCTCTGCGACGCCCACACAGCTCTGCACGCACACCAGCATACACAGCAGCACCAGCGCAAGCACACGCGCTTAAGACACAGCCCCAAGCAAAGCAGACAGGGGACCCAGTGTAGCAAAAACAGTACAGTGCCAGGAGACGCTAGCTATGTAACACCCTGCTGTGCACTGCAGTGCAGAGCACAGCCCCTCAAGGGTCTGACCGTTTATGCAGACAACACGACACGGGCAGCTTGGGAACGTGCAATCACTATACGGACGGCAACCTCCTTTCTCTCCAGTTTAAGCAGCAGCAAAGTAGGGGCAATAGACACACACTGTGAGGTTTACGACGACACAAAGCATTGAGACGACCTAAACAGCTAACCATACGGCCACAGGCGACCCGCACAGCCGCGCGCGCTGCTGTACACACTGTGCGCGCACGCGGCGCATTTCCCCAGACGCCGCGCCGATCGCTCTCCCGTGCGCGCTCTGACGTCAGGTTGTGGGCCCAGCCGCAGTGTCATCGCCTGCCGATTGGGATGACGTCTGCGCGCGCAGGAGCAGCCCCGCGTCAGCGGCGCGGGTGCTGCGGCGCGTGATGCGTTTGGGTTTGAAACAGGCGCAGTGCAGGGCCTGCGCAGGCGCCGCGCTCCGCCAAGCAGGCAGCGGCGCGTGGCCGATCGGCAGCGCCTCGCGGCGCGGCGCAGGGCGCGCGGGGCGCACAGATGACGTCGGCGCGCGTGCCCACGGCGGGGCCGTTGGCCAGCTCGGCCGTGTTGATGGTGTCGGCCACCAGCGTGGCCGTGGCGAACACGGTGCCCGGCTCCGGCGCGACCAGGAATGTGGGGCTGGCCGCCGCCAGGCCCAGCTGCGCGCGCGGCCAGGGCCGTCAGCACATCCGTCAGCCGCCCGCCGGGCCGGGCGAGGCCGGCGCCCGGCGCAGGGCCTGCCGACGAGGTTGCGTAGTCAGTGCACACGTGTCCCTGTGTCTGCGTACATCCACCAGCAGTGCAGTGTGAAAAGGGCAAGGGAGCCATTGCTGCCCGCCCACCCTTGAGGGCTATGCGAGCAGACCGCAGAGTCCCAACGAGCCAGGCATCTCTGGCCCTGCCAAGCCCTGCGGGGTACACAAGGCAGTGCGCCTGGTAGTTGCCCACGAGCGCGTTGACCGAGCCGCCCGCCAGCGGCAGCGCACTGGGCTCCGCCTCCAGCACCTCGTACAACAGGTCCAGCCGCTGCCGCGCCGCGCTGTATACCGGGTCTGCGCCCCGCAGCCTGCTCAGGAGAGCGCGGCCGCCGGGCAGATGACAGGCTTGCTTTCACCCAGTCACTTCGGCACACATGTGTGTGAGCCCTGTAGGCCAGGGCCACAGCGGAAGCCTTTGCACGGTCGAAGTCGTGCAAGAGCTGCTGCGCGTCATCGGATAGTGAGCAGCTGGTGCTACAGCAGGGGCCCGCGCGAGTGGCGGCGCGAGCGCGGCGGGGCGCACTGGAGAGGACGACCGTCGTCACAGACGCGTTGCCGTTGACCGTGCCGAACAGCGAGGCCTGGTGCCGGCCCAGCCAATTGGCGCCCGCGCCGCGCTCGGCGCCCGTGAAGTTGCCCTGTTGCGCGCGGGCGACCGGGTGAGGGATGTCGGCGCAGGTGTTACGGGCGCATCAGAGGCCGCGACGGTAAAGGCGTACGGCGGGATTCGGGTCGCACAGCGGCAAGGGGCGCACCGTGGGGAGCGTCCCAGCGGAGCGCTGCGGGGTGTACTGCAGCCAGGCCACAGTAGCTGGCACGCCCTCCAGGCGCAGGTAGGTCGAGTTGAGCAGGGTGGCGTTGGCGACGGGCCCGAGCGTGAACGAGCCGTCCGCCGCCTGCCGGGTCGCCTCCACGGAGGGGCTGGGCGCAGGCGCTGGTCGGCCTGCCTCGGCATCTGCGCGCGCGCCACGGCTGCGTCGGCAGCCATGCCGCCGCATGCGCTCCCGCCCAGGCTTGCGCCCCTGCCGCTCGCGCCTTTCAACTGCCGACCCCCTGCTTCACCTCCTGGGGCGCAGCACCCAACCCCCAGCCGGCCATCTGTCTGCATTGCTGCGCAGGACGCAAGCGCAGGGGTGCATGCACCGCACCACGGCGCGTGCTTAGCGCAGGCGATGCTCAAATCCAGCGTTCGGGCGCCCGGGGTTGCTGAGGTCAGGCCCAGCACACTGGCCGTGCATTCAGTCCGTGCTACACTAGCGGCTCAAGGCCGGCATTGGGCACCTCCGCATGCGATCGTTTCACGATGAGTGGGGAAAGAGAGGCGAACGGGCACCAAGCCGTGAGCGAGCCCCACCTGCTGACCGGAGCGCAAGACAGAGCAGCAGCAGCGTCACCGCCAGTGTCCCGGGAGCCAACATCCTGGGGATCTCGCGTGCAGTCCTGCCTTTGCGGGTTGTCAGTCAGCGGTTGTGTCCTCTATAAAACGGCCAGAGCAGCTCTATTCAAGGCCCAGGCCGCGGTAATGCAGAGCTTCATGCGGAGCTCGGTGTGAGTAAGGATTACTAGAGCGAGTCCGCGGACAATGAGGCAAAGCCCTTGCTACGGACCTGTGGCCACAAGCCTACCGTAGTACGGTTTTAGCTCGTTGCCCCCAGGATAGCTAGCTTGGCACCTCCTCCTCCTTTCCACCTCATTCCCTGTGCCGCACATTGCTATTAGTGGAGACTTTGCATAACATTTGCCGCGCGACACGCGCTGTGCGGCCTGAAGCGCGCGCCGCAGCGCGCTCTGCTCGCGTGTGTTACGCAAGTGCTGGAGTGGGAGGCACTTCCCTGCGAGTGAGCGCTGAGCTGGGCAAGTGGTGCATCCTTGGACACGCCGGGTCGGCTGAGTTGGCGGGCTGTCCTGCCGCGGCCCCAGGACGCGTTCTGGCACGATGGCACGCTTGGATGCCGGCGGGTGAACGTGCGTGGTTTGCACAAGGCTTGGCGCGCCTGACCCGGCCCGCTCTCCCCGGCGCGGCTTCGAGCGAGGACCGGGGCTTGCGCAATGCCGGGCGCCACCGGCCGCAGCCGCGGCACGCGCCTGGCAGCCGCGGCGGTCATGATCGGCGCGCTGGTCGGCGTGGTGGTCCTGGGCTACACGCTTCGGAGGCCCGTGCTGCAGGCGCGCAGTCGCTGACGGGCTGGCGGGCAGTCACCGCACAGTGCTAATACTAGCTCCAGCTGGAGGGCACCACGTGCACCGCTCCGAGCTCTGCCACCGGGGCGGAGTGCATGCGTGTAGAGACGCGTTGCTGCTGCCCAGTCTGCCCGAGTTGCTGCCAGTGCAAGCGGAGGGCACGTCCAGGCGCAAGCCAACCAGCACGAGAAAGAGAGGGTTGGATACAACTGTCAGGCACAAAGCACTTTGGCAGGTGACCCTGCTTCACTGCTCGCCGTCGCAGGTGTACTGGGCGGTGTACGCGCGCACACATCCTATGCGTGACGTCGGCGAGGCGAGGAGGCTGCCAAACCTGCCTGCAGGCAAGGAGAGCGCTGGTGCGCTTGCGCCCCCCGCGCTGTCTGGGAGCGCTGCGCAGCGCTGCCGCTGCCGCGCAACCGCGCCAAATGGCCTGGACGTCAGGCACGTTATGTGTCCAACGTGCCACAAACGAGACTCAGGCCTGCCTTGTCAGGGAAGGGGCGGCAGCGGTGCAGCGCAGGCGCAGGCAGCGGAAAGCGTCAGCGCCTGCGCTGCCCGACGCTCACCGCGCCCGAGCCTCATCCTAGTCGTGCCCGAGCCTTGTCTCCAGCGTGCATTGTAGCGGCGGCGCTGATGGGCGCGGCGGTGCAACGCCAGCCTGCTAAGGCCACGATGACGCTCAGCACGAAGCACTGCCGCACCGCCCGCGCAGGCGCTGCGGCGGCGGACGCGGCGGCCGCGGCGCAGCGGCGGCTGAGCGAGCGCGCGGGCGGCGCCAGCGACGCAGAGGCCATGGCGGCGGCAAATGCGGTCGCGGAGGCCACGGGCGCCGTGTCACGCGGGGCCGGCCAGGGTGCGCACGGGGCCGCCGGCGCGCACGCCCGGATGGGGCTGCACGGCGGCGGCCGCGCGCCGCGCGGGGAGCGGCGGGCGCACCGGCAGCGTGGCAGCGAGGGTGCGGGCCGCCGCTGATGTGAACAGGGTTAGGGATCTAAATGCGGGCGCCTGCATGGGCAGCACGGCCGCAGCACCGCAGGCACATGACACCATGAGGGTCACTCACATGTGTCCATGCTGCAGCCTCGCTGCAAGTCCCCTCCTGTTCGTCGGGCG
>JAABUR0100008223.1_pt1 | contig 12100 bp, 10 predicted proteins | sample 5560091 | NCBI WGS metagenome assembly JAABUR01 (sample SAMN10711879, study PRJNA513375) | rock metagenome | isolation source: Antarctica rocks | place: Antarctica: Victoria Land, University Valley sud
GCAATCGTTCGATGTTTGGCTCTGATCGATGGAAGAGGATGCGTTCTGATCGTCCTCTTGAGCTCTCGATTTTCCACGTAGATAGATGAATGACTTGGCGTCAAGTAAAGAAGGTGGGCTCAAGCCCTCCCAGTATACCAGCGTGACCGACGAGTCACTACTCCTTCGGGCACTGTAGTCACGACTCTCAGACTGAGGACGACTATTCTACCTGATATCTTTTCATCAATTACTCGACGGCACTGTCGATGTGATGAAGACGTTCCAGTATATCGACGCAGTCGACGAGTCGCAAATCCTTCGACCACTTGTAGTCACGACTCTCATACTGAGAACGACTATTTCACTAGATATCTTTTCATCTCTTACTGACATCGACATGTCATCAATCATCCTCGTAGATCGATTGTGACTGTTAGGGAAGATGTTGTCACGTAGGTGAAAACTCTGCACGATCGACTTTTCTGCTCACGCAACATTCTAACATCGTTTGAATTGCGTCGAATTGAGATCTCTTGACTCTTCTGACTTCTATTCGAACACAGAATAGAATCAAAAGATTCGTAGTCGACATCATGAACAGATGAATCTCGTTGTCAGTCTTTAAATTCTATCAAAGTAATAATAATATCAGTCTTTTATATTAATAGTATCTTTAATTTAACTCAGTCTTTGACATTATGAAATATTTACACTTTCTGCAACATTTTCATACATTAAAATCTTATTTAGTTATTCTTTTATTTAAATGAAGTCATCTCACAATTTCTTGATCAATGATGAGCATGCTGTTAAACAATTCACTCAAAGTATGAATGAAAATTCAGTTGAGATTTTTCATGCAATGCAAAAGCTTCAAAATCAAGTTTAATAACATAATATTATCACTTTATTTTTATTCATCATTTTCAATTCTTTAATTTATATAAAGTTAAATTCTTAATCTTTTGCAATGATAACTCAAATCATTACATAAATCTTAAACAATTAATCTTTCTTTATCATTAATTTTTTTGTAAATTCTGTCATTGTTGTTAGAGATCAACATAGAGCGAGTCATATGAGTGTAATATAACTAATAAATAAATACTAAGAAAGAAAAGTATCTACAGAAAAGAACTTGCTATTATATGTGTGCATTCTAGCTCTGTGCTAGACTCAATCAGAATGAAATCAGATGAAGACTAAACAAAGAATAAACGAAGAATGAACAAAGACTGAGATGAAGACTGAGTGAAAAATAGACGAAGAATAAACAAAGACTAAAATCGTAACATCATCTCTTTCTCTTGACTATTCATGTTCACATGAATGTTATTTCATTGAGTCTTTTCATCAATCTTTCTATTGATCTCATATCATCAAAAATGTTTATTGTAGTTGACTCGCTATGTAGAGAATTGAAGAATAGAATGATGATCTTTTGTAGCAGACTCACTGTGAGAACATCATTGAAGCAGACTTACTAGAAGAGAATTGACTAGCTCATTAAAGAGATTGATTCAAATTGCATCATTAAAGCAGACTCACTATCGAGTGACTGACTCGATGACAAGATCAATATTGAACGTGTCTTTATAGCAGACTCACTTTAAGTATCGTTCAAGCAGACTAACTATTGAGTGACTGACTTTGTTGACGAGATCAATCATTATCTGTTCTTGTAGCAGACTCACTATTGAACGTGTTATTAAAGCAGACTCACTAGTTGACACAGAAACATGAGATAGATCAATTCACTGATTGATAAAGTGATGTGCTTGTAAATCATCACATTGACGACGTCATTGAAGCAGACTCACTAGATTGCACAGAAACTCAAGATAGATTGATTCACTGACAAATAAAGCAATGTGCATAAATAGATCATTGCATTGACGAAAGATGTCATTGTAACAGATTCACTATGAGATTTACTTCTGAGATAAAGACTTCAATGCAGTTTTATGACTGATCTCGTTGCTTTCGCTGATCTTCTGATCTAGTTGAAAAGAGTTTCAATCTTTTGTTTATACTCACTGATCAGCTCATGAGAAAAGAAGAGTGAGTGCTGTTGCATGATGAGTTGACTAGATCAAAGTCAATAGTTGAATCAAGCAGAAGCACTCAATACAGATTATTTCTCTTCGTCTGTAACAAAGAAGTATTTATCTAATGTTAAAGATTAGCATAAAGCGAGTCATATGAGTGTAATATAACTAATAGATAAATACTAAGAAAGAAAAGTATCTACAGAAAAGAACTCACTATTATATGTGTGCGCTTTAACTCTGTGCTAGACTTGATCAGAATGAAATCAAACGAAGACTAAACAAAGAATAGATGAAGAATGAGCGAAGACTGAGACAAAGACTGAGCGAAGAATAGATGAAGAATAAATAAAGACTAAAATCATAACAATTGTTTTTATTACTTTTAAATTCAAGAAACTTTTTAATATATTTAAATATAAGAAGAATAAAGATTGATTGAATGCATGAAAGCAAAGTCTGATACAACGCATGAACATAAATGATGATTATTATTTCTTTCATTGAGTCAAAATCATTTATGTTGAGTTAATATTGAATCAATGATCTTTGTATCATTTTTATCTTTGCAAATTAATGATATAAATTGCATTATTACTGTGATAATTCTTTCAAGACAAAAGATGCTTATTTATATTTTTGTAAAACTTTAAAGCAAAACATGAATAACTTTGTTGACTGTTACAATTTCTTCTATCAAAAGAAAGAATGTTCTTTGATGAAAGATTTTTTATTGATTGACTATTTAAAGTGCAATGTCAATTATTTCATTCAAATCATCATTTTCTTCTAATAAAATCTTGATGAAACTCAATCATTCATTTTTTATCAATGAGTTCAAGTATTTTTTAACATTAATAAAAAGTTTCAACAACTTAAGCATCATTAATCTCACTTCATCTTCATCATTATTTCATTCATCAAAGTTAAGAGCATTTTTACATTGACTAGTAACTTTTTGAATTTAAAAATCATCATCTTTGTAACTGTTTATCAGAATCATGTCTAAATGATACAATCAATGAAGATCAGAATTGATAGTGCTTGATCTTTAAAAATAGCTATAACTGAATATTAAGAATACAGAAGAAGATTGATACAAAAGCTTTTATTTATGTAATCTTTAAAGACTGTGTTAAACTTGAAAGAAATGTGTTTATGACATGAAAAGAATATGATGTAAATAAACAAGATGTTGTTGAAAGAAAAGAATGTTGAGAAAGAAAAAGAAGTTGAGTCATATCTGAGTCAAATCTGAGTCAGATCTAGATCAGATCTCGACTAAATCGTTGATTAACTTTAGTCATTATGCAGAGAACTTGCTAGTGTTCACTGCGAATTAATTAGAACTTCAGTCTTAATACACTTGTAACATGAGTCAGATTTAGATCAGATCTTAACTAGATCATTGACTAGCTTTAGTCATTATGCAGAAAACTCACTAACGTTCACTGTGAATTGATTAGAACTTCAGTCTTGATATGCTTGTAACATTGTTATTTCAACAATATTTTCATTTTTTTCTTTCTCATCTTTTGATGAATTAATGAATTTAAGTTTCATTATTATCATCATTCAAGATAAGATTCTGATCATTTTTGAAATCAAGAAAATTTGCAACAAGTGAAAGCTGTGCTACTATTGCAAATTGCAACATTCAAGCAAAATTATTAAAAAATACTCAAATAAGAAGTTCTTCACTCTGCATATCATGAATATTTATGATAGTAATGTTATCAATATAAATGAAGAAGTTTTGCTGTTTATGAGAAAAGTTTAATTTTTAAGCTAAGTCATGCTCAGAAATCTGTATACATATCATCTTGTTTACTAATGTCAGAAACTGAGTTAAACTAAAGATACTATCAATATAAAAGACTGATATTATTATTACTTTGATAAAATTTAAATACAAGACAATACATCAAATAATATACAAGATGAAAGACAAAGAGCAAAAGAAAAGAACAAAAGCTCAACTTTTATATACATGAATTAAGCAAAATTAAGACTAAACAATAGTTTTATGATTTAAGATTGCAAAGATTCATGCACATAATTAAGATGATTAAAACTAAATTAAAATGATGATGATTCAATTAATGACTTGATTCATTGAATTGCAAAATAGATTTAATGAATCAAAATTATTTAAAACATCAACAATTTATGTTTTAAATCAAATTAATAATTTGACATCATGATAGTAACTTCTTTCTTCAAGATTGAGCTTCTGCAAAATGATGAAAAGAAATAAGATGAAATAAGAAAAAATCAAAAATAAAGATTTTTTTTAATTCTTACTTAATTTAACACTTATTATGAATCTATGCAAGATTTTATATACTGTAATGAGCATTACATTAATGCAGCATTCTTTTTGCATCAAAAATCATTTCTTTCTGCGCTTTATACTATAACTGTTTTCAATGCAAGAACTTTATAAGTTTGTTTATTCTCTTAAACTGAGTCAAGGTGAAAAGATAGTCATTTTCGAGAAATCTGAACGCTGTTTTTACGCTTTCTCTGCATCGATTTCTCGACCGTGCTCATGTCGCTCTATATTTCTCATGCGCTCGAGATTCAATGTCTGCGATTTTTTAATTCTCGCAACGTTACGTTGTCTCTGCAGTTAATTTCACTTGTGTCTTCAATTCATCTGTTTAACATTCGAAGCTCAATCTTTCATGTCTTGTGTGAGCTTGAATCGTTCACGAACGCTGCGACGTGAAGCGCGAAGGATGAAAAGAAAGAGAAGTGCAAGAAAGAAGAGAGAAGAAGAGAAGACGAAATCACGCTAAGCGTCACATTCATTTCTGAAGCACTTTCACGCCTATAAAGATCGATCTTCTCTTTTCTTTCTCTTCAACTGACTTCGCTCTTTGCATTGATGTACTTGAGAATCTTCTTCTGTTCAGTCTCTACTTTGGCTGCTCTCAGAATCATCTGAGATGATTTGTTGAAAAGCATCGCTTCAAGCTCAGAATCGACACTCAAACTCGTCTCACGACGCGTTCACTGAAATCAAGCTCTTCGCTCGAGAATATTACAACCAACGATTTGAGAAGATCGATAGAAACCATCAATCAATCACTTTCTACGCTGATATGATCAATCTTCACATTGATCATCTTGAGAAATTGTGAAGAGAGTCAGTCACTTTCAATGTTCGTTCTCTGATGATTTTGCTCACGTCATGAATCTTCTAGGTATTGCAAGGTCGTCGATATTGATCTCTACTACACACTCAAGAGATCTACAGAGAGTCGTATCAAGAACTTTTTTCATTGATTGTGTAACAATTACTCTGTCAAGAAAATCAGTTCGATCGAGATTTACTGACACAACTGAGTCAGCTATATATCAAATGAAAGAATCGACGAATCAACTCATTGATCTTGAAACAAATCTTCGATGTAAGTGATAGAAAACATCGATGCTTCGACATGATTGACAGAGAAATAGTTTATCAATGATTCACTAGTTGAAAAACACGACCTGAACGACAGCGAAATTAACAAGTCTCTCTTGAACGCGAAAGATTTTCTGAAGGTTTTGCGCTGTCATTGAGTGATGAACACAAACATCTTTTCTCATGAACGACAATGAATTCAACTTGCGATGATCTTGCTGATCGCTGCGTTCACTGAATCTCGATTCAAAGTTCTTCTTGAAATCATCTATCGAGACTTGAATCTGTTTGTTCAGCGCGATAAGATCATCGAGAAAGTAATGCTTACGTTGCAGCTGAAACTCATCAGAATCAAGTCTTGTAAGAAATGCAAGAGATCATGAGTGAAAGTCTGAAAATCGAGTTCATCAATCTGACTAGTCTGCAGTAAAATCTACATGTTTTTCATCGATACAAATTCTGTTTTCTGTGCAATATCTCACATCATCAGTCTTGTTTGCGACGATGATGTCTTTCTTGCTTTCAACATGATTCTTGAGAAAGTTTTGACGCTGAGCGTTTGAAAGAAACTGAACTGTCAAGTCATCTCTTGAAAAAAAGACATGCTAGACGTGTTGATGTTTCGTGAGTCGAAGCAGATCACACAAGAATTTTGAATCTCGTTTGATAAAACACTCATCTATGATAAGTATCACGACTGAGTGAAACGTTTAGAAGAAGAGACAGACTTTGTTCAGATCATGATAATCTATTGTCTTTGATGAGCGACTGAAAATGTCATCAACAATGAGTCTTAAGAGTTCTGATTCAAGAAAGCAATGATGACATGATTATTTTTTAGACGATTCTAATTTTAATGAGACTGTTCGCAATCTAATCATGAATCAAATCAGTTCGACCGTATTTCATTGCAACTATCTGTCTCACATGATTCAATACGACACTCAAGTCGCATATCAACGCACGAAGTCTCGTACGAAGTCGATTCAAGCTGTCAATCGAATGAGTCAACTGATCGATCTGCGACGATTCAAGAGACTGACTGACGAGCAGAGAGTGAGTCTGCGTCAGAAAGCAGAAATCAAGAAGCTGTGTCATCATTGAGATCAACTCTATCATCGCATTCGAACATCAAAGTTCAAGTTTCTGTATCAAGCAAAAGAAGAGTCGATTTACGACGAGTATCAGAAAGTCAAACGCGTCGTGAATTAACTCATCAAAGCATGAGAGCGAACGCTCAAGAAGCAGATTCAAGCAGAATACGACGTCATCGCTTCGATGAATGATATTCAAGCGCAACTTGAAGAAAATGCGAAGTCGATTGATCAAACTGTTTTCACCTTCGAATCGATTCGATACGCTTTCGTGAAAAAAGCTCGCATCGCTCAGACCTTCTTTGATTCGTCGTCAACATTCAATGTTGATGACGACGTGAATTGACGAGTCTCGATCGTGAATGATCTGATGTCGCTGTGTTCTCTGCAAGAGAGTCGATTTCGCAAAGTCAGTTGAAGATGAAGAATTCGAGTTATCAAATGCAATCTGAAGAATGTTGATGTGAAATATATCTTGAACGCTGTAATATTCAAGTCAGCTGAGTCAGAGTCTCAGATTTCTCATCTCTTTTCACTGAGATGCAAACAGTATCAATGTCTTCATTGTCTTGAAAATCGCAGTCTACCTTTGAATGAGCGACTTCATAATCTTGATAGTAAATTTTCGTTGCAACGACATTTCGACCGCTGTCATATCTTTCAGTCAGACGAGTTCTGTTCATTTTTCCGTTTCGAATGTGCTGTTGTTACGCTCAACAGCATGATGCATTTCAAGAATCATACGATCAAGATTCACGAAATTTACATGTCGAAGAAGATGTAATCTGTCTCGACGTGAGAATTTTGATAAGTCAATGCTTCATCTCGCTCAGTTGACTGCATGAGTTGATTGTAATATCTTTATATTACGTGATCATCTTCGTATTATTATGCATCTGCGCTTTGTAGAATTGAAGTAGAATTTTCTTAACTGTGATGTATCATTTTTCTGTTCTTTCTGATGTGTTCATGAATCTACTTTTTCTGATCATCTGATCTCTGAATTTCGTTTCTGAACTCAAATTAAAACCTTAGTCTCTTATTCATTGATCTGTATGAATTAATTGAAAGATTTCTTACAAATTAAAAGCTGTTCAAGTCAATGATATGCTACAATGTTTCAGTAAATTAAAAGAATTAGATCGCAATCGCTAATGAAGTAGAGAAATAAATGTCTCAAGAAATTAGATGACGTAGAGAATTAAATGACGTAGAAAATTAAATAAAGTAAGAGAATAAAAGTTTCAAGAAATTAGATGACGTAGAAAATTAGATGAAGTAAGAGAATGAAAGCTTCAAGAGATTAGATGACGTAGAAAATTAGATGAGGTAGAAAGTTAGATGAAGTAAGAAAATGAAAGTTTCAAGAGATTAGATGATGTAGGGAATTAGATGATGTAGAAAATTAGATGACGTAGAAAATTAGATGAAGTAAGAGAATGAAAGTCTCAAGAAATTAGATGATGTAGAAAATTAAATGACGTAGAGAATTAGATGAAATAAGAGAATGAAAGTCTCAAGGAATTAGATGATGTAGAAGAGTAAATATCTCAGAGTCTGACTCGTTTCAGAGTCTTTTCTAATCTAGAGTCTATTTCTTTCCAGGGTTTTCTAGCCTCAGAGCCCTTTTTGCCCTAGGGACTTTCTCGCTCTAGACTTCTCATTTTTCCCTGAGAGAGCGTAACTCCTAGAAAATCACTCTCAGGAGAAAATTCCTAGAAGTTAGTCGATTCTAGTAGAGAAGGATTTCGAGGAATTTTCTTCCCAGGAATCATTCTCTCCTGGGAATTTTCTCCCAGAAATCATTTTCTCCAGAAATTATTCTTTCTCAGAAGAACCGAAGTAAAACAAATTTGATGAATCTAAGCAGAAGGCTTAACTATATCAACAGTGCTAACTATTTAACATTCTGCTTCTTAATCGCAATTCTTTTCTGAGACTGAAGAGTATATTATTTCCTCAAAGGCTGATAACTCAGTATCAACTACTAACACTTTGCAGCTTTCAAACATCACGGATCGTGATTATCTCGGGCCTGAGATTACTCTCGCTACTTTTGACCGATTGCTCAAACGCAAATCGAAAATCCGAATGTCACTATCGTGACGCTATTTCTTAACGCAGTTCACGAAGTGTATTCTTCTCTCGACTATCGAGGCTCAATACGTTCCGATATAGAACGTATGCACTCATATATATTAATGACTCGAGATATGATGCAGGACAGAAGCAGACCTGATTTCATAAGATTCATGAGTGCGCATCTTCTGTTTCGAGATTTTGATGAGTTATTCAATCGTTTCAAACGCGAATGTCGCTTCAATGAGATCAGCAAGGCCGTCGAGCTAAAGATGAACTTCAAGAATACGATCGTTCACTCGTGACTCATGCGAATTAGAAAGAACGCAACGCAACGCAACGCGAGTTCGACGTTCTGCATGCATCTGGTCACATACGAGCTTAATATGCTTGCGCGACATCTGCATTTAGAAACACATTCAATAATTTCTGCTCATTTTCTGATATGACTTTGTCATACAGAAATGTCTTATCATCTCTGAGTTCATATTCAACAGTCTTAGCAACATTTCACTTAATCATTTTCGTATTGAAACAGTCATAAGAATCTCTATATACGTATTACATATAGAGCAGAGCAGAAGGGCGCAAGATAAGGAAAATCGAGAACTATTTCTGACAACACTGAAATAGAAATCAATCACGTCTTTATCATACTCGCCATAGCCTTGTTTCATGTCAGCTTGGTAAATTTCTTGCATTGAGACAATCATAAGAGATTTGCAATATTTCTGGTGATTGATATATGAAGTCATTCTACTATAACCTTGCTATGAATTTTGAAGAATAAGAAGAAGCAGAGGAAGAATGACGATCTAGCATCAGATTGACTTTCGTTCCCACAGAGAACAAGCGTGATTCCTTTTCAATCTGCCCCTTTCACGTGTTCTTCGTTCGAAATTTTGATATACTCCGTTACCTGATGTTCTTTCATATATGCCTCGACATCTTCGAGCGTCTTAAATGCTTTTTGTAGGCTGCCGCTGAAGCCGGTCACCAGTGGCTTTACAGTTTCCCTAAATACAACACAGTGTCTCGTTAATATTCATTGTCCTTAATTCTTTCTTTAGGGCAGTGTCTGTATCAAGATGGAAAGATTCTCGAAGCAGAAGCATCATCACGAACGACAGCGTAGAACTTCTTCGTCGGCATCACAGTATCGAAGCGCTTGGAATATGAATGTCTTGTGATATTTTCGTGTTTGTTTGTGAGACCATAGCAGGAAATACGGGGAACTGTTGCTCATATAGATGAGCATAGATCTGGTCATGAGTACGCACGACTGATAACGTTATTGGTTTTCGTAAGTTCAAGCCACTATGCAAAGTTATCTGTCCCCTTGTTTACGGACGTCTAGCTTGTTCTGCAAAAATCAGTGGTGTGAGTCTTTGACTTCCTGTCGTGGCATCATTCCTACCAATAATCGCTCGCAGCCTCGCTATAAACCGTGGTCGACGTACGAGCACATGAAGTCACGATTCAAATTCCCGGCTCTTGCACCTCCCCGCTTCTCATCCTTCCCCTTATTCTTGCTAACAACATTCGTCTCCGCCTTTCTCAACCTCTTGTCCCCCTCCTCAACCCTCTTCTCCTCCTTCATTAGCCATTATCGTGCAATATCGCGATAGGCTCTCTGTAATGCAGTGGTGTCTAGAATAAGCGCTTTCATTTAGATAAAGAGCTTGATGTCGAAGAAATTCAGGTTCATCAGTAGTGCACTTGAAGATTGGTTCTCGCCAGATGAACGCTTCAAGCAATTAAGGCACGAATATTCACGGTGTCTCTAGCTAGAAGCACCTCGCGAGCTAGGCTCGCGACGTCAGGCGGCGACTCTATTAACTATCTCAGGTGAAAAAAGTATTTGTGTTCTTGCGGGAAGACGTTCCCATATTAAGAAGAGGCTGCATTGAAGGTGGGGTTGAAAGTTCAATTGTGTTCACCAACATGGCGCATTGTTGAATACGATGCCCTTGAATGCTCGGCATTAAGCCTACGCAAATTTCACAGACAGTCAACAGTCTTTGATCTTCTGGCCATGCTAGAGACGTCATATAGGGATAATCCTGCAGGTGAATACTGCGTGGCTCGCTTCTACTGGTGAGTCGAAGGTGAGCCTGCAGTATTGTCGCTGCAGTGAAACTGATCTGTCGCAGGGTAGAAGACTGGTAAAGTCGTACCTCTATGAACGTGTGTTCCAAGAAGAAAGTGCATTGCTTCTTCACCAACCCTCATGATTGCCTCGACGTCTAAGAGATCGCCTAATTCATCACTTAATCCGTTTACTCACAGAGGTGCCAACGATTATCTAGATTACAGTTGATTTGCTTGGACGGAATCGAACAGTGTCTAACGTGCTTCAAGGTACATTACACTAAGTCTGGTATGTTCTTGATGACTTTCATTTACATGAGTTGCCTTACTTGAACATCGAGGGTTAACATCTGTGATGCAGAAGAAATTTGACAGGATTCCAGGCTGCACGTGATGCGTTGTTTATGGGCCAATGGGAGAAGCGTTGAACCTATCGCAATCATCTATTAATACTTAGAGCCCTGTAGACGAGATGTGGCTTCCTTCAAGGCTAGCACTTCTCTTTCGACTCCCTCGAAATCCTGTCTTTACAACCCAGAATCTCTTCCCATCAAAGCATTTGAGAACATCATAATAGCTGCGATCAGACCTTGACGACATTCTCCCCGTTGCCTCAAGCCAATCTGAATGGGAGTTACGTGCGATACCAAGTACGCTTCTACTTCCAACGACACAGTACGAACAATAAGAATCCATGAATAAAAGCAGTCAGGGGAAATATCATTGCTTAAGATCGATCGCTCACGACAACAGCTGCTCGCACTTCCGCGGCGCCTCCTCCTTGTCCACACTCTCCATAACGGTGGTACCAATTCCACCCTTTTTATCCAGATTTTCAGTCCTCAACCTTTTCCGTCCCTCGATCCCTTCACCGGCCTAATCATCTTGGGGGGCGCTCCCCTCGAGTCTAAAAGTATTTGGAGCTGATTCAATAGCTTTGCATCAATGAGACGATAGATTTGAGGGTTGCGGCGTAAGCGCCTCGGATTTTCGGGCCCGCCCAAATGGTTGCCCCCTCCGCTATAAGCGCTACGCTCAAGGCTTTATCGGCCTGATCTGGATTGAGGACGTTGTAGTAGTAGTTCTGATTCCTAGATGAAGGTTTACGGGTGTCGAAGAGTGGAAATGGGCGGCCATGTCGTTTGCGTGGAAGCCTGGGCAGAGGTAGCGAAGGTCGCCGTAGGCTGAAGCGGTGGAGCGCCAGTATTTGCCTGGTGGGTGACCGGCGGTGAAGGAGGGTAGAGGGATTGGATTGTGGAAAGCTGGAATGGGTTAAGAGTTCGGATTGGACCGGTGTCATTCATCCAGAGTCTTGCAGTGATCGATGTAGCTTTCAGAGCACGTTGTCTCTTTGTAGCTACAAAGCTGACCTCATGGACGCAGGACATGTCGAT
>JAABUR0100008224.1_pt1 | contig 12100 bp, 14 predicted proteins | sample 5560091 | NCBI WGS metagenome assembly JAABUR01 (sample SAMN10711879, study PRJNA513375) | rock metagenome | isolation source: Antarctica rocks | place: Antarctica: Victoria Land, University Valley sud
TCGCAGCGACCCGACGCGCTGCTACGCTCGCCGCGTCGCCCTGATGAACGACGACGACGCATCCCGAAGTAGCGGCGCGCCGCCCCGGCGCTGCCGCTCACGCGCATGATCACGGCGCTGCTGCTCTTCGCTGTCGTCGGCCTCGTGCTCCTCAACGGGTTCTTCGTGGCGGCCGAGTTCGCCTTCGTGCGCGCCCGCAAGGCGCACCTCGAGACCGAGGCCAAGGAGGGGAAGCGCGGCGCCCATCAGGCGGTCGAGATCGCGGGCGACCTGTCGCGCTACCTCTCGTCGTGCCAGCTCGGCATCACGCTCACCTCGCTGGGCATCGGCTTCCTGGGCGAGCCGGCGATCGCCTCGATCTTCGAGGACCTGATCGGGACGAGCATCTCGCACGGGCTGTCGCTCGCGATCTCGCTCGCGCTCGCCTACCTCATCTCGACCTCGCTGCACATCACGATCGGCGAGCAGGTGCCGAAGATCTACTCGATCCAGAGGTCCGAGCGGGTCGCCCGCTTCGTCGCCCGCCCGCTCTACCTGTTCACGCGGGCGTTCCACCCGTTCATCCACCTGCTCAACGCCACCTCCAACGCGATCCTGCGCGTGATCGGCGTGCGCACGAGCGGCAACCTGGAGGACGGCGAGACGCCGGAGGAGCTGAAGGTGCTCATCCAGCAGTCGATGACGGGCGGCAAGCTCGATCCCGGCGAGGCGGGGATGCTGACCGGCGTCTTCCACCTGCACGAGCAGGAGGCGCGCCAGGTGATGACGCCCGCGCCGGCCGTCGTGACGGTCGACCTCTCCGAGGACGTCGAGACCGCGCTGCGCCGCTGCGTCTCCTCCGGCCACACCCGCCTCGTCGTCACCGAGGACGAGAACCACGATCGCGTCAAGGGCATCGTGCACGCCAACGCGCTGGCCCAGCTGCTGCTGACCGAGGGCACCGATGCGACGATCGAGGGGCTCGTGCGCGAGGCGCCGATCGTGCCGGAGACCAAGGCGCTCGACGACCTGCTGGCCGACCTCCAGCGTCAGCGCACGTCGCTCGCGATCGTGATCGACGAGTACGGTCGCACGGCCGGCATCGTCACCGTCGAGGACATCATCGAGGAGGTCGTCGGCGAGATCGACGACGAGACCGACCCGCTGGGCGGCGCCGTGCGGCGGCTCGCCAACGGCGACTGGTTCATCCGCGGCCACGTCGCGATCTCCGACCTCGAGGACTACGGCCTGCACCTGCCGGTCGACTCGGACGCCTACAACTCGGTCGGCGGGTTCGTGTTCGGCGAGCTTGGGCGGCTGCCCAAGCGCGGTGACACGATCAAGCACAACGGCTACACGATCCGGGTGGAGTCCGTGCGGGAGAACCGGATCGAGGCGGTCCGGATCCGGCAGCGCGAAGAACAGGCCGCCTCGTCGCCCTGACCTTTCTATACACCGAGGGTATACACGGTGTGCAGTGATGAGGCATGTCTATCGGCATCGTCCTCTTGGGCCTGCTCGAGTCTGAGCCGCGCCACGGCTACGACCTGAAGCGCGCCTACGACGAGCGGTTCGGCACGGGCCGCCCGGTCGCCTACGGGCAGGTCTACTCGACGCTCTCGCGGCTGCCCGCCAACGGGCTGATCGCCGTCGACGGCGTCGAGCCGGGCGGCGGCCCCGAGCGCAAGCGCTACGCCATCACACCCGACGGCGTGGCCGACGTCGACCGCTGGCTCGCCCAGCCCGAGAAGCCGGAGGCGTACCTTCAGAGCGCGCTCTACACCAAGGTCGTGCTGGCGCTGCTCACCGGCCGGCCCGCGGCCGAGCTGCTCGACGTCCAGCGGGCCGAGCACCTGCGCCTGATGCGCGACCTGACCCAGCGCAAGCGCGCCGGCGATCTCACCGACCGGATGATCTGCGACCACGCGCTGTTCCACCTCGAGGCGGACCTGCGTGGCTGGAGCTGACGGCGGCGCGGCTCGATCAGCTCGGTGCGGCGGTGCGGTCATGACCGCCCTGCTCGAGGGCGCGGGCGGGGGCAAGTCGTTCGGCTCCACGGCCGCCCTCACCGCCGCGAGCCTGCAGGTCGGGGCCGGGGAGATCGTCGCCGTGATGGGCCCGTCGGGCTCGGGCAAGTCGACGTTCCTGCACTGCCACGCCGGGATCATCCGCCCCGACACCGGCCGGGTCACCTACCGTGACCGCGACCTGGGCGCCCTCTCCGATGCGGAGCGCAGCGCGCTGCGGCGCGGCGAGTTCGGGTTCATCTTCCAGTTTGGCCAGCTCGTGCCGGAGCTGACGTGCCGCGAGAACGCGGCGCTGCCGCTGCGGCTCGACGGGGTCGGGCGCCGCGACGCCGAGTGCCGCGCCCTGGCCTGGTTGGAGCGGCTCGAGGTGGCGGACGTCGCTGGCAAGCGGCCGGGCGAGGTGTCCGGCGGCGAGGGGCAGGGCGTCGCGGTCGCCCGCGCGCTGGTCACCGAGCCGCGCGTGGTGTTCGCCGACGAGCCGACCGGCGCGCTGGACTCGCTCACGTGGGCATCGCGCTGGGGTCGGTGCTGCTCGTGATCGTCTCCGAGCCGGTGCGCCTGGACCCGCTCGGCATTGCCGCCATGGCCGGGTCCGGCGGCGCCGTGGTGTTGACGGTGACCGCAGCCTCCCGGCGCTCGCCCGGCTCATGCGGCCCGACGGCCTGCGCACGGAGTGACCGTGCCATCGTCGGGGTTCCGGTCCACTGCCACACGGGTAGCAAAAAGCTACCTGTGTGGCAGATTGCACAAGTGCGCAAGACGCGCTACCTTGCCGCCAACCGACGAGACCGCTTCGGCGGTTGAGGAGGAGAGAGGGAGATCCTGGGGAGGATCGACCGAGAGAAACACATACGGCCGCCGGACTCAGGGGAGCGAGTCCGGCGGCCGTAGTGTTTCTGGAGGAGGGGTTGCGATGAGGGGTACGTTCGTCGCAATGGGCATGCTCCCAACGCCACCTCAATCTCCCCTAAACATTCGCGCGGGGGCTCAATACTGGTGGAAGCCGCGCCCCGCCTTCTTGCCCAGCGCCCCCGCGGCGACCATCGCGTCGACCCGCGCCGGCACCTCGGCGCCGATCGAGCGCCCGATCGCGGCCGCCACGTCGAGACCGACGTAGTCGAGCAGCGCGAGCGGACCCATGGGGTGCCCGGCGCCCATGCGCATGCAGTCGTCGATCGCCTTCGGGTCGAGCCCGCTCGACTCCAGCAGCGCGACGGCGTCGAACAGGAACGGGAACAGCAGCCGGTTGACCACGAAGCCTGGCGTGTCGGGCACCTCGACCGCGGTCTTGCCCAGCGCTTCGCAGAGGCCGAGCGCCCGCTGCCGGGTCTCGGCGGCGGCCTCGGGCGGGAACACCAGCTCGACGAGGTCCATCTTCGCGACCGGGTTGAACACGTGCAGCCCGACGAAGTGCTCCGGGCGCCCGGTCGCGCGGGCGAGCGCGGTGACCGACAGCGCCGACGTCGTCGTCGCCAGGATCGTCCCGTTCGTCGTCGCGCCGCCGAGCTGCCGCAGCAGCGCGGCCTTGGCGTCCTGCTCCTCGGCGATCGCCTCGACGATGAACGTCGCTCCGGCCAGCGTGGCGAGGTCGTCGGAGATCGATACGTTGCCCGCGCCTACGCCGCCGCGCTTCTCGATCAGCTTCTCCACCTTGGCGGTGGCGGCGTCCGGGCGGCGCGCCCACAGCACGACCTGGCCGTGCTCGGCGGCGACGCATGCGATTCCGGAGGCGATGGCGCCGCCTCCGGCGATCCCGATCCGTTCTGACACGGTGTCGATCTCCCTCGTTGACTGGCCAGTCTGCGCCGTACACTAAGCGCCCCAAGGCCCGGCACGCGGAGGTTCGAGCTACAACATGGACACTGGTCGCGAGGTCGTGATCGTCGAAGCGGTCCGGACGCCGGTCGGCCGGGGTCATCCGGAGAAGGGCTACTACAAGGACACGCACCCCAACGAGCTGCTCGGGGCGTGCTTCACCGAGGTGATCGAGCGGGCGGGGATCGAGCCCGGGCACGTCGAGGACGTGATCGGCGGCTGCGTGCAGCAGTACGGCGAGCAGATGTTCAACGTCACGCGCAACGCCTGGCTGCAGGCCGGCCTGCCGGTCGAGACGCCGGCCACCACGGTCGACCGCCAGTGCGGCTCGGCCCAGCAGGCGGTCAACTTCGGCGCCGCGCTGATCGCCGCCGGCGTGCACGACGTCGTGATCGGCGGCGGCGTCGAGCACATGGGCCACGTCCCGATGGGCGTCGGCTTCAAGTGGGTCGACGAGGTCGGCTCCCCGTGGCCGCCCGCGATGCTCGAGCGCTACAACCTCGTCCCGCAGGGGATCTCGGCCGAGCTGATCGCCGACAAGTGGGAGATCCCGCGCTCGGAGATGGACGAGCTGGCGCTGCGCTCGCACCAGCGCGCCGCGCGGGCCACCGAGGAGGGCCGCTTCGAGCGCGAGACGATCCCGTTCCGGGTCAACGGCCTGTGCCCGCCGGCGAAGCCGGTCAGGCGGGACACGTACGTCGCCGACCAGGGGATCCGGCCGGACGCCAACCTCCAGGCGCTCGCGGCGCTCAAGCCGGCGTTCAAGCCCGACGGCAAGGTGACCGCCGGCAACGCGTCGCAGATCTCCGACGGCGCCGCGGCGGTGCTGCTGATGTCGGCCGCCAGGGCGCGCGAGCTCGGGCTCACGCCGCGGGCGCGGATCGTCGACCAGACCACGGTCGGCGTGGACCCCGTGATGATGCTCACCGGCCCGATCCCCGCGACCCGCAAGCTGCTCGAGCGCACGGGCATGGCGATCGGCGACATCGACCTCGTCGAGATCAACGAGGCGTTCGCGCCGGTCGTGCTGGCGTGGCAGCGCGAGCTCGACCCCGACATGGACCGCGTCAACGTCAACGGCGGCGCGATCGCGCTCGGTCACCCGCTCGGCTCGACCGGCGCGCGGCTGCTGGCCACGCTCCTGCACGAGCTCGAGCGCTCCGACAAGGAGACCGGCCTGCTGACGATGTGCTGCGGCGGCGGGCTCGGCACCGGCACGATCATCCAGCGGGTCTGAGGCTCGCCCGCCGCGGCGCTATGGCTGTGGCGGCTGACGCCGCCCGCGATGCATGGTCCCGCCGAGCAGGGCGAGGATGTTCGCGGGGCCGCGCGGCTCGCCATCCAGCGCCGCCGCACGCGGCAGGTCAGCGTCTGCGGCGCGAACGTGGTGCTGCTCGGTCCGCGGCGGGGCACGCCCGTCAGCCGCGGTTGGCGATCGGTCTCAGGAGGGACATGCCGCTCCACGATCAGCGACTGGCCGGTCTGTACGCCGCCTCCGGCGAGGCCAGGAACCCCACCATGCCGGCGATCTCGCGCGCATGGCCGGGGCGCGGGACGGGCGGGTCGCGCTCCTCGTCGTGCGGGTCGCGATCCTCCTGGCCGGTCGTCTTCGTGGCGATCTCCCCGGGCGCGACCGGCGTTCGCGGTGATGCCGTGGGGGCCGAGCTCGAGCGCCAGCGACTTGATCAGCATGCCGAGGGGCGACGGCGCGGCCGATGCCGGAGCTCCCGCCCGTGACGACCGCGATGGGCATGGGATCGGGCTCCCCCGTGCAGCAGCGGCGAAAACCCGTCGGCTCCTCTCGCGCCCGCACGCCGGGAGCCGTAGAATCGGCCCACATCCCGCCCGTCACGACCCTCAGCCGCTGATGGAAACCCCCCTCGCACTGGATCTCGCCTCGCCCGACGACCTGGAGGCGCGCCGCGAGGCCGAGCGGCGCGGCGTGCCGTTCCTGCTGCTGCGCGACGACCAGGGCCGGCAGCAGATCGTGCCGCTCGAGGAGGACGCCGGCGCGGTCACCGTCGGGCGGCGGCTCGAGGCCGGCGTGCCGCTCGCGTGGGACCCCGAGGTCTCGCGGCTGCACGCCGAGCTGGAGCGCAAGGCCGGCGAGTGGACGCTGTGCGACGACGGCTTTTCCCAGAACGGCACGTACGTCAACGGGCTGCGGATCCACGGCCGGCGGCGGCTGATGGACGGCGACCTCGTCCGCATGGGCCGGACCACGATGGCATTCTGCGACCCGACGCTGAACGGCCTGGGCGTGACCCTGGCGCCCGGCGAGCTGGGCGTCGAGCCGAAGTTCTCCGAGCAGCAGCAGCGGATCCTGCGGGCGCTGTGCCGGCCGCTGATGGGCGACGGCGAGGGGATCACCCCGGCGACCGACGCCACGGTGGCGAAGGTCACCGGGATCCCGGAGCTCGTCGTGACGACGGAGCTCGACCATCTCGGGCGCTCGTTCGACCTGCAGGACATGCCGCCGGCCGACCGCCGCGCGGAGATCGCGCTGCTGGCGCTGCGCTCCGGCCTGATCAAGGCCGACGACGGCTAGGTCGCGGCCGCCGGGCGGCCCGTCTCGAGCCGTGCGACGAGCTCGTCGAGCTTGAGCTCCTCGAGCCCGCGGCCGACGGCCTCGAGCTCCCCGGCGCAGAACTCGACCAGGCGGCGGCCCTCCTGGCACAGCTCGAGCGTCTCGCGCAGCCCGGCCTCGCCGGAGTCCAGCCGGCGGATGGTCTCCTCGATGCGCGCGCAGGCGGTTTCGTAGGTGAGCGTGATCTCGGTCATGAGCGAGCCAGGAAGGCTAGGCGGCGCCCCCGACGGATCGGCGTCGCTCATGGCTCGGGCTCCGGGCGGACCGGGAGGGCGCCGTCGGCCATGCGCAGGGTCAGCCGCGGTTGGCGGCGGGCGGCCGCGGCCGTCGTGACCGGCTCACCCGAGGGATCCGTGACGAGCGCGTAGCCGCGATCCAGCGCCCGTTGGGGGTCGTGCGCCGCGAGTGCCAGCCGGAGCCGCTCGAGCTCGCGGGCGCGGCGCTCGCGTGCGACTTCGGCGCCCCGTTCGAGCTGCGCGGCGTCGGCGCGGACGCGCAGGGCGCCGCGCTGCCCGGCGAGCGCGCCGGCGGCCGCCTTGCGCTCCAGTACGATGGCTCCGGCGCCCAGCCGGCGCTCCTGCGCGGCGAGGCCGCGCCTGGCGCTCGCGCGCAGCTCGCGCAGGTGCTGGTGCAGGCGGCTGCGGTGGCGCGCCACGTGGTCGGCCGGGGCGCGCGAGAGCCCGGCCAGCGCCCGCGCGCGCTCGACGATCGCGCGTCGGCCCTGGCGATCGAGCCGCGCGGCGAGACCGTGCAGCGCGGCCCGCGCCTCGCCGCAGTCGACCGGCACGGCCGCCTCGGCGGCGTGGGTCGGGGTCGAGCACGAGACGGCCGCGACGTCGTCGATCAGCGTCCGGTCGGTGTGGTGCCCCACCGAGGCGATCACCGGTACGCGCAGCAGCGCGACGGTCCGGCACAAGGTCTCGTCGCAGAACGCGAACAGGTCCGCGAGCGAGCCGCCCCCGCGCGCGACGATCACGACCTCGACCTCCTCGCACGCGGCGAGGTCCTGCAGCGCGCGCGCTACGCCCGGCGCGGCGTGACGGTCCTGCACCGGCGCGAACGCCCACACCAGCCGCCCGGCCCAGCCGCGCCGGCGCAGGCCGGCGAGGACGTCGTCGCGCGCCTTGCCGCCCTCGCCGGTGACGACGCCGATGCAGCGCGGCAGCGCCGGGCGCGCGAGCTGCTTCTGCGGCTCGAACAGCCCTTCGGCGTGCAGCGCGCGCCGCAGCCGGTCGAGCTGGGCCAGCAGGTCGCCTTCCCCCGCCACGTGCACCTCGGTGACGGCGAACGAGAACGACGGCGACGCCGCTCGCGCGCCCGGGTAGTAGTCGCAGCCGCCGGCCGCGACGACGCGCTGCCCGTCGGCGAGCGGCGCGTCGAGCGCATCGAAGTCGCGCCGCCACATCGAGCACGGCAGCGCGCCGCGCTCGTCGCGCAGCTCGAACCACACGCGGGCGCGCCCCGGGCGGAGGTTGAACACCTCGCCGAACACCTGCACGCGCGAGAACCCCCGCAGCCGGTCGCGCAAGCGGGCGGCGTACTGGCCGACCGGCCATGGCCCGCTGAGGTCCGAGCCGGGGATGCCGCCGGGGCGGCGCGTGCGGGGGTCCTCGGGCATGGTCACCGGACCGTACAAGGCGGCCCAGCGGGAGCCGCCCGCTGCGTCAGCCGCGCGTGGGGCCCTCGACGTAGCGCGTCGGCTCGTCCTCGCCGAGCGATCGCAGCCCGCGCTCGCCGTCCTGGCCCTGCTCGCCACGGATCTCGCCGGCGAACGCGATCCGCTCCAGGCGGGCGATCTCGCGCTCGCCCTCCAGCCGCGCCGGGTCGTCCGGCGGCAGCGGGGCGATCAGCTTGCGGATGCGGTTGCGGAGCTGCAGCGCGAAGTGGGGGGTCGACGCTCCCATCAGCTGGCGCACGTCGTCGACCGTGACGCGGTGCTCGGGACGCAGGCGCTCGGGCTGCTCGGCTTCGGCCATGGCCGGGAGTCTACGAGCCCGCGCCGCGGTCCACGGCCTGGATCTCCAGCAGCGCGTCGATGCGCGCCTGGACGTCGATCGAGACGGCGTTCTCGTCCCCGATGAGCCAGCCGTGGTTGTAGACGCCGCGGACCGGGTCGGCATCGTAGCCGGGCTGGATGTCGAGCAGGTACTCCTGCAGCGGCGCCGGCAGGGCGTTCGCCGCGGTCACGAGCATGAGCGGCCCGTAGGTGCCCGACGCCGAGAGCGGCGCGGCCGCCGCGGCGTCGAGCGGCCGCTGGGTGCTGGCGATCACCAGCCCGTGGCCGGGATCGACGACGTTCCATCCGAACGAGCCGTCCGAGAAGCGCGCGAACGCGATCGCGTTGGCCACCGGGTCGGGGCCGCTGATGCGGCGCGCCGTGCCGAGCTTGGAGAGCTGGCCGAGCACCTTCTCCGAGATCGCGGACTCTGGGCCGAGCACGTAGATCCGGGGGCGCTTGTGCGCAGTGATCGCGGCGCGGGTGGCCGGCGGGATGGCGTCGTGCGTGGCCCACAGGACGGGATGGCCGGACTTCGCGGCCCAGCCGGCGGCGGGCATCGAGAACCCGGGCTGCTCGGCCGAGGCGACCAGGACCGCGGGCGAGGGCTTGCCGGCCGCCGCGATCTGCAGGCGGTCGATCGCCTGCGCGAGCGCGGCGTAGTCCGCGCCCTCCACGGGGGTCGTCTTGAAGCCCTGGGCGACCGCGGCTTCGCCGACCCGGATCACCTGCGCCCCGCCGGCCTCGTCGGCGCCGGTGGGGATGAGTCGGCCGAGCGCCTGCTCGCTCGCGGCCGGCAGCCGGCCGCCGTCCGAGTAGAGCAGCGGCGCGCGCAGCGGCGCGGCCATGAGCTGGGCGGCCGAGACGGCGACGCGCCAGTCGGTCGTGTCGACGAGCGTCACCGCGCGCGGGCGCGTGTCGCGCCCGCGCGAGGGAAAGACGGCCTGGGCGACGCCGGCCGCGTCGGCCACCGCGTCAGCCCCGCCGACCCGCGTCGTGTTGCGCGTGGCGACGCCGGGGAAGCCGAGGTCGGGGGTGGCCTGCTCCTCGCCGCCGCCGCCCTGCGCGGGCAGCGGCGCCTGATCGGCCCGGTCGTTCCCCCCGCCGGGCGGGGCGTCGCCGCCGCTCCCGCCGCAGCCGCCGACCAGCAGCACGGCCGCGCACAGGGCCGGAAGGAGGGCGAGGCGCACGGTCACAAAGCTACCGACCCGTGCAGGAACCGCCGGGCGGGCGTCGAAAGGTCGCAAAGCGGACGTCGGTCAGAGGTTGCGTTCGCCGTCGGACCTTGTACAGTGCCCGGCCAAGCCGAACCTCCGGAGGGATTCCGGGGGACGGGGGAACCAATCAGTTGGGGCGAACCGCGACCTGAGCGTCGTGGGGCGCAGGCTCTTTCAGCGCCAGCCCGTCAGCTAACCCCGCAGGCCGACGAAAGAGGTCTATGTCGTTGTTCCCGCGGGCGCTGGCCCCATGCTTGATCACGATGCTGTGCGTCATCGTCCCGAATGGGGCGCTGGCCGCCCCTCCGACGGGCGGCACCGCATTCGAGACCGAGCCGCCCCCGCCCGCGATGCTCGAGCCGGGCCTCTGGACCGGCGCCGAGGTGCCCGGTGACAAGGCCGTGCTGCTGCCCGACGGCAGCGCCGCCGCCCCCGCCGACGCGCCCGAGCAGGTCAAGCAGGCGATCTGGGCCGCCAACGCGCTGCAGGACCTGCCCTACCGCTACGGCGGCGGGCACAACCTCAAGTTCGACGTCGACGACGGCGCCGACTGCTCGGGCACCATCTCGTTCGCGCTGCACGCCGCGGGCGCGCTCAAGACCCCGCTCGACTCCGGCTCGTTCATGAAGTGGGGCGAGAAGGGCAGGGGCGCCTGGATCACCGTCTTCACCAACCCCGGCCACGCCTACGTCAAGATCGCCGGCCTGCGGCTCGACACGAGCGCCGCGGGCATGAGCCGCCGCGCCAAGGGCGTCGCCGCCTCGGCGTTCGAGAGCGGCCCGCGCTGGCGCCCGGTGAACCGCTCGCCGCGCGGCTTCGTCAAGCGCCACCCGCTCTCTTTCTAACCACCACCTACGCGACCGGGTGACTTCGCGCCCGGCTGGATACGCTTGGACAGGATCCCAACGTGGAGGTAGCCGTGCCCGGTATGGGCGGACGCATGTCCACCGTCATCAAATCGAAGATCAACAAGCTGCTCGACAAGGCGGAGGACCCGTCCGAGACGCTCGAGTACTCCTATGCCAAGCAGATGGAGCTGCTGCAGAACGTCAAGAAGGGCATCGCCGACGTCGTCACCGCGAAGAAGCGGCTGCAGCTCCAGCAGCAGAAGCTCGAGCAGCAGGTCGTCAAGCTCGACACGCAGGCCCGGCAGGCGATCGCGTCAGGGCGTGAGGACCTCGCCCGCACCGCGCTCGAGCGCAAGCAGTTCGCGCAGACCGAGCTGCAGACGCTCGACCAGCAGGTCGTCGAGCTCGAGGGCCAGCAGCAGGGCCTGATCGACAAGGAGCAGAAGCTGCGCTCCAAGCTCGAGCAGTTCCGCACCAAGAAGGAGGTCATCAAGGCGCAGTACTCGGCTGCCGAGGCCCAGGTGAAGATCTCCGAGGCGGCCACCGGCGTGGGCGAGGAGATGGCCGACGTCGGCATGGCCATGCAGCGCGCGGTGGACAAGACCGAGAACATGCGCGCCCGGGCCAGCGCGATGGACGAGCTGGAGGCCGCCGGCGCGTTCGACGACAACCTCACGCTCACCGCGGGTCAGGACGACATCGACCGTCAGCTGTCCCAGCTCACGTCGGGCAGCCAGGTCGAGGACGACCTCGCGAAGCTCAAGGCGGAGCTTGGGCAGGGCTCGGCGCCCTCGCCGGCGCTGGAGCAGGGCGCGCCCGCCGACCGGCCGGCCCAGGGCGGCCAGCAGTGATCGTCCGGATCGCCACGGAGGACCAGTACCGCCTGCCCGACGAGGACGCCAAGCGCCTCAACGAGCTCGACAACCGGGCGGTCGCGGCCGTGGAGGCCGACGACGAGGACACGTTCCATCAGGTCTTCGAGGAGATGCTCCGCCTGATCCGCACGGACGGGCGCCGGCTCGGCGTGGACGAGCTGGAGGAGTCCGACGTGATCGTCCCGCCGCCCGACACGTCCTTCGCCGAGGCCGCCGACGGGTTCACCGGCGACGGCCTGATCCCGGACTGACGCGCACCTGCGGTCGAGCTCGTCAGCCGAGGGCTGACGGGCTCGACCGCGGAGCGCTGCTAGATCGGGATGCCCCAGAGCGGGAACCAGCGCTCGAGCTCCGCCTCCACGGGGAGCTCGTGCCCGATCTGGGCCTTCAGGCGCAGCTCGCGCTCGGTGTCGCGGCGCTGCGCTCCCCCGGCGGGCACGAACGGGTAGTACGCGCCGCGCTTGTAGTTGTAGATCCAGTAGACGGGCTGGTCGTGGGCGTCGCGGAACGCGAACACGGCGCACAGGATCCGCTCGCCGTAGCCGCCGTCCTGGAGCGCCTGCGAGACGACGTTGACGCCGACGACGAGGTCCTCGAAGTCGACGTCCGAGAGCACCATCCAGCGGTAGCCGAACGAGTCGTCGGTCCGCTCTACGCCGGTCCCGGTGTCCTCCCCGGTGCCGCGCAGGACCTCCTCCATGTCGGTCACGATCGACTCGAAGTCGGCCGTGGCCAGCGGCTGGAACACGATCGCCG
>JAABUR0100008225.1_pt1 | contig 12099 bp, 6 predicted proteins | sample 5560091 | NCBI WGS metagenome assembly JAABUR01 (sample SAMN10711879, study PRJNA513375) | rock metagenome | isolation source: Antarctica rocks | place: Antarctica: Victoria Land, University Valley sud
CCTGCTCGGATGATTCCATCGCCCGCTTGGCGGTCAGCCAGGTCTGCGCCAGCTCCGCCAACGGGAGCGCCGCGGCGGCTGGCGTGGGGGAGTGGTGGGTGCGGGGTTCAGGCACCTCGGGACTCTACCGCCGGGTGCGCCGATATTCTCCTATATCGGCGATCCCGTGAGCATTATTGCAACCGATGCATGATCGACGGGGTCATCTCCAGACTCGCAAGTGCCATCGTGGGGACACCAGCACGAGCGCGATCCAGATCAGGACCTGCGCCACGGCAGGGCACGGTGTACTCGGCCGCCCGGGCCGCGGCGTGCTACCCGGCACGGCAAGCCGGATCGACCCAAAACATGTCACCGGGGTCCCGGCGGTGGACGTCGCCGGTCAGGAGGGTGTGGAGCACACCGGCGGCGATGTTCTCGGGTCGTACGGTTGGCACACACGCTCGCTGGGGGAGGCGCCTGGGGTCTGGACCTGCAGCACTGTGGGCGAGTCCAGGTGGAGCACTACTGAGCTGTTCTTCGGGACGGCCGGGTCGGTGCTGGCGGTAACGTTCACCGCCAGCTCCGTCGAGGTGACGCGGGTGACCGCGCGGAAGCTCAGTGTCCGGTGATTGGCGTCACTGAAGGTTCCGCTGCCATCGGCGGCGACCGTGAGCATGCGGCCATTTCCCGACCAGGTGCCGAGGAAGGCCCGCAGATCCGGCGCCGCGGCCGCAGATGTCGTGGTCGGTGGTGGCAGTGGCGTCGCGCTGGTCGTGGTCTGCGGGGTCGTTGTCGGTGGCGTCGTGGTCGGCGGTTGAGGGGGCGTCGTCTTGGTCGGTGGTGGTGCGGTGGTGGTTGCCGGTGTGGTGGTCGTAGGCGGCGGTGTGGTCGGGGCCGAGGTGGGGGTGGCGGCCGCTGGCGGGGGGGCTGGTGTCGGGGGGCTGGCGATGCGGACTGCCGGGCTCGCGGTGCGCGCGGGCGGCGGCGGTGGTGGTGGCGCAGAGGGTTGGGGGGCGGGCAAGGGCAGGGCGGACTGGATCGGGGCGACCCGGTTGCCGTAGGCATCGGCCCACGTCACCACGGTGCTCACGTAGTCAGCGGAGTGGTTGTAGCGGAAAACCGCCTGCTCGGCCTGAGACCGATCACGCAGGTCGCCGCCGCCGGCGCACAGGTAACGCCCGGCGGTGAGTGCCGCATCGAAGAGGTTGTTCGGGTCGGCGACCCCGTCACCGTTACCGTCGACCCCCGAACGCGCCCAGGTGCCGGGGATGAACTGCATCGGGCCGACGGCCCGGTCCCACACCGGGTCCCCGTCCAGACGACCACCGTCGGTGTCCGGGATGGCTGCCATGCCCGGGCCACCGGAGAGCACCGGGCCCAGGATCGGGGTGAGGGTGGTGCCCGCGGAGTCCACCGCGCCACCGTGCGCGTGACCGGACTCGATCCGCCCGATACCGGCCAGCAGGGTCCAACTCAGCCCACAGCCGGGATCGGATCCGGCCAGGGAACGCTCCGCTGCCTGATACGCCGCCAACGCAATGCCGGGGATCCCCAGTGGACCATCGGGGACGACTGCCCGCATACCGGTACTGCGATTATCCGGCGTCACCGTCGCCGTCGCCGGGAGGACCGTCAACTGCTGCTGCTGGGCGTCGGCGATCGAGCGGGCCAGCGCCCACTGCTCGGCGCTCATCCCGTAGTAAGGCCCTGCGGCCACATTCGGGGTGCCACCGTCCGCTCCGTGGGCACCGACCCTAGGCAGGGCGGCGGAAAGATCGGGAGGCACCGCAGGGGCACCGGTGCGGGCAATCATGCCGCCGCCGAGCGCTGACGGCGGAATGACCGAACCGGAGTCCGCTGAGGTGGGCGCGGTCACCAGCTGCCCGATTGTGGGTTGGCTGTCGGCGGCGAACACCGCGCGGGGCACGCCCACCGCGACCGGCACCAGTATTACCGCGAACCCCACCGCGGCGGCGGACCTACGCCACCGGGCACCGGCCGGATTTTCCCGTGCCATCACGTGCTGCCCTTACCGTCGGCGGGTCCTGTCGATGAGCGCCGACCGTACGCGGTCCCCGGTGAAGACCGTGTAGCCACCGAGCCGTGACCGCCCACCCCTGCCGCCCGGCTGTCTCCACCATCCCAGTTCGGGGAGCGGGCGGGACCCGACCCTGCGCGGCCGGTGGGTGGATGGGTGGTGGCGGCGACCACCGCGCGGACCGGTTCCCCCCATCAGCGGCCGGCACATTCGCGATGAGGGGCGCTCAGCGGGTTCGTGGGGAAGGAATCCGAGCCAGCTTCGCGGCTACTTGGGAGTGCCCAATGACGGCAGGTGGGCCACCGCCGCTCCGGGTACCTGCTGGGCCGCCGCTGGTGCGGAAACTCGGACCGGCGCCGGTGGTGTCCCAGTCGGTGGTGTCCCAGATGCCGCCTTGGCCGGTGGGGTGGTGACCTGTACGGGGGGAGGGGCCCCCACGGTTGGTGGTGGGGTGTGGATCTGCGCGGGCGGGGAAGCGGGTGCCGTGTGGGCCGGTGGCGTAGCGGTCTGCTCGGGTGTGGGTGTGGGTGTGGTGCGTGTGGTAGGCGGCGGGGCGCTGGCTTGTACGGGGGATGGGACGCGGGCGGGCCGTGCTGGTGCGGCAGTGGCCTGTACGGGAAGGGACGCGGCCGACTTGGCTGGTGGGGCGCTGACCTGCTCGGGCGGGGATGGGGTGGGCGTGGCCCGTGCTGGTGCGGCAGTGGCCTGCTGCTCGGATGCCGAAGCGGGCGGCGTGGCCTCGGCCGGGGAGGTCGGGGCGGCAGTGGCCTGCTGCTCGGATGCGGATGCGGATGCGGATGCGGAAGCGGGCGGCGTGGCCTCGGCCGGGGAGGTCGGTGCGGTGGTGCTGGACTGGACCGGTGTGAAAACGATGAGCGCCGGCGCTGGCGCCGGAGCCGCTGCGGGTGCGGGTGCGGCGGTGGGGGTGGCGGCCGCTGGCGGGGGGGCTGGTGTGGCTGCCACGGTGGGGGCGGGTCGTGATGCAGTGGAGGACAGGGCCAGTGCGGTGAGCAGGACCGCGGAGGCGGCTGGGATCAGCAACCATCGGCGGTGGTGGTGTCGGGTGCGCATCCGCGGGTGGTGGCGGAGCCCGATCGCCGCCAACCCGGTCAGCGGCGGGGTCTCGGCGGACACGGTGGGTGCCTCGGCGAGTGCGCCCAAGGCCTCGGCGACCTCGGTGGCCGGGGGTCGGTCGGCGGGATCAGGGTGGGTCATCGCGGCCAGCAGCGGGGCCCAACCCGGGTCCAGGTCCTCGGGGATGATCGGGGGGCGTGGGGGCGCCGCGACGGCGGATTCGGCACCGGAACCGATACGGCGCCCGGTGAGAGCCTCCAGCAGGAGCAGGGCGAGACAGGAGATGTCGCCGGCCGGGCCGAGATCAGCCTCGGCGGCGTGCACCGGCCTGCGGTCTGGCCCGGGGCCGGTGCTCACCGGGTCCGACGTGATGGTGGTGTCCTCGAGAACGCGTGCGGTGCCGGCGTCACTCAGCTTCACGGTGAGCGAGCGAGGGTGACCCGGTGGCGTGGTGCTCAGCAGAACGGCGGCGGGCTGGACGCCGCGGTGCGCGACGTCGTGCTGGTGCAGGTAGGCCAGGGTGGTGGCCAGGTGCGCTCCGATCTCGGCGACCAGCTCAACAGGCAGAGGACCGGTCGCGATGCGCCGGGCCAGCGTTGTTCCCCGTACCCGTTCCAGCACCAGAAACGATCGTTGCTCGGTCGTACCGGTCCGGTCGGTACCGGCATCCCACACGGTGACCAGTCCGGGGTGGCTCAGTCCGGCCAGGTGCTGCAGCTCCGGTTGGTCCCGCAGGCCCCCTCCCGGCGTGCCGGCGGCATGGTCGAAGACTTTCACGGTGACGGGGCGCTCGAGGAGTTCATCCCAGCCCTGATGCACCTGTGCTGTCCCGACGCGGCCGAGCTGTGCCTGCAGCCGGTAACGGTCGGCGAGCAGAGCGGACGAGCTGGCGCTGCGGGTGCCGCCCAGTGAGTGGGACACGAGCGGAGGCTGCTCCATTACTTCTCCTGCTGTTCTGCGGCGACGTACCACCGACAGAATTTACTCTCCCGGCACCGGCCGAGGGGTTGACGGCAACCGCGCTGATTGCTGCATCGTTGACCACGGCGCCACCGCCTTCGCCGGACCTGAAGTCGGCAACCGTGCGCCGGTCTAGCGCTCCCGGATGGCGCAGGTTCAGTGTTGTTCGGTGACGCCGTCGTGCCGAATGGTGAGGTCACCGCAGCTGATCGTGTTGGCAGAGGCTGCGGCGGCCGGGTTGCCGGTGGTGGGGACGGTGTCGGTGGCGCCGTTGCGGGCGGTGGTTGCGGTGATGATGACCTGGGTGCGGCCCACGTCGTGGGGTTGTCCGGCGCCATCCAGGTGCATGTTCAGCCCCACGAGGCTGCGCCCGGAGGTGCCGGTGATCTGGGAGCAGCCCACGCCCGTTCCGGTGCCGCGGAAGCCGAGGTCGAATTGGTAGTGCCCGCCTTGGGCGTTGGTGACCGGGAACAGGGCGCAGTTGCGCACGACCAGCAGCTCGGCGGTGCGGCCGTCGCTGGCCAACGCGGCGATGGTGCCGGTGCTGTCGGGGTTTTCCACCAGGACCGATCGGGGACCGCCACCGGCCAGGTCGATCGGGATGGTGAAGGTGGCCCCGGAGGCGGTGGTGATGCCGAAGGTGGTGCCTCCCTCGATCCACCCGGTGTCGGGGCGCCCGTCCCCGTCGACGTCGATGATCTCCTTGCGGGCGGCACCAGCGGGAATGCCGGAACCCATCGGCGCGCATCCCGAGGTCGCCACTCCAGCGGGGGCCGCGGTCGGCGCCGCGGTGGCCGGCGCCGGGCGGGCAGTGTCGACCGCCGTGGTGCCGGCGGCGGGTGCGGGGCCGGCCTGGGTTGTCGTCGTCGGTGGTGGCGAGCTCGCGGTGACAGGTGGGGACGGTGTTCTCACGGTGGGCGGTGTCGCGGTGGGACCGGCCCCGCACGCGCTGAACAGCAGCCCGCCCACCAGTGCGCCGGCGACGACCACCCCGCGACGGGTGCGCATCGTCGCTCGGCCGGGTGCCTGGAGGCTCATCGGGAGGTGACCATGCCGGTGGCGGCGTCCCAGAACAGGGAGCCGCCGGAGAAGTCGCTCCGCCGACCGCCGGGCACGGCGTACTCATCGGAGGTGGGGTAGCCGAGGGTCCCGGTCTCCCAGCCCTGAACCGCCCAGGCGTCCCCGATCGCGCCGTGCACCTCATGGGCGCCGGTCGCTGGGCTCCAGTAGACCGAGCCGCCCTGCAGGTGGTTGTACCGACCGATCCCGTCCGGGGTGCCCCGCTCGTCGGTCACCGGGTAGCCGAGGAACCCGGCCTCCCACTGCAGCTGCGCCCACTTGGCCTTGATGGCTCCGTGGATCGACTGGGCGCCGGTGCTCGGCGACCAATAGATCGAGCCGTCCTGGAAGTCGTTGTACCGGCCGATCCCGTCGGCGCTCGGCTGCTCGTCGGTCACCGGGTAGCCGTGCACTCCCATCTCCCATCCGAGCGCGCTCCACTTCACATCGATCGCCCCGTGCACCTCGTGCGCGCCGAATCTCGGGGACCAGTACACCGCGCCGCCATGGGAGAAATCGTTGTAACGCCCGCCACTATCGGCGCTGGGGGACTCGTCGGTGCTCGGCAGCCCGAGCGCCGAGGACGGACCGCCGATGGCGAGGTAGTGCGCCAAGATCGCACCCTGCACCTCGTGCGCGCCGGTGGCCGGTGACCAGTAGATCCGGCCCCCGGCGAAGTCCTGTGCTCGCCCACCGGGTACGGCGTACTCCGCGCCGAGGACCTCGCCCAGGTAGCCGGAGCCACCCAATTGGTTGTAGTGGGCCAGGATCGCCGATCCTTGGCCGGTGGTCGGGCCCGAGCCACCGGCGCCGCCACCGTTGGCCAGCGCGGACAGCGCTGTCGAGCCGCAGCAGAACCGTGAGTCGTCCACCCCGGTGGAGACCCCGGCTATCGCGCTGCGGTCGGTGTACTGCCAGAACGTCCAGCTGGTCCAGCCGCCGATCAGCGGGGTGGTGGGCGCGGAGCCCCCGTTGTAGTCGGCGATCCACAGTGGATATTGGGTGAAGCCGGTGTTGTTGCCCATCGCGCTGCGCCAGAAGTAGGGATAGGTGTAGATGATCGGCGTACGTCCGGTCAGGGCGGTAATGGTGTCCAGCCAGTTGTGCACCCAGGCGACCAGCTGCGACGGGGCGAGTCCGCCGGTCTCCTCCAGGTCCAGCACCGGGCCCAGGTCGCCGCTGCTGCCCATCATGCCCGCCACCGAGACGAAGTAGCGCGCCTGCTCGGCCGCCGAGCCGGGGGAGCCGTCCGGGCGCGCGTAGTGATAGCTGCCGCGGACCATGCCGTTGGCCTTGACGGCCGACCAGTCGGCGCTGAAGTAGGGGTTGACGTACCCGAGGCCCTCGGTGGACTTGACGAAAGCGAAGGTGCGCCCGGAGCCGCGTACCTGGTCCCAGTCGATGCTCGTCCCGTTGGGGTGTTGATGGCTGGACACGTCCGGACCGGTGATGTCAGCGGTGGCCGCGCCGGCGGCGACCAGCACCATCAGGGCGGCGATCACCGTGGTCACAGTGGCTCGCGGACGGCGACGCGCCGCGGAGACGGAAATACGCACGAGATGAGACTAGAGGTACTAATGTGACTGTGGAGTATGTTGTTACTTGAGTGATCAGGCGGATGCTGGTCTCATCCCGCCACGCGAGGGCGCCGGGGTAGTGCCTGCTTTCCCGGGCCGCGCGGAATGAACCAGCATCAGTCATGGATGCGGTGGGGCCGCAGCATTGTCGGGAGGTTCGGGGCTGGCGGTGGAGCCGAAGGCGGCGACCGCGATGGCTCCGCCGACGGCCAGCACAAACCCCACTACCGCCAACCATTCCAGCCCGGGGCGGGAGGTGTCGCCGAGCAGGTACACCCCGGTGATCCCGGGCAGCACCGTCTCGCCGGCAACCAGCGCGGCCGTTGCCCCGTTCACCGAACCGAGTTGCAAGGCCACGGTGTGAAGGTAGAAGCCGCCGATCCCGGCGATCACGATGGTCCATGCTGCAGGGTCCACCACCAGCACCGGCCACCGCACCGGGGCGAGGCCACCGACGATGCGCACGGCGATGGCCAGCGCACCGAACAACAGCCCGGCGATGAGCCCCGCGGGCACCGCACCACCTGCACCCAGCCGCCGGACCCCGAAGTGACCAAGTAGCACGACCAGCACCGACGCCAGCAGAATGCTCCAGTGCAGGCCAAGGCCGGCGGCGGCACCGCCCCTGTGCCCAGCGGCGAGGGCGAGTGCCACCAGGGCAAGGATCACGGTGGTGATGGCCACCGCGTCGCGGCGGTGCAGCCGGATGCCCAGCACGTTCGCCCCGAGTACTGCGGTGACGATGAGGTTGGCGCTCATGATGGTCTGCGCGAGGAACAGCGGGATGAGCCGGGCGGACACCGTGGCGCCGACGAAACCCAGGACATCGAGCACCGAGCCGAGGAGAAACCACATTGTCAGCGCGGCAGCAACTGTGGAGGCCATGGTGGGGGCACCGGTGGTGGTGCGCTGACCGCCGACTCCGCGTGCCTGCGCTGCGGCGGCGGAACGCCGGGCCCCGTAGGCCTGCAGCACCGAGGACGTCCCGTAGCTGAGACACGCGATGAGGGCGGCGACAAAGCCGGTGAGCATGCGGGCACTCCTCATCTCATGACGACGCGGGCACCTGCGGGATGGGAGTTCGACTACCGGGCACCCTGGCGCTGACAATGCCCTCCCTCCCAGGGTGCACGCCTGTCGGGCAATGCACTGCGTCCACAACTCGACCTCACCGTCCTTCCGCTGCCCTGAAAGGGCGCTGAGACCTCCCGGGCACCCTCGTTATGGGCCTGGAGTCGGGTGGTGAATCCATCCCCAGCGATGTGCGTCCCCGCCCATGAGCGCGGGGAGAAGATGTGCCTCCACAGGTGTGCTGCACCGCCCGAGCCGGGCCGCTCGGCGCCCCGGCTGGCCGCGCCCGGTTCTCCGTACAGTGGCCGTCACCGGTGGTGCGCGTGAGGCCGGGGCAACCACTTACGGCGCGGCGGTGCCGTGCGACTGCTTGGAGTGTGGCCCGTGGCCGTGCACCCCCCTACCGGGTTTGCCGGTGTGTCCCGCAGGACCCGATGGCTGCTGATCATCGGCGTGGTGCTGTTGGTGCTGATCTTCGGCGGGCCCTCCTTGGTCAACACCTACGTCGACTGGGCGTGGTTCGGTGCGCTCGGTTTCCGCGGCGTGTTCACCACGGTGCTGCTCACCAAGGTGGTGCTGTTCGTGGTGGTCGGCCTCGTCATCGGCGGGATTGTTGCGGCGGCCCTGGTGCTGGCCTACCGCTCCCGCCTGGTGTTCGTGCCCGTCGCCGGCCCGACCGACCTGGCCGCTCACTACCGCCCCGTGGTGATGAGCCACCTCCGGGCGTTCGGCATCGGCATCCCCGTGATCATCGGTCTCATCACCGGGCTGGTGGGACAATCCCACTGGGCGCTGGTGCAGCTGTTCCTGCACGGGACCAGCTTCGGGCAGACCGACCCTCAGTTCGGTCTGGACCTCGGGTTCTACGCTTTCGACCTGCCCTTCTACCGCGTCCTCCTCGGCTGGGCCTTTGCCGGGGTGGTACTGGCCTTCCTGGCCAGCCTGGTGACCCACTACCTGTTCGGCGGGCTGCGGTTGGCCGGGCGGGGTGGCCGGTTGACCAAGGCGGCTCGGGTGCAGCTGGCCGTACTGTTCGGCACCTTCGTGCTGATCAAGGCGGTGGCCTACTTCTTCGATCGGTACGAGTTGCTCTCCAGCAACCGCAACCCGCAGTTCACCGGCGCCTCCTACACCGACCTGCATGCCGTGTTACCGGCCAAGCTGATTCTGCTGTGCATCGCCGTGATCTGCGCCGGTGCGTTCTTCGCCGGGGTGGTGCTGCGCGACCTGCGGGTGCCCGGGCTGGCCACCGCGTTGCTCGTGTTGTCCTCGATTCTCGTCGGGGCCGCCTGGCCCGCGATCCTGCAGCAGTTCTCGGTGAACCCCAACGGACCCGACCGTGAGGCCCTGTCCATCGGGCGCAACATCGCCTCCACCCGGGCGGCTTACGGCATCACCGACAACACGGTGCACTACGTCGACTACCCGGGCACCGCCACCGTCGCACCCACCGCCGTCGCCGCCGACACGGCCACGGTTTCCAACGTGCGCCTGCTCGACCCGACGGTGCTCTCGCGCACCTTCACCCAGCAGCAGCAGCTGAAGAACTTCTACGGCTTCCCGAACACCCTCGCCGTGGACCGGTACACCGTCGACGGGCAGCTGCGGGACTTCGTCGTCGCGGCGCGGGAACTCGCCCCGAACACGCTGACCGGTAACCAGACGAACTGGGCGAACCAGCACACCGTGTACACCCACGGCAACGGCTTCGTCGCCGCGGCCGCCAATAAGGTGAACGCGGCGCTGACCGATGCCGGCAGTGGCACCGGGGGATACCCGGTCTACACCGTGGCGGATTTGAACACGAAGTCGACGACCATCCCGGTCACCCAGCCGCGCATCTACTACGGGGAGCTTATCGGCAAGTCCAACCCCGACTACGCGATCGTGGGTGACGTGTCTGGCGCGCCGCCGCGGGAGTACGACACCGACAGTTCCAGCTTCACCTACGCCGGCAAGGGCGGCGTGGAGATCGGCAGCTGGATCAATCGGCTGGCCTTCGCCGCGAAGTACGGCGAGCGCAACATCCTGTTCTCCAGCGCCGTCACCAAGGACTCCAAGATCATTTTCAACCGTGACCCGCGGGACCGGGTGCAGGCGGTGGCGCCGTGGCTCACCACCGACACCACCACCTACCCGGCCGTGGTCGACGGGCGGATCAAGTGGATCGTCGACGGCTACACCACGCTGGACTCGTTGCCCTACGCCCAGCGCACCTCACTGAACACCGCCACCGCGGACAGTCGAGCCGCCTCCACCGCGGCGCGCCAAGCCTCCAGCACCCCGGTTTCCTACATCCGTAACTCGGTCAAGGCGACCGTCGATGCCTACGACGGCACCGTCACCCTCTACGGGGTAGACCAGACCGACCCGGTGCTCAAGGCCTGGGAGGGTGTGTTCCCCGGGGTGGTCAAGCCGGGTACTGACATCTCCCCGGTTCTGCGTGCGCATGTCCGCTACCCGCAGGACCTGTTCAAGGTCCAGCGTGACCTGCTCACCCGCTACAACGTGTCCAACCCCAAGGAGTTCTTTCAGAACAACGGGTTCTGGTCGGTCCCCGCCGACCCGACCGTGGACAACAACAACGGCCACGCACCCCAACCGCCCTACTACGTCCAAGCCGCGGACCCCACGACCGGCACGTCCTCCTTCCAGCTGACCAGCGCCCTCGTGGGCCTCAACCGGGAGTTCCTTTCCGCCTACATGAGCGCCAGCTCCAACCCGGACACCTACGGGCAGATCACCGTGCTGAAGCTGCCGACCGATACCCAAACCCAAGGGCCGCAGCAGGTGCAGAACTCGATGCTGTCCGCGCCGCAGGTGTCGCGGGAGCGCAACCTGCTGGGCCAGCAGTCCACCAAGATCGAGTACGGAAACCTGCTGACCCTGCCGGTGGGCAAGGGTGGTCTGCTCTACGTCGAGCCGCTCTACATCGAACGCTCCGCGCAAGCCTCGTCCTATCCACAGCTGGCGCGGGTTCTGGTCAGTTACAACAACCAGGTCGGCTACGCCCCCACCCTGGCTCAGGCCCTCGACCAGGTCTTCGGCGCCGGGGCCGGGTCGGGAACCACCGCGCCGGCCAACCCCACCCCTACCAGCCCGCCGACGTCGGGGGCCACGCCGACTCCGAGTAGCCCGCCGGCGGCGACGAGTACCGCCTCACCGCCGTCGGGTGCCGTGCCCGTGCCGCAAGCAATCGACAACCTCAACACCGCACTGCGGAACCTGAAGACGGCGCAGGCCAGCGGTGACTTCGCCGCCCTCGGCCAGGCGCTGACCAAGCTCGACACGGCGGTCAAGGCCTACCAGCAGGCAACCCGGCCGGGAACAGCCAGTCTTGCTGCCCCGCCGACCACCACGGCGGGACTCACCCCCTCGGCCATTCCGCCCCCCACGGCAGCGCCCTAACCGCACCCTAATCGCCGGGTGCCGGTCTCCCCACGACGGTCAGCGAGCAGCGTCCGGCCCCCAGTGTTTTGCAGTCGCCCCGCGGCGTGGGACTGCCGCCACCCAGCGTCGGAACCAACTGGGCGGAGCGAGTGGACCACCAGGCCCCGCCACCCACATCACCGCACACAAACGACAACCATCTGCCGCCCCCGGTGCGGCGCTGCCTCGAGGAGGCTGCGCCGGGTCCTGGAGTGCCCAGATGCGCTGTTCTGAGGGCGTATGCGCCGGCCATGGCCCAGCACCCTGGCCGTTGACACCGCCGACGGTGAGGTTGCCGCCGAGCAGGTCGGAGACGAATGGCCCTCAGCGCACCACGGCCAGGAAGCCGTTGGCCAGCACAATCAATGCCCTCCGCGTCAGCGCCACACCACACCCCGCCACCGGAGCGGGGGAAGCTGAACCTGGGCAGACACAACGACCGAATCGGCAGGAGCGGCCGATTCCGGCGGACGAGCTGCTTCGTTGCCTCGTTGAGCAGAGCTCAAGCCAGCCGTAGTCACGACGACGAACACGGCGATCAGCTGCCGACGTCACCACAACGGTGCGGTACACCACCTCGGCGTGCTCGCTGCCGGACGTGGCGTTACCCGTCCATCCCGTGAGTGTGATGCTCGGGAGTGAACAACTCGGCTCCAGTGCTCACAACGAGGGACGCAAACAGTATCCCGGCGAGCAGCAGCAGGACCCCGGCGAGCACCCGATGCCGGGACAGTGCGGCGAGGGCGGCCGCGCCCACAGGGATGCTGGCGGCAACCAGGTCACGCAAAGCGTCTGAGAGAGGTACCGACGCCCGCGGTGAGCGAGAGTTCAGGGCGGCATGCGTCACCGGCAGATCTGCCGTGAGGGGGACCAGCTCGTCGCAGAACCGTGCGGCGTAGACGGCGGTGA
>JAABUR0100008227.1_pt1 | contig 12097 bp, 17 predicted proteins | sample 5560091 | NCBI WGS metagenome assembly JAABUR01 (sample SAMN10711879, study PRJNA513375) | rock metagenome | isolation source: Antarctica rocks | place: Antarctica: Victoria Land, University Valley sud
TCCCGAGCTTGAGCGCGGCTCACCTGCAAGGCTTGTGCCTTTTTGCCGGACCGTTCTGCCTAAGAGTGCAGCGGTGTGTTTAGACGTGTACACGCTGCAAGTCCGGCGTGCTGTGGTGCTGCGCTTGCAAATACCTTGACAGCCGGGTGGGGACGAGCTGTCGACGAGGGATCGAATATGAGGTGTAGGGCGGCAACGGCACGTGCAGCCAGGCTCGCTTCATGCCTTGCCTTGGTTGTGATCCCTGAAGGCCGCAGCGGTGGGCGACCATTGCTAGACTGATCTAGTCTGCTTGTTGCCACTATGATGGAAGTAGCTGTGGTGACAGGCGCCAGTGGCTTTGTGGCTGGGGAACTAGTCATGCAGCTGCTGGTCTGGCGCCCATAAGTGCAACTTGTGCCTCTGCACGTCGCAGTGCCAGCCATAACACACGTGTGCGCAACGGCAGGCAAAGGGGTACACCGTGCGGGGCACCGTGCGCTCCCTGGGCAACGCAGAGCGGACCGCGCACCTGACTGCACTCGGCAAAGCACTTCCAGGTGCCTGCTTTCGGTTTCTTGTGCGCTGCCTGCCTGATTGCTTCAAGGTTGTGCTTGTCACTGACTGTGGCACAACTTTGCGCAGGGACCTTGGAGCTGCGTGAGGCTGACCTGTTGCAGGTCACTCCCCTGCTCCACAGGTCTGGCTGATCCAGGCTCAACTCCGTGCTGACTGGTCTGCACCGAGCAGGAGGGATCCTTTGACGCTGTTGTGGAGGGCGCCACATACGTCTTCCACACAGCGTGCGCCCTCGCACGCCTGTCAGGCGCAGTCACATTTAGTTGTCAGTTCCCCTCCTCTTTGAAAGAGCTTGTCGTTGACCGTCTTCGCCGTCACACTCCTGGCACTGTGTCTGCCCCTGGCAAGCTCGCCTGCAGAGCCTCCTGACCATGACAGTTGCCGCAGGTCACCCTTCTTCATAGACGTGGAGGATGTGCAGCGCGACCTGATCGACCCAGCAGTGAAGGGCACGCGCAACGTGCTGGGCGCCGCGGCCAAAGCCAAGGGCACCGTCAGGCGTGTGGTGCTGACGTCTTCGGTCGCGGGTGCGCCCCTGACCAAGCGGCACCACTCAGTTCAGCACTGCAGTGCGTCCTGCGCAGCTGTGCGTGCAGGATGCTCACACGTGGCATGTGTGAGCCAGCAGTATTACATGCGGACGTGCCTACGAAAGCACCCAGACCATGTGCATCCAGACAGGCCCATGCCTTGGGCCTTCTTATGCGATACACTCGTATCAGGATGACACAAGCGCAGTGCGCCTGAGGCGCCGGAGGCCGTGCGGCAGCGGTGCACGGCGAGTACGCGGCGCCGCCGCGCAGCGGCAGCCTCTACAGCGAGCAGGACTGGAACGACACGTCCACGGCGGACAACGGCCAGGGCTACCACCTCAGCAAGGTCCGCACTGGCCGGGCATGTTGCCTGGGGGATGCGCAATCTCTTGGGTCCCTGTTGTGCTGGACAGCGGCGGGGCGTGCGGAGGTAGATCAGCATGTGCTCGAAAAGCTCGGTTGCCCGCTTGCGCGGCTGCACAGCTCGGCGTGTAGAGGGCATGCGCGTCACGGCGGCCGGGGAGTGTGAGTCCCCGGCTGCCACGAGTCGGCGGCGGGCAGCAGGCGTTGGAGGAGGTGCTGTACGCCCGGCGTGCAAGCACTGCCAGCACATGCCAGTGATGGGTCCCGGAGGAGGTCCTGACCAGCGCCCGCGCTGCCGACATTTTGCTGCCTATGTTGCGCGGCTCTAACCCTACCCTACGGCAGGTGCTGGCCGAGCGCGAGGCGTGGAAGCTGGCGGAGGCGGCGGGCCTGGACCTGGTGGCCGTGCTGCCCAACTTTGTGCTGGGGCCCGTGCTGTCGAGCCGCTCGAGCGGCCTCAGCGTAGGCTTCATCAAGGCGCGCACCCGCTTGTGCGCGCCCTGCGGAGGCATCGCGGGGCGGCGGCATGCTTTGGGCAGGCTGCGGGAAGTGCGTACAAGCACCTTTCGCGCTGCAGCAGCGCGGGAGCGGAGCACTGGTCTTGGTAATATGCATCAGCACGGACCCAATGTGCTGATTGGTGATTTCAGTGCACACACAGCCTGTGACACTCTGGCTGCATATGCGGGCCAGGGGCTGATCGAGGGCAAGGCGGCCGAGGGCACGCCCATCATCTGCGACGTGCGCGACGTGGCGGCCGCGCACGTGGCCGCGGCCGAGACGCCGGCCGCCTCGGGGCGGTACATTGTGTCGCAGCGCGCGCCCATCACGCCGCGCGTCGTCTCGGAGGTGTACAGGGTGCGCCACCCATCAGCGGCGGTGTAGTCCTGGTGTGTTGGGCAGTCCACTGATCATTGCAGGGGCTCTGCATGCTGGAAGCGCGCGACGCCTGCTGTGAAGAGATGACAACCTCAGTAGTATGTCAGCCTGTGGTTGGCCCTGCACCACTCGCCCAGCCTCATGCGAAAGGAAGGGCACCTGCGCAGGCGCGCTTTCCAGACTTTGCGCTTCCTGACGTGCCGCCGGGCGACTGGGATGTGCGGGAACGCATCGACAACAGCCGCGCGCAGCGCGAGCTGGGGCTGACGCTGACGCCGCCGGCGGCTACGCTGGTCGACGCGGCCGTAACCCTCATTGCTGTGGGCGGGGCGCAGCCGCTGCCCAGCGGGCTTGATGCCATCCCTGGCGCGGAGGAGGCCGTGTGACAGGGCTCTGTATGCGCGTAAGCGCGCTCGTGATGACTTTATGTACAATTGTACACCTGTGTGGTCTTTCTCAAACTAGAAGTCGTGCACTTGACATGCCATATGGCTGCGCCAGTCCTGTGATTCAAGGCAGCGTGCGTGAGGTCCAGCGAGCCCGCTGATCTTTGTTGAGCTGTAGCCCGCCCAAGTCAGCGCCACGTGCAGGATGCAGCGCACGCGCCGCGATGGTACGCCAGCGGCTGCGGAAACATAAAGCTAGCTGTTCTGAGAGACTGTTGATGCCGTCAGCAAGCAATAGTGCAGTTGAGCAAAGCATAATCACGCATGCGCTCACACACTGCTGCTGGTTCCTGCCGCCCTCTCATGCAGCAGATGCCTGTTCTGCTTGCAACGTCAGTGCTGTCTGAAACAGACTCTTCCTACGCCACAGGCTGAGCAGCGCACCGAGGTCACAGCACACAGAGAAAGGCACGCACTGCCACAAACAGGGCGTGCGCCAGAATGGAGGGCACTTGCTGGGAGTGCATGCAGTGTTCAGGCAGCCCAATTTGCTCTGCATGACTGTGTCAGGCGACATGCTACATTGAGTGCCTCAGCTGTTCAAACACCTTGGCCACAGGGAGAGGAACCAATAGTGCCGTGTAGCGCCGGCATGCGGGCACTGACGCTCCTCAGAACCAGGGCATCCACCTGCGCAGCAGGTGTGGCTCCAATGCTGCATTGGCTGCATAACCACCGCATGACAGGGAGGTGCAGCTGCGGTCAGTGGATACAAGGGGAGCCTGGTCATCACGTGAAGCACGCGCTCCGCGATGTGCATGCGGCTGACGCCCTGGATGCATGAATGCCTGCACGACAGGGGCTTGCCGCACAACCACCAGAGCGCATGCCCATCATGTACGGGCCCCCGGGGCGAGAATGGCAGCACTCGTCAACCAGCTTTCCATGGCGGCCAAACCCTGGAGCTCCTGCGCGCGCAGCCCAGCAAGCTGGGCCTGCCTGCCCGGCTGCGGCGCGCGCGCAACCGACAGGCGGCGGGTCCAGGGGCGGGAATGGGCGGGGTTAGGGACAGGGTGGGTTGCCAACCCCCGCACCAGATGTACATGGCGCCCAGGTTCTCCTTGTCGGTCGCCTCGCCAATGAGCCGGTGCGCCTGGCCCTCGGCGCTCAGCGGCAGCGACGGGATGCTTTTTACGCCCAGCAGCGTGCCCGTCAGCCGCCCTGCCGCGCGCCGGCCGGCCCAGGCGCCTGAGGGCTTCCCCTCTGTCCCAGGGTTCTTTTGCTGCACGGAGGAGACGCCTTGTTTCACACCATACAGGCCATGATGGAATCTCTGTATTGCGTCTGTTGCGGACCTCGCCACACCTCGCCGCACGGGCCATTGGCGTGCGCGACCAGCGCACCGTCGATGGTGGCCAGCGCGTCGCGCGCCATGGGGTTGGCGCCCTCCTCGCGCTCGCGGCTGCGCCCGCCCGCCTGCGCCCACTCGCAGAGCGGGTCGTGCACAAACGTCTCCAGCACCGACACCAGCGTCTCGCGGTGGCTCCGCAGCACCTGCGCCCGCCGCGCCGCACGTTGAAACGGTCTGCGCAGGTATGCGCATGCGCAGGCGCCCGGCCATGCTAAAGGCCACGGCCCTTGCAGCTGCCATTCATCCTGCAGCAGCACTGCATGGCCAGCCATACAGCCTGTTGGTCATGTACAGGCATTGCTTGTGCAAGTGAGACAACCCCGGATTTCAGGCGCTTTTTATGCCGAGGCCGCAGCCAAAACAGCATACTTCACAGCTACTTGCCAATGACATGCGGCCAGCGCGCAGCGCAGTCGCCGCACGCAGGCAGCGCCCGTGCCTGGAGCGTGATCTCCGCCGCGCGCCGGAACACGCCCTCCTGACCGGCGACGCCAAAGCCGTCGATCATGTTCTGCGTCAGCCGGAAGGGCACCACCTCAGGTCGCGCCAGAGTGAGGCCCTGCGCGCGCCCGGCGCACGCGCGCCGCGGTCGGCGCCGAGCCGGCGCGTGCCGTTCAGGCTGACAGCAGCGCGCACCATCCACACAATCACCAGGACTGTGCTGCCGCATCTGCGCCCGCGCCTTGCCTTGTACGCGACGCCGGCTCATGCACAACACAGCAGGGCAGCGATCCAGGTTCCTTCTGCATTGTGCTGAGGCCGATCGCCCATGGAATCGCCCCCCGTTGAGCACGCTGTCCCGCCGTGCCAGCAGCCAGGGCTCAGGCCAGGGGCGCGCGCCGCGCCGCGCCGGGTGTCTGCCGCGCCGGGGGGCCCCCCGGCCCTGGGCGCCCCCCCTTTCCCCGCCCCCCCGGGGGGTCAGGCTACGTGACCCTACTATAACCTACCCTAACCCCATCCGCGCCTTGTCGAACAGCACGGAGAAGTCGACGTGCACGCAGTCGCCGGCGGCCGCGTCGAGCAGGATGTTCTCGCCGTGCCGGTCGCCCAGGCCGACCACGTGCCCGACCATGCTCCACACGGCCGCCGTGCGCGCAAAGGCCAGGCGCGCCGCGTGCCACGTGGCCGGCTCGCCCCAGCCGGCCAGGAACCAGCGGTGCAGGCGCGGCGGGAACAGCTCCAGCACGCGGTCCAGCAGCGGCGCGCGCCGCTTGCCCTCCTGCAGGGTTACGTTAGATTAGGGTACAGGCACGCTGTCACCCGCCCTTCGCACGTCAGCGCCAAAGGCGATCCGCGCCTGCTGGCAACCAGCCATGCATGTACGGGGCGGGCGCAAGCGCGCGAGCCGCTCCTGGCGCGCGGGATTCGCCCTGACGCAGTGCACATCGTAGAGAGCTCGCACGGCAGGCTCGGGCGTCATCAGCTGTGAGAGCAACACTGCGGGCGTGGCGGGAGCGTGCTCGGCATGCCACCCGGCGCGCCGCGGCGCTTGCACCGCTGCATGGTGCCGGAGCGCGCGGCGCACACAGCCGAGGCGCCACGCAGCCATGCGCGCTGGCACCGCTCTCCGCGCTGCAGGCTGGCTCAGTGGCCACGACAGTGAGGTGCACTCGCCGTGCAGCTCGAGTAGCCCCCTCGGAGGCTGCGCAGCCCAGCATGGCGGACGTGTGGCGGGGCCCGCACCGGGTGGTGGTCGTACAGCTTCTTGATGGCGGTGTTGGTCAGGCGGTTGAAGCGGCCGTCGGCCTCGTACACAGCCTGGCAGCACTGGCGCAGGCCCGCCGTGCGGCGCACCCACTCGATGATGCCGCAGTCCTCCGTCAGCGGCATCACCATGAACCTGATCGCGCGCCCCAGCCGCGCCGCGCCTCAGCCACAATGCCAGGAACGCTCTGCGGCAGTCTGCAGCTCAGCAATTGATCTCTTTGCAATTCAAGCACGGGCTCCTGCTCGGGCGGCTTGAAGCAGCGCCCCCGGAGCTCTGTGTGCACGGACAGGGAGGCCGACTCTGCTCCTGGCAGCCATGCGCAGAAGCTCCGCTCCCAGCACGCAACCTCATCAGCGGCGCCCACCAACTGCACTGCCACATAGCGTCATCACTTGGATATACAGGCTCATCCTCGAGGTGCACTCCGCCAGACCGCGCGCCCCGGCCGCGTCACGAGACGGAGCACGCCGGCGGCGCGCGCCGGCGCGGCCGCGCGGCACCTGCGCAGGTACAGGTTGCGCCGGCGCGACGCCGGCTGGCTGGCGAACAGGTGGTTGATGACGCCGGCGACCTCCATCATGCGGCTGTCCTTGCGCAGGTCGTCCTGCGGCTTGGCCAGGAACATGTACTCGCGCCCGTCGCTGCCCAGCAGCACGATCTGCGCGTTATGGTAGGGTTAGCCAACCCTTTACCAGCAGCACGATCCGCGCGCGCGGCCCCGCGCCCGCTCTCTGGCGTGCTGCGGGACACGGCGTCCGCCCCGCTGCGCCCTTAACGCAGGGCGTGACCCTGCCGGACTGGGCCATGGCGGTGTCTCTTTCGTGCGACATCGGGTCATGCAGGAACAGCGCTGTCATAATGTAGCGCTGCAGAAGTCGCCGGCGGCGGAGCGGGCCAGAGGCACTCACCACAGCGGTGCAGCACTGCGTGAGGCGTGCGCATTGCAATACACGTCCGCGGTTGCCCAGCAGCAAGACCACGGGGTGGGCGGCGCGCCTTCTTGGGGGCCTGCAGCGACTTGAGGACCTCGACCTCGTCCTTGAGGCCCGTGATCGTTACGGCATCCTCAAACGGCTTGTGGCTGGCGTCGGGCACGCCTGCGCGCACACGACACGCATGCAGCCATGACCCATATGTGAAGGCACGATGTGCTGAATCACAAGTCCGCAAGTGAGTTGGACGGCAAAACATGTGTCGAGGTCCATGCGTGCACGGTGTGAATACCTGGACGCAGCTCGCTGAGATGAGTGTGTCTACTGAAACGTGGGGAGGCGCGGACCGCTGGCGGGCAGCGCCAGGGTGAGGCCGCCCGTGGTCGGCACCATCACGTCCACCGGCATCATGCGCACCAGCGCGCTGAAGTCGCGCCGCATGGAGAAGCTCTTGCTGCGCGCCCGCGCGCGGTGCTTGTGTAAACGGCGCCATGCTGCCTGGCCGGCATGCGAGGCATGCGCGCGCGCGGACCCCGCTTCCCAGGTGGCACGACGGCATCATGCCACCGATCTACGTGCCGCTGTGTCAGTAGCTTGTGTCGGGGCAGCGATCTTTGAGCGCTTTGCAGCCGGTCTGCACGCCACAGGCAGCTGGTTAGATGCCCTGGCTGGAGGCCCGCACGGCACAGGCGGCGGGGTGCCCGGCAGCGCGGCAGAATAGGTCCCCGCGCCAGAAAGGCTCCCCGAGCCTGGGGCAGGGGCAACCTGTGCCTGAGCGGCAGCAACCGGGTCCTGGTGAGAGCAGGCAGGGCTGCGAAGGGTTAGGTTACAGGTTAGGATAGGGCTAGGCCGCGCACGTCTTCTCTTGCCGCTCGCTCGTGTTGTGGTGGCACAGCCGGATGAGCTGGTCGGAAAGCGCGGCAAACTGCTGGAACAGGCGCTGGCCGCCCGCGTCGCCGCGCTCGGCGTGGTGCTTGCGCGCGGACGCCACGATCGCCGCCGCCGCGTCCTTGCGGAACAGCACGGCGCTCTTGCACACCGCCGCCAGCGCCCACAGCGCCTGCGCGCACGCGCGCGCCGTCCGCGCGGCTCGGCGGGCCACTGTGGGCGCGCGCGCCCACGTCGCCCTGCTGGCTGCGGGGCGTGCGCGCTAACGGCATGCTGCCGGACGTGCTGCGGGTGCACACTGAGCTGCAACACATGCAGGCATGGCTGTTGTTGCATCTTATCCGAGCACGAGTCACGTACATGGGACATGGGGCTATTTTCCCCCTGATAACGTATTCCGGTGGCCACTGTGCTGCCCTTCCCACTAGATCGCACAGCGCTGCCTCTGCCAAGCGCTGCCAGGTTGCGCGCGGCCGACCGACTGGCCGCCCACCTGACCTGACAGGGGGCCCTGCCGTGCTGCCCGCGACCCAGGGGCAGCGCCTGGGGCCGCCCAGCTAGCCGGCCGCTGACCTGACAGGAGGCCTGCAGCGCTACCCGCGACCCAGGGAGCAGGGCCCTGGGGCCGGGCGCAGCCGCGCGCGCCTGGTGCGGGAAGGCCTGCGTGACGCGCGTGAGGATGTGCTGCGTGAAGCGCTGCGTCTCGCAGTGCGGGTGGCAGATGCGGCTGGTCAGCTGCGGCAGCGCGACCAGCCACACGTACGGCGGCAGGCCGCGCAGCATCTCGCCCATGATGTCCTGCACCGCGCCGCGCGCCTTGCCCTCCTGCGCCGCGGCGGCGCACGCGCGCGCGGCCGGCCGTCAGCCCAGGCTCTCACTCTCGATCATGCGCGCTTGAAGGGGTTCCCTTGTAGGGGACATGCGCGCGTTGCTGCAGGCGTTGCACGCACCAGGCCGCTCCTTGTAACACGGTGCAGAATGGACGACCGTCGCGCGGCGGGCCGGCACAGGCAGGGGCCGCACGTGCAGTCCTCAGGAGCCCGCTCGCTCACACACACCGTAGCCCTGGCCCTGCATGCAGAGCTGCGCGTCATAAGGCGCGGCCATGGCGCGGCCGGCACCTGCGTCGTGGCCGGCCGCTGGTGCGCGTGGCAGTGCGCGCCATGCTCGAACCAGACGGTGAGCATGCGCGGCAGCGCCTGGTGCACGTGCCGGTGGCCGTGGCGCACGCAGCTGGCGTAGCAGCGCAGCACCTCCGGCAGGATTTCTGTGAACGGCTGGTCCTCGCCCAGGCCCTCCAGCCTGCCGGGGCGCGCGGCGTGGGCTGAGCGTCTGCGCCTGCGTCACATGCGCAGGCACCCCCCAGACCACATGCGCGGCAGCTGCGGCGCATACGGCGCCCGTCGGCCGGCCCTGCGGCGCAATACGCCCAGCACCGCAGCCGGCTAGCACGTGCCCTGCTGCAGCCTCCAAACACGTGCCCTGCCTGGCCGCCGCGAACCCGCTGAGCCGGCCATACCCCGGGCGGAAAATCCTGTGGGAACCCTGCAGTCGCGCGCACTTCGCGCGGCCGGCCAGGCGGTCCAGCGGCGCGCCAGGCGCGTCGGCGCCGCCGCGCGCGCGCGCCGCCTTGGCGGCCTGGCGCGTGCGCGCGTCGCGCATCAGGCTGTCCAGGTAGCGCCCAAACTCGAAGAAGCCCTCCTCCGCGCGCCGGTCCAGCGCGATCGCGCGCTCAAACAGGTCTGCGCGCGCGCCGCCGCGCGGGGCGTCAGGGCGACGCCTTGCGCAGCCTGGGCTCCCATTTAGAGGGTGTGGTGAGGGCTCGCAGCGAGCACGACGTGCAGGCTGGGGCCTGTCACGCCGCGCGCCAGCCGCTCCGGGTTGTGCCCCGGCTGCCGAGCGAGGAGGGCAGGCAGGCGCCGGGGGGCCTTGCCGGGCCTGCCTGTGCCTGGGCTGCTGCGGCCGCACCGCGCCCCGCACAGAATGCTGACGTGCTCGCACAGCTGTGCTGTACGATGTGCTGGAGAAGTGCTGCATGGACCTGGCGTGCTGCACAATCGTGCGCGCTCCTCACACGGCCACTATCTTTGCCCTCGTTCGTACTCGAGCAGATGTGTTCCATGCATGCGCGCAGATGCAGAGCACGGCAACACGGCCGCATGCCTGGGCCGGGCTTGCTGGGCTAGGGTTCGGCCAGCGCACCGCTGACCTCCATGCGCGCGCCCTGCCCGGTCTCGGCCATCCAGCAGGCCAGCTGCAGCAGCGCCTCGGCCTCGCTGCGGCGGGCGCCCTGGCTCAGCTGCGACGTGCGCCCGGCCGCGGCCGGCGACTGCGCCACCGCCTGGCGCGCCCGCGCATGGCTTGCCGCACACCCCGCTCCGGCGGCCGAATGCACAGCGGGTCGGCAGGCGCGTGTGCTGCAGCGGGAACTGCGAAGGGTTCCCCGCACGGCGACCTTGCTGCGCAGACATTTGGGTGCGCGCTAATGGAAGCGCACAGGGGCAGGCACAATTGACCCTATGGGCGGAGCGCCCCAATGCAGATGGGCGTTAGTGGTGCGCTGCTGGCGTTCTAGACCTTTTACATTGTGCAGAAAATGCCGCAGGTTGTCTTGAGCCTGGGAGAGCGGCGCGCCTCCTGCAGGCGCACGATGGCCGCGTGCTGCTGCTCGCGCGCCCAGAGCAGGCGCGCGCGCTCCAGCGCGGCGCCCGGCACGCCGCGCGCCAGCGCCTCCAGGATCGCTGTGCCGGCCGCCTCGGTGTGACCGCTTGCGCGGCACAGCTGCGCGGCGCACCGCGCACGCTCAGCGCTGCGCAGCCCAGGATGCCGCGCATGCCCTCACGCGTATGCGCAGCAAGTATGCCCTGATGCGCAGATGCACAACAGCGCCTCATGCCGCCGCGCCCGCCGCCTCGGCGTGCTCACGTCGGAGCGGCACGGCCGCAGAGCTCACAGGGCATGCCCGGTTGTGCCTTGCGTGCACGCAGAGCTGCGCTTGCTGCTCAGGCGCTGCCGCTCATCCTAAGCATCACGCATGGGCCGGCGGTGCCCCAGCGCATCGCGCGGTACGGCAGCTGTCAGCATATCGGGCGGCTGTGCATGCCCAGCCGCGCTCTGCAGCTCTATACGTGCGAGGATGAGCGTGGACCTAGCCTTTCTTCCATCATTGCAGACGGCGTGTGACAACGGCCGCGCCAGCGCAGGCCCCACCATGTTTCCGGCACCGCTGACGGCGCACGTCGCAGTACATGCATGCTGTCTGTTGTTTCTGTAGGCTAAAGGTGAGGACAAGCGTGCATGTGGCTGGCACCTGCGCGTGCTGCAGCCAGCACTGCCCGGCGTCGCCCTCCGCGCCGCTTAGCACCGCCAGCTGGCGCCGTAGCGCGAGGATGGGCTCCTGCGCGCGCCAGACGCCGCGCTTGTTTTGACACGGCGCGCGCTGCAGGCATGCCCGCCGAAAGCCAACAGGCGTGAAGACGCGGCAGGCTCGCGGCCGGGCACTTGCAGGCGCTGTCATCCTCCAGCAGCACGCCAGGCCGAACAAGGGCAGAGCAACGGCCCAACGCTCAGCACGCAGTGTGTGCGCTCCAAGCCTGCGGCCCACGCCTGCATGGCCAGCGAGGGCTGCAAGCACCCTGAACCTACCCCCTCAGCCTGCAGCCCGCGCCTGCGTGGCCAGCGAGGGCTGCGTAATGCGCAGGCGCTCCGGCCAGCGCAGGCGGCGCTGGCGCTCATGCGGGCCCAGGCTGCCGCCGGCCGCGAGCGCCGCCACGTCGGCCGCCTCCTGCAGCATGTGCAGCCGCACCTGCGCGCCCCCGCGCGGCCGGCCTCACCGCCCTGCGCCTGCGAAAGCCGGCCGCGCCGCTGCGCCTGAAGGCCGGCGCACAACCCATGGTACACCTATGTACCAAGGTGTACAAGTAAAGAGAACATGTGAGCTGCATACCCAGGGCACGCAGGGCGCTGCCGCCATGTGCGGTGCGAGTTGTTAACCTGTGGGGCTTGTGTGCTTGTGTGCCAGTTTGTTTGTTTATGCAAGCAAGTGCAACCCTGAGAAGCAACAGGTTGCGCATCAGTACGGCTGTGGCACCAACTACTCTCTCTCACAACGTCTGCAAGGGCGCCAGCAGGGATGTCAGAGTGCAGGCGTAGCCGGCCAGGACACCCTGAGAGCACCGACACTACCATTCAAGTAATTCAGAAACTACCGATCAAGAAATTGATAAGTGGCGCAAAGCCAGGACGCCGGGCACAGGCCGGACCAGGTGCGGGTAGGCGCGCGCGTACGACTCCATGCTGGCCGCGCGCAGCGGCGCGAGCAGCTCCGCGCGCGCCTCCTCCAGCTGCCGCCGCACGGCCTCGCCCTCCCTGGCGCGCGCGCTGCTCTGTGGAGACATGCTCCCGCGCGCGGCCGCGCGCGCCGGCCGGCCGCCACGACG
>JAABUR0100008230.1_pt1 | contig 12093 bp, 7 predicted proteins | sample 5560091 | NCBI WGS metagenome assembly JAABUR01 (sample SAMN10711879, study PRJNA513375) | rock metagenome | isolation source: Antarctica rocks | place: Antarctica: Victoria Land, University Valley sud
CGGGCAGTCGCCCCTGGGCGGCACGTTCAGCACCGGGGCCGCGCTGGAGAGGCTGCTCATCGTCGTCTCCTACGTCAGCATCCAGTGCCTCCTCGTCGCTGCCCTCGCGTTCCTGCTCAGCGTGCTCACTGACGCGCCGCTGGGCGCCGTGGGTGGGGCGACGATGCTCGTCGTCGTGTCCAACATCCTCGACTCGATCCCGTCCCTCGACCCGTATCGACGCTTCCTGCCCACCCACTTCCAGTACGCGTGGCTGGACGCGCTCGGACAGGACGTCGTCTGGGACGACATGATGCGCGGCACCGGGCTGGTCCTGGCCTACTCCGCGGTGTTCTTCGCGCTCGCGTGGTGGCGGTTCCAGGGAAAGGACATCGTCAGCTGAACCCCCGTCCCGGCCGGGGACGCCCACCGGGACAGCCGGACCGGCCCGGACCTCCCGGCCACCAGGCCACGAGGGACACACCGACCCGATGACGTCGCCCGGACCTCATCCTGCGCACGCGTGCCAGGCCGCGAGCCGGGAGAACCCCTCGTCGAGGCTGACCCGGGGCTGCCACCCCAGCGCGGCCCGGGTCCGGCGCTGGTCGAACCAGTGCGCGGTCGCCATCTGCTCGGCGAGGAACCTCGTCATCGGCGGGGTGTCCTGGCGGCGGGTGGCGGCCCACAGGGCCTCGAGGCACCCGCCGGCCACCCAGCCGGCCCACAGCGGCACCCGTACCGAGGGCCCCGGTACGCCTGCCGCCTCGCAGAGCCGGGCCAGGACCTCCCGGACCGGTCTCGGCTCGCCGTTGGAGACCACCAGCGCCTCGCCGTGCAGCGGTCCGCAAGCGGTGACGCCGGCCGCGAGCGCGTCGGCCGCGTTGTCGACGTACGTGGTGTCGATCAGCGCCGCTCCCGTGCCGATCACCGGCAGCCGCCCGGTCCTTGCCCGCGCCAACAGCCGCCCCACCAGCTGGGTGTCCCCCGGACCCCATACCAGGTGCGGCCGCAGGACGAGCACGGCCAGCGCGGCAGAGTCCGCCGCCAGCGCCTCACGCTCCGCAACGGCCTTGGACCGGGCGTAGTGCCCACGCGCCGACGCGGGGTCTGCCGGCTGCGCACCGACGCCCACCAACGGCCGCCCGCCGTGCGCCACTGACGGTGACGAGACGTGCACCAGCCGGCCCACGTCGGCGGTCCGGCACGCGTCGACGACGTTCCGCGTCCCGCCGATGTTGACGCGGGCGAACTCGCCCCACGGCCCGGCCAGGTCGACCTTCGCGGCGAGGTGGACGACGACGTCCTGGCCGCGGGCGGCCCCGCGGACGAGGGAGCTGTCCCGGATGTCGCCGAGCACCTCCCGGCAGGGCAGGCGGGAACGGCGGCGTTGCAGGACAGTCACGTCGTCGCCCCGGTCCAGGAGGACCTGCACCGTGGCCCGGCCGACGGTGCTGGTGGCGCCGGTCACCAGCACCTTCATCGCGTGCCCGAGCGGCGGGCCCGGCGGTCGGCCGTGCCGGCCAGCAGCCGGGTGGCGCGACGGGACAGGTCCTGGCGGTCGACCTTTGAGGCATGACGGATGTCGACCGGCAGCCGCGCGGTCACCAGGACCGCCGCGACCTCGACGCGCGCCGCCCCGCGCACCGCCTCGGCCAGCCCGGGCTCGGCCAGCCGCAACGTCGTCGTCGCTCGCGGCCAACGGGCGGGTGCCCGGTCGGCCAGCCGCCGGCGCAGGCTCGGTAACCCGCCTGGCGCCGCCGCACCGGCCGGCACCACCACCACGACGACCACCTGCGTCCCCTCGGGTCCGACTCCCACGACCGCCGCGGCCTGCACCTCCTCGAGCGCCTCGACGCGCTGCTCGGTGCCAACCGGCGTCACCGCACCGGAGGCGGTGCTGACGACATGGGACAGCCGACCTTCGACCCACAACCTGCCCTCCGCGTCGAGGTGACCCACGTCGCCCGTGCGGTGCCAGCCGCCGTCCGGGGAAGCGGTCTGCTCGGTCCACCAGAGCGCGTCGTAGCGGTCCTTGACGTGCGCGCCGCGCACGCAGATCTCGCCGGTTCGTCCCGTCCCGTCATGCAGTCCGGCCTCGTCCGCGGTGCCGGACCCAGCGAGGGGTCTGACGGCAACCTCGACGCTCGCGAGCGGCCGCCCGACGCACACGCCCTCCCCCGCGCCCGCTTCCTCGATCTGCGCGAGGGAGACGTCGGTGACCGGCAGTGCTTCGGTCATCCCGTACGGCGTGTGGGCCTCGGCGTTGGGCAACACCGTGCGCACCGAGCGCAGGAGGGAGGCGGGCACGGGGGCACCGGCGGAGATCAGCAGCCGGACCTGACCGAGGGCGTCACGGTGCCCTGCCGGCAGGTCGCCGGCGGTGGCCACGACGCCGCGCAGCGCTGCCGGTGAGGCGAACACGACCGTCGCGTGCACCGCAGCCACCGCCTCGGCGAGGCCGGCCGCGGTGAGCGTCGCGGGCCTCGTCACGTCGATGTCCGGAGCGGCGGAGGCGATCCCGAGGGCTGGTCCGAGAAGGGCGAACGGCGCGAACGCGGCGACCATCCGATCCTCCGGGACGATGCGGTATGCCGCGCGCAGGGACTCGATCTGGGCCAGGACCTGACGGTGCCGGTAGACCACCCCCTTCGCGGGTCCGGTGGCGCCGGAGGTGAACACCACGGCGCAGTCCTGTCCGAGGGGCGGCTCCGGCGGCGGGCTGGTGCCGGCACCGAGCCTGGCCAGGTCGCCGACTTGGTGGGCGACCCCGAGCACCCGCCTCAAGGGGCGGCGCAGCCGCCCTACCGCTATCCGTGAACCGGGAATGCCCATCAGCCGAGCCGCCGCGAGCCCCGGCCCGCCGCCGACCACGTGGTCCACCGCTGCGCTCCTCAGGGCACGGCGCATGCCGGTGAACCCCAGTCCCCTGTCGGCGACGACGACCACGCCTCCTGCCCGCCACACGGCATACACCGCCGTGGTCAGGTCTGCCGAGGGCGGCACCAGCAGGGCCACCCGGTCTCCCGGCCGCAGCCCCGCACGTGCCAGCCCGGAGGCGAGCTCGCCCGTCCGACGGGCGAGCGAGGCCCAGCTGAGGCTGGCCCCGCCGACCTCGACCACCGCCGCCGCCCCGTCGTCGGCCCGTGCGGTCAGGGCGGCGAAGAGGCTCTGGTCAGCCCGTCCGGCCGTGCCGGTCGCGGCGGCAGCAGGTGCGGCGGCGACGGACCCGGTGCGTCCTGGTCCCGCGGGTCCCGACCCCGTGCCGAGCTGCCCCACCCACCTCGCCACCGCGTCGGCGTACTGCGGCGCGTCCTCGGTGACGAGGTGCGAGGCGCCCTCGAAGCGGTGCAGCTGCGCCCGTGGCAACCGCTCCCGCAGGTCGGCGAGGTGCTGCTCGCCGAAGACGGGGTCCCGGGGTCCCCACAGCAGGAGCACGGGTTTCTCGATCGATCGGGTGCCGGCGGCAATGGCGTCCAGGTCGGGCCTGGACGGGTGGGTGCGCTCCAGCGGGATGTCCTCGACGAAGTCACCGACCGACCGGCGACGACGGCGTGAGGCGTAGGGGCCCGCGAAGGCGCGACGGACGTCGACCGGAAGGGGCGGCCGGGAGAGCGCAGTGGCCGCGTGCACGAACGTCGGCGTGCGGACGCAGACCATGGCGCGCAGGACGCGAGCGTGCGCGAGGCGGATGAGGGCCGGGGCCGTGCGGTGGTCGGGTTGGCTCACCGCGGTGTTCGCCAGCACCACGCCGCTGAGCTGGTCGCGGTGCGACAGGGCCCAGCCCAGCGAGATGCTCCCACCCCAGTCGTGCCCGAGCGTGACGACCGGTCCGGTGATGCCGAGCGCCTCGGTCAGGTCCCCGAGGTCCGCCACTCGCTGGGCAAGCACTCTCGGTTGGGTCAGCCGCTCCGAGTAGCCCATCCCGAGCTGGTCGGGCGCCACCACCCGCCACCCCGGGGGCGCGGCCGCCAGCATGCCGCGCCACAGGTAGGACCAGGTGGGGTTGCCGTGGACGCAGAGGATGGTGCCGACCGGGTCCTGGACCGCGTTGTCCAGGATGTGCCAGGTGTGGCGGACGCCGGCGGCGTCGGTGACGGCAAGGCGCCGCGACCACGCGGGGTCAAGCCCGGGGAACACGGGCAGGGCCGCCATGGGGCTCGGTCGTCACCAGACGATCTCGAGGCAGGAGGCGTTGAGTCCCGAGCCGATCCCCATCAGCAGCACCCGGTCGCCGCTCTCGAGCTCGTCCACCTCGCCGGCGAGCGTGAACGGGACCGAGGCAGGGCCGATGTTCCCTCTGGCGGGGAAGGTCCGCGGCACCCGAGCGGGGTCGATGCGCAGCCGTTCGCAGAGCGCGTCGGTGTGCACCTGGGAGATCTGGTGGATGACATAGCGGCTCATGCCCTGGGCCCAGTCGAACTCGGTGGCCGCGTCTGCCCAGAGGTCGGCCGAGAGCTGCAGCCCGGCGTCGAGAAGGCCCTTGAGGTCGGTGCTCATCCGGTCGTTGTCACCGATGCACAACAGGTGGTGCTCCGTGCCTGCCCTGCTCACCGACGCCACCATCCGGTGCCCTTCCGGATGCCGGTCCGCCCGGCCGAGGACCATCGCCGCGGCTCCCGAGCCGAGGGTGAGCGTGGCGAACTGCGAGACCACGTCCCGGGCCGTCGAGTCGGGACGCAGGAGCCGGCTGATCGTCGTCTCCTGCACCGTCCGCGAGTCCTCGCCGTTGACGACGAGGGCGTAGTCGATGACGCCTGCGTCGATCATGGTCCCGGCGAGCTCCATGCCGTTGACGAACCCCAGACAGGCGTTCGTCACGTCGAAGTTCTGGCAGGACGTGGGCAGCCCGAGCGCGTGGTGGACGGTCACCGCCGTCGACGGCTCCAGATAGCGGCGGCTCACCGACGTGTTCACCAGCAGGCCCACGTCGGCCGGGTCGGTGCCGCTCTCGCTCAGCGCCTTGGCTCCGGCCGTCGTGGCACCGTCGACGAACGAGACGCCTTCCGGCCACCACCGCCGCTCCCGGATGCCGGCGAGCCGCTCCAGCATTCCCGGCCTCAGTCCCAACCGCGTGTAGGCGTCCGCCAGGCGTTCGTCCAGAGCCGCGGAGGTGATGACGTCTGGCGCGTCGGCAACGCTCACCGTCAGGATCGCGGCGTTGCTGAACCGGTGAGTCGCGTTGCCGCCCATGTGTGTCCGTCCCGGTGAGTCGGTCCTGCTGGTGCCACCCGTGCTCCGTCGTTGTGACCTGCTGTGGCGGTTCGCATACTAACAACGGCGTTCGCCGAGCCGGCTCGTGGCCCAACCAGTTTCGCCGGATCGCTCGACAGCGGCCCGGTCCGTCCGGCATAGTGATCGACGGCACAGTGCAGCGCGGGGGTGAGCTGCACCGGGCCGGGGGGCCTCACCGGACGGCTCCGCTTCGAGGTCGGGGGACCAGCACATGCCTGAGCCATCACGGCTGCCCGCAACGTCCGGGGCCCGCACCGGGACTGCGCGGCGGTCCCCGTCGTCCCTGCGCCGGCTGGGGACCGTCCTGCTCGCCGCGCTGCTCAGCTCGGTCAGCCACGGTGCGGTCGCCGCCCCCGTGCCCACCGCGGCAAGCGCGTCCACCTCGTCACCGATCCAGGACCACTACAGCCAGCTCGGGGGCGCCGGCGGGCTCCTGGGTGCCGAGACAAGGGCCGAGAGCGCCCTCGCGGACGGCTCCTACGCGGCATACCAGAACGGGGTCATCTACTACTCCCCGGCCACCGGGGCGTGGGAGGTGCACGGCGGGATCCTCGCGGACTGGTCCGCCCTCGGCGCCCAGCGCAGCGTGGTGGGCTACCCGACCAGCGACGAGCGGGTGACACCGGACGGTGCGGGGCGCTACAACCTCTTCGCGAAGGGCTCGATCTACTGGTCGGCGCAGAGCGGGGCCAACGAGGTGCACGGCGGCATCGGCGCCAAGTGGGCCGGGTTCGGCTCGCAGGCGGGCTTCCTCGGCTACCCGCTGACGAACGAGCTGACCACCAGCGACGGGCGCGGCCGCTACAACGTCTTCCAGGGCGGCTGGGTGTACTGGTCGCCGACCACGGGAACGTACGAGGTGCACGGCGGCATCCTCGGCAAGTGGAGCTCGTTGGGCAGCGAGAGGGGCGTGCTCGGCTACCCGACGAGCGACGAGAACCGGACCCGGGACGGAGTGGGCCGCTACAACACCTTCCAGAGCGGGGCTGTCTACTGGAGTCCCGCAACCGGGTCGAAGGCGGTCGTCGGGGCCATCCTCGCCAGGTGGCAGTCCATGGGCGCCGAGACGGGCAGCCTCGGCTACCCCGTCAGCGACGAGTATGCCGTCTCCGGCGGCCGTCGCAGCGACTTCCAGAACGGCTCCATCACCTGGGACGCCGCAAGCGGCGCCACGACGGCGACCACGCCGGCCGGTGGGTGCACGACCGCGAAGGGTTGCGAGATCATCCGCATCGCCGCGAGCCTGACCGGTATCCCGTACCGCTACGGCGGCACCACCCCCTCGGGGTTCGACTGCTCGGGCTACACCGGCTACGTCTACGCGAAGGCCGGGATCGCGATCCCCCGCACCGCGGAGCAGCAGCGGGTGGCCTCGACCAGGGTCTCCAACCCGGTCCCCGGCGACCTCATCTTCTTCGGTTACCCGGCCTACCACGTCGGCATCTATGCCGGCGGGGGCAAGCTCTACGACTCGCAGCGCACCGGCACGTACTCCGGGCTGCACGACATCTGGACCTCAACGAACGTCAGCTACGGCCGCTACTGACGGGAAAGCGGCTGCGCACATCGGCCCCGGCGCCGCCCAGCCGCGTCCCCCGTGCCGCCCGGAGTCAGGATGGGCGCAGACCCCAGGCCCGGGCCACCAGGGTGGCCAGGTGCACCGGGTCGCGGCCACTGAGCTGGCGGATCTGGACCCGGCAGGAGAAGCCGTCCGCATGGACGGCAGTCTCTCCGGACACCGAGCGCAGGGCCGGCATGAGCTTCTGCTCCGCGCAGGCCACCGACACCTGGTAGTGGCCCGCCTCGAAGCCGAAGTTCCCTGCCAGCCCGCAGCAGCCGCCGTCGACCACCGAGGACTGCGCGCCGATCGATGCCAGCACCGAGCGGTCGGCGTCGTAGCCGAGGTCGGCGTACTGGTGACAGTGCACCTGCGTCAGGACCGGGCCGGTCTCCCGGGTCGATGTGCGCAGGTCCGCGTCCCGGCCCACCCGCTCGGCGAACGTCTCGAGGAGCGCGCTGAGACGCGGGAGCCGCGGGTCACCCGGCAGCAGCTCGGCACCGTCGTGGCGCAGCATCGCGGTGCAGCTCGGCTCCAGGCCGATGACGGGCACACCTGCGTCGAGCCACGGCTCGAGGACGTCCAGCGTGCGCGTCAGTGCCGACGCCGCGGGCTTGAGCTGGCCGGTGCTGTACCACGTGAGGCCGCAGCACACGGGCCGGTCGGGGAGCACCACGTCGTAGCCCAGGTGGCCGAGCACCGCCGCGGCGTCCACCCCGATCTGCGGGTCGAAGTGGTTGGTGAACGTGTCCGGCAGCAGGACCACCTGTGGACGCCCGACATGCGGCCTGCCACCGGGGCCGGAGCTGGCCAGCCTCCGGAGCCGCCGGCGCAGCGTCGTGGCGGCCAGCGGGGGGATGCTCCGCTCCGGCGCGATGCCGCCGACGCGCTTCATGACGCCCGCGAGCGGCGAGCGCGTCAGCGCGTTGACGGTCCACGGCATACGCGCCCCCAGTCCCAGCCACCGCGGGAGGGCGCCCATCGCGTAGTGCGAGGCCGGGCGCCGACGACCCTGATAGTGCCGACTGAGGAACTCGACCTTGTACGTCGCCATGTCGACCCCCACCGGGCAGTCGGTCTTGCACCCCTTGCAGCCCAGGCACAGGTCGAGCGCGTCGCGGACCTCGGGCGAACGCCACCCGTCCTCGATGACCTCCCCCGCCAGCATCTCGAACAGCAGACGCGCCCGTCCCCTCGTCGAGTGCCGCTCCTCCCGGGTCGCCCGGTAGCTGGGGCACATCACGCCCCCGCTGTCGGTGATGCACTTGCCCACCCCCACGCACCGACGCGTCGCCGCACCGAGGTCCCCACCGTCCGCGGTGAGCGCGAGCACGGTCCGGGTCCCCAGCGTGAGCGCCACCGCCGGCCTCAGGTCCGCGTCCACGGGGGCCGGGTCCACGACCCGGTGCGGGTTCATGAGGTTGTCGGGGTCAAAGGCCGCCTTGAAGGCCGCGAAGGCCCGCATCATCCGGGGGCTGTACATCCGTGGCAGCAGCTCGGCGCGGGCCTGTCCGTCGCCGTGCTCACCGGACAGGGAGCCCCCGTGTGCCACCACGAGGTCGGCGGCCTCCTCGAGGAAGGCGCGGTACCGCGCCGGACCGTCAGGGGCGGTCAACGGGAAGTCGATCCGCACGTGGAGGCACCCGTCACCGAAGTGTCCGTAGAGGACACCCCGTCGTCCGTGTCGCTGCATCAGCTGCTCGAAGGCGCGCAGGTACTCGCCGAGCCGCTGCGGTGGGACGGCCGCGTCCTCCCAGCCCGACCAGGCCTCGGACCCGTCGGGCAGCCGGGTGGCGAGCCCCGCGCCCTCCTCCCGGACCCGCCACAGCCGGCGCATGTCGGTGCCATCGTCGGTGACGAGCTCCGTGGCCCCGAGTGCGGTCGCCCGCGCCGCCACCGCCCGGGCAAGGTCGAGCGCCGCACCGGGCGTCGCCCCCCCGGTCTCGACATAGAGCCAGGCCCGCCCGTCCGGCATGGGGGGCAGCGCGCGGTCCGGGTTACGGGACCGCAGGGCGTGCACAAGGGCGACGTCGATGCCCTCGACGGTGAGGACCGGCAGGTCGAGCAGACCCGGGACGGCGTCCGCCGCGGCCACGCTGCTGGGGAAGCCGAGGACGCACAACGCCCGGAACGCCGGCGACTCGACCAGGTCGACGGTCGCGCCGAGGATGGTCACGCAGGTGCCCTCCGTCCCGGCCAGGGCCCGCGCCAGGTCGAACCCGTTCTCGGGGAGCAGCGCGTCCAGGCTGTAGCCCGAGACCCGCCGGCCCAGCTTGGGGACCCCGCCGCGGATGTCCTCGGCGTACTCCTCCGACAGCTCGCGAAGGGAGCGGTAGAGCGTGCCGAGCCGGTCGCCCCGCGCGCAGAGCGCGGTCAGCTCCGCCGGCGACGTCGCGCCGGCGGTGAAGCGGGTCCCGTCGAGCAGGACCACCTCGAGCGAGCGCACGTTGTCGTCCGTCTTGCCCCAGGCCACCGAGTGCAGTCCGCACGCGTTGTTGCCGATCATCCCGCCCAGCGTGCAGCGGCTGTGCGAGGACGGGTCCGGGCCGAAGGTGAGCCCGTGCAACGAGGCCGCCCGGCGCAGCCGGTCGAGCACCAGCCCCGGTTCCACGTATGCCGTCCGCTGCGGTGCGTCGAGCCGCACCAGCGCGTCCAGGTGGCGGGTGAAGTCCAGGACGACCGCCCGGTTCGTCGCCTGGCCGCCGATGCTCGTCCCTGCCCCCCGCGGCAGGACCGGGACCCGCAGCTCTCGCGCGACCCGGAGCACGGCGAGCACGTCGTCCTCGCTCCGCGGCCCGACGACGGCCAGCGGGATGTGGCGGTAGTTGGAGGCGTCTGTCGAGTACGTCGCCTGCGCCGTCCGGCTGACGTCGACAACGTCCGCCGACCTGGTGCCGAGCGCGTCGTGCAGAGCGGCCTCGAGGCCTCCCTCCGTGCTGGTGGTCATGAGGCTCACCGTCTCTCGCGCGCGGGTGGTCGGCTCGGGCCGGGACGTCCCCGGCCTGGGGTCGCCGCTTCAGGACGCCGATGCGGACGGCGCTCATCGCGGGTGCTCTGGTGAGCAGGCGGGCCAGCACGACGACGCCGAGGTTGTTCCCGAGGCCGACGATGCGTCCGTCGTGCCGGCACTCGGGCAATGTGGGTACCTGCGCGCCCGGACTCCTGCACCCTATGACTACAGGTTGATCAGGACGATGCCGATGGTGACGAGCACCGTGGCGATGATGCGGGTCCGCCCGAACCCCTCGTGGAACAGCACCGCGCTGATGATGGCGCCGAATATCACGCTCGTCTCACGCAGCGCGGCGACGGGGGCGAGCGCACTGCGAGTCTGGGCCCACAGCACCAGACCGTATGCCAGCATCGACAGCGCCCCACCCCCCAGCCCGGCGAACAGGTGGGGACGCAGCGCGCGCGCCAGCTCACGCCTGCGGGACACGGCAGCGAGGAGCGGCAGCACCGGCCCCTGCAGCAGGAACAACCACCCGGTGTAGCCCAGCACCGTCCCTGCACGCCGGACGCCCAGCCCGTCGACCGTGGTGTATGCCGCGATCATCACCCCGGTGGCCAATGCCGCGGCGATCGCGGGCAGCTCAGCCCGACGCAGCGCACCACCGGTGAACACGAGCGTGGCCAGGCCAGTCGTGACGACGAGCAGCCCGGCAAGCCGCAACGCAGGGAGCTGTTCACCGACGACGACCACCGCAGCCAGGCCCACCAGCCACGGCGACGTGCCGCGGGCCAGAGGGTACATCTGCCCGAAGTCCCCGAGCCGGTAGGAGCGCATCAGGAGCAGGTTGTACCCGACGTGCAGGACGGCGGAGCTCGCGATGAGGGGCCAGCTGTCCCGGGACGGGACCGGGGCGAAGGCCACGATGCCGGCCCCACCCACGGCATACACCACCCCGATCAGGGCGAACGCCGAGAGCTGGTCGGGCATGGCGTGCGCGATGGCGTTCCACACAGCGTGCAGCAGGGCCGCCACCAGCACGGTGGTGAGGACGGCCACGCTCGGGGCCTGCGTGGTGGACGCGGCAAGGACGTGGGACATGCCAGCGGACTCCTTCGACCGACGCCGTCAGGGGCGTCCAATGATGTCCCCGGTGCCCTGCCTCCCAGGACCGACCCGGTGACAGGGGCAACAGCCGGCGTCGTCGACAGCCCGGTCGGCTGGCGTCATGAGCGGGCTCATGAGGCTGCGCCCAGGGACTTGAGCACGCGATCGAGCCGAGCCGCTGCGCGCTGGTCGTCCAGCGATGCCAGGGCAGCCACGGCGCCGCGGGTCTCGACGACGAAGGAGGCGCTGACGACTCCATGAGCGGCTGCGGCCACGGGGTCGCCGGTGGCGAGCAGGCCCGCCAGGAACCCACCGCAGAAGGCGTCCCCGGCGCCCGTGACGTCGAGCACGTCGACTGCCGGCGCCGGGACCCGCACGACGTCCCCGGCGAGGGCGACGTCCACTCCCTGGGGACCGCGCTTGATGACGAGAACCCCGTCGAACCCCAACCGGGACAGCTCCTTTCGCACCGTACGGATGTCCGCGTGTCCCCACAGCTCGAGGACCTCTGCGGTGCTGGGCAGGAAGGCATCTACCCCGGCGAGGAAGTCGGGCTCGGTGTAGGGAGCGGCGTCGAGATAGGGCTCGACGAGGAGGTCAAGTGTGACGAGCGCCGGGAAGTCGCGGAAGTCCTCGAGCGCGGTGGCGTGCCCGCCGCTGGACTGGGGTGCCAGGTGCACGCCCACCGGGACCGTTGCCAGCTCCGACGCCCGCGGGCGCAGGGCATCGAGCTGTTGGAAGGTCCCGCCGGCCCGCTTCTCGACCTGGTGCCGCGCACCGGAGGCTTCGTAGAGGAGCCAGAGACCGAGACTGTCGCAGTCGGTGGTCCGCCTGACCGCGGACGTGTCGATGCCGGCATACCGCAGCTCGCCGAGGAGCTCGTCGGGGTAGTCCCGTCCGACCGTCGAGCAGATCGCCGTCTCGCCGCCCCACAGCGTTGCCCCGACCGCGCTGTAGAGGGCGCCGCCCCCGGGTTGCTTCCAGTCGACGTCCCCGTCCTCGACCACGACATCGTCCAGGGTCAGCTCACCGACGGTGAGGATCGGTCCCGGTGGTCTCATGCCCAGCCGTCGGCGGGCTTGGGGGCGACCATCGCCCCGACGACCACGAGGGCTCCGGCGAGGGCGACCAGGTCGCTGAGGTTCACCGTTGGGAGCCCGCGGTCGAAGTGCCTGTTCTCGCCCGGGTAACCGAGCACGAGGACCCGGTTGCTGTGGAGCATGGCAACGACGTCGTCGGAGCGGGGCACGTAGCCGCCGAGGTTGGG
>JAABUR0100008231.1_pt1 | contig 12089 bp, 21 predicted proteins | sample 5560091 | NCBI WGS metagenome assembly JAABUR01 (sample SAMN10711879, study PRJNA513375) | rock metagenome | isolation source: Antarctica rocks | place: Antarctica: Victoria Land, University Valley sud
CCTGCTGCAGGACGACGTTGGTGTCGACAACCAGGTACTCGCGCGCGTCGGCGGCCAGCTTGTTGCAGGCGGGGTCGGACTCGGGGTCCCACGGCGAGCCGCTCCATATGTCGTCGCGCAGGTAGTGCTCACGCACGACCTGCGCAGCCGCGGCCGCTCTGCGCTCCCAAGGTTTCTGCGGCGGCCTTGACCGCTTTGTGCTTTCCAAGCTTTCTGCGACAGCCGCTCAGCAGCTTTGCACCGAGCCGGCACCTTTGCAGCGGCACTGCTCGCCCCTTTCCCTGCTATTTATCAGAGCTGCCCTGAGCTGCTTTGAACGCTATAAAGCGCAGCCAAGGCTCTGTTATCAGTATGGATGTCACAGACTGGAGCACGGAGTGCCGAATCATATAAAAGGCGGCGGCGCATAGCAGACCGGTAAGTATGTTTGAAGGGAAGTGCTGTCTATTTGCAAAGCAGTGCACGGGCTCACCTTGAGCACTTTGCCTTTCTTCGTCTTCTTCACAAACTGCTTGGAGTGCAGCATGCTGCCGCTCCCGCACTGTTGTGCGCTCCCCCCCCGCTCAGCTGGTAGAAGACCGCATCGGTGGCTCCTGGGCCCTGTTCAGGATGATCGTTGAAAGTTGAACTCCTGAGTTGGACTTGCTGCAAGAGAGTTGCCTTCCTCTTCTTTTTCTTCTAGATGCCAGCCTTATGTTATTGTACACGAGAAGGCCCCACAGCTCATAGAGGGAAGGAGGCGCACAGAGTGCTCCACACCTGAAGCGAGATCGTAGGAAAGCAAGCACTTCACGTGTACCTGCAGCCGCAGTAAAGGGAGCAGACGCAAGCAATCCGGCCGGCGGTGTCTGCCAGCACCTTGCTGCGCCCCGGACTCTGCTGTACGACAGGCGGAGCAGGGGCGCGGCTGCCCGTGTCTGTCGGATTGGCTGTCAGGCGGCGGGCGGAGGCGTGCCAAGCGTGCCGCGGACAGTCCCTGACAGGGAGAGCAGGCCCAGGGGCCGCAAGCGCGGGGGCGCGCCGCCGCTAGCATGGCGAACCGCCTGCTGCGCGACGAAGAGCAGGACGGATGGGAGCGCTCCGACTTCCCCATCGTATGCGAGACGTGCCTTGGCCCCAACCCGTACGTGCGCATGCAGCGGATATCGTACGGCGCAGAGTGCCACATCTCTGGGCGGCCGTACACTGTGTTCCGCTGGCGACCTGGCAGCGACGCCAGGTGCGCCGTCCTGCACCCGCCTGCTTCTAGTACAGCCTCAAGCGGTGTGTGTCTGTGGCAGGATCGTCTGCCTAGCTGACACTGTGGCTGCCGTCCGTGCAGGTATAAGAAGACAATTATCTGCCAGGAGGTCGCCAAGGCGAAAAACGTCTGCCAGGCGCGCGCCGGCTCTGCACATCCCGCCGATCATTATGCAGCGCCGGGCTCGCGCCCTGCCTCCCAGCCGCCTGCGCGGGGTCTTGCTCTGGCAGAGCGCGTCCGCAGACCGCTTGCAGCACCGCAACCCTGCTGGGGACCTGGCGCTTGCAGCCGCGGCCGCGACGGCAGCCGAGCGCGGACGTGGCTAGCACCATAGGAGGAGGCTAGGCTTCTGGCCGCCTGAGCCAGGCTTCTGGCGCAGTGTGGCGCCCTGCTGAGCGCGGCTAGTACCACAGGCGCCCTGCTGAGTGCGGCTAGTACCACAGGCGCCCTGCTGACGTCGTATGTGGTGCTGCGCGCGCAGGTGTGCCTGCTGGACCTGGACTACAACCTGCCGGTGCAGGCGCGCGACGCGGCGCTGGGCGTGGAGGACGCGGCGCTGCCGGAGAGCGACGCCGGCAAGGAGTACGCGCTGGCCAAGATGCAGGCCGACGGCACGCTCTCCGCCGACTCCTCCTTCGCCAAGGCGCGCGCCCCGTGCCGGCGGTGTGATCGAAGCGGCGCGCCAACGGCGTTGATCGAGCGGCGACGGCGTTGATCGAGCGGCGCTGCCAGCTGCTTGGTCGACGTTAGTTGATGAAGGTTGCACACCGCTGAGCCAGTGCTTCGGCGCACGGCGCCCTGCCAGCCCCTCAGCCCCTGCGGAGGCATGTGTCCCGCGTGCGTCTGCAGCCCTGCCTCACTCTGGTGCACGCATATCAGTGCATGCCGAGCGCACTCGCAGGCATCGACGCCTCCGCGCACGCGTGCAAGTGCTTGGAGTGCACACACTGTGTTTTATGTGGAGCTTTAGGTTCGTGCACTCCAGCGGCGTGCTTGAGTATGCGCAAGCGATGGAGATTGCCCGCGCAGCGGTGCCGTGAGCGTCGATGCAGCGGTGCTGACAGCGCCCACGCGCGCGCCGCGCAGGCCAAGGCGAACGACGCGATCCTGCGCATGCAGCGCACCACGCCGTACTACAAGCGCAACCGCGCGCCCATCTGCTCCTTCTTCGTGCGCGGCGAGTGCAAGCGCGGCGCCGAGTGCCCGTATCGCCACGAGATGCCCACGACCGGCGAGCTGGCGGAGCAGAACATCAAGGTGCGGCGCCTAAAAATGCAAGTAAAAGTTTATAAGTAAAAGCTTATGAGTAAAAGTTGCTCGGTGGTCAAGTAAGAGCCTCCGAGTGGGCCCTGTGCATGCTGGCCCGTGCGCGGCGGGCGCCGCGCTGAGGGCGCCGCTGCGCACGCTGCTGCGCGGGCGCCTTGCTGTTTGGCGCTTGTCGCTTCACTAGCGTGCGAGTGCAGCGTGGGTGAGGATGCAGGGCTGCTCTGGCAGGATGGTGGGTCCTGCGAGGGGGTGTTGAGTGAATCTGCCAGTCCGTCGAGCTAGTGAACAGCCAGAGTGCTGGCATGTATGTGATTCTGGGTGCGCTGTATGTTCACGCAGCAGACACTCAGGAGGCCACAGAACGACACCGAGTGAACACGCTGGTGTTGCTTGCGTGATGAGCCTCACCAGGGCGTAGAGCAATGCGCTGACAGTGCAGCTGTGAACGCGCGACAGGACCGGTACTACGGGGTCAACGACCCCGTCGCGCGCAAGATGCTGTCGCGCGTGGACGCGATGCCCAAGATGGACCCGCCCGAGGACAGCACCATCACCACGCTGTGCGCTGCAGCCCTGGACAGCTGGGCTGATAGCGACAGTGCTGCAGGCAGCAACTCGACACCAGCCTGATTGCATGAGGAGGGCTGGTCTCCGTGTGTGCCTCTGAATGAGCTAGATTATGGCAGGGTTGCTGTGCGCATGTGCGACCAGACTGCCTGCCGGGGTGCTGTGTGCAACCAGGCAGTTCCCATTAGCTGCCTGTCTCTGGCAGCCAAGGCTTCTGCGTGTGATCTCCAGGGGCGCTCAAATGCTGAGACCGTAGTGCGCGAGCCAGACGCCGCGCCTCTGCTGTGGGCAGGTACGTGGGCGGACTGGCGCCGGGCGCGGCGGAGGGCGACCTGCGCGACCAGTTCTACCCCTTTGGCGAGATACGCTCCATTCGGGTGCGGCGCCGTCGCTCCTGCATGCGGGGGCGGTGATCAGGACGGCTCCCTGTGTGCCATGCGGATGCCAGTGGGAGGTTTGCAGCATGAGACTGTGCAAGAGGCTGAAAGTTGCAGTGAGCTCGGCCCCGCCTGTTTGGTTCCTTCCCTGGCATTGCTCCAAGTGTTCGCACTTGATTCGACTGTTGACACAGTGTAATAGCATTTGGTGCTCGACTCTGCGATCTGCTGCAGGATGCAAAAGGGAGTAGTTTAAACAGGCGTTGCTCAAGGCCCCGGTGGCTGCGGCGCAGGTGCTGGAGACGCGGCACTGCGCATTTGTGACGTTCGCGGAGCGCGGCTCGGCCGAGCGCGCGGCGGAGGGCCTGCAGAACAAGCTGATCGTGCGCGGGCAGCGCGCCAAGCTGTGCTGGGGCCGGCCGCAGCAGGAGCGGCGCGCCGACGCGCTGCCGGGCGGCGCGCCACCGCCGTCCATGGTGCCGCCGCAGGCGCGCGCCCGGCCTTCTTGGCCCGCCTCACGACCCTCACTTTTCTACAGGAGATAACGCTGCCTAGACTGGCAGCAGCCGTTTCTGTAGAGGCGCAGTTACGCGTGCGGTGGGAGCCCGCTGCGGGCGCGCCGCGCAGAGCTGCCGCCGCCGCGCCCGCCGCTGCTCTCTGCAGGGCCCCACAGAGCAGTGTTGCGCCCTCCAGGTCCCAGACGTGCAGGCAGGCGGTGTGGGTGGCCGCATCTGTGCCTTCTGCTAACAGCTTCCTGGAAGGAGGTCGCGGTGCCAAACGCCTGCTCAACACTCACGGCCAGCATGCTGTCAGCGGCCATCGTCTGGGCCCCGCACCAGCCGCGGCGCCCGCTCCTGAAACCGACCTCTCTGCGCATGACGAGCCGCGAAGGCTCACCGCCCGAGCGCATGTGCCCCGAGGCCTATGTTTCTTGTGACCACCAGCTCATAGCCGCGCCGCGCCTGTCACCGCGCCGTGCTGGGCGCCGCAGCGACCCTACCCTACCCCTGACCGCGCGCGCAGGTGGCCGCGATGCACGCCGGCTACGGCGGGCCGCCGCCGCCGTTCATGCCGCCGCCGCCGGGGCCCAACTTCTTCAACCTGCCGCCCGGCGGCCCGCCGCCGCCCATGGCCTACCCCTCCATGGACCCCATGCAGGCCGGCACGCGCGTGCCCGCGCCCAGCGAGGCCGAGCGCAAGCGGCGCGCGCCCGGCGACGCCGAGGCCGGCCCGCCTGGCGCGGAGAAGCGCGCGCGCGCGGGCGAGCCGGGCGGGTGGGCGCCCGGGGGCCCGCCGCCCGGCTTCGGGGGCCCGCCGCCGGGCATGCCGCACGGCGCGCCCATGGGCTACGGCGGCCCGCCGCCGGGCTGGCGCCCGCCGGTGTTCATGGGCCCGCCCGGCGGGGGCGCCGCGCGGCCGCCGTTTGCGCAGCCGCCCATCGCCGCGCCGCAGTGAGCGGCGGAGAGGCATGGCGTCGCGCCAAGGCTGTGCTCTGAAGTATGCTGTAGTGCATGGCGAGCGGCTGTCAGCGCTATGCTATGCTCTCACCGTAGTGAGTCCCTTCTGTCCTCCCTCAATGGCGAATGTTGAGGCAGTTGTCAGGCGTGTGCTGCAAACACACTGTGCGTTTTGTGGGAGTGTTGCTGCGTGTGCTTGGTGTTTTCACGGAGTCATGGATGCGAGGCAGCATTCGGGTTCACTTCACACGCTTTGCGGCTGTTCACCTTGCTGTGCCTCCTGTGTGCATGTGTGCGTTTTAACTTGGTATGAGAGAGCTTACATGTCCGCCTCCCTCCTATCACCTCCTAGCAAGCATGTTTGGTTGCATGCATAACACGAACATGCATGACGCTAAGTTGCTTCACAACAGACACATGCCCAGATAGAAGCTAGGTGGTACAATGAGTGGAGAGACATGCTGCATCAACAGCACTGCGTAACCCGTTGAAAACATGCGTTGGCTATACAGAGCGTTCTGAAGGCTCGACGCAATCTTGCACAAAGCACGGGCACAGCCTAGAGCTGGCCAACCCGTCCAGGCCGCGCGGACAAGTTTTGACAGGCAGGCAGACAGTGCAGGACTTTCATGCGGTGCCATACACGCACATAGCTTACACCAGGCAGGGGCAACACGTCGACCCTGCATGAAACAGCAACATAAACTAACCCCTCCCATGATGGCTGCAGCCTCAAGCAGGCAGGATGATGGGGGGCCTGCCGACCTCGATGGGCCGCAGCCGGGCGCCGAGACCGGACACATAGATGTTATTCCACAGGTCCTCGATGGGCGGCTCTGCGCTCTTCTTAGCCTCCTCGACGGCCTCGTCAATCTCCTGCCGCTCACATCCAAAGCCCTTTACCTTAGGGTCAGAATGTCCTACAAACAGCAGGCACAGCACACAGCACGAGATGCTCACATGGATGCTATTTCGCAAGGGCTGCCCACGCTGACGAGGGCTTGCTGAACACTGCCTCTGCAAGTGCCACTCCCTGACGCAAACATTAGTCTGAACATGACTGCGCCTCACTCCTTCACAGCAGAAAGGAAGTGCGCATTCGCAAACGAGCAGCACATCCACAACACACCAAGACCATCGCAGCCGGGCAGGATGCAGCACGCGCGCGCGGGCGTCCGGGCAGGATGCAGCATGCGTGCGCGCGCGCGCCTTCTTGATCTCGCGCTCCATCTGCTTGAGCTCCTTGGCGTCCGCAAAGCTGTGCTCCATGAGCAGCGTGCGCACGTGCTCGATAGGGTCGCGCGCGCGCCGCACTCCCTGGATCTCGTCGCGCGTGCGGTACGTGGACCCCGGGTCGCTGATGCTGTGCCCGTGGTACCGGTATGTGTCCTGGCGCAGCGCAGGCCTCAGAGGGAAGCGCAGAAACGGCACTTGACCTCTCCTGCCCGAGCTAGGGCTTGCTCTGTAGAGGATCACACCGGTTTTGATCGGCTGCCCGTACAACCACCAGAGCTCAAGTCCCGTCCCAGCTGTGCTGCCGATTGCGCCAGGACCCCGCGCACTCGACATGCTCTCTGCACATCGGGGCTCTGCCACTCCCAGGAGGGCGGCTGACGCGCAGACCGCGCGCGCACCATCTCGAGCACGATAGGCCCGTTCTTCAGCGCGTAGTCCTTTGCGAAGGCGGTCGCGTTCTTGACGGCCAGCACGTCCATGCCGTCCACCCTGCCGGCGCGGAGCGCTGTTCTGCACATGCAAGTGCACTACTGCCTCGGCGACAGCTCTATACCTGTCCGCAGACTTGTTAACAACCGGTCTGTATATCTCCCGACGCGGCAAGCCCCCCACTCGCTGCATAATTATAGGGGCCAGACGCCCAGCACCCATGCACACACGCTGTCGCAGGCACGTCTGAACAGCTGTCCCAGCAGCGAAGCGGCATGCACTGGCGCCCACGCCAGAGCGTGGACGCACCAGAGCCCCGGAATGTAGTCGCCGCGCGAGTAGAACGCGGCGCTCTTGGACGCGCGCGCGTCCGACGTGCCCATGCCGAAGTGGTTGTTCTCGCACACGAACAGCACCGGCAGCTCCCACAGCGCGGCCATGTTGTACGACTGCGCGCATTGCACAGGCCTTGACAGCAGCAGCTGCAGCAGCGGCGGCGCCAGCGCGCATGTCCGCGTGCTCAGTGGGACGCTAATGCCCCATGCAGTGAGTAAAGCTGCATTGCCCTCGTGAACTTCTGCTTGCCTCCCACAGCGCGCCTGCCACAACTCTGCGGGATTGGCAGCAAGCAGCACTACACGAGTTGGCCTATTGGCCAGCACTGCCACAGCGCCTGCTCAAAGACCGTGGAGCATGTATTTACACTTTGACCTAGGAATGACTACCCAAGGCACGCTCTCTAACACAACGGGCTCATAGGCCTCTTCTGTAATGCAGTACTTGTATGGCTGACAACTGTTGCCATGCACTGACCAGGCATGCGCTGGGAAAACGCGCCTCGAAGATCTGGCCCTGGTTCTGGCAGCCGTCGCCGTAGATGGCCACGGCGACGTTGCCGTCCTTCTTGTACTTGTGCTTCAGGCCCAGGCCCGCGCCCAGCGGCACCTGCGCGCGCGCCGCCCCGCTCGCGCCGGGACGCTGCGCAGGCCGGCGCTGTCCCGGTCCTCCCACTGCCTACGCCCGCATCGCCTCACGCTGCGAGGGGCGCCCCACGCCGCGCGACACACGCGTTCCCACAGGGATGACACGTGGAGAGGGCGGCAAGGGCTGGACTCCCAATGAGCTACCTCGCATGCCAGCGCCACGTGGACCTGCCCCAGCACCCACCGCACAGCATGTACACGCAGAAGGGCAGGGAGGCTTTTGGAGCATAGGTAAGGGACACGCACAGGCGGTGTCCTGATGCAGCCTGCCACAGAGAAGAGGCACCACAGAGAGGTTTGTTACACCACGCAGCCCCAGCTAGGCTGATGAGCGTCGGCCCTTCGCAACCACGTCACATTTTGTCATACCCATACCCTATTCCAGCGTCTGCAATGCAGGAATTTGGAGCGCGGCGGTGCGCGCCTGCTCGCCCACGATGCCGATGCCGCCAAAGAAGTTGTGCGAGCGCTTGTACAGATGCATGGAGCCGCCCAGGCCCTTGGCCGCACCGTCCTTCTTCCCCAGCAGCTCCGCAAACACCTCCTTTGCCTGCCGCGGGCACCGCACACGCTGATGACGCGGCGCACAAGCCTGTCGCTAGGTGTATGACCGCCGGCCTTTCTCAAGGTGAGGCCCCCACAACTTGCGCACACCACAGCAAGCCCGCGCCCGTCGACAACAGCAGCGTCTGAAGCCGTGCGCCAACCTGGCATGACAGCGTGGAGAATTATACGGTTATGGCACAGGAAAAGACTCGTTAGCAGGCTGTTTCAAGTGGGAGGCACTCCACCAGGGACACACCGTGCCGCCCCTTCCTATGTAGGTCAGGTGGTCGCGGTAGCTCTGCGCGCACAGCAGTGCCTGTCAGTCACAGTCATGGTCGACGCGCGCTGATCGCCCTGGAGGCGCCTGTCACAGCAGTGTCTCACGGCAGGCTTTGACGAAGGCACGTCTTCCCCGTACTAGGCGCGCAGGCGAGGCGCAAGGCAATGAGCGCTTGCAGCGGTCATTACCAAGCGCGGTCACCTGGATCACGCTGTCCTCAAAGGTCAGCGCCGCCTCCATGCCGGTCGGCACGGCCTCCTGGCCGTCCGCCAGGTGCAGGAACCCGCGCGCCAGCTTCTGCTTGTACAGCAGGTCCGCGGCCAGCTCCACCCTGGCGCGCCGCGCTCGCTCAGCGCCAGGCGCTCCCGCGTGCACCGCAAAGGGGGCCTGTGTGCCAGTGCGCCCGGCCGCGCTGACCAGTATTTCAGCCTGTCACACCACAGCCAGGCAGGCTTGGTTTAAGTGCACACTCGGGTATCAGCTCAGCCTGTGCCAAGACGGAGAGTGCAAAGCGAAAGAACAGGCAACCGCGCCGAGCGTGTTCCAGCAAAGCTGCAGCAAACACGTTCTTGAGTGCTGCTGTGTGTTGCAGAGACACGTACTGGCCACAGGCCGAGTGTGGGGCAACGTTTGGAACAGCGCTGAGCTTGCGCTGCCATCCTTTTAGGCGCTTCGCAACTGCTCTTGCCAGTTGTCGTGAGCGTGTTGCAAGCACACACAGTGTCTGCACTGGCTGCAGAGCAAGCGCAACCAATTCCAGCGGCAGGCGCGTGCGGGCGCGCCTGCGCATGCGATACATGGTCGTGAAGAACTCCATCAGCTCGCCCTTGCTGGTTGTCACCTCCGTTCCGGGCGGGTCCAGCTTGTGGGCCTTGTAGTCGTTCACCTTCACGGTGATCTCGTCTCCGCTGGCCTGCTCTGGCTCGGGCTGCGCAGCGAAGGGCCGCGCCCAGCGCGCACGAGCGCCGCAGGCCGCAAGGCGCCGCGCGCCGCCTAGGAGGAGCGCCATCACTGCAGGGTGGCTAGGAGTCTGAGCAGCACGGGAGCTGCGGAGAGCTCCTTTGTATGCTCGAGGGCCAGGCGGGGGTCCCCCGAAGCCTTGAATGTCAAGGGGGGGGAGCTGTTTCACGGATGCACTTTGCAGTGCAAAGTTTGCACCCAGGAAACAATTGCTGCGACATGCGCATGTTGTAGAGTAAATGGGGGCCGCACTGCCAGACGGCGCTGCCGCTCTGGAGTCTCTCAGCGGCGTGGCGTCTCCGTTACAGGACCTACTTTGGCGGGCGGGGGCTATCAGGGCACTGCTCTGACGTGCGGGTCATGCGGCGCGCGCGCGGCCTCAGGCGGCCTGACTCAGGCCATGCGCTCCACGACGCCGGCGCCGTCCGCGAGGCTGTAGAAGAAGAAGTTGTTGACGGGCTCGCCGCGCCGCGACACCGCCTTGAGCACCTCGTTCGCCAGGACGCCGCCCAGCACCGCGCTCACCTGCGCGCCCGGCCGCTCCGCGCGTCGGCGCAGCCGGCTGCATGCAAACTGCATGCACTCGAAGCAGCCGTCGTATAGCTGTACAGAGCACAGGGTGGATTGCTGTGCCAGTGGCCTGCTTCGCTGTTGCTGGCCTCAGGCAGCCCGCACTGAGCCCGAGCACTTCTGCCGCTGTGTGCACACGCGCATTCCGTGAGCCTGGCCGCATGGCGCAGGTTCAGCGGAGGGCCAGCGCGCGATGCCGGGAGCGTGCCGGCGGCAGCTCCTGCCCCGCATGCGCGACGTGTCCGCGCAGCAACGCGCCGTCGACCACGGCCGCCGGCAGGCCGGCCTCGCGCGCCAGCGCGGCGCCCCGCTCCTCCAGCGCGGGCAGGTCGGCCTCCGCGGGCGCGCGGCCGTGCGCCCTCTCAAAGTCTGCACACACTGCATGCGCGCACATGCAGACGTGTGGGAACAACCGCAGGTGCGGCGCAACATGCATGTGGCACGGCACCGCGTGAGCCACATGCGCGCGGTCCAGATGTGGCACATCGCAGAGGGCGCACTAGCTTGCTTGGTCGCCGGCCGCACGGGACACATGCCTAGCCGGGCAGCACAAGAGCGGTGCACAGGGTCACGCGCGCCTACTGCGGCGGTGCGACGCGCGCTGCGCGCCGCGCCCCAAACCCCTGCATTGCCGGGCCGCGGCAAGCAGCCGGTGGGGCTCACGCACTGCTAAGGGCGAAGAAGAGGCGGTGGGTGCGCCGCGGGTGCAGCCCCTTCCACGGCCGGAGCAGCGCCGCCTCCAGCGGCGGGAAGCTGCAGCTCGCCTCCGCCCCCGCGCCCAGCTGCTCGACGGACGCCTTGTCCTGTCGAGTGCAGAGAGTCGACCTCAGACCCGTGAGGCTGCGCAACCTTGCGTGCCACCACCACAAATGCGCAGCAGCCTACTGTCTGTCCGCGGTGTCGGACCGTGCGCTGTGCTGCAGCAGGCATCAGTGCAAACGTGTGCGCGTGCTGTTGGCGCGCCAGTCTGTAGGCCGCAAACAGGAACGCAGCGGACCAGGGGCGCGCAGCAGCGTGACCAGGCACGCAGAGCGGGCCGCCCTGCGTGCTGGGCCGGACACGCACCGTCGGCGTGAACGCGTGCTCGCGCAGGTCGGCAAACAGGTACGCGGCGGAGCCGCGGCAGGCGGCCGCGTAGAACGCGACGCCCGCGCCGCGGCAAGCGGCGTCCCAGGCCAGCTCCAGCGCGTGGCTGGCGCCCGTGAGCACGGCCACGTCCACGTCCGCCAGCAGCGCGGCGTCCGGCGGGTCGCCGGGCCGCCCCGGCCGCACGGCCACGCGCACGAGCGGGTTCATCTCGCGCAGCGTGCCCGCGCTGGCCTCGGCCACGCTGCGCGGCGCGCCCCGGCGCGCCGTCAGGCTCTGGCCGGGCCCTCGGCGCCGCACAGCGCCTGGTCAGCGGGAGGCGCGGGCGGGGGGCCAGGCGCCAGGCAGGGGCGCTGGCTGCATAGCGCTCACCTCTGTGCCGGGTCTGCATCAGCTGGGACGAGGAAGTTGCACGGGGCGCCCGAGCTGCAGGGCGTGTCGTCCACGAGCGTCAGGGAGCCCACGCCAGCGAGCACAACGTTCTTGGCGACCTGTCAGGCGTCATCCCCTTCAATGCCGGGTGCTCCCCGGTCAAAAGGACAATCCCAAGCAGGAACTGCACTGGCATACCTCAGCTGCAAGGCCGCTGACGCACCCCAGTGCAAGGATCCGTGCGGCGTTCAACCTGCGAGGCGCACATCAAACGTGCGCTAGGCGTTATGTTTGATGCAGAGCTAATCACGCGACAACGAAGGCGGTACTCCCACATACCTCTTCTGCACTGCAACGCCCCACACGCGCAGCTGCCGGTCGTACACCGCAGCCTCATGCTTTGTCAAGTCTGCCGGCATGAGGCTAGTGCACACTCCCTAGTCTCCTATCAGGCTCCGTTGTGGCTGCCTTGGATCACACGGGCGGCACTTTGTCGAGTGTGGCCCCAACATGCCTGTCGATTAGTCAGAAATTTACATGCATAATTTCTAGGTGTTCTGAGTGGTGGTTGCTGCAAGAGTCATTGGGACGACACCATCACTCCCAGCCACAAACGCGATGCTGCAGGGCACTCAGGCCTGCACCTCAGCGCGTCGTGTGGCTTGGTCTCTGCGCGCTGGTGCACGCTGCGCAGGAAGTCGTGCAGCTACCTCCACGCCT
>JAABUR0100008234.1_pt1 | contig 12088 bp, 10 predicted proteins | sample 5560091 | NCBI WGS metagenome assembly JAABUR01 (sample SAMN10711879, study PRJNA513375) | rock metagenome | isolation source: Antarctica rocks | place: Antarctica: Victoria Land, University Valley sud
CGAAGTCGTTGATGATGCGCGACAGATCCGTGCGGCGCCCGCCGATCGCGGCGCCGAGCGTGTCGAGCAGGCAGCGCCGCGCTTGGCCGCGGACCGCTTCCGGGAGATCCTGCCAACGCGTCTCGTGAATGAATCCGACGGTCCCCATCGTGGTATCGCCTCCGTCGCTGGTCCAAGTCGAACGACGTGCCCCGAAGCACCGACGGATGGATCGGCAGCGCAACCTTTCGGTTCAGCTTGCGATGGAACCTTCCTCCGCGCGGTCCGGAATCAGAGAGTCTTGACGTACTCCTGATTCTCCGACTTCAGACTCGGATCGGTGCCAAGGAAGGCATGCTTGGACATGTCGGGGCTGAAACGGCTGGCCGGCGGCATGCGGCCGAGCGCCTCGGCCATGCCGCGGATGTGGTGCGGACCGGCGCCGCAGCAGACGCCCAGATAGCGCACCCCCAGCGCGGCCGCATCTCTGGCAAAATCGGCGATCTCGTAGCGGGTGCAGACGAACGGATCCAATGCCGTCGGAAACGGCCGACCACCCGGGGCGTCGGGATAGGCTGGGTCGCGAAGCGACTGGAACGAGGGATGCTCTTCGTCGGTGCGGTAGGGGACGGGAAGCGCCGCCACGTGCACCTTGACTCGATCCCTGATGGATTTGAGCAGCGGGAGCAGCGTCATCGGCCCGCGGATGCAGTTCAGCCCGACGACATCGGCGCCGGCGGCCTCGAGGCGCGCGCACGCCTCCTCCGGCGACCAGCCCTCACGCGTCTCCGGCTCCTGATGGATGGCGAGCGTGATCACGGCCGTCTTTCCAGCCTGCTTGATCACGTCGAGCGCGATCAATGCCTCCTCGCCCCACGAGAAGGTCTCGCCGATGATGAAGTCGACCCCGGCCTCGACCGCCCAATGGACTTGCTCCTCGAACATCGCCCGCACTTTCCGGCGCGATTCGTCGTCGCCAGTGAAGACGTTCGTGTTGCAGATGTCGCCGGCGAAGAGGGCGCCGGTCTCCATCGCGACATCCTTGGCGACCGTCAGGGCCCGCCGGTTCATCTGTTCGAGCAGATGCTCCTTGCCGATCAGGCGCAGCTTCTCGCGGTGGGCGTAATAGGTGAAGGCCTCCACGATGTCGGACCCGGCGTGGACGAACTCGCGGTGGAGCTGCGCGACAAGGTCCGGGTGCTCGAGCACGACCTCGGGCACGAAGGCTCCGGCCTGCAGATACCCGCGGCGCTCGAACTCGAAGAGATAGCCCTCGGCGCAGATCACCGGCCCCGCCGCGAGCCGGTCCAGGAGTCCGATCCGCTCCGTCGATCCATCAGCGCGCATCTGAGAATTCCTCCTACGTTCTTGTCGCCGAGCGGATTCGTCCGCGGGTGCGGCTACGCCCGGTTGAGCACGGCTTGGTTGCGAAAGACCGGCCGGAACGTCGAGTCGGTCAGGGCCGGCCGGTCCGCTCGGAACGCGTCGATCGGGTACTCGGTCTTTCCGTCGAGCGCCAGCTGGCTGAGAATCCGGCCGATCAGTGTGGCGAACTTGAAGGCGTGGCCACCGTCGACCGCGATCGTGATCCGCGGGAAGCCGGGAACCGAATCGATGACGAAGTGGCGATCCGGCGGCATCGTATACAGACAGGTCTTGGTGTAGAGCTCCGGACCGAGGAAACGCGGAATGTGCGTCTCCAGGAACCGGACGAGCCGCTCGTGCGTGGCCGGATTGGGCGCGAATGTCCTCGTCTCCGCCGAGACTTCGTCACCGCCCGCATCCTGACCCGCCTTCGTCGCGATCTCTCCGTAGATCGGGAAGCCATAGAACCCTTCCGGGGCGCGCCAGATCCAAACCGGGAACCGGTCGGGAGCGAACTCACGCAGGTGCGGGGTCGCGAAATAGGTGACCTGCTCCTGGGTGACGGTCAGCGGCCAGGAGACGCCGAGGTTCGCCAACACTGTGTTAGACCACGCGCCGGCCGCGACGACGACGTGCCCGGCCGTGAAGACGCCCTCGTCGGTGACCACGTCGATGGAATCCCCATTTTGGCGAAGCCCCCGTGTGGGAAGGCGATCCATCACCGTCGCGCCATGCGCCCGGGCCAGCGCGAGATGGACCGCGTTGGACTTCCGCGCATCGACCAGACCGCTGTCGGCTTGATAAAGGCCGCGCGCGGTGTCCGGCAGCCGGAACTGGGGCCAGCGGTACACGACCTCGCGGGCGGTCAGCTCCTCGAATGGGATGCTGTGCGCCTCCATCGTCGCCGCGCAGTGCGACAAGTCTTTCGGTCCTGTCGTCCCGATCTCCTCCAGGTCCAGCCCGCCGGTCTTGCGGACCAGCCGAACCCCGGACTCGGCCTCCACCTGGCTCCACAATTCGTACGCGGGCGCGGCCAGGCGGGTGTAGTTCGCGTCGTGGTACGAGTGGCGGATGATCCGGGAGTGATCCTGCGAGCTGCCCCGATCGTGGCCGACCTGAAACTGCTCGATCGCGAGCACATCCTTCCCCGCCCGGCGTGCCAGATGGTAGGCCGCGGCGCTGCCGAGCCCGCCGCACCCGACGACGATGACCTCATACGTTCGTTGCATGCCCTCATGCCTCCATCAAGCCGGTCGCTCCCAGTCCGGGCCGGTCAGCGCGTCAAGGCCGAGCAGACCACGCGGATTCCCGCGAACCATCAGCCCGATCTCCGCCTCGGTCACACCCAGCTCGAACAAAGATTGCGCGAAGATCCGCAATCCTTCCGGCGGCGACGGATTGTGGCGCTGGCCACCGTCGCTGACCAGCACGCAGCGCTGGGCACCGACGCGAGCGATGGCGATGCGTACCCGATCGAGATCGGTATATTGCCACATCGGCGAGAGGGTGTTGTAGGCGAACTCGGCATAGGCGCCGCGCTGAGTCAGTCCGGCCAAGGTGTCCAGATCGAGCGAAGGCGTCTTGAAGAAGGGGTGGGTGATGACCACCTTCCCGACGCCGCGCTCCAGCGCAGCAGGAACCAATGCCGATATCTCCCGTGCTGCGAGGTGCGCCGTCGCGAGGACCGCGTCGGCCTCCCTGATCAGATCCAGAATGTCGTACACCGCGGGAACGATCCTCTCCCTCCCGTCGAGGATCGAAATGCCCCGCGCGGTGCCGGAGAGTCCCGCGCTTTGGGCGTCGTATCCGCCCGTATGGCCGAAAGCGAGCGCGTGACCGTCGGCGTCGATGCTCGGCATCCAGACGATCCGTCCGCCCGTCCGCAGGCAGGCCTCAACCGCTGCAGGGTTGAGACCGCCGACGAACCGGTTGAGGACAATGCCGCCGCCGATGCTGAGGTCGGGGAAGAGGCGACCGAGGAGGTAGGCGCGGCTGGCCGTGCTCTCGTGGTGCCCTTTGAGGACGAAGCCTCCAAAGCCCGCGGCACGGTAGGCCTCGGCCAGCCCGAGGTCGTCGCTGAGCCGCGGGAACAGGCTAGGATAGGAATGGACGTGGAGGTCGAATGCCCCCGCCATGTCCACGAGCCGACCGACGACGGCCGGGCGCGCCGCCACGGCGGGGGCGTCCATAGGTTCTCCGGACCCTGTCATAAAAATCAGCGCGCGCTACGTCCCGACCAATCCCTGCTCCTCAAGGAAGCTGCGGGCGACGTCCTCCACTTCCTCGCCATCGACATCCACCTTGGCATTAAGCCCGGCCATCGTCGCGTCGTCGATCTTTCCTGCCAGCTGGTTCAGCACGACGGCCACCGCCGGATCATCATCCAGCAGGTTCTGGCGGACAACGGGGGCGGCGAAGTAGGGCGGAAAGAAGCCCTGGTCGTCGGTCAGCGTGGCGAGCCCGAGCGCCGGGATGCGCCCGTCGGTGGCGAAAGCGGAGATGACGTCGACGTCGCCTTCGTCGACCGCCTGATAGGTGAGCCCGGGATCGAGTCCCCGCGCCTCATCGAATTTCAGGCCTGGGTAGGCTTTCATCAGCCCCGGCAGGCCATCGGGCCGGGTCAGGAACTCCTGGGTGCCGCCGAAGGTCAGGTCGACGGAATGCTCGATCAGGTCGGAGATAGACGTAATCCCCAGCTCGGTCGCCTTCTCCTTAGTCATCGCCAATACGTAGGTGTTGTTGAAGCCCAAGGGATCGAGCCAGACGAGGTCGAACTGCTCCTGATACTCTCGCTTCACGATGTCGTAGACGGCATCGTCACCGGCCGTCGGCGTCCCAGATGCGTCCGCGGTTGGGGTGCCCGAGATAGGGGTGCCCGCGGGCAGATCTTGACCGAGGATGGCAATCAGGCCAGTGCCGGTGTATTCGACGTAGGTGTCGACCTCGCCGTTGACTAGCGCCTCATGGACAACATTCGTGCCGCCGAGGTTCAACTGGCGCTCAACCTTGTAGCCCGCGTTGTCAAGCAACTGCGCGAGCATCTCGTTGACGAGGATTTGTTCGGTGAAGTCCTTGGAGCCAACGGTCACCGTCGGCTTGTCGTCCTGCGCCGACATCCCCGTGACCATGCCGAGCATTAGCCCGGCGGCAGCAATCAGGGAGAGGAGTGATCGACGGCGTGCCCCGAACGCAGAAAGCGTGCTGCGAAACCTTTTCATCATCCCATGCTCCTTCGCTGAATGGTTGCTCGGATCCCGCGAACCGGAGATTCCGGACGCGAATCGCGGATCTTAGCTCGAAACGTTGTCCCCTTTCTCCGCCTCAGCGGCGATCATCGCGTTCCCATCTGCAAGCCGGCCGGCACCACGAGGCGGCGGAGACGACTCATCCCGATCTCCGTGATCATCGCGAGCACGGCGACCGGCACCGCCCCGGCCAGCAGAACCGGAGTGTCGAGCATGGCGAGTCCTTGAAGGATCCAATCGCCGAAGCCGCCGCCACCGATGAACGCTGCCAGGGTCGCGAGGCCGATCGTCTGGATGGTAGCGGTCTGGATTCCGGAAAAGAGCACAGGGCTCGCAAGCGGCAACTCGACCATGAAGAGCAGCTGTGCGTTGCTGGTGCCCATGCCGCGGGCGGCGTCGACGATCGCACGATCGACACTCCGGATTCCAACATAGGCGTTGAGGTAGATCGGTAGGATGGCCCGGATCGTGAGCGCGAACAACGACGGCCGGAAGCCAATGCCGAGGAACGGCAGGGTCACGGCCAGGACGGCCAAGCTGGGAATCGTCTGGCCGATCGTCGCCAACCACGTCATCGGCTTGGCGAGTACGGGAACCCGGCTCACGAATACCGCCAGCGGGAGAGCGATAGCGATCGCGATAAGGACCGAATAGACCGTCAACTGGACGTGCTGGGAGAGCAGCTTGAGAAACTGCTCCCGGTTATCGCGAACGTAGGCAATGAAGTCCGCAAAATCCGTGAGCATCGCCGTCCGTCACCCCTTCCCGCCGGACCGCCGGATGTCGCGCCGCATTCCATCCCCGAGCAATGCCAGTCCCCAGTCCGCCGCCAGCGCGAGGACGGAGGCTACGAGCGCACCCGCGACGATGCGATCGGTGTCCAACCGCCGCATCCCGTCAAAGATCAGGCGGCCAAGCCCGCCTGCACCGATGACGGCGGCGATGGTCGCGATGCCGACCGCAGCGACGGTCGCCACCCGCACCCCAACCAGGATGATGGGAAGCGCGAGTGGCAGCTCCACCATCAGCAAACGCTGAGTACCCGTCATCCCCATGCCGCGGGCCGCGTCAAGGGTGGCCGGCGGGACATCGTCGATCCCTGCGACGGTGTTGCGCACGATCGCGAGGAGGGAGTAGAGGACGAGGGCGATGACCACCGTGTCTTGACCGAGCCCGGTGTAAGGCATGAGGATCGCGAAGAGCGCCAGACTCGGTACGGTATAGAGCAGCCCTGTCGCATTGAAGATCGGTGCTTCGAGCCAGCGGATCCGCGTGATGAGGATACCGAGCGGGACGCCGATCAGCGTGGCGATCCCAACGCTCATCGCGACGAGCCGGACGTGCTGCTTGAGCAACTCGATGACCCGGTCCGGGTGCTCACGCAGGTAGTCCACGGGCCGCTCCTTCCGGTGGCGCCGCCTCGGCGGCGATCGTCTCGCCCAGCACGGAGGCGAATTGCTGGTAGGTGAGATAGCCGCTCGGGCATCCCGCGTCGTCGCTCACCCAGAACCCTTCCGCGGTTGCGGACGTGTGGACACCCAACTCTCGCCCAACCTCTAGGATCGAGAGCGTACCAGGGAGCACCAAGCCGTTTGACGGAAGGTCGCCGGGTGCCGGCGAGGCCAGCTCAGCTAGGGTGGTGAACTGCAACGCGCGGAGGCCGCGGTCCTCTCCGATGAAGGCCGTGACGAACGGGTCGGCTGGCCGCCGAAGCAGGTCGGCCGGCGTGCTGTTCTGGACGACGCGTCCATCCGACATGAGGACGATCCGGTCGCCCAGGAGGAACGCTTCGGAGATGTCGTGGGTGACGAACACGATCGTCTTCCGCACCTCGCCCTGGATGCGGCGCAGCTCACGCTGGAGTTGTTTGCGAGTAATGGGATCCACCGCACCGAAGGGCTCGTCCATAAGGACGATCGGCGGGTCGGCGGCGAGCGCCCGCGCCACCCCGACGCGCTGCTGCTGGCCGCCGGACAACTGGCGCGGGTAGCGATCGGCGAACTGCCCCGGCGGGAGCCCGACGAGTGCCAGCAGCTCGCACGCACGCTCCCGCCGCTTTTGGCGCGACCATCCGAGCAGACGCGGTACGATCGCCACGTTGTCGGCGACGGTAAGGTGAGGGAAGAGACCGCCTTGCTGGATCACGTAGCCGATGCTGCGCCGCAGCGCGACGATGTCCATCGAGCGGATGTCCCGCCCATCGACGACGATGCGGCCCTCGGTCGGCGTCTCCAGCCGGTTGATCATCCGCATCGTGGTGGTCTTGCCCGAGCCGGACGGACCGATCAGGACATGGAGCTCCCCCGCGCCGACCTCAAGGCTAACGTCGTCGACCGCCCGCACGGTCTGATCGCGCGAGGTGAAGACCTTGGAGACATGCTCGAGCGTAATCATCGGTCCGGCACCCGCCGCGATGAGGCCCCGTCGAACCGGCCGTCGTCCCAGGCTGCCACGGTGACGTCCGATCGCACCGCTCGACCACCCGCGGACATATAGATGCCGGCCTCGCTGGCGGCATCCTCTAGCGCTTCCAAGCGCGCGATGCCCTGCTCACCCAGCCGCATGCCAAGGTCCGAGACGATGCAGTTGATCAGGGCCGCCGGTGCCGCCAGCGACCCGACAAAATCGAGCATGCTGACTTTAGCGAAGAGCGCCACCGCGGCGAGAGGGAGCACTGGCGACAAGGGGCTGTCGGTGATGGCGAGGATCTTCACCCCGGCGCGGTGAGCATAGCGTGCGAGCGCGATCAGATCGGAGGGGTACCGAGCGAAGGCGATCACGATCAGCAGGTCCCCGCCGTCCATCAGGCGCACGCGGTCATAGAGCGACGAGTCCGCATGGGTATACGACCGGACGTTGGCCTTGATCTTGGCGAGCGAGTACTCAAAGAAGAGCGTGAGCGGGCTGACGTAGCGGACGCCGAGAATGCTGACCCGCTCCGCGGCGAGCACGGCGTCGGCGAAGCGTTCCATCTGGGGCTCGGAGAATGTCCGCGCAAGCGCCCGCAGGCTGTCGCAATCGGCGTCGATGATGCGGCGCAGGAGGGCCGCCGGCGAGCGATTGACCATCGCCGATTTCTGCAACCGCGCGACGCCAGTCAGGTCGAAGTTCACACGATCCTGGATGCTTGCCCGCAGGGAGTCGAAATTCTGGTAGCCGAGCAGCGTGGGTAAGCGAACCACCGTGGCCGGGCTGACGCCGGCCGCCGTGGCCAACTCGCGGGTGCTCATAAACGCCACCTGCACATAGTTCTCAACGACGTATGCCGCCAGCCGCGCCATCTTGGGCGTCAGCGATGGCCGCGCGGCCGCCACGCGCGCTAGGATGTCATGGCCGGAGGCATGGAGCATTTGTTTCTTTCCAATGGCTTAAAGCGATGCCGTGCATTGTATGGTCGGCTCGCTACACCGTCAATACGGCGGTGCCACTGGCGCGCCGCGTCAACATAGCCCGCCTCCAGGGGTCAACGGTCGATACATTCGGAGCAACGTCCTGCATGCGCGACCGGGAGAGCCGAGGACAGACGCGCCTGAGCGGTACCCCATAACGAAAATGAACCAATTTGCATCATGTAGTTGATTGGACGATTCATTTGCTTTATCATCGCCGCGTCCTGTGGGCTGCGACAGGATCGCGCAACGAAACGGTGGGTTAGAGTATGCGAACGCGCCCCTGCGAGTTCTTCAGTGATGGGATCCGACTCGAGGGTCTCCTGCAACTGCCGGATGACCTGGCCGGGACCGAGCGGTTACCAGTCGTGGTGATCTGTTCCGGCTTCCAGGGGCTGAAGGAGCTGATTCCAGCAAAGCTGTGGGGCCCGTTCACCGATGCCGGTTACGCCTGTTTCTCCTTCGACTACCGCGGCTTCGGCACAAGCGACGGCGAACGCGGGCGGGTGCTTCCTATGGAGCAGGTCGCGGACGTGCAGAACGCCGTCACCCTGCTCCAACAGCAGTCCGAGCTCGACCCCGATCGGATCGGCCTGGTCGGGTGGGGGCTTGGTGGAGGGATCGTCGTGCAGGCCGGGGCGGAGGATTCGCGAATCGGAGCGGTGGCCTGCCTCAACGGTGTCGGTGACGCCGGTCGGGCCGTCCGCGACTCCCGCTCCTACGCCGACTGGCTCGCGATGCAAGATCGGATCGCGGAGGACCGCATTCGGCGGGTCCTGACGGGTCGGTCTGAACTGGTCAGTCCCTGGGAGGTCGTCTTCCTGGATGGGACGACGCGGGTGAACGTCGACGAGGACATGTATGGTCGGCACGAGCGCTTCGGGGTCGAGGTGTCACTCCTCTCGGCGGAAGCCTACTACGCGTTCTGCCCCGAGTGCGTCGCCGACCGCATTGCGCCGCGCCCCTTGCTGATCGTCCATGGCGCGCGCAACGCTCTCCACCCGATCGACGAAGCGCGCAGCCTGTACGCGTGCGCACGGGAGCCGAAGGAGCTCATCGAGGTCGCGGGCGGAGTCCACCTCGACTGGATTCAGCCGGGCGGCCCGTTATACGAGACAACGGTGCCGCGTATCATCGACTGGTTTGGACGCCACTTTCAGGTCATCGCGACATCGCCTGCCTCTGTGACGGCGCACTGATGACGATCGTCTACGTCGACACCGAGCACGATCGGGTGTTCGATGATCCCGAGCGCGGCCCGGCCCACCGTCTCAAGGTCGAGGAGACGATAGATCGCCTTGCGGCGGCGGCCGGCGAACCGTGCCGATCAGTGCGCTTCGCCGGCGTTTCCCCTCCCGAGATGGAGCGGCTCGCGCCAACGGCGGTGGTGATCAGTGGCAACACCACCGATTGGAAGGTGTTTGAGATTCCGACGTTGACGGGGCTGCTGGATACGATCCGCGCCGCGCCGGTGCCGATTCTAGGCATCTGCGCGGGGCACCAACTCGTCGGGGTCGCCCACGGCGCGCCGTGGGGTCCGCTCGGTGTGCTACGGGAGGGCGAGGTCGATCCCGACCCGCGTTTCGTCCCTGGCCGGCGCAAGGAGCGCGGCTTCCTGCCCGTGCTCGTTGACTCACGCTGCCCGCTCTTTCGCAATCTGGAACCAACCATCGAGGTCTTCCAGTCTCACTACTGGCAGCTGGAGGACGTGCCGCGGGGGTTCGTGGGGCGAGCAAGCTCGGCGTGGTCGGCGCTCCAGGCGATCGAGCGGCTGGACCGGCCGGTGTTCAGCGTCCAGTTTCACCCCGAGCGCTACGACGACGCCCATCCGCACGGCAAGGTTGTCCTGCGCAACTTCTTCGCGCTCGCCCGTACTCGTGGTGCCGACGACGCAGGGGCGCGCTGAATCGTATAGTCCGAGCCCCCGAATCGCCCACCCCTCGCCGGCACATTCGGCGTCGGACGGCAGTTCCGCCTGAGTCGCAAGAAGTTGGTGGGGTCGTACCTGGTTTTCTATGCGTTACAAGCGATCTTCTTCCGCTAATCACCAGTAGCGGAAGAAACGCTCCGTGCCTGGATCCCATTGTTCCAGCTAACAGGCCGTTGTCGCGTGGTTAGTGGAAGGTGGAGAGGCAATCGCCGGTTGGGTCGACTCTCCTCCGCCATTTGTCGCCTATCGTCGTTCGGAGGTGGACGGGTCACCGCATGCGATCAACCGGGAGATCGACAACGACTCCGCAATGAGACCCCCCAACTTGCTGAGCGGTGCCGCGATCGCCAATCACGTCTCGGTCGGTCCAGCGAAGTGTCACGACGGGCCGATTGTGTTCAGAATCCCTCGGTGAACTAAACCGGCTAACTGCACCCGTGTTTGGGGTGCGCAGGCGGTCTTATCTTGGCTCGTCCCGATCCGTCCACCGAAGCGCTAATTTCGTATTGTGTCCATTAGCTCCAACTCTATCTCGACGATCTGGAGAACCCGCCGCTGCTGGTCGTCTGCGATCTCGACCGCTTCGTGATCCGGACCCACTTCACCGGCACCCCGACCGAGACCTACCGCTTCGCCCTCGCCGAGCTCGACCAGCCGGAGCCCCTGCGAGTCCTGCGGGCCGTCTTCACCGACCCGGCCTCCCTCCGGCCCCGCCGCACCACCGCCGCCGTCACCGAGGAGGCTGCCGAGCGCTTCGGCGCCCTGGCGACGCGGCTGGCGGCCCGCGGCGTCGCCCCGGAGCGGGCGGCCCACTTTCTGGTCCAGCTCCTTTTCTGTCTCTTCGCCGAGGACGCCGGTTTGCTCCCGAAGGGGCTCTTCACCGATCTGCTCACCTACTGTGCGCGTTACCCCGCCGAGTTCCCGGTCCAGATCGAGACGCTGCTCGGCGCCATGCGCGACGGCGGCAGCGTCGCCTTCAAACGGATCGACCGCTTCAATGGCGGGCTCTTCGCCGCGGTCGCCGTCGAGCCCCTGACCGCGGAGGAGCTGGCCGAGCTCGCCGCCGCCTCTCGGCTCGACTGGTCGGCGGTGGAACCGGCCATCTTCGGCACCCTCTTCGAGCGGTCGCTCGACCCCAACAAGCGGGCGCAGCTCGGGGCGCACTACACCGGGCGAGCCGACATCGAGCGGGTCGTCGAGCCGGTCCTGATGGCCCCACTTCGTCGCCGCTGGGACGCCGTCCGCACCGAGGCCGACACCCTCAAGGCGGCCTGGGACGCGGCGACGACGCCACAGACGCGCGCCAACCGCCGAACGGTCTTTGCCAGCGCCCTCTTCACCTTTCAGGAGGAGCTGGCGGCGGTGCGGGTGCTCGACCCCGCCTGCGGCTCAGGCAACTTTCTCTATGGCGCGCTGGCGGCGCTGCAGGACCTGGAGAAAGCGGTCGTCGCCTACGGATCGGCCAACGGCCTGCCGGCGATGCTGCCCCGCGTCGGCCCGCGCCAGCTCCACGGTCTGGAGATCAACGAGTACGCCCACGAGCTGGCCCAGGTCGTCGTCTGGATCGGCTACCTGCAATGGATGACCGCCAACGGCTTCCAGGTCAACCGCGACCCGGTCCTCGAACCGCTGGCGACGATCCGCCTCCAGGACGCGCTCCTCGACCGGAGCGATCCCGAGCACGTCAAAGAGGCGGAGTGGCCGGAGGCGGACGTGATTATCGGGAATCCGCCGTTTTGGGGGGGGAATCGCGTTCGACAAGAATTGGGCGGCGCCTACCTTGAGCACTTGTTCGCGGTCTTTGGCGACCGGGTTCCTGGCTTTGCCGATCTGGTCTGCTACTTCTTCGAGAAGGCACGAGCTGAGATCGAGGCGCGGGGCACTCGGCGTGCCGGATTACTGGCAACAAACTCGATCAGGGGTGGGGTGAACCGCCGGGTGCTAGACCGCATCAAGCACACCGGGGAAGTCTTCATGGCATGGTCCGATGAACCCTGGATATTGAATGGCGCGGCGGTCCGTATCTCGATCATCGGCTTCGATGATGGCACCCAGACCGAGCGATGCCTTGATGGGCGCCACGTGGCGGTGATCAATGCCGATCTCACCGCGGAACTGGACCTGACGATCGCCAAAGAACTGGTTGAGAACAAGAATCTCTGCTTCTACGGATCGCAGCA
>JAABUR0100008236.1_pt1 | contig 12087 bp, 9 predicted proteins | sample 5560091 | NCBI WGS metagenome assembly JAABUR01 (sample SAMN10711879, study PRJNA513375) | rock metagenome | isolation source: Antarctica rocks | place: Antarctica: Victoria Land, University Valley sud
TCCAGCAGGCCGGGACGCACCTCGGCCGGCTGCAGGTAGACCGGGCGCACCCGGACGATGCCCGGCACCGCGGCAAGCTGCGGCAGCAGCTTCTCCAGCGCCCGGATGTCGCCGAGGTCCTTGCCGTAGGACGTGGAGTTCTCGCTGACCAGCAGCAGCTCGCGCACACCGTCGGCGGCGAGCTGTTCGGCCTCGAGAAGGATCTCGTCGGGCAGTCGGGAGACGAACGCGCCGCGAAAACTCGGGATGGCGCAGAAAGCGCAGCGCCTGTCGCAGCCGGAGGCGAGCTTGAGCGAGGCAACGGGGCCGCCCGTGAGCCGGAGCCGCGGCGGTGGTGCGCCGACGGCACCGCTCGCGGAGCCGGCCTGCGCGGCACGGGCTCCGGCGCGGGCAACGGGTGAGAGCGGCAGCAGCGTGCGCCGGTCGCGCGGCTCGTGCGCGGCAGGGACGGTGCCCCCGAGGATGCTCGTGAGCTGTCGGCTGATCGTGGGATAGGAGTCGAAGCCGAGGACGGCGTCGGCCTCGGGCAGGGAGGCGGCCAGCTCGGCCCCGTAGCGCTCAGCCAGGCACCCCACCGCCACGACAGCGCGTGCGCGGGCGTGCCCAGCCGGATCAGCGGTGGCGCCGGAGTCACGCACCTGCGCGGCGGCCAGCAGCGTGTCGATCGAGTCCTTCTTGGCCGCCTCGACGAACCCGCAGGTGTTGACGAGGACCGCGTCGGCATCACCCGGCTCGGGGGTGAGCACCCACCCGTCGGCCGCGAGCCGGGCGGCGAGCTCGTCGGAGTCGACCTCGTTGCGCGCGCAGCCCAGCGTCACGAACGCCACGCGTCGTCCCGGGGTGGACGGCGGGGAAGGCATTGTTGCAGCCTACGGCCGGGGCAGCCGCCGAGTCAGCCCCCGCAGCTCCGGCGACTACTGCTGGGCGCAGGCCGGTGACGAGGCCGAGAAGTCGATGTCGACGACCTGTCCCTGGGCTCCGAGTGAGGCTGCCGACCGGCCGTTGCACGACACCTGGACCGCACCGGCATTGCCCAGGCGCAGGTGCACCGACTGGGGGTCGCGGAAGGTCTGCTCAGCGCCCTGGTCGAGCGTGCCGTCGGGCATCAGCAGGTGGCCGTCGGCGCCCGCCGCGTGCAGCCAGGTCTGGCCGTCGGCAGCCTTGAGCGTGACGTTGACGCCGGTGTAGGTCTTGGGCACCGGAGCCGTGCTGGGGGGTGGCAGCTTGGCTCGGGCCGAGGGAGACGCAGACGGGGCAGCCGGCATCGTCGGCGTGGAGCTGCGCGGCAGGAGCAGCTCGACCACCGCGACGATGCACACCAGCACCATGACCGCCACGCAGACCGGCAGCCACCGGGGACTGTCGCTGCGGCCGACCCGCAGCGCCGAGGAGTCCGAGCTCGTGACCGCCTCGACAGCGAGCGGCGGCAGCGCCTGCGGGTGCAGCCGGTCGAAGTCGTCGAGCAGCCGCTGCTCGTCCAGCCCGAGCGTGCGAGCCAGGGTGCGGATGTGGCCCCGGGCGTAGACCGTGCCGCCGCAGGAGGTGTAGTCGTCGGACTCGATGCCGTACAGCACCGAGGGCCGGATGCGCGTCCGGGCGCTCATCTGCTCGATCGTCATGCCGCGCTGCTCGCGTTCGGCCGCGATCCGCTCCCCCACGGTCGCGGTCTGGTCCATGATCGACATGCTTTCCTCCTGAAACCGGCCCGGCGAACGGTCACAGGGCGAGGGTAGGGACCATCGTCGCCGGTCAGGGAGCATTCTCGCCGGGACCTGCCCGGCGTGTCGAGCCTCCCGGACCGGTCGCCGAGGAACCGTGAAACACGGCACCCTTCGGCCGCAGGAGGCGCTTCGATAGCAACACCTCATCGAAGCGGTGCCTTCTCGACCGCCAGCGCGTCGGGCAGGCGTCCGTACTCGGTGAAGCCCGCGGCCGCGTAGAGCGCCATCGCCGCGTGGTTGTTGCCCCGGCAGGCCAGCGTGAGCACCTCGACGCCGGCCCTGCAGGCGTCGTCCACGAGCGCCTGCACGACCTGCGCGCCGAGCCCGAGGCCCCGCGCGTCCGGGTGTGCCATCACCCGCCGGACCACCCCGATGCGAGCGACCACCGCGCCTTCGCGGCGCTGCCAGGTCCCGAGGGCTTCGATGCGGCCGCCAGCGCGCACCACCATGGCCCGGGCACCGCCCGACATGGCGCCGCCCAGCCAGTCGAGCACCTCCTGCGCCTCCGGCGCGGCGAGCCAGCCGACCGCTCCCCCGGCAGCGACCACGGCCTGCACCACCCGCACCACCCCAGCGGTGACCGCCGGGTCGGCGAGGTCAGGCGGACCGAGCCACGCAAAGTCGACGGCTGCCTCTCGCGGCGGTCTCAGGGCCGCTCACTCACCGCGGAGCGTGGCCAGCACCCCGTCGAGCTCTTCGGGGCGCACCAGCACGTCGCGGGCCTTGGAGCCCTCGCTCGGCCCGACCACCCCGCGAGACTCCATCAGGTCCATCAGCCGCCCGGCCTTGGCGAAGCCCACCCGCAGCTTGCGCTGCAGCATCGACGTGGAGCCGAACTGGGTGCTGACCACGAGCTCGACCGCCTGGAGCAGCACCTGCAGGTCGTCGCCGACCTCCTCGTCAACCTCGGCCTTGCTCTCCGGCGGTGTGACCGTGACGTCCTCGCGGTAGACCGGCTCGGTCTGCTCCTTGCAGTGCGCGACGACGGCCGAGATCTCCTCCTCGGAGATGTACGCGCCCTGCATCCGCTGGCTGCGGTTGGCGCCCATCGGGAGGAACAGCGCGTCGCCTACCCCGACCAGCTTCTCGGCGCCCGGCTGGTCGAGGATAACGCGGCTGTCAGCGAGGCTCGCGGTGGCGAACGCGAGCCGGCTCGGGACGTTGGCCTTGATCAGCCCGGTGACGACGTCGACGCTCGGGCGCTGGGTGGCGAGGACCAGGTGGATGCCGGCTGCGCGGGCAAGCTGGGTGATGCGGACGATGGAGTCCTCCACGTCGCGCGGCGCGACCATCATCAGGTCGGCGAGCTCGTCGACGATCACCACCAGGTACGGGTAGGGCTCGTAGACCCGCTCGCTGCCCGGCGGTGCGGTGATCTCGCCGCTGCGCACCTTGCGGTTGAAGTCGTCGATGTGCCGGACGCCGCTCGCGGACAGGTCCTCGTAGCGGTAGTCCATCTCCCGAACGACCCACTGCAGCGCCTCGGCAGCCTTCTTCGGGTTGGTGATGATCGGGGTGACCAGGTGCGGGATGCCGGCGTAGGAGGTCAGCTCGACGCGCTTGGGGTCGATCAGCACCATCCGGACCTGGTCGGGCGAGGCCCGGACCAGGAGCGACGTGATCAGGGTGTTGATGCAGGTCGACTTGCCTGCGCCGGTCGCGCCAGCGATGAGGATGTGCGGCATCTTCTGCAGGTTGGCGACGACGAACCCGCCCTCGATGTCCTTGCCCAGACCGACGAGCAGCGGGTGCGGGTCGGTCACGGCGATGGCGCTGCGCAGCGTGTCACCGAGGCTGACCAGCTCGCGGTCGGTGTTCGGGATCTCCACGCCGACCGCGCTCTTGCCGGGGATGACATCGATGATGCGGACGTCGGGGCTCTTCACGGCATACCCGATGTTGCGCAGCAGCGCCTTGATGCGCTCGACCTTGACGGCAGGCCCGAGCTCGACCTCGTAGCGGGTGACGGTCGGCCCGCGGGTGAACCCGGTGACCGCCGCGTCGACGGCGAACTGCTCGAACACCATGGTCAGCGCCGTGATGACAGCATCGTTCGCGGCTGTGCGCGCCTTCGGTGGGGTGCCGTCCTTCAGCAGCTTCGGTGGAGGCAGGGTGTAGTCGCCCTCGGCGGGCAGCGCAAGCTGCTCGGCCCCCCCGGGCAGCGGGTGCGGGTCAGCCGGGGACGGGCCTTCGGAGGCCGCCGCGCGGGGGCGGCGCCGCGCGCCGGCGGGCGCCCGATCAGGTGCCGCCACCCCGGAGGCTGCGGCAACTGACGGCCCCCCGGCGCCGGCGGTGCCCGGCTCGTCGTCGTCGAGCAGGCCGGACAGGTCGACGGGCGGCGCGTCCCCGGTTGACTGCCGAGCAAGGCTTTCACCGGCGTGGGCCGGCAAGCCCGCACCGGCGCCGCCCGCGTTGTCTCCAGGATGCCGGCGGTGCACGAACCGGCGAAGCAGCGGCAGGGAGCCGAGCCGGGACAGCTCCCCGAGTCGGGAAAGCTTTCCGACTCGGGCAAGCTGCTGTGGCACCTGCGCCAGGGGCGTGCGGGTGAGGACGAGCAGGCCGAACGCGGCGAGCAGGACGAGCAGTGGCGCGGCGATCCAACGGGTGACGGCGGCGACGAGCGGCGAGGAGGCGAGGAAGCCGACCGCTCCGCCGGCGCGGTGCATCGCGCCAGCCCCCTGGCTCGGATCGGGCACGCCGTGCAGGACCGAGACCAGACCGAGGGCACCGGCGATGGCTGCGGTGCAGCCGATGACGAGGCGGCCGCGGGACGACGGGTCCGGCGGGCGGCGCACCAGGCGCCAGGCAGCGACGGCCAGCAGGACCGGGATCCAGGCCGCCCCGACTCCGACGAACCCGCGGACCACCGAGGCCATGCCCGCACCGACCGGTCCGCCGGCCTGCCACCAGACGGCCGCACCGAGTACGACCGCGCCGGCGAGCATCAGCAGGCCCAGGCCGTCGCGGCGCTGCTGGTGCTCGATCGTCAGCTCGCGAGCCCCCGAGCCGACGGCTCGGGCGGTCGCGCCGAGCGTCGTCGCGGTGAGGGTCCACAAACCGCGGATGAGCCGCCAGAGCGCCCGCACGATCAATACGCCGAGGGGGCGGCGACGCCGGCGCGGCGGCTGCCGGCGCGAGGCTCCGCGGGTGACGCCGGTCCGCTTGGTGGGCGTGCCGGAGCGCGGTGCCGCTTTACGCGGCCGGGTCGAGGTCGGCACTGTTCAACGCTCCCACACGCGAGCGGCCGCTACCGGCAGCGACACCCAGCGGAGCGTGGAGCATCCTGGCACGGCGCGGCGCGCAGAACTCAGACGAACGCCCCGCGTCCAGTGATCGACCGGCCGACGATCAGGGTGTTGATCTCCCGGGTGCCCTCGTAGGAGTACAGCGCCTCCGCGTCGTTGAAGAACCGCGCCACGTCGTACTCGAGCAGGATGCCGTTGCCGCCCAGCAGCTCCCTCGCGTAGGCCACGGTCTCGCGCATCCGGCTGGTGCAGTAGGCCTTCGCGAGCGCGGCCTGCGCGTCGGTGCACACCCCTGCCTCCTGCAGCTCGGCGACCCGCACGGTCATCCCGAGGGAGGCCGTGATATTGCCGAGCATCTTCGCCAGCAGGTCCTGGATCAGCTGGAAGCCGCCGATCGGGCGGCCGAACTGCTCGCGCGTCTTGGCGTACCGGACGGCGGCCTCGTAGGCGCCCATCATGCAGCCGACCGAGTTCCAGGCCACTCCGCCGCGCGTCAGCTGCAGCACGCGGCCGGTGTCCTTGAAGGTGTTGGCGGCGGCCAACCGGTCGCTCTCGGGCACTCGGCAACCGGTCAGCACGATGTCGGCGTTCTGCACCGTGCGCAGGGCGAGCTTGCCCTCCATCTTGGTGGCGGTGAAGCCGGGGTTGTCGGTGTGCACGACGAAGCCCTTGACGCTGTTGTCGGCGACGTCCCGAGCCCAGACGATGACGATGTCGGCGATGGTGGCGTTGCCGATCCAGCGCTTTGCGCCGTCGATCACCCACTCGTCGCCCTCGCGCCGCGCCGTGGTCTCCAGGCCGCCGGCCACGTCGGAGCCGCCGTTCGGCTCGGTCAGGGCGAACGCCCCAATCGTGCGCATCGCGAACATGTCGGGCAGCCAACGCTCGCGCTGCTCGTCCGAACCCAGCAGCACGATGCTGCCCATCGCCAGCCCGCTGTGCACCCCGAAGAAGGTGGCCATCGAGGTGTCGACCCGCGAGATCTCCAGGGTGACGAAGCTGGTCAGCAGCCGGCTCGCCGCTGGACGCCCCGGCCGGTCGTAGCCGAGCCCGATGACCCCGAGCTCGCCGAGCAGCGGCACCAGGTGGTGCGGGAACTCGGCGCGGGCCCACTGGTCGTTGGCGATCGGCGCCACCTCGCGCTGCAGCCACTCGCGCAGCCGCAGCAGGACCTCCTGGTCCTCCGGCGGCAGCATCAGCTCGTAGCCGTAGATGTCGCCCGGCAGCGCTTCGAGCACCGCAGGGCCGGGCTGCTGGACGGTCCGCTGCGCGGTGGCCGGGTGCTCGTCCTCGGTCACCGCCGTCACCTCGGCGGCACCTGACTTGACAGTCGTCACGACACCTCGCTCTCACCCTGGGACCGCTACCGGCGGTCCGCGAGGCGCATCGTGCCATGCCGACGGCTCCGGCACTGCGAGGGGGCTCAACGTCCCTAGACCTCGACCACTACCGGGACCAGCATCGGCCGCCGGCGGTAGGTGTCGCTGACCCAGCGCCCGACCACCCGCCGGACGAGCTGCCGCAGCGCCTGGGCGTCGACCGTGCCCTCCTGCGTCGCGCGGTCGACGGCGTCCTGCACCAAAGCGCGGACGGGGTCGAACGTGCTCTGCTCGTCGGCGAACCCGCGGGCGAACACGTCGGGCCCGTGCAGCACCTTGCCGCTGGCCTGGTCGACGACCAGCGTGATGGTGATGAATCCTTCGTCGCCGAGGATGCGCCGGTCCTTCAGCGAAGCCTCGCCGACCTCGCCGACCGCGAGCCCGTCGACGAAGACGTTTCCGCAGGGCACCTTGCCGACGATCCGGGCGATCCCGCCGTCGAGGTCGACGACGAAGCCGTCCTCGGCCAGCACGATGCGGTCACGCGGGATGCCGGTCAGCTCCCCGAGCGCCGCGTGCGCCCGCAGGTGGCGCCACTCCCCATGCACCGGCATGAGGTTGCGCGGCTTGACGGCGTTGAGCGCGTACAGCAGCTCGCCCGCTGACGCGTGCCCGCTGACGTGCACGCGGGCCACGCCCTTGTGCAGCACCCGAGCGCCCCACCGGGACAGCCCGTTGATCACCCGGTAGACGGCGTCCTCGTTGCCCGGGACCAGGCTCGAGGCGAGGACGACGGTGTCGCCGGGCTGGATGTGCACCGGGTGGTCGCGGTTGGCCATCCGCGACAGGGCCGACAGCGGCTCGCCCTGTGAACCGGTCGAGATCATGCAGACGTGCTGGTCAGGCAGCTGGTCGATCGACCGGGCGTCGACCATCAGCTCGGGGGGCAGCGTCAGCAGGCCGAGGTCGCGAGCGACGCCCATGTTGCGGACCATCGAGCGCCCGACGAACGCGACCGACCTGTGGTGCGCCGCGGCCGCGTCGATGACCTGCTGGACTCGGTGGACGTGGCTGGCGAAGCACGCCACGATGACGCGCCGCTTGGCGCTGCGGAAGACCTCGTCGAGCACCGGCGCGATGTCGCGCTCGGGCGTGACGAAACCGGGAACCTCGGCATTGGTGGAGTCCGACAGGAACAGGTCGACGCCCTCGACGCCGAGCCGGGCGAAGCCGCCGAGGTCGGTGAGCCGCCCGTCGAGCGGCAGCTGGTCCATCTTGAAGTCGCCGGTGTGCAGCAGCAGCCCCGCGGGCGTCCGGACGGCGACGGCCAGGGCGTCGGGGATGGAGTGGTTGACGGCGAGGAACTCGCAGTCGAACGGGCCGAGCGTGACCCGGTCGCCCTCGGCGACCTGCCGCGTCACCGGCCTGATCCGGTGCTCCTGCAGCTTGGCGCTGACCAGGGCGAGGGTGAAGCGCGAGCCCACCAGAGGAATCGTCGGGCGGCGGCGCAGCAGGTAAGGCACGCCGCCGATGTGGTCCTCGTGCGCGTGGGTCAGCACCACCGCGTCGATGTCGTCGAGGCGGTCGGCGATGGCGCTGAAGTCGGGAAGGATGAGGTCGACGCCCGGCTGGTCGCTCTCGGGGAACAGGACCCCGCAGTCGATGACGAGCAACCGCCCGGCGTGCTCGAGCACGGTCATGTTGCGCCCGATCTCGCCGAGGCCGCCGAGCGGCGTCACGCGCAGGGCGCCCGATGCAAGCGCGGGCGGGGCGCCGAGGGTGGTGTGCGGATGTGTCATGCAGAGGTCCGTTCGACGGCGGGCAAGCGGATGGACGAGGACGGGGCGGGAGCAGCCGACGGGCTGAGCCGAAAACCAGCTTCGTGGCAGTCGGCGAGCAGGCGGGCCACCTCGGCCTCGGTGGCGGGCAGCAGCGGCAGGCGGACGGGCCCCCCGGGCAGGCCGAGCAGGCCGAGCGCGGCCTTGGTCAGGATCACGGCCTGGGTGCGGAAGAACCCGGCGAACACCGGCAGCAGCCGCAGGTGGATGGCGAGGGCCCGCTGGGGGTCGCCCGCGTCCCACGAGGTGATCATCTCGAGGACGTCGCGGCCCACGACCTGGGTGACGACGCCGACGGTTCCCACCGCGCCCAGCGCCAGCAGGGGAAGCGTGGCGATGTCGTCGCCGGAGTAGTACGCCAGGCTGCAGCGTGCACGCACCTGCGCCGTGGCCGACAGGTCGCCCTTGGCGTCCTTGACGGCCACGATGCGGGGGTGCTCCGAGAGCCGCAACAGCGTCTCGGTGGCGATGGGCACCCCGGAACGGCCCGGGATGTCGTACAGCATCACAGGGAGCCCGGTCGCGTCGGCGACGGCCCGGAAGTGCGCCACGAGGCCGCTCTGCGGCGGCTTGTTGTAGTAGGGCGTGACCGCGAGCAGGGCGTCGGCCCCAGCCGACTCCGCGGCCCTGGCGAGTTCGAGCGTGTGAGCGGTGTCGTTGGTGCCGACCCCAGCGATCACGCTGGCGCGGTCACCGACAGCCTCGACAACGCTGCGGAGCAGGGCATCCTTCTCCCGGTCGGTGGTCGTTGGCGACTCCCCCGTGGTTCCGCTGATCACAAGGCCGTCGTGGCCGGCGTCGACGAGGGCTGTTGCCAGCCGGGCCGCGCCGTCGGCATCGAGGGCTCCGTCGGGCCGGAACGGGGTGACCATCGCGGACACGAGCCGGCCGAACGGCGCGGCGGGCAGCACTCCCATGGGTGTCACGCTAGTCGCGGTGGAGCGCTGCGGCCGGGACATCGACACGCCCCCCGCGCGGACCGGAGCCGGCGTGTCATCGAGCTCCCCAACCGGTGGCCGCCGAGAGGGCCAGACCGACGACGAGCAGCAGTCCGGCGCGCCGCAGGTGGACGAAGGCAACGGCGGCGAACCACAGCGGCCAGATCGGGAACCCGGCCGGAGGCTCGGCGGGTGCTTGGTGCCGCAGGTGCGGCCACGCGCGGACCAGTCGCTCGACGCCCAGCAGGGCGAGCAGGGCCGGCCACGGCAACGCGCCCACCAGGACGTCGAGCACGACGACGAGGTAGAAGGCGACCATCAGAGCGAGCGTGACCGCCCGCGCCCGGCGCTCTCCAAGGATCACCGGCAGCGTCCGCGTCCCGTCCGGTGCGTCGTACGGGATCTTGTCGGTGTGCTTGCCGAACAGCACCGTCGTGCACAGCAGTGCCCAGGGCAGGGAGGCGGCGAGCACCCATGCGGGCAGCGAGCCGGTTGCGGCGAAGTAGGTCCCACCGGTCATCAGCGGACCCCAGACCACGAGGACATCGGGCTCGCCCAGGCCGATCTTCTTCAGGCGCAGCGGGGGTGCGGTGTAGGCGAACGACAGCACAAGCCCCGCAACGGCGAGCACGACGGTCAGCGGCCCCCGGGCGATCGTCAGGACAACGAGGACGACGAGGTCCACGACGTTGGCAGCAGCGATGGCCGTCCACAGGGTGCGCTTGGACACCAGGCCGGTGAGCAGCGGATGCGGGGCGTAGAGCGCGCGCGGGTAGGCGCTGGTGTCGGTGCCGACCGAGGTGTCGAACAGGTCGTTGCTGAGGTTGTTCGCCACGTGCGCTGCGAGGATGCCGACGATGGCCAGCAGCAGGTAGCCGACCGACAGCGACGGCGAGCGGGCGGCCAACAGTCCCGCGACCAGGCCGCTCACGAGCGTCATCGGAAGGACCGCGGCCCGGGTCACGACCAGCCAGCGGGTGACGCCGTCGAGCTCGTCAATAGCCACCCCCGGCGGCGGGTTGGTCGTCGCGAGCGCGTGCGCCCAGGAGTGCAGCTTGCTGCCGCGGCGGCCCGGTAGCCGGGGCGAAGTGCGGCCGGTGCGGCCGGTCCGAGCGCGGCGGCCGGTCGTCACGGACGCGCTGTCGGTCGTCGCGGTCTCGGTCGTCGCGGTCTCGGTCGTCGCGGTCTCGGTCGTCGCGCTGTCGGTCGTCGCGCTGTCGGTCACAGGTTGATCCTGCCCGCCGCGTCCGACAGAACTCACCCAGCGAGCCTCCGGCAACAGTGCGGCACCAGCCCCAGGGGATTGGCCGCCGGATCATTGCTGCGCGCCGTGCGCCGCCTTGCGCTGTCAGGACACCTAGGCTCCGGCAGGTGCGCGAGACCCACCCCCAGGTGTTCCTGCTGGCTCGTCCCGCGATCAACTGGGATGGCCTGGCCGCCTACCTCGAGGCGGTTGGTGGGAACGAGTGGCTGGAGCGGGTCCGCCCTGCCGGCGAGCCGGCGGCCGCGCCCGAAGGCGAGCTGCTGGTGGAGTTCATGGGCCGGCTGTGCTACCGATCATGGGCACCCGGCCTGAACCCCAATGTGACCAAGGTCCGCAGCGACAGCCGCGCCTACCTCGAGAACGTGCTGCGCTCGGCGCACGGCAGCGTCGTCGAGCACGCCAGCTACTCGTTCGTCTTCCTCAACGTCAGCAGGGTGTTCACCCACGAGCTGGTGCGCCACCGAGCCGGCACCGCGATGAGTCAGGAGTCGCTGCGCTACGTGCGGCTCACCGACCTACCCTTCGAGCACCCGGAGTTCGTCCGCGAGAACGAGCGGCTACGCACGGAGGCCGACGCCCTGCTGGCCAGCATGGAGCGGTTCCAGGAGCTCGTCGTCGCCGAGACGGGCATCGACACCCGCGATGTCGACTTCCACACGAAGAAGGTCGTCACCTCCGGTGCCCGGCGATACGCGCCCGACGGGGTGGCCACCTCCATCGGATGGACCGTCAACGTCCGGGCGCTGCGCCACGTCATCGCTGCACGCACCGACCCGGGTGCGGAGGACGAGATCAGGCGGGTGTTCGACCAGGTGGCGGCGCTGATGACGCGGGAGGTCCCCGGCCTGCTGGGCGACTTCGAGCGCTCCGACGACGGCACCTGGACACCGCGCTACCCCAAGGTCTGAGCGGGTGTCCGAGCGAGTGCCTGAGCACGTATCAGGGATGGATGAACAAGCAGCGTGCAACCGTGCTCGCGCCGCTTTCGGTGGGTATGGTCCGCGACGTGGTTGACGGAAGCGTTCGCCTCGCGCGGGCAGCCGACGCGCCTGTCGTCGCTGAGGTTCAGCTGCGCACCTGGGGGATCGTCTACGGCCCGCGGCTGCCGCAGGGCGCGGCGCTGCCGCTCGACCTGGAGACCGCGGCCGAGCGCTGGCGAGCGGCCGTCGCCTCCCCCCCGACCGCCCGCCATCACCTACTCGTTGCGGTCGACGGCGCCGGTCCCGACACCCCCGGCGAGGTCGTCGGCTTCGCCGCGATCGGCCCGAGCGAGGACGACGACGCGATGCCGACCGTCGGTGAGATCATGGTGCTGCTGGTCAGCGCGGGCCACGAGCGGCAGGGGCACGGCAGCCGGCTCCTGCAGGCGGCTGTCGACACGCTGCGCGAGGACGGCTTCACCACCGCGACCACCTGGATGTTCGCCGAGGACGCGGTGGTCGAGGCGTTCCTTGCCTCGACCGGCTGGGAGCCCGACGGAGCGGCTCGCCAGCTCGACATGGGCGAGCCGGTCAAGCAGCGGCGGATGCACGTCGGGCTCTGACCCCTGCGCTCTGCTTCAGCGACTGCACCATCCAGCGTTCGCAGGGCCTGCGCAGGTTGAGCTTCCGGTCCGCGACACGCCGACAGCGTGAACAGTTGGGTCGGCCTGGGGCGCGGTGCCGGGATCGCTCCCGGTCCGTTTCCCCAGGCCGCCCGCCGAACCGGACGTGCGGCTCTCACCGCATCCGGCTCTCCATGTGCCGTGGCCGGTAGTCAGCCG
>JAABUR0100008239.1_pt1 | contig 12082 bp, 9 predicted proteins | sample 5560091 | NCBI WGS metagenome assembly JAABUR01 (sample SAMN10711879, study PRJNA513375) | rock metagenome | isolation source: Antarctica rocks | place: Antarctica: Victoria Land, University Valley sud
CTGCCGAGACCGAGCAGATCGCAGAGGTCTCCGGCGGGGCCGAGGCTGGTGAGCCCGTCGGAGCACCCGGCCAGGAGAAGCCCGCCGCACAGGCCTGACGTCCGGCCGCGAGCTGAGCGGGGTCGAGTCCGGCTCATGAGGTCCGCAGCCTGGGGAAGGATGGCCGCCGCCGCTGTCTTCTTCGTCGACGGCGCGGCACTCGGCAGCTGGTGGCCGCGCATACCAGCCGTCCGCGAGGCCCTACATCTCACCCCGGGCCGGCTCGGGCTCGCGCTCCTCGGCGTCGGGCTCGGCGGCTTGGTCGGTGCGCTGGGCGTCGTGCCTCTACTCGTCCGCATCCCGGCCCGGGTCGTCGCCCCGGCGACAGGGCTGGCTCTGCTGGTCGTCCTGCCATGGGTCGGCGTGGCGCCGACGTGGGCTGTGCTCACCGGAGTCCTTGTCCTTGCCGGTGTGGCCGACGGCGCGACCGACGTCTCCATGAACACCCTCGCCGCCGAGCTGGAGCTCGCGACCGGAAGGTCGCTGATGAGCGGCATGCACGCGGGCTGGAGCCTGGGAGCGGTCACTGGCGCGGTAGCGGCGACCGCAGCTGCCGCCGGCCACGTCAGCGTGACGGCACAGCTCGCCGGCACCTGCCTCGTGCTCGGCGCCCTCGCGGTCGCGGCATCGGTCCAGCTCTCCCGCACGCGGCTGTCGCACGGCCCGGAACGGCGGTCGACATCCGCCAAGGGCAGCAGAATGCCGGTCTCCCGACGCGTCCTGCTGCTGGGGCTCCTGGTGCTGGTGGCGGCAGTCGTCGAGGATGCACCGGCGTCGTGGTCGGCTGTCTACCTGCGCGACGCGGGGGCTGGACCCGCCCTCGCTGCCGCTGGGCTCGTGGGCTTCAGCGGTGGTATGACGCTCGGACGTCTGGCTGGGGACAGGCTCTTCGTCCGGCTGGGCGCCGCCGCTGTAGTGCGCAGCGGGGCTGTCCTTGCCGGTCTCGGTACCGCAGTGGGCTCAGCGGTGGGCCGACCAGTTGCCGCCGCGATCGGGTTCACGCTCGCCGGCCTGGGTGCCTCAGCCTTCTTCCCCGGGGTCTTCAGCGCCGCCGGACGTGACCCGGACATGCCGCCGGCTCAGGCGCTGTCCTTTGTGGGCCTGCTGGCGAGAGTCGGCTTCCTCCTCGCCCCGCCGACGGTCGGCCTGCTCGCGGACCGCACCGGACTGCGGGTGGCCCTCGTCCTCGTCCCGCTCGCTGCGCTCGTCGTCGCGGTCGGCGCCCGCCCGGACCTCCTCGACCGCAGCGGTTCCGGCAGCGGAACTCACGCCTACGGCGACAGCCACACTCACGCCTACGGCGACCGTGACACTCACGCCTACGGCGAAACTGCCCCTTTCCGGGACGGGAGTGTCAGACCCGGTGGTTAGTGTCAGCGACAGCACAAGGCCGGGCGGCACGCACGCTGGCACCACCGGCGGCAGCCACCCGCACAAGAAGGAGTTGCTCATGAGTGAGCTCGTGGTCCCCACCCTGCGAGGGCCCGGTCCGGGGGCAGCAACCCTCGACGAGCGCGTCTACGACAGGTTGCTGCGGGAGCGCATCATCTTCCTGGGCAGCGTCGTCGAGGACACGATCGCCAACCTGATCTGCGCGCAGCTGCTGCTACTCGCGGCCGAGGACGAGAAGCGCGACATCGCGCTGTACATCAACTCCCCCGGCGGTTCGGTCACCGCAGGGATGGCCATCTACGACACGATGGAGTTCGTCCCCAACGACGTCGCGACCTTCTCTCTGGGCCTCGCGGCCAGCATGGGGCAGTTCCTGCTCTGCGCCGGGGCTCAGGGCAAGCGCTACGCCCTGCCACATTCGCGGATCATGATGCACCAGCCCTCCGGGGGGATCGGCGGCACGGCGGCCGACATCGCCATCCAGGCCGAGCAGATGATCTACACGCGCCGCACCCTGCAGGAACGCATCGCCTACCACACCGGTCAGACCCACGAGAAGATCGAAGAGGACTCCGACCGAGACCGGTGGTTCACCGCCGAAGAGGCGAAGGCGTACGGGTTCGTCGACCACGTTGTGCAGCGCGCGGCCCAGGTGCCGAGCGCCGGCCCGGTCAGTTGAGGAGCGAGCAGATGCCTTATCCGAACCCCACGGGGCGCTACGTCCTACCCAACATCATCGAGCGCACGAGCCGCGGCGAGTACGGCATGGACCCGTACTCCAAGCTGCTCAAGGAGCGGATCGTCTTTCTCGGCGTGCAGATCGACGACGTCTCCGCCAACGACGTCATGGCGCAGCTGCTCTACCTCGAGTCCGAGGACCCCGACCGCGACATCAACATCTACATCAACTCGCCGGGTGGCTCGTTCACGGCGCTCACGGCGATCTACGACACGATGCAGTTCATCCGCCCCGACGTCTCCACCGTCTGCCTGGGGCAGGCGGCCAGCGCGGCAGCGGTGCTGCTGGGGGCCGGCGCCAAGGGCAAGCGATTCGCCGTGCCCAACGCCCGGATCCTGATCCACCAGCCGAGCGGCTCGGGCGAGGGCCAGTCGAGCGACATCGAGATCCAGGCCCGCGAGATCATGCGGATGCGCGCGCTGCTCGAGCGGATGCTGTCCCAGCACACGGGGCGCCCCGAGGAGCAGGTGCGCATCGACATCAACCGCGACAAGATCCTCACGGCCGACGAGGCAGTGGAGTACGGGCTGGTCGACGAGGTGCTGAAGTCGCGCAAGACATCTGCACTGCGCAGCGCCAGCTGAAAGCACGCGCTGGAGCCGGTGCTGGTTGTACGGTCCCAGCGGGTGCGCCCAAGGGCGCGCCATGCGCGAGCAGCTGCCAGCCAGGCGGTCGTCGTCCGACTCGAGGTCAGGGCAGCAGGGGTGACACCACCCCCCGAGCAGCAGGGAGATGACGCGGGTGGCGCGCATCGGTGACGGCGGGGACCTGCTGAAGTGCTCGTTCTGCGGCAAGTCGCAGAAGCAGGTCAAGAAGCTCATCGCGGGGCCAGGTGTCTACATCTGCGACGAGTGCATCGACCTGTGCAACGAGATCATCGAGGAGGAGCTGAGCGAGTCCTCGGACCTCAAGTGGGACGAGCTTCCCAAGCCCCGCGAGATCTTCGAGTTCCTCGACTCCTACGTGGTGGGCCAGGAGCCGGCGAAGAAGACCCTGTCGGTCGCGGTCTACAACCATTACAAGCGGGTGCAGGCGGGCGGCAACGAGTCGGGCAAGAGCGACGTCGAGCTTGCCAAGAGCAACATCCTGCTGCTCGGACCGACCGGCTGCGGCAAGACGCTGCTGGCCCAGACGCTCGCGCGGATGCTCAACGTCCCGTTTGCCATCGCCGATGCCACCGCGCTCACCGAGGCCGGCTACGTCGGCGAGGACGTCGAGAACATCTTGTTGAAGCTGATCCAGGCGGCTGACTACGACGTCAAGAAGGCCGAGACCGGGATCATCTACATCGACGAGGTCGACAAGATCGCCCGCAAGTCAGAGAACCCGTCGATCACGCGCGACGTCTCCGGCGAGGGGGTCCAGCAGGCGCTGCTCAAGATCCTGGAGGGCACAACCGCGAGCGTCCCGCCGCAGGGGGGTCGCAAGCACCCCCACCAGGAGTTCATCCAGATTGACACGACCAACGTCCTGTTCATCTGCGGCGGGGCGTTCGCCGGGCTCGAGAAGCTGATCGAGAGCCGGCACGGCGCCAAGGCCCTGGGCTTCCGGGCGATCGTGCACAGCAAGGACGACCCCGAGAAGTCGGAGGTCTTCGGCGAGGTCATGCCCGAGGACCTGCTCAAGTTCGGGATGATCCCGGAGTTCATCGGCCGGCTGCCCGTGCTCACCAGCGTGTCTCACCTCGATCGCGAGGCGCTGATCCGCATCCTCACCGAGCCTCGCAACGCGCTGGTGCGGCAGTACAAGCGCTTGTTCGACCTCGACGGCGTCGACCTCGACTTCACCGAGGATGCGCTGGAAGCCATTGCCGACCTCGCCATCCTGCGTGGCACGGGTGCGCGAGGGCTGCGGGCGATCATGGAAGAGGTGCTGATGTCGGTGATGTACGACATCCCCGGGCGCAAGGACGTCGCCCGCGTGGTGATCACTGGCGAGGTCGTCAGCAAGCACACCAACCCGACCATCGTTCCCCGCGAGATCACCCCCGCCAAGCGGGAGCGGCGCGAGAAGTCGGCCTGACCGGGTCAGCAGGCATAGGGCCGCCGGGCCCTGGCTAGGGCCGGAGCTGCCCCTCGGGCTCGCGGTACGCCGCGAGTTGGCGCCCGCTCGCCAGCAGGTTGCCGTTCTCGTCGACGATGTCGCAGGTCTCATCCAGCCAGCCACCGGCAATGAGGGCGGCGCGGTGACGCACCCCGACCCACCTGGTCGTCGGCAGGGCCCGGAGCTGGACGTCGAAGCTCACCGTCGGCACCCAGCCACGCAGTCCTAGGGGAAAGGTGACCGGCGGCAGCGCATCGACGGCGATGAGCAGCCACAGCGGGCCCATCACACCGTCGCGTGGCCGCATCCAGCCGCGGATCTCGGGGATGCCGTTGGGATGCCCGCCGGTCCAGCCGGCGGTGGCGGGGTCCACCCGCAGGTCGATGTGGCGAAGGTGTCCAATGGCCGCGCCGGACGGGTTGGACGTGGGGGCCTCGGCACAGTCCTCGACCGGGGGCAGCACGATTGCCCGCTCGGGGTCGGCCCAGATGGCCGGGCCGGGCGCGGCGAGCTCGCCGGAGGTCACGACGACCTCCGCGCAGCTGCGGTCGCCGGAGTAGAGCGAGCCGCGGACGACGCTGGTCCGGCGGCCTGCCCGCAGTCGCTCGGCCAGGACCAGCGCCGGGCCCGGGGCCGGCGGTGACAGAAAGTGCGCGCTGACGCTCAGCGGGTGCGGATGCTCGGACTGCGACAGGGTCGCACCCACCAGCTCGCGCAGCAGGTACCCGCCGAACAGCTTCCCGCCGATGGACCACTCGCCATCGAGCTCCAGCTCCAGCTCGGTCGGGCCGCTCACCAGGCCGGAGGTCATGGCCTCACCCTAGGGCGGCGATCCGGGCAGCCTGCGGCGATGTGGCGGGCATCGCGCCGTAGGGGTTGCGGTGCCCGCCGGCTGAAGCGCGCGTGGCAGTGGCGGTCGGAACTGCAGTCATCGTCCCGGGGCCGAGCCACAGGGCGCCCGATACGCCCCCTTCTGGTGGCGTCTCGACCACGGACGACTGCGATCTCGACGGGCTCGCTCCTAGTGGGCGGCGAAAGCGCGCAACTCCCGGGTGCTGGCGGCTAGCGCGCTGACGTCAGTGCTGCCAGGAGCCTGCGTCACGCCGACTGACGAGGCACTTGTCCACACGCACCAGGTCGCTGCGCCCTTGCCGGACTCGCCACCGCAGGTCATGCGCCCGCCCGCGGCACCCGCGGGAACGACGCGGGCCCCGATCCCACGGTCACCGGAGCGAGGCTTCGACAGGCCCTTGACCAGGCTGTCGGCCGTGGCCGCGCCACGGGTGCCGGCGCGGTAGACGGCAACGTCCAGCGACGAGCCGGGTCCGGAGCCGAACGCAGCCACCTTGGTGGGTGCCGGCGTGCCGGGTGCTCGACGAGCCAGTGCGGCGGTGACTGACGTTCGCGTGGCCGCTGACGATGCAGCGGGCTGCACTGGCAGGCCGCCGACGTTGGTGGGTAATGCGAAGGCCGGGGCGACGAGTCGGCTGCCCGCGGCCGGCGGTACCACTGCCGGGGTGCTCGACCCGTGCAGCTGGGTGTAGGCCAGCAGGCCGCCGCCCGCGAGCAGGGCGGCCGCCCCTCCTGCGACGACAGCCGTGCGCGGCGAGCGCGGGGCAGCAGTCGTGCGCCGAGCACCCGAGCGCCGGCGTGGCGGCTTGGACACCTCGGCTGCCGGCTGCTCCGACTGGTACATCTGCGGGGCGTACGGCGCGGCGGCGGCCGGCGACTGAGCCGGGCGCTGCCGTCGTCGTAACCCGCGTCCGCCTGCGCCGCGGCGCTTGCCCTGGGCGGCCGGCGGGAAAGCGCTGGGCGCCGGCTCGCCCCAGAGCCCTTGCGGCGCCGCCGGCGGCGGGTTGGGAAAGCCCTGGCCCATCGGTGCTCCATAGGCGGCGGCGGGGACGCCGGGGATGGCGTACGACGGGCCGCTCGCCGGGCCGCCCTGGGCCCAGCTCGGCGCGACGTGTGGTGCGCCGGGACCCTGCTGATCCTGGCCCTGCGGTTCCGGCCACTGCTGTTCCGGCACCTGCTGTTCCGGCCACTGCTGCGGCTGGTGCTCCGGTGTCCCGGGCGCTGCCGCCCACGTCGCGGGCTGGTCCTGCTGCTGGTACTGCTGGGGTTGCCCGTACTGGGGCTGCTGCCCGTACTGCGGCTGCTGCTCGTACTGCTGAGGCTGGCCGTACTGGGGCTGCTGCTCGTACTGCTGAGGCTGGCCGTACTGGGGCTGCTGCTCGTACTGCTGCGCCTGGTACTGAGGCTGCCCGTACTGAGGCTGGGCGTACTGCTGCGGCTGGTATTGGGGCTGCTGCTCGTACTGCTGAGGCTGGTACTGAGGCTGGCCGTACTGAGGCTGCCCGTACCCCTGCGGCGCGTACCCCTGCTGCTCCCAGCCGGGCTGACCTCCCTGCGGCCACCCGGCGCCGGGCGGCAGGTCAGGGGCGCGCTGCCCCGGGATGGCTCCGTCATCGGGCCCGGGCTCGAACGGAACACCGGGCAGGATCGTGCGAGCGGCGAGCGGGGTGTCCTGGTCCGGCACCTGGTACCTCCGAGAGAAGACGAGTCGTCTCCCGGGTCATCGGCACGAGTCCCGTCCCGCCTGAGTGCGCATCCCCACCCGGTCGCGGCCGCTGGTCAGCGGGCCGCGCCCAGCCGATCTCTAGACTCGCAGGCATGCCCAGCGAGCCCGGCCGCCCCGACCTGCCGACGACGTACGACCCGTCGTCGGTCGAGGCGGCCGCCTACCAGCGCTGGGTCGACGCCGACGTGTTCCGGGCCCGCGGTGACGGTCGGCCCACCTTCACCATCGTCATCCCTCCGCCCAACGTCACCGGCTCGCTGCACATCGGCCACGCGTTCGGGCACACGCTGATGGATGCGCTGACGCGGCGCAAACGGATGCAGGGCTACGACGCGCTGTGGCTGCCGGGGGTGGACCACGCCGGCATCGCGACCCAGAACGTGGTCGAGCGCGAGCTGGCCGGCGAAGGGCTCTCGCGGCACGACCTCGGCCGCGAGGCGTTCGTCGAACGGGTGTGGCAGTGGAAGGCGGAGTACGGCGGCCGCATCCTCGGTCAGATGCGCCGCCTAGGCGACAGCGTCGACTGGTCGCGCGAGCGCTTCACGATGGACGAGGGCCTCTCGCGCGCCGTGCGCACCATCTTCAAGCGGCTCTACGACGACGACCTGATCTACCGCGCCGAGCGGATCATCAACTGGTGCCCGCGCTGCCTCACGGCGCTGTCCGACATCGAGGTTGAGCACCGCGACACCGACGGCGAGCTTGTGTCGATCGTCTACGGGCCGGTGGTCGTCGCCACCACCCGCGCCGAGACCATGCTCGGCGACACCGCCGTCGCCGTTCATCCCGACGACGAGCGCTACGCCCACCTCGTCGGCACGACCGTGCCGCTGCCGCTGACCGGCCGCGAGATCCCGGTGGTGGCCGACGAGCACGTCGACCCGGCCTTCGGCACCGGCGCCGTCAAGGTCACGCCAGCGCACGACCCGAACGACTTCGAGATCGGCCAGCGGCACGACCTGCAGGCGATCACGATCATGAACGAGCGGGGCGTCATCACCGTCCCCGGACCCTTCGAGGGGCTCGACCGGTTCGAGGCGCGCCCCTCCGTGGTCGCCGCTCTGCGTGAGCAGGGGCTGATCGCGGCCGAGAAGCGCCCCTACGTGCACAGCGTCGGCCACTGCTCACGCTGCGGCACCGTGGTGGAGCCCCGCCTGTCGCTGCAATGGTTCGTGCGCGTCGCGCCGCTGGCGAAGCGGGCCGGTGACGCGGTGCGGCAGGGCGAGACGGCGATGGTTCCGGCGTCGATGGCCGGACGCTACTTCGGCTGGGTCGACGACATGCACGACTGGTGCATCAGCCGACAGCTGTGGTGGGGCCACCGCATCCCGGTCTGGTACGGCCCGGACGGCGAGGTGGTGGCGCCGGGCCCGGACGAGGTGCCGCCGTCGGGCGAGGGCTGGCTGCAGGACGAGGACGTCCTCGACACGTGGTTCTCGTCCGCGCTGTGGCCGGCATCCACGCTGGGCTGGCCGGACCAGACGAGCGACCTCGAGCACTTCTATCCGACCGACGTGCTGGTCACCGGCTACGACATCATCTTCTTCTGGGTCGCCCGGATGATGATGTTCTGCACCTACATCCAGCAGGAGCCGCCGTTTCGTGCGGTGCTGCTGCACGGCCTCGTGCGCGACCAGCGCGGCCGTAAGATGTCGAAGTCGGCCGGCAACGTCGTTGACCCGCTCGACTGGATGGACCGCTACGGCGCCGACGCGCTGCGCTGGACGTTCGCCCGCGGCGCCAACCCCGGGGTCGACGTGCCGGTCGGCGAGGAGTGGGTGCAGGGCAGCCGCAACTTCGTCAACAAGCTCTGGAACGCCACCCGCTTCGCGCTGATGAACGGTGCCGTGAGCGACGGCCGGCCCGACGCCGGTGGGCTGTCCGTGGCCGACCGCTGGATCCTGTCCCGGCTCGATGCCGTCACAGCCCAGGTCGACTCGCTCTACGAGGGCTTCGAGTTCGCGAAGGTCTGCGACGCGCTGTTCCACTTCGCGTGGGACGAGCTCTTCGACTGGTACGTCGAGCTGGCCAAGGTGCCGCTGCGCGCCGGGGGAGCCGATGCCGCGCGCACCAGGAGGGTGCTCGGCCACTGCTTCGACGCGCTGCTGCGGATGCTGCACCCGGTGATGCCGTTCGCCACTGACGAGCTGTGGCGCGCGCTGACGGGCGGTGAGACCGTCGCGACCGCCACCTGGCCCGGCATCGAGGGCGGATCGAGAGCCGACGCCGACGCCGAGCAGGAAGTCGCCCGCTTCCAGGAGCTGGTCGGGGAGGTGCGCCGGTTCCGGGTGCAGCAGGGGCTGCCGCCGGGGCGCAAGGTGCCGGCGGTGCTCGTCGCCCGGGACGGGCTCGCTCCCAGCGGGGGCTGGGCAGCCGAGCTCGGCTCGCTCACCGACCTCACCGTCGAGCCGGCGGAGGCAGCTCCCGACGGCTGGCCGGTGCTGCAGGCCGCCGGCGCCAGCCTCTCGCTCGACCTGCGCGGCGCCGTCGACGTCGCAGCCGAGCGCGCCCGGCTGACCAAGCAGCTCGCCGCCGCCGAGAAGGAGCGTGAGCAGGTGAACCGCAAGCTCGGCAACGACGCCTTCGTCGGGAAGGCGCCGGTCGAGGTCGTCTCGCGGATGCGCGAGCGCTCCAGCGCCGCCGAGGTGGAGATCGAGCAGCTGCAGGGCCGGCTCGGGTCTCTTGTCTGACCAGCCCGCGTCCGACCTGACTCTGTCCGGCCCGGTGTCCGGACCATCCGGGGCCGCCGATGCCGCCGAGCTCGCCCGCGCCGAGCGCTCCCTGGCCGACCGTCAGCCCGCGCACATGGTGCCCGACCTCAGCCGCATTACCGCGCTCGTCGATCTGCTCGGCCACCCTGAGACGGCCTACCCGACCATTCACCTCACCGGGACGAACGGGAAGACCTCGACCGCCCGGATGGTCGACTCGCTGCTGCACGCGTTCGGCCTCCGCCCGGGCCGCTACACCTCGCCCCACCTGGAGTCGGTGACCGAGCGGATCAGCATCGACGGGCGCCCCGCCAGCACGGCAGCCTTCGTTCGGGCCTACGACGACGTCGCCCCCTACGCCGAGCTGCTCGACTCGAAGGGCGAGCAGCGGGTCACCTACTTCGAGCTGCTGACTGCCATGGCGTTCTCTGCCTTCGCCGACGCGCCGGTCGACATCGGGGTGATCGAGGTGGGGATGGGCGGCACCTGGGATGCGACGAACGTGGTGCAGTCCGCGGTGCAGGTCATCGGCCCGGTGTCGCTCGACCACCGTGAGCTCGGCACCACGGTGGCCGAGGTCGCTGCCGAGAAGGCGGGCATCCTGCGGGAGGGAGCGGTCGCTGTCATCGCGCAGCAGGAGCTGGATGCGGCGTCGGTGCTGCTGCGCCGCGCCGCGGAACTCGGCACGACTGTGGCGCGCGAGGGCATCGAGTTCGGCGTGCTGTCCCGTGCCCTCGCTGTCGGTGGACAGCTGCTGACGCTCAAGGGCCTGGGCGGGGAGTACAGCGAGCTGCTGCTGCCGCTGCATGGGGCGCACCAGGCGCACAACGCAGCCTGCGCGCTCGCGGCAGTCGAGGCTTTTCTCGGTGGCGGTAGCGGGCGGCAGATCGACATCGAAGCGGTGCGCGCGGGCTTCGCCGCCGTGACCTCACCCGGACGGCTGGAGACGGTCCGCTCCTCACCGACCGTGCTGCTCGACGGGGCGCACAACGTCGCCGGGGCCCGTGCGCTGGCCGCCGCCATCACCGAGGAGTTCGCCTTCGACCGGCTCGTCGGCGTGATCGGCATCCTGGGGGACAAGGACGCGGGCGGGATGCTGGCAGTGCTCGAGCCCGTGCTCGACAACGTGGTGCTGACCCAGACCGGCTCGTCCCGAGCGATGCCGGCCGACGAGCTCGCGGCCATCGCGGTCGAGGTGTTCGGGGCCGACCGGGTGGAGGTGGCGACGCGGCTCGACGACGCGCTCGACGCGGCGGTGCGCCTGGCCGAGGAGGACGTGCCCTATGGCGGCGCCGGCGTCCTCGTCACCGGCTCGCTGGTCACGGTGGGCGAGGCTCGGACGCTGCTGCGCAGGTGAGCGCCGCAGCACCCTCAGTGGGTTGCCGTCGCCATAGACTCGGCATGCCGGCAGCACACGCATCCGGCCCCGTCTGATCCCCCGCACCGAAGGAGTCCCTGGTGGCCGCCGAGCGCACCCTCGTCCTGGTCAAGCCCGACGGAGTGCGCCGCGGCCTCGTGGGCGAGGTCATCAACCGGCTCGAGCGCAAGGGACTGGCCCTGGTGGCCGCCGAGCTGCGCGTCCTCGATCGCGCGACGGCGGAGAAGCACTACCAGGAGCACACCGACAAGCCGTTCTTCGGTGAGCTCGTCGACTTCATTACGGGCGGCCCGCTGATGGCGCTCGTCGTCGAGGGGCCCCGGGCGGTCGAGGCCGTGCGCACGCTCATGGGCACCACCGACCCCGTGAAGGCGGCGCCCGGGTCAGTGCGCGGCGACTACGCGCTCGAGATCGGCGAGAACATCGTCCACGGCAGCGACTCGCCCGAGTCCGGGACCCGTGAGGCGACGCTGTTCTTCCCCCAGCTGTAGCGAGGCACCCCCCGGGTCGCGCGCCCCCGGCCTGCGAGTCGCAGCCGTCGGCGGGTGACCGGGGCCCTACATTTGAGGCGCACTTCTTTGCTGAGAGGCCGCCGCATGGCTAGAGCGTTTCCCTTCGCCGGTCGCGACATGGCGATCGATCTGGGTACCGCGAACACCCTCGTCTATGTCCGGGGGCGCGGCATCGTGCTCAACGAGCCCAGCGTCGTCGCCATGAACACCACCACGCAGACAGTCGTCGCCGTCGGTGCCCGCGCCAAGCGGATGATCGGCCGCACTCCCGGCAACATGGTCGCCATCCGCCCGCTCAAGGACGGCGTCATCGCCGACTTCGAGACGACCGAGCGGATGCTGCGCTACTTCATCCAGGAAGTGCACCGCCACCGACGGTTCGCCCAGCCGCGCATCGTCGTCTGCGTCCCCTCCGGCATCACCGGCGTCGAGCAGCGGGCCGTCAAGGACACCGCCTACGCCGCGGGAGCGCGCAAGGTCTACATCGTCGAGGAGCCGATGGCAGCTGCGATCGGCTCTGACATGCCCGTGCACGAACCAACCGGCAACATGATCGTCGACATCGGCGGCGGCACGACCGAGGTCGCCGTCATCTCGATGGGCGGCGTGGTCACCAGCCAGTCCATCCGCACCGGTGGCGACGAGCTCGACCAGGCGATCATGGCCCACGTCAAGAAGCAGTACAGCCTG
>JAABUR0100008240.1_pt1 | contig 12079 bp, 10 predicted proteins | sample 5560091 | NCBI WGS metagenome assembly JAABUR01 (sample SAMN10711879, study PRJNA513375) | rock metagenome | isolation source: Antarctica rocks | place: Antarctica: Victoria Land, University Valley sud
ATCTGACGCGTTCATCTTGAGTGTAATAAGTTTTTCTGATTCAAACATGATCAGTATTGACTGAAAGATGAACAATTTTTTCAGCTTCTTGAAAGCTTCTTCTGCTTTCTCAGTTTACATGAATAATATGTTCTTTCTCGTAAGATTTGTAAGTGATGAGATGATTCTGAAGTATTTCTTTATAAAGCATCTATAAAAGTTCGCGAATTCTAGAAAGAATTGAACTTCAATCTTTGACTTTGACGTTGATTAAGTCGTAACAGCTTCTATCTTCTTTAAGTTCATTCTTAGATTCTGAAATGTGACTATGAATTTCAAAAACTGTACATTCTGTACATGAAATTCACTTTTTTCTGACTTGATGCGCAGATCGACTTTCTTCAAAGTCTGTAGAACTTTCTTAACATGTTGCACATATTCTTTCTTCGTCTTTGAGTATACTAATATATCATTCAGATATACTATGATGAATTGATTCAAATAACGTTGTAGCACATTATTTACAAAGATCTGAAACATGACTGAAGCATTAATTAAGTTGAAAGACATGATCAAATACTCATAATGTTCTAGTTGAGTGTGAAAGACTGTCTTTCACTCATCTTCTTCTTTGATTCATATTCAATTGAATATCTTGAATATATTGAATTTCATAAATCACTGTACACTCTGCAATCTGTTCTGCAATTCTGCTATGAGCGATAATGAATAACTGTTTTTAATCATGATGTTATTCAATGCTCTGTAATCAACACATAGTTTTAAACTTTCATTTAATTTTAAAATAAACAGAATTGAGTATTCTGCTGATGACTGTAATTCTTTAATGAATTCTTTTCACATGTTCTTCTTCAAATATTGTTGCAAAGCATTGAGCTTTTCTGTCAACAATGAATAAATAAACTGTTTCATGAGTTTCTTGTCGTCAACGAGCTTAATCTCATGATCTCATGATTGATGTTTAAGTAGTGTCTTCTGATCACTTTCTTTCTCAAACAGAATTTTATATTTCTGATATTCTTTAAAAATAATAGCGATAGTGAGATTCTTCGAGTGATCACTCTGAATCTCTCTGCTTCATAACATCTGTGCATCATTAATTTCTCTGAACTCTTCGCGCATTTCTTCGCTCGTCATGATGAATATCTTCACATTTTGTGATGACTTCAATATTGAGTGCAATCGCGTCACTTCTGTACTTAGAAATGCAATTGTCTCATTGACTCAATTAATCATCAAATTGATTGTATGAAGTCATGATATGTCTAAAACTATATCACTGTTTAATTACTTCATAACATTTAAACATAACTTCTTTCAATGTTGTTTGAGTCTCAAATGAATGAGTTGAGTTTCTTGATCTATTAGTTTGTTATTGTACTTCATGAATGTTTCATTGAAGTTTCACAGATTGTAAGATTCTTTCTTTTTCTGCGTGAGTATTTGCGTCTTTGCAGCAAATTCTGAGAACACGTAATTTCTCATGCAGTCACTGTTTATAAATAGTCATGCTGCGTGATCATTAACTTTGACTCAGACTTGTAACTGCAACGAGTTGTTGATGAAAACAAATATGCTTTCGATTTTTGATCTTCAACTAAACTTCTTCAATGATCTGTTGATCAAAGAATCTTCTAGTTTTTTGAACTAAAAGCTTTTTCTTTCAATACTTGTTTTATGTACTGAAATCAATTCAAGTTGATCTTCTTAAGTGAATATTTCTTTGAATCACATAGATCAAATCTCTTTCTGATGACTTTTGTCATCTGTCTAAGCTTTCTAAATATGTGATCTTCATCAAAAAGTACATATTCTTCTTGCTTAATGAACTTGCCTTCTGTGAGTGACTTCTTTATAACTATATCATGATATTGAATGTCTTTGTGCAATGTGATTGACTCATTTTGCATAGTGTCATAGATAACTTAATGTATATCATTCTTGATCTGTTGCATTCATTATGAAAAATCTTTCTCTTTCTGCTTAAAGAGAGTGTACAATTCGTTGTACATGCTTATAAAGTTTGCTTGACTTGTAAGCTTTCTAAGATTTTTCTTTACTTCAAGATAATCTTCTGCTTAATTGAGAGCATCTTCTGCTGCGATAGTGAATGCTCATAAAGTTTTGCTAAGTCGATTTTCTTCTTCGACTGCTTGATGAATAGCTTCTTCAATGCTGTTTGATCTGTTCAAGTCATATGCTTCGCTGTCGAGAATCTCTGATTTCGCGACTATAGTGAACGAACTTTCATCATTATTCTTATCATGTACTTCTGATGAACGATGAGTTGCTGCGTAGAAACGATTCTTTTGTAAGAGTTTCAAATATTATTCAAAATCTTTCTTATCACTCAGATGAATGCAACAGTTGTTCTTGTAACATGCTGTTTACAATAACACTTGATGTTTATCTTTCTGATCTTCTTTCGTTGCTGCGAAAGATTTGTCTTACTTATCATAAGACTTTGACTTGTTCTTGTATTTGTTCTGAGTACAATTCTTGAAGTAATGACTCAGCTTTTTGCATATGTAACATGTCTCGCTTTGTTGAACTGTCTTATTGTAAGCATTCATCAATATCTTTTGAATTGCATCTAACTTCATAGATTGAGAATCATAGTATGACTATCGTTGTCTCTTCTTGAACTTTCAACTCAATATTATTGACATAGTCGATTCTTTATCTTTTTTCAGACGTCTCTCGTACTATCTGTTATCAATGATCACTGCTCTGAATATTATCTTCTGCAAGTCAACAAGTTTATCAATTTTAGCAATTTCATTCTTGACTTTCTCTTGCAGTTTCTGATAGAACTGACTGATGAGAGCTGCATCGTCTCATTTCATATTCATTGCAATATGCTGAAAGCTGATTGAATAAGTCGCTGCGAAGATTTTCTGTCGCAGATTGTACAACTGTCGTTTCGCTGTACATTTCTTGTCAATGTTTTCAAATACTCTTCTTAGACATTTCTCAAACATCTGAGAATCACGAAATATCATGTTGATTTCTTCTTCTCGTTCTTCTGATTTCTTCTGCAGATAATTTGTTAGATAGTGATGAAATCATGTGAATGCATTATCTTTTAGATAGATGAATGCAAAGAGTACTTTGTTCTCGATGAACTTGAACTGAAATGAGTGTCGTTTGATGTATAGCTTTATCTGTACTAGATATGCTTCAAGTTTATCTTGATCATCATGATACAAGTTCAATGTTGAGATCTTGATCTTATCTGCGCTGAAGATGCTTGCTTCTTGACTGAGCATGACTCGTTCTGACTGACTAGACATAATTGAAAGAAATGAACGTCTCTGATATCTTGTAAAAGAGTGATGCTCAAAGTGTAATGATTGTTTCTTTAACAATACAAGATATATACAGAGATCAAACAGTAATCACTATTACTAGACTTGAGATCTGAAGATAGCTGAGACAATATTATGTATTGACTACTTACATGAGTTGAGCATGAAGCTTCTATTTAAGAGAACGATCATCATTATATAGACATAGAAGAATTGTGTCAAGTTGTTTCTGCTCTGAATGATCATTCTGATTATTCTCAAGCAAGATGAGCAAGATAAGCATCATGCTCATCATGCTTACTGTGATCACTTCTGATTCAAGCGATCAGAGCAATCACTTCAAAACTCTGATTACTCAATGATTATTTAATCATTGCTGTTATGTAATCACATGTGAGAGAGTTCTAACACAACTCTTCTCTTCTAGATACTTTTCTTTCTTATCATTTATATACTCGTTATCTTACATACATATGACTCGCTCTATGCTGATCTTTAACATTATATAAATGCTTCTTCGTTACAGACGAAGTAAAATAATCTGCATTGATTTCTTCAAGTGCTTCTGCTAATAGTTCTTCAACTCTTTATTGACTTTGATTTAATGATTTATGTTTATGCAGCAGCACTCATCTTTCTTCACTCGTATGCTGATAAGCGAGTATAAACAAACAATTGAAATCATTCAACTAGATCAAAGATCAGCGAATTAATCATGCATTCAGATTCGCAAGAGATTCTTTGAATTTGTTAAATAATTAAACAAGATCAGTCATAAAACTGCGTGAAGTCTTTATCTTGAGAAGCAAATTCTCAGTGAGTTTGTTTCAATAACATCATCAATGCAATAATCTTCTCATCGCTTTATTTATCAGTGAATCGATTCATCTATCAGTTCATGTGCAATTAGTGAGTCTGCTTTAATGATACATTTGATAGTGAGTCTGTTACAAAGACAGACAATGATTGATCTCTTGATTGAGTTAATCAATAAATAAAATAAGCTCTACTATGTAGTAGATCTGAATCAGAAGTGAGTCTGCTTCAATGACACAGCATCATCAATGCAATGATCTTCTCATCATCTATCTATCAATGAATTGATTCATTTATCAATTCACATGCAACTAGTGAGTCTGCTTCAAAGACATCATCAATACAATGATCTTCTCATCACTTTACCTATCAGTGAATCGATTCGTCTATCAGTTCACATGCAACTAGTGAGTCTGCTTCAATGACATTTATTCTCAATGCAATGATTTATTTTCTCATCATTCTATTCATCAATGAATCTGATCATACATTCACGTGCAACTAGTGAGTCTGCTACAATGACATTTTTCGTCAATGCAATGATTTATCTACTCACATCACTTTATCTATCAGTGAATTGATCTGTTGACTCATTCATATGCAACTAGTGAGTCTGCTTCAATGACACTTCTATCTTGCATAGTGAGTCTGCTACAATAGACATTTCGATTCTACATAAGACTAAGAAAATACATTCATGTGAACATGAATCATTAAAGAGAAGAAATAATTTTATGATTCTAGTTATGCATCTTCATTGATAACTATGTTGATGACTATTCTGAGAGCTATCGTCAATTGCTTGTTGCTAAAGCATAGACTTGTTTCGAAGTTAACTTTATTCAGAGTTAGCTTATGTTCTTCTGAGTCATATAGATAGTTGATTCTTTTCTTCTAAATACTTTTCTTTCTTAGCATTTATATACTCATTACATTACACTTATATGACTCGCTCTGTTAGAGATCAGCATAAAGTGAGTCAATATGAGTGTCATTTAACTAGAAGATAAATGCTAAGAAAGAAAGATAGCTACAGAAAAGAAGCTGACTACATATATGTGTTTCTCAGTCGACGCTAGACTCAATAGAAACTAGTCAAGATGACGAAGCGAGAATAAATCTGACAAAACTAGAAGACTAAGTCTGACAAGACTAGAATCATGACACGCTCTATGCTGATTTCTAACAAGAATGTTCATTGCATTAAGTCAATCAAAGAGATCAAAAGACGTCAATCAAGCAGTGAAATGAAATTTCAGTCTAATCATAGAAAGAGAACTTGACGAATTAAGAATCACAACTTGAATGTGAAGTTTGACAATTGAACTCAACTTACATATGATTTCATGAATGAGATGACAAAATTGTTTGATCAGCATAGCACTGAAATGTTGACAGTCTCTTTAATGAGCTTGAAATGCTCATTCTCATCAAACACTTTCATCACGAAAGAGTTCATTGATGTTACAGAAACGTCATCATCGTCTGTATGCATTGACATATTTAACACACTTTACTCATGTCTTCACAATTAATAAAATATTATCTATACTTTCTTTCAGATCTACAGCGCTGATTGAGATGACATTTACTCTTTGCATATTGATTCGTTGTTTTTGTGAGCATCTTCACAAAGTGTGATGTCTATTTTTTTCATTCATAGAAGATTTATGACTTTTGTTTTTAGTCTTTTAATTAGTCATCTTTGATCATTTCTTGAAGAGAGGCGAGAAATTTTGAGTTAACGCAGATTTATGCAACAAAGTATTAATTTTTCATTCTCTGTGAATGATCAAAGTCATCTTCGCATAAGATTCTGCTCAATAGTCTGCTTTTTTTCATCATATTCTTTTAAATCTCGAGAATAATCAGATTTCATTCAAGCTTTAATTCTGAATTTCAAGACTCTTTCAAAAGACTTTCAAGACTCATTTCAAGACTCATCTGCAAAACACACTTTGAAAATTTCTTCATCTTGCTCTGTGTCTTCTGAGCTATCGCTTCTAGATTTAATCTTCTAGAAGCTATGTTCAATTCTGAGCTAAACTGTTTTAAGAATAAAATTTCTTGAATTTACATTATTCTAGACAAAGTCTTTTGAAAGCTCAATCATCTCAGTTTTCAAGCAAGTCAATATTCATCTGTTTAATACTTATTTCTGAAAGAATTCTTCTAGTAAAACATTTCTAGAACGAGTCAGTGAAAAAGAATTTTCAACTCATGTTCTCTCTTTTATCATTTTAATACAGAAGTTTGCTTCACATTAAAAGAGCTTTACTATCATTTTCTAGTCTGTTTTTTCATGCGCTGAACAATTGTCTTGTATTATTTCAATGAAATCTTTCAACTGATTTGTTCATCAACATAAACAGACTTGTTGCTAGCAATATTACTATCAAAATGACGTTTATGAGAAGAACAGCATCGTCTTCATCGAAAACAATGCAAATAAAGATGATGATGAAAGAAAGAGAGAAACAGCAGAGAGCTTTGAAGCAAATTGAAGACAGCTGCATGAAGACTAGACTATGATAGACTTATTTCTGTTTACAAGTGACATTTTGACGCTGATTTTAACAGTTCTGAATGTTTTAATTCTGTTAACGAGACTTGTTTTCATATACATCATTTTCATTAATGTATGACACATGAACAGATGATAGATGAGAATGATCTTTGCTTAAACATTCTCTTGAACATGACTTCTAGAAATATCATGCAATGCAGCGAGATACAATGCGATTTGAGTATTTCTAGTCTTGATAAAAATAGCTTATAAATCACTTTAATTATGATCAACAGACAAGATCAAGAAGAAAGCATATTGAGCGAAAGTTGAAGAAAATGCATTCACAGAAGAAGCAGAATTTCAAGACTTAAGTGAATCTCATATTCATTAAATGAAGATGACACTGTGATAATTTCAAAATCAATCAATTGAGTTGAAAATGAGTATTTAATTTAGCTTTCGTCTATCTGTCAAGATTGCTACTAAAATGCGTGAGTCTGCTAAAAGCAGCTTGCTCAAGTAGTTTTTTATCAATGTCAGATCAATGAGATTACTGTTGATATTGATCACATTCACATTCATTTCTTTGTAAACAAGTGATTGCTAAGCATTCTGTTTATAGTTGTGAACATATGAACTTTATTTATCTTGAACATGTTAGAGATCAATCTAAAGCGAGTCATAAAAATGTCATTTAACTAATAAATAAATGCTAAGAAAGAAAAGTATCTACAGAAAAGAACTCAATTCTTATATGTATGTTTCTCAGCTTTATGCTAGACTCAATTGAGTTGATGTCTTACACATATGATGCAGAGTCTCAATGTCATCATTTTTAAATCAGATTCTCGCTAGACTCGATTAGAATAAAATCAGATGAAGACTAAATGAAAAATAAATGAAGATTAGAATTGTAACATTATTCTCTTCTCTTGACTATTCATGTTTACATGAATGTTATTTCTTAGTGCGTTTTTCTTGAATATTTAATATGAAAGTCATTAATCATCTCTTGAGCATTCATAAACTTGTCGTCGTCAGCATTATATCAGTTGAGATCATTGTCATAGCTCTTTCATTTGACTCAATATTGAAGTCATCTTTGATATTATTGAAAGTTCAATATATCGTTGATTTCTCATTCATCTTCATCGTTTATCATTATTGATCTCAAGAATTCATTCTTCTGATCAGACAAAGAGTCATTGATGACAAGATGAAGAAGTTCTGAATGAAATACATCATGTATATGCATAGTTTCAGATAGTTTCAATTTATAGAATGAGTCAACAGACTCAATGATCTGAAATGAATTAAGCATCTTGTCATTCAATTTTTTGAAAGATCTTGCTGTAATGATGTTTTGTTTATTCAGAAACATCTTTGATTCAATTTTATAATTGATTTTCTTTTTATGCTTGTTAGTCTGATTCATTATTTGCTTTCATGTTTTGATCAGAGCTTCGCAAGCGAAGATCAGTGTTTTATTCATGAGATCAAATATATCTTCAACTTAAGCAATCTGCAGATGTTCGCGAATGCTTTCATACTCAATGATGTCAGAGTTGAAGCTCATACAAGAATGAAAGCTCTTGTTCATGAAGAAGAAGATCAAGAAAATGACTGAAGACAAGACATTATTGTCAACAAACTTGATCATAAATAGTCACTTGAATCAGTCATTCTGCATGTATGAACAGAAGAAACGAAAATATCATTCAACATTCTTGTTAAAGATTGATTTAGAATGAGTCATAGAGATGTCATTTAACTAATAGATAAATGCTAAGAAAGAAAAGTATCTACAGAAAAGAACTCAATTCTTATATGTATATTTCTCAGTTCTGTGCTAAACTTGATTGAATTGATATTTTATACATATGATGCAGAGTTTTAATGACATCATCTTTAGATCAGATTTTCGCTAAACTTAATTAGAATGAAATCAGACGAAGACTAAATGAAGAATAGATGAAGATTAGAATCGTAACATTATTTTCTCTTCTTGACTATTCATGTCTGCATGAATGTTATTTCTTAGTGCGCTTTTCTTGAATATTTGATATGAAAGTCATCAATCATCTCTTGAGCGTTCATAAATTCGTCGTCGTCAGCGTTATATCGATTAAGATCATTGTCATAACTCTTTCATTTAACTCAATATTGAAGTCATCTTTGATATCATTGAAAGTTTAATATATTGTTGATTTCTCATTCATCTTCATCGTTTATCACTATTGACTTCGAGAATTCATTCTTCTGATCAAACAGAAAATCATTAATGATGAGACGAAGAAGCTCTGAATAAAATACATCATGTATATGCATAGTCTCAAGTAGTTTCAATTTATAGAATGAGTCAACAAGATCAATGATCTGAAAAGAATTGAGCATCTTGTTATTCAATTTTTTGAAGAATCTCACTGTAATGATGTTTCATTCATTTAGAAACATCTTTGATTTGATCTCATAATTGATTTTCTTTCTATGCTTGTTAGCTTGATTCATCATTTGTTCTCGTGTTTTGATCAAAGCTTCATGAGCGAAGATCAATGTCTTGTTCATTTGTTCAAATATATTCTTGACTTGATTGATCTGCAAGTGTTCGCAAGTGCTTTCATACTTGATGATGTCAGAGTCGAAGCTCATATAAGAATGAAAGCTCTTGTTCATGAAGAAGAAAGTCAAGAAGATGATTGAGAACAAGATGTTATTGTTAACAAACTTGATCATGAGTAGTTACTTAAATCAGTCGTTCTGCATATACAAACAGAAGAATCAAAGATATCGCTTGATGTTTTGATTGACTCATTCGCTTTGATCATTGATCTGAGAATGATAAACGATGAACAATTAAAGCGAAATGCTCAGTCATTTGCAAAGAAACTTTCATAGTATAGAGATGAATTGCAAACTTCGATCAGATACTATAAAGCTTAATAAATCATGAGTTCAATATATTCATTAAATTAGCATTTCAGCTGTCTTTTTGACAGTGATATCTTCATCATCAATGATGCAAGAAATATAATGTTTTTCTTTTAATAATCTGCAGATGATCATCAGAATAATGTTGTTGAGAAATAAAATAGTGATGCAATATAAAGAGCTTCAAAATCAACAGAGCGAGCATGAACATATGCAACTAAATAAATAAATCTAGAAGATAAACTAGATACAGATGAGTAGATAATAATAATAATAAATTCATACACTTTTGTGACATCGATTAGATCAACTCATGAGAAACTCTATGCTATCTGTATCGAGTGAACAAAACTCTCTGAGGTAGAAAATCACTCGCAGTCTACACGACTGCTTCACGCAGTCGAAACAGTGAGTTTTGAGACTATGTATCAAATTTGTTCGCGTTGATTGCATGTTAAAGAACGAGTGTTCTAGTCACTTTAAATTGCTTCAAGAGCTTCATTTTCATCATCATCTTCGCTACTGCTTTGAGACTTTTCGTGATGATGACGATTATTCAATAGTTTGAGAGATCAGCATCTTGTAGCATTCTTGATCGCAGATGCGATCAGTTCGAGCAGTGCATGAGTACATGCTTCGTCGTTTGATGACTTCATTCGCAGTTGCATCGCGAACTATTTATGCCTGAAATGTTTCTAGAGTGCAGATAAGTGTTCAGATCTATGCATTCAATTCTGATGTGCATTGCGAGAATGTTTTCTGCTTTCTGAAGATTATCACGCATCTTTATTGTCTTATTGCTCAGATGCAATCTTTGTGCTGAGATTGCATTGACATCTGCGACGCGTTCTCTGTACTTTTCTCATCGTTGATTTCATTAATCTTTGTGATACTGCGTTATTGCAATGCTATCGCTTGTTGAAATCATTGTGAAGAAGAGAGTGTGTCGTCTGCGTCTCAACTGTATCTTCGCATCTTCTTGAATGAAGACATTCAGAAGTACTATTTTCTTGATGACGAGTGAGCGAGAAATGACGCGATTAACTTTCGTCAAGCGAGCGCGTATTAGTTCGCATGCTTGTCTGATCTCTTGCATTCGATCATTGACTCAACTGTGTAACGTGATCTTGTTCTGTAGCATGTTCAGATGAACATGTAGCGAACTCATGTATGTTTCTGTCTCTAGAGTTTCAATGTTTACTCTTTTGAATGCTTCTGCTACGTGATGCAGAGTCTGATTCTGAAGTGTTTCTAGTCTGTGTTCTTTGTTCGACAGTTCATCTTTCTTGTCGCGCTGATGTCAGACTGACGCTTCGAATGCAATTTCTGATCTCACTACTGCTGAGTATACTTGTCTCGCTTTTGTGAAGATAGCTTCTCATGTGAAGACTTTAAGACGACTAAGTGTCAGCATTCTTGTGACGTGATTCGTCTCTATTTGTCGAAGATGCGCGTCTCATTGCAGTTTCATGTTCAGTTGCATCTCTAGAACTCGTACGTCTGATTTCGATTTGATAACTGAGCTTTTTATTTGTATGCTAGTCGTCATGTCAAATCTCTTTGATTTTCTAGTGAAATGCGTGAGCTTGTACTTTTCTGATGCGAACGTTGCGTCATGAGTGCAAGCTCATTTCGTGCAGACGTCGTGTGCTTTGCTCAGTGTTCTGCAGATTTCTTCAGTGAATCTGTCGTAGACTAGAATGTTAATATCGTTTACGAAGTCAAGCACTTCGATTTTAATTTTCAGTGCTTCGCATTTTTCAATTAGACTTGCGTTGAAGAATAGAAAGAGAATTGATGAAATGAGAAATCTCTGCGATATGCCTGCGTTTATCTCGCGCATGTCGCTCGTTTGTTCATCAAATATTAGCGATGTCTCTCGATTCTTTAGAAAGCTGCGTGTTTATTCGATTATGTAGCTCGACGTTCTTTTCATTTTCAGCATATGCAGAAGTCTGACGTGTGAGACTTAATCAAACGCTTCGATGATGTCTAAGCTTAGCATGAAGATCACATATTTAATTTCACAGTCTCACACTGTGTGAACTTAATCTACTAGTAGATTTAACGTCGAGATTACAAATCACTTGCGTCTCGCTCTCATTTGAGCATTTGATAGCATGCAATGAGTCTCGACTATGTCACTCAGTATTTTGATCATGATCGACTTCAGCGCTTTGCTCATGATATCGAGCAAAGCAATGAGTCGATACGTCTTCAAATCAATATAGTCGCTTTTCTTTGATTTGCATAGTACTATTGTCTGAGTCTTTTTGAACTGCTTCAAATGATACTTGTGTATTATGCATGCGTTGAATAAACTCGTCAGTACTGAGATCAGTTCTGCAAGACTCGCTTGAAGCGCTCTGTTTGAAATATCTGAAGCGCTCAACGCTTTGTCTGCTTTTACTCGTCTGATTGTCTGCTTCACTTCATCTTCTGTGATGCGTGAATTGAATGAGACTGTCAGAGATATGAATGATTCTGCGATGTCGCTGACATTCGCTTGAGAAGATGA